>Ga0302319_10000549_pt1 | contig 85317 bp, 73 predicted proteins | sample Bog_T0_2_FD_203319 | JGI IMG/M metagenome (GOLD analysis project Ga0302319, IMG submission 203319) | Peat permafrost microbial communities from Stordalen Mire near Abisko, Sweden - Bog_T0_2 | ecosystem: Environmental > Terrestrial > Soil > Wetlands > Peat | place: Sweden: Abisko, Stordalen Mire...
GGGAGACAATGTGCAGCTGGTGGTTGAGCTGCAGGTACCGGTCGCCATGGATAAAGGGTTGCGCTTCGCTATCCGCGAAGGCGGCCGTACCGTCGGCGCTGGCACCGTCAGCGAGATTCTGGACTAGGCGTTTTGTAGCGGGGGCCCTGGGGTCCGCGCTTTTAGAGGGCAAACCAAATGGCAAGAGAAATCATCACGTTCCAGTGCGGTGAGTGCAAGAACCGCAACTATACGAGCACTAAAAACAAGAAGACGACAACCGAGCGCCTTGAACTGAAGAAGTTCTGCCCGTATTGCCGGAAGCACCAGTCCCATCGGGAAACCAAATAAGGTAAACTGAAACCGGACTCACCTGAAGTTAGGGGCGTAGGTTTAACGGCAGACCAGCGGTCTCCAAAACCGCGAGTGGGGGTTCGAATCCCTCCGCCCCTGCCAGAATTCCTTTTAAAAATCTTTCAAGAAATACGAAGCGGTGGCTATGGCAGGCGAACTGGAACAGAACAAAAAGCAGAACTGGGTGGAAAATACCAGAGCATATCTGGGCGACATCCGCAGCGAAATGAAGCGCGTCACCTGGCCGAGCCGTAAACAGGTCGAATCGACCACGGTAGTGGTGATTATCAGCGTGTTCATCTTCGCGGCCTATTTCAAGGTCGTCGACCAGCTTCTCCAGGTCACCATCGTCCGTGCCCAGAACGCGTTGATTAAATAGCATCCATGCCTGAAGAATTCATGCCTGAAGAAGTCGGTGGGATAGCCGAACATCCCGAAGAATCTCCCGCTGAAGCCCCGCCCGAAGCTGAGGCTGGCGCCGAAGCCGGTGGAGACGTCGCCGTTTCCGGAGAGGCTCCCGCTGTCGCCGTGGCTGAAGACGAAACCAAGAAGTGGTACATCATCCACACCTACTCAGGTTTCGAGCGGAAAGTAGCGGAATCCCTGCGCACTCGGGCTGAAGCGTTCGGATTCGCCGAGCAGATCGGCCAGATTCTTATCCCGGAAGAAGAAGTAGTTGAACTCCGGAACGGGAAAAAAGTCACCAGCAAGCGCCTGCTTTATCCCGGCTACGTCGTCATCCAGATGGAAATGAACGACGAGTTGTGGCATCAGGTGAAAGACACGCCGCGCGTAACCGGATTTGTCGGCGGCGGCCAGACTCCCGTACCGCTGAGTGCGGACGAAATTAACAAGATGCTTTACCGTCAGACGACCGCTGCCGAACGGCCACGTCCGAAGATGACGTTCGAGAAAAACGAACCGGTACGCATCATCGATGGACCCTTTGCCAACTTCCAGGGCAAGGTGGACGAAATCAATCCGGAGCGCAATACACTGCGCGTGCTGGTCACTATTTTTGGCCGCGCGACTCCGGTCGAGCTGGACTTCCTGCAGGTCGAAAAGACCGCATAACAGTATTAACGAATCGCCCGCGCAGGCAGGCGGTTCTGAAGAGAAAGGTTTTGGTATGGCGAAGAAAGTAACAGGTTCCGTTAAACTCCAGATCCCCGCTGGCAAGGCCACTCCCGCGCCGCCGGTCGGCACCGCCCTTGGTCCCCAGGGCGTGAACATCATGGAGTTCTGCAAGGCGTTCAATGCAAAGACTTCGGCGAAGGATCAGGAAGGCCTGATCATCCCGGTCGTCATCACGATCTTCTCCGATCGCTCCTTCACGTTCATCACCAAGACCCCGCCCGTCCCCGTGCTCATCAAGCGCGCGGTGGGTATCGCCAAGGGTTCGGCCGAGCCGCACAAAGCCAAGGTCGGCAAGATTACCCAGGCACAGGTGGAAGAGATCGCCAAGATCAAAATGCCTGACCTGAACTGCTTCGATGTCGAAGCCGCCGTGCGTTCCGTCAAAGGCACCGCCCGTTCCATGGGCGTCGACGTAATTTAAGCAACTCGTGTCCCTCCGGCCCATCAAGCGGCACATCCGGGCGCGCCCCACCCTCGAAGGCGCGGGCGTCCATTTGCGCCGTGGGTTCGGCTTTGGCAATCCGTCCGAATTCGACCCGTTTCTGCTGTTCGATGATTTCCGCAGCGACATCCCAGCCGAGTATTCGGCGGGATTTCCCTGGCATCCTCACCGCGGCATCGAAACCATTACCTACGTCCTCGCCGGATCTGTGGAACACGGCGACAGCATGGGAAATCGTGGTTCCATCTCCGCAGGCGACGTCCAGTGGATGACCGCCGGCAGCGGCATTATCCATCAGGAGATGCCCAAAGGCGACGAAGCCGGCCGCATGCATGGTTTCCAGCTCTGGGCCAACCTTCCCTCGTCGCTCAAAATGTCCCGGCCCCATTATCAGGAAGTCAAAGCGCCTGAAATCCCCGAAATCACCGATGACGACGGCACCAAAGTCCGCATCGTATGCGGATCGTTCTGGGGCAAAAAAGGCCCGGTGGACGGCATAGCGGCCGACCCCATCTACCTCGACATTTCGGTGCCGCCCGGTAAGCAGAAAACCTTGCCGGTCGAAACCGCGCGCCACGCTTTCGCTTACGTGTTCGCCGGATCCGGACAATTCGCCAACGCGTCCGGCCTCGACAATCGCTCGCTGATTCTCTTCGACAACGGCGACGAACTTTCCGTTCAGGCGGGCGATGAAGGCGTTCGATTCCTGCTCGTCTCCGGCAAGCCGATTCAGGAACCGGTGGCCTGGCAAGGTCCGATTGTCATGAATACGCAGGACGAATTGCGCACCGCCTTCGAAGAACTTCAGCACGGGACTTTCCTCAAATAGCTCCGCCCTCAAATAGCTTCGCGCCCAATAGAAAAAGGGCCGCCGAAGCGACCCTTCTGTTTCCTTCCGACTAAATCTTACTTACCTACCGGCGCCGTCCATAGCCACCGTAAAAGCCCCGCCCGTAGTATCCGTAGCCCGGTCCAATGTACAGCCCGAAACCGGGCCCATAATAGCCGGGATAACCATAGCCATATCCGCCGTAATACGGATACGGAGCCACCGGCGCAGCGTACGCACCGTAACCACCGTAGGCACCAGGAGCACCGTAAGGAGCCTGACCCGGTCTCGCCGCATATCCAGGCCGTCCACCACCGCCGTCTCTCTGGTAGTCAGGTTGTTCCGCGTAACGGAATGCCTGCGGAGCGCGATCCGTCGCTACCATCACCGGCGCGTCCAGCCGGAACGTGAGCTCCGATTCGGGATAGATGACAGTCGGGCGTCCTCGGGTCAGCAGTACGCCGATAATTCCGGCCGCCGCACCCGCACCTGCTCCGATCGCCGCTCCTCTGCCTAAACCAACTCCTGCGCCAATCACTGCGCCCAAAGCCGTCGTAGCGCCAATCGCACCGACATCCCGGCCGACCGATGTGGGACCGTTCCGGTCAATCATCTGCGACCGCACCTGTACGGTCGATCCATCCACCAATGTGAGATCGGTGAGTTCAACACCCAACTTCGAGGTGCCCTCAACGCGTCCGGCTTTTTCAGCCTGCGTCACACGCCCTGCGATCGTCTGGCCTCGTTGCGCCACCACAATCCCATCCACCACCAGCGGCTGATTCAGCGTCGCGGTGAAGGAATCACCCTGATGGTTCCTGTCCGAAGACAGCCAGCCGTTCACGCGAACGGATACGAACGATCCGGCGGGAATCGTGAGCCGCGGAGGAATTCCATAGTTATCGTTACCCGCAGGACCCCCGCCCGCACCTTGCTGCGGGTAATTCGGCGGCGGACCCTGTTGTGCTGCCTGACCCTGTGCGCCCGGGCCTTGCTGATAATTCGGAGGCAACTGCCCCGCCGCACCCTGGTCGAAACCGGCAGAAGGGGAATTCGGAGGCGGCGGCGCCTCGACTCCCGCGGGAGCCGGATCGTTCACGCTTCTCCATGGGCGTGGCGTCTGGTCCTGGGCTACTGCTGTGCCCGCCATCGCGATTGCCCAACTGGAGAGTACTGCTACTGCGAATGTGTGTCGAGTCATGGCACCCTGACTCTGTGCAAGAGCCTGGCCAAATAACCAGTCCTGTAACTCATTGAAAACAAGCAGCACCCAGTTTTACTCTCGTGCCCAACAGCCACCATGCCTGGTTCTTTTCCACCAACCAAGTTTTCCCCCGCAACATCCTGACATCCCGCTGATTTATGCACAGGGAATGCACGTCGGGGGTCCGATAACCATAAGAAAATAAACAAATAATAACCTGAGGAAACCTCCCAAACTTCAGCAATTTTCGTTTGACGGAACGCCTGTTCCAGGTTCATCATCGATTCAGTTCCAGGGTTTACGGAACGATGAGTCAAGCGGGACAGAGCGAGTCCAGAGCAACGATCCGAGGCACAATCCGCAAGGAAAGAGCCGAGGGGAGCGAAAGACAATCGGGTGTTTCGTGAGGCAAGCTTCCTCGGGAGGAGTTCGGTTGAACGCTTCGATCCGGAGGGCCGTAAAAAAGCCTTAAGGGGAGTGGAGACCGGATGCAATCTCAGGAGCGCCGGAAATCGGCGCGAGACAACGGGTAACGGACGAGGAATTCGCCCCGCTTCGGCTTCGAAACCGAACGGAGTGAAGGAGTCCGGGATCGAACGGGTTTCGCGGGGTTTTCAGTGTGGAAGCGAAGAGGCAGGCCAGGAACATTGACCTCGCAATGGCGGCAGCGTCGTTGTGGGCGAGCGAAAGGCCGTTTCGAGTTTCCGGCTTCGGCAGGCTAAAGGATTCGGGGAACGAGCGATTGTGGCTTTGACCCGGCGCAGGCTGAAAAGCGGCGGCGGCGAGCAGCAGTCCGGTTCTTCAGACCCAATTCTGCCGCGGATCGAGCGCCGAGCATGCCGGTGGTTCGCTCAATCGTGCCGTGAACCCTGGGCGTTTTTGCGCCCTTACTTTCTCGCCTCTTCTTCCGGCGTATACTTCTTCCACCGCGAAAAAGTGAACACTTCTTTGCGTCCCCGGAAGCTGGAAAAATTCGTCCGGCAATACTCACACCGCCAGCGCCTCCCGCCCAGTTTGATCTTCAATCCCATCCAGAACGGCGGCTGAAACGTCTTGCCGGTCCACGAGTTCAGATCCATCCTCCTGCACGTAGGACATCGCGCGAATAACATGTCCCGCCAGACAATCAACGGTCCAATGAACCGGTGTTCGCAGTCGAGGCAGCGCAGAGGCACCTGCAGCCTCAGCCAATCCATGCGTTCGGAAAATTTTCGTGGCTGGGAAGGCCGAAGGAATCGGCTCCCGCACTTAGGACATTCAATCATCGATCAGACAAGAGCCGCGCGGCGGCGGCGCCCTATATCCTCGGAGAGAAAAGTTCGAAAGGCCCGTGACAGAAGCTCACTCACCGCATGCCTGCGATTGAGTTCCCTGCCCGCAATCTCGCGCACGGGCAGCAACCCGCGCGTGGTGGAAGTAATCAGCACTTCATCGGCTTGGCACAATTCATCGAGCGTCAGGCTGCGTTCCACGAAACGAATGCCCGGCACCCGTACTTCTTCGATCAACACCTGGCGCGTGATTCCCGGCAGGCAGCCTTCACTCACCGGCGGGGTAGCGACCTCTCCGCCAGATACCGCGAATATATTGGCGGAAGTGCACTCGGCCACACGCCCGTGCTCATTCAGAAGAAGCACTTCGTCGAAGCCTTCACTCTGCGCGCGTTCCACCCAACGCAGGTTATGCGCCCAGGAAAGCATCTTGGCGCTGGTAAATTCGCCCGCGGCAAACCGCGCATTAGGCTGTATTGTGAGCCGCACACTCTCACCCCAACTTTTCGAGTTCGCCGTCACTGCAATCACATCGCTGGGCAGCCCGCTTGAGGGGCCTTCCAGAAAGCCGCCGCCGTTGCGCACAATCGAAATGCGCAGCGTCGCGTTCTGCGCGCCATTGGTTTCAATCAGCCGCAGCAGATCTTCTTCCACCGCATTCCGATCGGCCGGCATTGCGACGTTCAGAAGTGCCGCATCGCGCGACATCCTCGCCCAGTGCCGCTCCCACGCGAACAACGCACCCTCCGCCACCCGCAGCGTGCTGAAAATTCCCCAGCCGGACAACAGCCCCAGTTGCCCCACGAACAGACCTGCTTCACTGGATTTTTTTATGACGCCATTGTGCAGATAGTGGCTGTGTATACCCATTCCGGATGCAACTATTATTTCATCATCGCGTCGCGCTTTGCTTTAAATTCCGTGCCCGGCTTCCACTCCGGGAACTTGTCACCTTCGGCGATGTTATAGCCCATCTCGAGGAATATTCGTAAGTCATCCACCGCGCCGGTCAAATCCCAATCCGGCTTCACTTCATCCGACGGCTTGTGATAATCGTTCGCGTCGAACTGATCCCGCATTTTCTGCCCATAATCAGCCAGTTTCCCGATGAACTGAGTACCCGAATCGGGATCGAAAGCCGGCACTCCCTGTTTCGCGAATTCGAAATGATCCGAGCGGTAGAAATGTCCCTTCTGCGGTTCCGGATCGGAAGTTACAGTACGCCCATGAGTCCTGAGTATCTCGGCCGCAGTATCGTCCAGCGTTGAGTTACCGATTCCCACAATCGTTATATCTTTCGTCGGCCCCCACACATTCACTTCGTCCATATTGATATCCGCGAGTGTGTTCTTCAGCGGATAAAGCGGATTCTCCGCATAGTATTCCGAACCCAGCAGACCTTGCTCTTCCGCCGTCACCGCCAGAAAAAGGATAGAGCGTTTCGGCGCCGGCGAGAGCTGCGTAAACGCCCGCGCAATCTCCAGCAACCCGGCTGTTCCCGACGCATTGTCCCGCGCCCCGTGGTAAATCTGATTGCCCTTCAGCGCCGTGTCTTTGCCGAAGTGATCCCAATGCGCCGTATAGATCACATACTGATCTTTCAGTGCCGCGTCGCTGCCTTCCAGCTTCGCAATCACATTATTCGAATCGATCTTGCGCAGTGTATTTTCGATTTTGATATTGGCCGTCGCGCCCTTCAACGTCACCGGCTGAAAGTCTTTCTGGATCGCCGCCTTTTTCAGTACCGCCAAATCCAGACCGGCCGACCGGCACAGTTCCGCCGCCTTGTCATAAGTGATCCATGCCTCCACCGGCACGCGATCCGTATTATTATTCGGCCGCTGATTACTGAAGTTCTCCTTGCCCCAACTGCCCGAAACCACTTCGAACGGATACCCCGCCGGCCCCGTCTCGTGAATGATGATCGCCGCCGCCGCGCCTTTCTCGGCCGCTATTTCGTACTTGTAAGTCCAGCGCCCGTAGTAAGTCATCGCGCTGCCTTTGAACATATTCGGATCCAGCTTCGACGCGTCTTTCGGATCGGGAATCGCCGGGTCGTTGATCAGCATCAGGATCGTCTTGCCTTTGACATCGACGCCCTTATAGTCGTCCCAGCCATATTCCGGAGCCACCACCCCGTAGCCCACAAACACGATCGGCGAGTCTTTCACCGACACCTCAGGAACGTATTGCGGCGAGAAAGCCACGTAGTCCTTCAGATTAGTGAGTGGCAGCTTCACACCTTTTACGGAAATGTTGAAGTCGTTTTTCGATGTGATCCCCGCCAGCGGCACTTTTTGCAACCACGTCCCGTCCGGATTGCCCGGCTTTAAACCCATCGCCTGGAATTGCTGTTGCAGGTAGGCAAGCGTCTTTTTCTCGCCCTCCGATCCCGGCTTCCGCCCTTCGAAATCGTCGGACGAAAGTGTCTTGATTTCGCCCAGCAGTGAATTAGTTGTAATGGTGGCGTCGGCCTTCTGCAGATCCGCCACAGGCGCGTGCGCCGTACAGGATGCCAGCATCAGGAGAGCAGCGCCGGCGGCGATTTTCGGAATCACGGCTGCGATTTTCGGGTTCATAGCTTACAGCTATACTAAACCCCGCGCAGCATCATACTAAACTGAGATATGGGTCAGTCTTCCACGTTGGAAATCCGTATCGATGCTTCGCCGTCCACCCCCGCCGGAGTAGATCTCAACCCCGCCCGGCTGGAATTCGGCAAGACTTTCTCTCCCAATTGGTTCGTCGCCGATTACAGCGCCGGTGCATGGAAAAACGCGCGCGTCGAACCTTCGCATAACATTTCGCTTCATCCCGCCGCCGTCGTATTGCACTACGGCCAGTCGATCTTCGAAGGCATGAAGGCCTACCGCTGGGCCAACGGCAAGACAGCGCTGTTCCGCCCTCACGACAATGCCCGCCGTTTCGCCCGCTCGGCGAAGCGTATGGCCATGCCCTCCGTCGATGAAGAACTATTCGTGGAAGCCGTGAAAGCGCTCGTCAAAACCGAGATCCAGTGGATTCCGTCCGAGCCCGGCAGCCTCTATCTGCGTCCCACCATGATGGGGACCGAGGCCTCCATCGGCGTTCACGCGTCGCATGATTTCCTGTTCTTCGTTCTGGCCCTTCCCTCCGGCGGATATTTCAAGGAAGCCGCCGCCGGCGAAGTGGGTACTGTGACAGTCTTCGTTGCTGAAACCACCACGCGCGCCGCCGCCGGCGGAACCGGCGATGTGAAAGCCGCCGCCAACTACGCCATCAGCCTGCGCACCATCGAAGAGGCTAAGAAGTACGGCTGCTCGCAAGTGCTTTTCCTCGACCCATTAGGCAATCGCACAGCAGAAGAACTGGGCGGCATGAACGTCTTCTTCGTGGAGGACGGCAAGCTCTACACTCCGCCTCTGCACGACACCATCCTCGCCGGCATCACCCGCGATTCCGTCATTCAGGTGGCGCGCGATCTCGGCATCGCGGTCGAAGAGAAGCCGGTCCAGATCGACGAAGCCGCCGACAAAATTCGCTCCGGCCACATGACCGAGGTCTTCGCTTGCGGGACCGCCGCTGTCGTAGTCGGCATCAAAGAACTGATGTTCGAATCCGGTTCGCGCGTCACTATCGGCAACGGCGCCGCCGGCGAAATCAGCCGCAAACTCAACACCGAACTGCAAGGCATTCAGTTCGGCCGCATACCGGACCGTCACCGCTGGATCGAACTTGTGGAATAGGCTTCAGCCTGTTCGGGCGAGCGCAACTCGCCTGCCTTACTCAGTTCTCCGACGGCCGCTCCACGTGGTCGATAACCAAAACCTCAACCGGACCTTTGGCCGATTCGAGTCGCAGCCCCATCTGTTCCTGCAACGCGGTAAATAGGGATGGGGCCGACGAATCCGCGGAGCCACCCGATACCTCAACCGGCGCGTATTCCATGTGGATGTCGAAAATTCCCGCGAACCCAGTCTTATTGACGACGGGTCGGCCCAAAATAGCCGCCAGCGCGTTGGCTAGCCGCGTCATGTCGACTCCGACCGCCTCGATCCCGCCTTTCGTAAAATGAAGGTTGTCGCAGAAACGCGGCGGCGCCTCGCCCGGACCGGCTAACCGCGGCTTCTGCGGGTCCGCCACAATGCAGGCGCCAGGCTTCGATGCCGCGATCTTGATTCCGCCCTTCGCCGCGACCAGTTCATAGATCGGAACTTCCTTCATCTCGCGGTGCAGCGCAAGTTTGAAACGCTCCGCCAACAGCGACTGCAGCATCGGTCGCCGCCATTCGAAAGAACTTGTGGGCACATCTCCCGGAGCCTGCGCGGAGATGTCGTACCGTTCCGTCTCAGTCCAGCGCTGACCTCCTGAGATCTGAAAACTCTCGTCGATGTCATAAGCCGCTCCAATAAGAATCCGCACGCTCATGTAGCGAGCTGTGAGATGTCCGCCGTACAGGACCGTCATCCCAGGCTTTTCGTCGATACCGTTATTCGGCTTGATGGAGGCAACTTCAAATTCGGCACGCGGCGCAGAAGCGGCGGTCTGTGCCCAGCCGATGCCGATCGAACCGGCCAGCAGGAATCCGAGTAGCATGACGTTCACGGCGCCGCAGCCTCTCATCTGCGCCATGTTATCGCAAAAGGCTGACCTGCGATCATAACCTCATGAGGAGCGATTCCGTCCGCGTCAGCCTCGATCTCCCGCGCGACCTCCATCGTCGGATACACGAGCTCGCCGCCCACAAAGGGTGTTCAGCTCGTCGGCTCATGCTGCAAAGCATCGAACAAACGGTAGCGGCAGAACTCGCACAAAAACCGAAGACGCGCCTCCGCCTCGATCCCCCAATCGTCCGTTCAACGGGAAAACCATTCGATCTATCGAACCGGGAAATCTATGACCTTATCGAGTTTCACGTAAACCGGGAGCAAAGAACACCGCAGGCGAGACATTGAACCGCTGGCTTAGTCTCTCTATGTGTGCTTTAGCGAGTTCACGTTTTCCGTTCAGGACCTCGGAAGCCACACTCGGAGTTCCAAAAATATCAACCATATCCACTTGCCTCAACCCGTTGGACTCCATCAGGTGGCGGACGATTTCAATTGGCGAGGCTGGCGGCAGAGCGTAGGTTCCGTCTTCAAAGTCCTCAATCAGAAGTGTCAGAAGTTCCGCAAGCCGCGCCTCTTCAGGGCTCAAATCATCACGCCTGTCGAGAGCTTCGAGGACGGCTGTGCATCGTTCATTCTCTTCTTCCGTGTGGATGACATGGGGCAGCGCGCTGACCAGCAGCCCCGCATATTCTTTTTCATCGATGATTTCAGAGGTAGCGCTCATTTTTTCCAACCCTCCCTGTCGTACTCTGCATGCGTAAGCACGTGTCTTATGAAAACCCGCTTTGTCCTGTAGTTGATTTCCACGATCAGGCGAAATCTATTCCCGCAGATGTTGAAAACGGTATAAACTCTACCACCAAAGGGAACCCCATCGACGCTCGAATAAGTCTTCCTGATCTCCGCCAAATCCACCCACCTGGCTGACTTCGTCGTCCTGTACCAGGCATCCAAAGCCTCTACGACTCCACTGTGCTTTCTCCCTGCCTCCAGCAGTTTCTTGCGACTGATGATGTGCAGACGTCAGCCCCTTTCGACATCAACGTGGTGAGATTCAAACGTACCCATGTCTTTCCAACTCCAGCATATTCGCAAAATGCGAATTTCGCAAGCTGCGAATCCCCGTACTGGCAAGAAATGAGGGAAGAAGAAAGAGTAAATATACCTGACGCACCCATAACAGAGGTGCACAAAGCCTAAGTTCAACATTGTCGAACACTCAACGGTGGTGCGGCTCTCTCGACAGAGGTCTACCATCGTTTTGACGTTTGCGACATGATCGCGTGGAAATACAGTGCTGGGATGAGGGACGCGGATAACAAGAAGGGAACTTTCGAGGACGGCGCACGTTCACTGGCGACGGTTTCCTCTTTGGTCACTTCAGACAAGGCCGTAGATAAGAACCTCTTGCTGGAGAACGTCAAGAATAGGCGCTTTAGGACAAGGTCTTGAGTGTGGCAAAATGCGCTACCATCTGGGTCACGTCAAGGCGGCGATGGAGTTCCGGGGCGAAATGCCGTTGCGGTCTTTTCCGCACCCCGGGCACGCGCGCGCTTTGACAACGTACCAGCGTACCTCGACGCATCGCTCTACTGGCTCATCATTCCCCCATTCTCCCCGTTGAGCCTTCGCTTGACATAAGTTAAACAGTTGTTTTAAACTACTGTTTATGTCCGCGAGAGTCACTCCCGCCGCCCCCGCCCTCGCTGACGACACCCGGTCGCGTCTCATTGAATCCGCCGGCCAGGTCTTCGCCGAATCCGGCTTCCAGGGCGCCACCGTACGCGAAATCTGCTCACGCGCCGGCGTCAACATCGCTCTCGTCAACTACCATTTCGGCGACAAACTGGAGCTCTACACCGAAGTCCTCCGCCTCTCCATCGGCGCTCCCACCACCCTGATTCAGGCTGCGCTCAATGCCGGCGGTGAATCGGGCGCCGCCCCCGCAGAGATCATCCGCCAGACCGTTCACGCCATGTTGCAGAAGATCCTCAGCGCCGACCGCCCTGCCTGGCACTTCCGCCTTCTGGCCCACGAACTAGCCCATCCAACACCCGCCATCTCCATCGTCATCAATGAGACCGCGCGCCCCGTTTACGATGGAATTCGCGCCGCCGTCGCCGCCATAATCGGACTGCCTCCCGATCACGACGACACCCGCTTCGCCGCCCACAGCATCATTTCGCAGGTAGTCCACTACTCGCACGGCCGCAATATGATCGCCCAGCTCTGGCCCGAACTCGCCATGACTCCAGCGCGCATCGCTCAAATTTCAGAACACATCACGGCGTTCTCACTCGCCGGTCTTGAACACATGAAAACAAAATCCAGGAATCCTCCCCCCCTGCAAAAAGCATCTTTGAAGAACTCTCCGAAGAACGTTCTGAAGAAAAAAACCCGAGGAAGTCGATAATGGCCGATATCAAAACAGCGCCGCCCGCGCCCTCCCGCAAGAAGTTTCTTCCCCTGCTCCTCATCGTGCTCGGTGTAGCGGGCTATTTCATCTGGCGTCAGTTCCTTTCGACGCCGGCCCTCCCCGCCGGCATCGTTGCCGTGAGCGGCCGCATCGAAGGCGATGACTCTTCCATCTCACCCAAAACCGCCGGACGCATCATCGAGATCCGCTTCCGCGAAGGTGACAAGGTCAAAGCCGGAGACATCATCGCTACCCTCGATGACGCCCAGATCCGTGCCCGCGAAGACCAGGCCAAAGCCGTTCTCGCCGAGGCCGAAGCCCGCGTCAAGTCAGCCCGCGACCAGATCGCCGTGTATGAACAGCAGATCCAGCAGGACAACCTGCAGGAGGAACAATCGAAAGTCGATTCCCAGGGCCGCGTCACCCAGGCCCAGGCCGACATTGCCTCCGCCGAAGCCGAACTCGCTCAGCAGCAAGCCTCTCTCAAGATCGCCGAATTCGATCGCGAAGCTTACCAGAAACTGGTGAAGACCGGCGCCGCTTCCGAACGCCAGTCCACTCAGGCTATTGCCACGGCAGATCAACAGATTGCCGCCGTCGCTGCGTCCCGCCGTAAAGTCGAAGCCGCCCGCGGCGCTCTCACCACCGCTCAGGCCAACCTCGCGAATCCCGGCATTCGCCAGTTCCAGACTGCCACCGTGCGTAAACAAATCAATCAGCAACAGGGTGAAGTGGATGCCGCTGTTTCCACCGCCACTCAGGCACGAGCTCAACTCGCCGAAGCCGAAGATAACCGGCAGGACCTGATCATCACCGCCCCCTTCGACGGCACCATCATCACGCGCGCCGCCGAACCCGGCGAAGTCGTCCAGGCCGGTACCGCCATCGTCACCCTTCTCGATCTCAGCAAGGTTTATCTGCGCGGCTATGTGCCCGAAGGCGAAATCGGCAAGGTGAAGATCGGCCAGCCCTCTCGCATCTACCTCGATTCCAACCCGAGCCAGCCGGTGGACGCCGAAGTTCAGCGCATCGATCCGCAAGCTACCTTCACCCCGGAAAACACTTACTTCCGCGATGACCGCGTGAAGCAGGTGGTTGGTGTGAAATTGCTCGTAAAAGGCGCTCTCGGCTTCGCCAAGCCGGGCATGCCCGCCGATGGCGAAATCCTGGTTCAGGGCTCCGCATGGCCCGCCGGCCAGTTCAATAAATAGATGCCGGCCGTCGCCACAGCCGCGCCCGCCATCGCCGTTCATGCGCTCACTAAGCGCTATGGAACCATCGAGGCCGTACGCGGCATCGATCTCGAGATCAAAAGCGGTGAGATCTTCGGCCTCATCGGCCCGGACGGCGCCGGCAAAACTTCTACTTTTCAAATCCTCGCCGGTGTCATGGAAGCCACCTCGGGCGAAGCTTCCGTATTCGGACAGCCCGCCCGCGAAGCTCGCTCCCACACCGGCTATCTCACTCAGGCCTTCACCCTCTACCCCGACCTCACCGTTATCGAAAACATCCGCTACATCGGCGATCTGCGCCGCGTGCCCCCCGACGACATTCAAGAGCGAGGCCAGCGCTACCTGCGCATGTTCAACATGGATCAGTTCGGCGATCGCCTCGCCGGCCGTCTCAGCGGCGGCATGAAACAGAAACTCGCGCTGGCCTGCGCCCTGGTCCCCGAACCCAGCGTCCTTTTGCTCGACGAACCCACCACCGGCGTCGACCCCGTCTCACGCCGCGAGTTCTGGGACACCCTCGCACGCCTCGCCGCGGAAGGTCTCACCGTCCTCCTGGCTACTCCCTATCTCGATGAGGCCGAGCGGTGCCATCGCGTCGCCCTCATGCATCAGGGCCAGATTCGCCAGTTGGGCACTCCCGCTGAGTTGCGCTCCCGCCTTCATTCGAAACGCATGGAACTTCGCACCGGCAATCTGTCTCTCGCCGAGAGCCTTCTTCACCCCATCTCCGGCGCCGGAAAACAAATCATAGACGTTCAGCGTTTCGGCGACCGCCTCGATCTTCTCGCCCCGGACCCCGCCGCCGCCCGCATCGAAGTCGAACGCACCCTGAGCCAGGCGGGCCTGACCATTGACGACATCCGCCTCGACGACCCGACCCTCGAAAACACCTTCGTAGCCACGCTGCGCAACCTCGGCGAAGAGATTCACGACGCCCCGTTCCCCGGCCATCGCAATTACCTGAACCTGCTCGGCCAGACAGCCATCGGCGCCACCGATCTCACCAAGCAGTTCGGGTCATTCACCGCCGTGAAGCATGTAACCGCGCAGGTCAAATACGGCGAGATTTATGGCCTGCTGGGGGCCAACGGCGCGGGCAAAACTACCACCATCAAGATGCTCTGCGGACTGCTCGAACCCACCGCCGGCGATATGGAACTGGCGGGACAACGCGGTGGTCTGCGCTCCTCCGCCATACGCCAGAAGATCGGCTACATGTCACAGAAATTCTCGCTCTATAACGACATGTCGATTAAAGAGAATCTTCAATTCTTCGCGGGCGTCTACGGAGTCCCGGAAGAGGAATTTGAGGAAAAAAAGAACTGGGTGCTGTCTTTCTCAGGCCTCGAAGGCAAGGAGGATCAGGTTACCGGAAGCTTGCCCCAGGGCTGGAAACAGCGCGTGGCGTTCGGCGCCGCTATTCTTCACGAACCCAGCATCCTTTTTCTCGATGAGCCCACATCGGGTGTCGATCCGCTGGCCCGCCGGTCCTTCTGGACCATGATCAACCGCCTCGCCGACACCGGCACCGCCATCCTGGTCACCACCCATTACCTCGAAGAAGCCGAACAATGTAATCGCCTCGGCTTTATGGTGGCCGGTGAACTCGTCACCGAAGGCAGCCCCAGCGAAATCAAGGCAGGCCAGACCGGACACCTGTTTGAGTTCATCGTCGACCAGCCGCAAAAAGCCATGGATCTGCTGAAAAATGAAACCGAGCGCTGGCGCGTATCTCTGTTCGGCGACCGGCTCCATGTCATCTCGGATGGCGATGAATCGGACGCCCGAAACAAGCTGGAACGCGCCGGCATCGCCATTGTCAGCGTGCGTGAAGGCCGCTTCTCCCTCGAAGACGTCTTCATCAGCACCGTCGAAAAAGCCCGCAAAGAAGGGAAGGTCGCCAGTGAAGACTAGGTTTTCCGCCTTAGGTGAGGCAGGCCTTCAGCCTGCCAGTCTGGTCAGGCCGAAGGAGTCCCAATGAGACGCATTCTCGCTCAAACCCGCAAAGAACTGACCCAGATCCTGCGCGACCGCATGGCCGTGGGCCTCGCGCTCGTTCTTCCTCTCGTACAGCTGATCCTCATGGGCACGGCCATCTCGCTCAATGTCAACGATCTGCCCATAGTCATTCAGGATCTCGATAACTCCAGCGCGTCCCGCGCCTTCGCGGACGCCTACCGGCAGTCCATCACATTCCATGTCGTGGCGTTCCCGGCCGATGAACAACCCGAGCGCGCCTTCACGCAGAACCTGGCCCGCGCGGTTCTCATCATTCCCGAACACTTCGGACACGATCTCGCCCGCGGCCTCAACACTCCCGTCGAAATGATGATCGACGCCTCCGATTCCAACACCGCCAAACTGATCGCGGGATATGGCAGCCAGATCACCAGCGGCTGGAACGCGAACGGCGGCGGAGGAGGCGGCCCCGCCGTGCAGGCGGCAATCCGTTTCTGGTACAACCCCGGCCGCTCTTCGAAACGCTTCTATGGGCCGGGCATCTTCGTGCTGGGGCTCTCACTCTTTCCGCCCCTGCTCGCCACTCTGGCTATGGCAAAGGAAGGCGAACAGAAGACCATCCTTCAGGTTTACGTCTCCAGCATTTCGGCGCACGAGTTTCTGCTGGGAAAAATCTTTACTTTTATGATCGTGTCTTTCGCCGAGTGCATTCTGCTGATGATACTTCTGTTCACGTACTTCGGCCTCAGCTTCGCGGGCGATCCCACGCCATTCATCGTCGCGATGGTCGTTTATTCGTTTTGCGTAAGTGCATTCGGTACATGGATTGGCGCCGCCATCCCCAATCAGGCCGCCGCCATGCAGGCCATCCTGCTCGGCGGCTTCCTGCTGGTCTTCATTATGAGCGGCCTGATATTTCCGATTCAGAACATCCCCATCCAGATCCGCTGGATCTCCAATTTCATCTGGGGCCGCTACTTCATCGACATCGTGCGCGACGCTCTGCTCGAAGGCGGCGGCTGGCCGGCCGTGTGGTGGAAGGTGCTGATCATCTGCATCATCGGATCGCTCTTTTACACCCTCGCATGGCGTACGATGCGCCGGATGCAGGTCAGGGCGTAACTATGAAGAAATTCCTCAATCGTCTTGTGGGCCACCGTCTGCTGGCGCTGCTCCGCAAGGAATTCGCCCAAATCCGCCGCGACCGGCGTCTGGCCATATCGCTGATTATGCCTCCGATCGTGCAGTTGCTTTTGTTCAGTCTTGTCCTCGATGCCACTGTCTCCAATCTGAAGCTCGGCATTATCGACGAAAGCCGCACGCCGGAGAGCCGCGATCTGATCGCGACCCTGACCGAAAGCAAAAGCTTCCGCCTCTCCGGCTATTACTACTCGCCGAACCAACTCGGCGATGCCATCAGCCGCGGCAGTCTGGACGCCGGAGTCGTGATCCCGCGAGACTTCACGAAAGATCTCAAACGCGGCCGCCCCGTCACCGTACAGTTCCTGCTCAACGCCATGAACGCCAATACCGCCGCCATCGCGCAGGGCTATGCGGAAGGCGTGCTTACGACGTGGAACCAGGGTCTGGTCCGCGTCTCGCCCGTTGCCATCCAAAAAGGCAGCGTAGTGCTCACTTCGGCCTATCTCTACAACCCGGGTCTGATCAATACGTGGTTTGTCGTCACCGGAATCTTCGGCCTGCTGCTGATCCTCAACGGTTCACTGGTCGCGGCAACATCCATGGTGAAAGAGCGCGAAGCCGGCACCATCGAACAGTTGCTCATGTCGCCCGCCGGTACCTACGAGATCATCATTGCCAAAATCGTCCCGCTCTTCCTGCTGCTCTTCATCATGGTGCTGGTGGCGATGGCAATGATCAAAGTGGTCTTAAACGTCCCGTTCAACGGCAGCATAATCACCTTGCTGTGCGGAGCGGCGCTGTGCGTGTTGTCGGGTATCGGAATCGGCACCGTAATCGCGACCTACACCCACTCGGCCTATCAGGCGCAGCTCACCAGTTTCTTCGTGAACCCCCTGCTGACCACGGTCTCAGGCGCTATTACTCCGTCCGAAGCGATTCCGGCCTGGTTGCGGCCGCTTGCTTCCATTAATCCAATCCATCATTTCAGCGTGATTGCCCGCTCCAGCATGATCAAAGGCAGCGGCATCGCTACCCTGTGGCCGAACTTCCTGGTGCTCGCCGCATTCACCGTGGTCATGGTCGTCGCCAGCGTGCTTCGCTTCCGGAAACAACTCAGTTAAAGGTCAAGTCCAAACATGACGCGTTCATTTCTTCTTGTGTTGATTGCAACTCTACCGGCGCTGGCCCAGTTCGCTCCTCCAGCGGGCCAGAATCAGGGCGCTCAGGCCAATCAGATTCCCCTGTCCGGACGGGCTGCGCAAACAGGCTCGGTAACCGCTAGCGAAGCGCCCATCGCCGGTACCACCACCAGCGTCAACACCATCAATCCGACCATTCAGGCGCAAGGCCCTTACGCCGGCAGTGCCTCCAGCACGCGCGGCAAACCTTTTTCGGGCAAGCTCTCGCTCAAAGAAGCGATCGACCGCGCCCTTGAATTCAATCTTGGCGCTATTGGACTCAGTCAGGCTCTCGCCCAGGCGCATGGACAGGCCATTTCGGTTCGCAGCGCCCTCCTGCCCAACATCAGCAGCAGTCTGGCGGAAACGGTTCAGCAGACCAACCTGCGCGCCTCGGGGCTTCGCATTTCTTCGCCCATTCCAGGCTTCGGCATCCCGTCCATCGTAGGCCCGTTCAATTACTTTGACCTCCGTGCCCGCCTCACGCAGTCCATCGCCGACCTGGGCGCGCTCGATAACTATCGGTCCGCCCGCGAAACCGTTCAGGCCAATCAGTTCTATGCCAAAGATGCGCGTGACCTCGTAGTCCTCGCCGCCGGAGGAGCCTACTTGCAAGCCGTGGCCGCACGCGCTCGCGTAACTTCCGGGCGCGCCCAGCTCGAAGCCGCCAACGCGCTCTACAAACAGACCACGGACCAAAAGAGCGCCGGCATCGTGACTCAGATCGATGTCAACAAGAACCGACTCCAGATGCTGACTCAGCAACAGCGAGTGGTCTCGCTCGAGAACGACTTCGCCAAGCAGAAAATCAATCTGGCGCGGCTCACCGGGCTTCCTCCCAACGATCGCTTCGATCTCTCCGACGATGTTCCGTATGCCGATGCGCCCGTTTCGAGTGAAGACGAAGCCGTTACTTTGGCACTCTCGCAGCGCCCCGATATTCAGGGCGCGCAGGCCCAGATTCGCGCCGCCGAACGTACCCGCGATGCCGCGCGCGCCGAGCGCGTCCCTTCACTTGCTGTGAGTGCGGATTACGGCGTGATCGGAACTAACCCCGCGCAATCCCACGGAACATTCTCCGTCACCGGCTCGCTCCGCATCCCCATCTGGCAGGGCGGAAAAACCGAAGGCGACATCGAACAGGCATCCGCAGCCGTAGCCGAACGGAGAGCGGAACTCGATGACCTGCGCGGCCGTATCGAAGGCGATGTACGTAATGCCTATCTCGATCTCAAAGCCGCCTCCAGTCAGGTGGAAGTGGCGCGAGAGAATCTCACCGTCACTCGCCAGACTCTCGATCTCACCAAACAGCGTTTCGATGCGGGCGTAACCGATACCGTGGACGTAGCCCAGCAACAGGCTTCCGTCGCCCAGGCTGAACTCGATTACATCAACGCTGTTTTCGCCCACAACGTGGCCAAGCTGAGTCTGGCTCGGGCGGCTGGATCCGCCGCGGAAAACCTCGGCCGCTATCTGCCCTTGCCGTAAGTGATTATTCGGAGGGAGGGGAGCCCGGCTGTCCGCCGCAACGTATTCTGCAAGCGCCGGACGATCCCGTATCTATCGCTCCGAGAGATTGTGTGATCCGGAGATGCGCGGTGCCGTCTTTCGCGGGGTGCACTTTCACCGTGAATAGCTGGCTGTTTGAATCCCACACAGCCGCTTCCGCTGAACCGGCGAGGGCTGTTGCGTTCACGGGACTCGGCGAATAACCAAACAGCGTGCGGACCGCTTCGTTGGCAGCGTAAGCCACCGTCACATCCACTCTTCCCGTATCCGCCAGCGTGGGAATTCGCTTCTTACCCAGCGTGACGAACTGGCCGCTGTCGCCAAGAAACGCTATCCCTGTTTTCCCCACCGCCACCAGCACGTAGTAACCAGTGTTAGCCGTCAGATTCATGGTCACTGATGCTCCGGCGGAAATCAGTTGACCGGATTGGTTCATGTAATCGTACAGATACGCCGCACCCGTAATTCCGTAGCTCGATGGCTGAACCGTAAATTGATTGTTAGTGCCGCGCACAAAGGCAAATAAATAGTCGGCTTGCAGAGCGCCGAAATTGGAATAGGTCCACGCCACCATGGGAACGTCGGTGCCCTCGGCATCGTTCACATAAACGCTGTCAGCGGGCATGGCGGGCACATCGGGCTTCACGATTACTCCGTCGGCACGCACCGCATTTAAAAGGTTCGCCTGCGAAATGCTTCCCAGCGGATCGCCCAGTCCGATCGGCCCGGCCGAGAGTGTCGCGAGCAGAAGACTGTTGATGTCGCTGCTCATCAGCACATCTGAGTAAGGCCAGGCTCCCACGGCTGCCGCCAGTTGTGAAGCATATACAAAATCACTCCATCGGGTTGAATTGAAACCGTCCCCGCTGGTGCGAATCGACGTGAGATTGCTGTAAGTGCTTCCCTGCAGAAAATGCTTTGGGTCCGCCATGCAGTACTGCATATCGATGCCGTTCTGCGTCATGGATGTCGACATATTGCCGAGAAAGGCATACGGATCCGACAGATTCGTGGCGGCGTATGCGTCTGCCCCCAGCCAGTCCTGCTCATACACGGCTACTCCGGAGTTCGCCAGGTAACCGGCAATATCCTTCCAGTACTGGGGGTCGATCGCCACATTTCCTGACATCGCATACTGCGTGCGATAAGGGCTATTCGCGTCGATCCAGCGGGCGTGCGTGATTAGCGGAACCCCCAACTTCGTCTGAAACGTTGCCAGATCGGGCTGGAAAATCGCCGGCGCTGCCGTGTAAGTCCAGATCCCCCCATGGCTCGACCAGGCGTCGTCCGGACCCTTGGGATACCACCAGCTATCCAGTTGCATTGACCCGAGGCTGATGCCGATCGAATCGAACTCAGCCTTCACCGCTTCAAGCGTCCCGGTATAAGAGTTGCTCCCGGCATTGTAATAGTAGGTCGCAGTGTTATCGGTCCAGTAGCTGACCGATTTGAGAAGAATGTCTGCATCGCTCGCGGCTCGCTGGCGGCCGCTCAGATCCGTGAGCACCTTACCCAACGTCGCGATCGTCGCGCTGATTCCCTGCCCGTAGACAAAGGCTGTCTGATGAGTCATGCCCGCGGGCAGCGTGGCGATATCCGAAACGATCCCCGATTGAATCTGGTTGCTGCCGCCGATCGTGGTGGAGGCCAGCATGAAATCCGATGCCGGCGAAACAATCACCGTATTGGCCGAACCGTCGAAGTAAACGAAAGGGCTATCACCCGCGAATCCCGCAAACGTGGGTCCGGCAAATTCACCGCTATAAGTGAGATGAAATAGGCCTGCCGGATAACTACTGAACAGGGGAAACGGCGTGGCGTTCGCGGAATTGTTGTTGTATGTCACGGCGAACAGCACCAGCGGACGGTTTTGATACACGCTGATCGACGCCGACCGAAGACTCGCGCCGGCAGAGTAATTGAAAGCGATTTGCTGGTAAGCTCCCAGCCCGTTCGTACCGGAGACGATATGGGAATTGCTGATTTTTGAGCCGGTTGAACCGCTCCAGTTGCCTCCGCTCGCCGGCAGTGAAACAGAAAATGTCCCACTGGGCGAAACGGACACCGAAAGCCCCTGATACCCTCCCACGCTTAGTTGCGCCTCAGCCGAGCCGGCGAAAAACGCGATCGTCAGGAATAATAAAGAATTCCTAAGTAATTGGACGGACAACACTTAGGCAACCCTAGCATGTGTTTACGGAAATTTACAAGGGAATAGCCCGTAGGATTTTCCGTAATCTGACTTAAGTAGTACTACTCAAGAGATAGTACCAGGTGGGCCACAATATGCACAGGTAGCCCTACAACGTTCGCATATGAACCATCGATTCGCTCGATGAATCGGGATGCCCAGCCCTGAATCGCGTAGGCGCCCGCCTTGTCCATCGGCTCACCTGACCGGACATAGGCCGCAATGTCGGCTTCAGCCATGGGGGAAAACCAGACGCTTGTCGACGTTACTTCCGCCAGGTGCCGAGCCCCACGTTTCAGGCAAACTCCCGTCAGAACTTCATGCCGCTTCCCCGACAGCGCTCGCAGCATCCGGGCCGCGTCATCTGCATCGACTGGCTTGCCCATGATTTCGGTGCCGAGCACGACGCTGGTGTCGGCCCCCAGCACCATCTCTTCGTCGCCCGCCGTGACTGCGTTGGCTTTTTCCACCGCCAGGCGCAAAACGTAGTCATGCGCACTTTCTTCGGGGAGGAGCGACTCGTCGACATCGGCCGCGCGCACTGTGAAATCGAATCCGGCCGCGCGCAGAAGTTCCACCCGGCGGGGAGAGCGCGAGGCCAGGATCAGCATCTATTTGAGGTTTTGCTCGAAGAACGCCGTGGTTTCTTCCAGCAACTGCCGGTACTCAGGACCCGATACGCGGTGCGACTTCTGCGGGTAGACCAGCATGTAGAACTGCTTGCCGGCCTGCTCCAGCGCCGCCGCCATCTGCACCGAGTTCTGAAAGTGAACGTTGTCGTCCTCGATGTTGTGTATCAACAGCAGTTTGGTATCGCCGAATCCGGCCGCGTTGGTGGTGGCTGCGCTCTTACGATAGGCGTCCGGATTGTCTTCGGGCAGCCCCATGTAGCGTTCCGTATAGATACTGTCGTAGTTGCGCCAGTCAGTTACGGGGTCACCGGAGATGGCGGCGCGAATCAAGCCGGGCGCGTTGACCGCCGTGAAAAGCGTCATGTAGCCGCCATAGCTCCAACCATAGAGACCGATGCGGTTCGGATCCACAAATCCCTGGGACTTCAGATAATCGATTCCGACACGTTGATCCTGGAGCTCATGCTCCCCGAAGTCGTGATAGACAACGGATTCGAATTTGTGGCCACGTCCGATCGAACCGCGGTTGTCCAGTTGCCACACGATGAAACCTTTTTGCGCCAGGACCTGATCCCACGCCATTCCCTGCCAGATGTTCTGCACATAACGGGCGCCCGGGCCGCCGTAAACGACCACAACGGATGGATATTTCTTCGATGCATCAAACCCCGGCGGCTTGATCATGCGGGCGTAAAGCGGCGTACTGTCAGAGGCCTTCAGCGTGACGATCTCAGTCGGGAGGATCTCGTATTCGTTCTCGTAAAGAGCCCCCGCACCGGCGGGATAGGGTCGCTCTTCGGTGCCGTCCGAGCGGAAGATCCCGGTGGCGAGAGGTGTGGTCAGGTTACTGAAATCATCCACATAATATGCAGCGTGAGGACCCAACGAGACCGAATGAATGCCGGCGGTCTTCGAGATTTGCTGGCGGCTCCCGCCTTCTAATCCCACCGACCAGAATTGGCGCTCCAGTGGACTCGTTTCTTCTGAAGTGAAGTACACCCGCTTGTGCTCTTCATCCACGCCGGAGATACTCTCAATCTCCCATTCGCCGCTGGTGAGCTGCTTTTGCAGTTTGCCGTCGGAACCGTACATATAGATATGGCGGAAGCCGCTGCGCTCGCTGGTCCAGAGGAAACGGTCCCCTGACCCGAGGAAGATCGGCTCACCTTTGATGTTGATCCAGAACGGATCTTCTTCATGAAGCACCACGCGTGACGCTCCGGTGGACACATTCGCCATCAGCAGATCGAGCCGGCTCTGAACTCGATTCAGGCGCTCGGCCATGATCTCCTGGTTCGAAGGCGACCAGACGATGCGTGCGAGCAGTGAGTTGCGCGGATCGCCGAGATCCATCCACCTGGTTTCGCCGCCGGCCACCGGGACGATACCCAGCCGGACTTCGGCGTTAGGATCGCCCGCTTTCGGATAGCGCTCGGGCTCGAGTACTCCGCGCGGATTCATCAGCGACACCTGAGGGAAGATCGGCTCGTGTGAGATATCGAACTGAAGATAAGCGATCGACCTGCTGTCGGGCGACCACCAGTGCGCGGTCCCGAGGTCGAGTTCTTCGGGATAGACCCAATCGAGTTCCCCATTCAGCAACGTATCGGAACCGTTCTTCGTGAGCTGGGTTACCACTTTCGATTCGATATCCAGAACGAAAAGGTCAAAGCCTCTGCGAAATGACACGTAGCGGTTATCGGGGGAAAGCTTGGGATCGGCTTCCACCTGCGGCGTCTGAGTCAGAGCATCGAAATGGTTCTTACTGGTATCGACGACAAAGAGATCGCCGCCCGCTGAGACCAACAGGCGTTTGCCATCGGAGAACCACTGCACGGCGCTTTCGAACACACGGCGATTCGTCCAGTCGAAGAGCACCGGTGCAGGCACCTTGACAGCGGCGCTCTCCAGTTTGTCGAGGGCGATGACATCACGCGCTTTGCCGGAACGGACATCATAAAGCGATAGCGTCCCACGCTCATTGGTGATGAAGTGCGTTCCATCCGGCGCCCAGGTCACGGCGCCGTGACGAGTCGACGGAGCATTGATCAGAGCGTCGATCGTGACCGGCTTCTTTGCCGCGAACAACGCGGGGACTAGAGCGGCGAAGACCAGAACTCGGAGGGAGCGCGGCACTATTTGGATACTACCTTGACCGTATAATAGTCGATCTTGTGACCGGCCTGTACCAGCATCTGATGCGGAGTATCGGCGGGAATGTGAATGACGTCGCCTGCGTGCAGGGCCTGTTTGGTTCCGCCTTCGATCTTCGTTCCGCGACGTTCGCCCGGACCCGTACTCTTCGAATCAGGAACAGTCCCGCCGATTACGATGTCGGCATCGCCGGCCTCAATGAACATGATGTCCACCTTGCGTTCGTGAACCTCAGCTTCCCCATCCTGTTCGCGATGAGCTACCACCAGGGAATGATTACTCCAGCTCCCAATAGTGTCCGCTGTGACTTTGCCGGACAGCTTTTTGACATGAGTCTGCAACTGATCGTTGGTCCAGTGCTCATAGCCGACGGGCACTGCGGCAAACGCGGCCAGGCAAGCCAAACCGATTAAGGGAAGTTTCAATCTCATGGGCGGATTATAACTGACATAAACTGTCCGGAGATCTCCATGACCTTCTGTTTGTCCTCAGTTTAGTAATCGCCGCGGAACTGGTGAATTTTGCGGCGATCGCGCTTGGAAGGCCGGGCCGGCATATCGAAGGGACTCATGGCTTTGCGTTCTTCGGCTAATTTGATGCGGGCTTTTTTGCTGGCCTCGGTTTCACGGTAGAGGGCCTGGGCGACGGCGGCGGGGCCGCGCATTTCGCTGAGTGCGAGGACATCGACGTGAAACTCGCCGCCCTCGTTTTTGATTTGGAGGCGATCGCCGACACGCACTTCACGGGAAGGTTTGGCTGGCTGGCCGGCAGCTAAGATTCTGCCGAGGTCGCAGGCTCGGGTGGCTAGGGAACGGGTTTTGAAAAATCGGGCGGCCCAGAGCCATTTGTCGATTCTCATGTTGAACGCCTCACAGTCCCGCTATTTGTGGTAGCCTGCTCAACACAAAAGGTGACGATATGAAAATTATCTCTCTCGCCATATTGCTGAGTGTTGGTTCTCTCCCAATCGCCTTCGCGCAGACCAATAGCGTCGATTTTGCGAAACAGAAAGCCGAGATCCTGGACCGTTACCGGACGCTGCTTCAGATCGACACGAGCAACCCTCCCGGCAACGAGACCAAAGCAGTCGAGTACCTGAAGAAAACCCTGGAGGCGGAGGGTATTCCGGTGCAGACTTTCGCTCTCTATCCGAACCGCGCGAATCTGGTGGCGCGGTTGAAAGGCAACGGCAGTAAACGGCCGCTGCTGATTCTGGCCCACACCGACGTGGTGGGAGTGCAGCGCGAGAAGTGGCCGGTGGATCCCTTCGGTGCAGTGATCAAAGACGGCTACGTGTGGGGACGCGGGGCGACGGACGACCGGCCGCAACTGACCGCGATGCTGATGACGATGCTGCTCCTGAAGCGTACGGGCGCGGTCCTCGATCGGGACGTGATCTTTCTGGCCGAGTCGGGCGAAGAGGCTGACGTCACCGGCGCCGGAATCAACTTTATGGTGGAGCAGCATTTCGGCGATATCGACGCAGAGTTCGCTATTACGGAGGGCGGACGGGCCACGATCGAGAACGGAAGCGTGGTGTCGCTGAATATCGGCACGGCGGAAAAGCTGCCGGCGCGGGTGCGACTGGTGGCGAGCGGCACGTCGGGACATGGGTCGGTGCCACGCGAGGATAACGCTCTGGTGCATCTGGCCGGGGCGGTAGAGAAGGTGGGGACGTGGCAAACCCCGATGCGGCTGAATGAGACGACGCGCACGTATTTCGAAAAGCTGGCGGCCATGAGCACGCCCGAGCAGGCGGCCCGTTACAACGCGCTGCTGAACCCGGCCACGGCGGGGGCAGCACAAAAATATCTGGCGGCGAATGAGCCCGGCCGGTATTCCATGCTGCGCACCTCAGTGGTTCCAACCATGCTGAGAGCGGGCGTGGGACCGAATGTGATTCCGTCGGAGGCCGAAGCAACTATAGATATCCGCGCGCTGCCGGATGAGAATATTCCGGTGTTTTATGAAGAGATGAAGCGGGTGATCGGAGATCCGGCGGTGAAGATTGTACGGATGCCGATGACCCGGCCACCGTCGCCGGCGTCGCGCCTCGACACGGAGATGTACCGGACGCTGGAGCGGGTGGCGAAGCGGATGTATCCGAAAGCCGCGGTGCTGCCGACTATGTCGACGGGGTCGAGCGATATGGCGCAACTCAGGGCGAAGGGGATCGAGAGTTATGGCACCGGGCCGGCATCGACGGACGCGGATTCGACTAATTTCGGAGCGCACAGCGATGTGGAGAGATTACCCGAGGCGTCGCTCTATCCGTATGTGGAGTTCATCTGGAATGCGGTGACAGAAGTGAGCGCGCATCGATAAGAGCGTTAATAGGGGCGATCTGCTGCCGCTCGTTCACACTCACGGTTCGGAAACAAGGATGGCAGCCAGAAGGTTTAAGCTGATGAAATGCCTGACACTCCGGATCCGATTCAACATGTAGTGGTTTTGATGCTGGAGAACAACTCGTTCGACCGCATGCTGGGTTCGATGACGGCGGTGTATCCAACGATCGAGGGCGTGAAGGTGGAAGGACAGTTCACGAATCCGGATTATCCGGATGCGACTCATCTTTACGCGCAGAACGCGGTGGCGACCGACAGCGTGGCAGTGGATCCGGCGCACGATCTGGATGACGTGGTGCGTCAGGTGGATGCAGGCGCGTGCGACGGCTTCGTGACGGATTTTGCGCAGCATAGCCCGCAAGCTCCCGAAGATGAGCGGTATCAGATCATGGCGTATTTTCCGCTGGGGGCGTTGCCGGTGCTGCATACGCTGGTTGAGAATTTTCTGGTCTGCGATCACTGGTTTTCGTCGATGCCGGGGCCGACGTGGCCGAACCGGTTCTTCGTTCACAGCGGGACGTCGCTGGGCAATGTAGATATGCCGGAGGGATTTTTTCATGCCGGACTGCACCTATACGATCAGGCTACGGTTTATCAGCGGCTCAGTGAACGCGGCGTCGCGTGGCGGATTTATTACGGGGATGTGCCGCAATCACTGGTGATGACGGAGCAGTTGAAGTATCCGGATAATTACCGGAAGATGGACCGGTTTGCGGCGGATGCAGCAGGTCCGGCGGTGGCGTTTCCCGCGTATACGTTCATCGAACCGTGTTACTTCGGCGCGGGCCAGAACGATCAGCATCCGCCGACGGATGTGATGCATGGAGAAGCGCTGATCGCAACCGTCTATAACCAACTGCGCGCTAACGAAGAGTTGTGGCAGTTGACCTTGTTTGTTGTGCTGTACGACGAGCATGGCGGATTTTATGACCATGTGCCGCCGCCGGGCACGATTGCGCCCGATGCGAATACGACGAAGTTCGCGTTCGACAAACTGGGTGTGCGGGTGCCTGCGATTCTGATTTCGCCGTGGCTGGATAAGGGAGTTTTATCGACTGAGTTTGATCACACGAGCCTGCTGAAATACGCGACGGACAAGTGGGGGCTGGGCGCGCTGGGCAACCGGACGGCGGCGGCGAATTCGTTCGCGGGCGCGTTCACGAGAGCGGCGGGTCGGACGGATTGTCCTGTTGCGCTGACGATACCGACCGAAGCGCCGATTGATCCGAATACGGCTTTGAACCAGCACCAGGTGGCGCTGGCGGGCTTTACGCATAACCTCGAAGTGAACTATACGAAGCCGAGCGTGGAAGTGCTGGCGGCGCACAGCACGGCGATGGCGGGCGACTATGCGGCGCAGAGTCAGGCGGTGTCCGAACGGGCGGAGCAGTTTTTGGGTGGGGCTACTTCAGGCGCGGGGCGGTAGCAGATCAGGACGCTCGAGAATGGCCCGGCTCTAAACGGAGTTCGGAATATTGATCTCGACCAAGCTGCCAGGCGTAGCTGAAAACCGCCGCGGCAATGTCCCTGTCACTGTGTGATGGTCGAACAATACCAGCATCAGGTACGGGGCGCCGGTGCTTCGGTGCTGTGGGCGGCGAATTGGAGGACGGCCTGAACTTGCTCGCGCGTGACACCGAACTCTTCGATCAGTTCGTCGACGCTCATGTCCTGAAGGTTCTCGAAGACGGCTGAGACCGGCATCCGCGTTCCACGGAAGACCCATGCGCCGCTGCGCCGACCGGGAACACTTTCCACGGCGGGCCATTGTGACCAATCGAGAGTTGCCATGAGGTGCGCTCCTTAACTTTTATTTACCGACTGCGTCGAGGCCCGCCTGAGCGAATTTCTCGTCGTTAGCCGGCGCGGAACCTCCGACGCCGATGGCGGCTACGGTTTTTCCGTCCTTAATCATGGGCAAGCCGCCCTGAGCGGGAGTCAGATCCCAGGCGCCGGCGGCGGGATTGGTGATAGTGACGGCGATCGGTTTCCCCGCAGAAATGGCGTCCTGAACTTCTTTGGTCGGCTTGCCGAAGAGCAGAGCGGCGCGGGCTTTTCCCTGCGAACTGGTGACGGCGCGGGCGGGTGCTCCATCCATGCGCTCGAAGTAGACCAGGTCGCCGGTGGAATCGACCACGGCAATCGAGACGATGGCGTTAGCGGCGAGGGCGGCGGCTTCGGCGGCGGCAACCATTTTCTTCGCGGTGGCCACGTCGATGGTTTGCTTGGGAGGTGGCGGAGCGCCGCGTCCGGCTGGCGGCGGAGGGGCTTGCGCGAGGATCAGTTGCGAGCTGAGCAGGAGGGTAGCGGCGAGGGTGAGAAGTTTTCTGAGCGGTTTTCTGAGCACGAGTCGAGTTTATACGAAAATCACGCTGGAGCAAGTCACGCCGGCTTCGGCTTTCATTAATTCGGAAATATCGATCGGCCGGACCGAGAAGGCTTCCTGTTCGAGGACGGCCTGGGTGCGGGGGAAGGCGGCGGCCATGAGAACTGTGTCGCCGATGCGCAGGACGTTGGCGGCGCCGGGTTCTTCTTGTGCCACGTCGATGATACGGTAGCCGTGGAGCGGGGCGGAGTCAATCCAGGCGCGATTGGCGAGGATGGTGTTTTCGTCGAGTCCACAGCACGCCGACTTCAGGTGAAGGCAGCCGGTGACGGGGACGCCGCGGACACGGTAGCCCAGCGGTTCGAGCTCTTCCGCCAGTTGCTCGACGCCGGCCGAATTGGTTCGGGTGGAGAGGCCGACGAAGATGTCGCGTCCGATGCGCATGACGTCGCCGCCTTCGAGAGTAGCGGGGGCGCGCAGACGGCGGATCGGGCGAAAAGGCGAGAGGACCGGTGCCAGACTTTCACCTTCGCCGCGACGGCTGACGGCTCCGGGGCGGGTGAGGATGGCTACCTCATCAACGACGAAGACGGGGTCTTCGACGAACATGCCGTCGGGGAACTCGGCGAGCGCCGGCAGGGAGATCACGCGGACGCCGAGGTTTTCCAGACACGACTCGTAATCCTGATGCTGGGCGATGGCTAGCTCGAGATCGATGGGTTGGCGTTCGAGCCAGGTGAGTTCACAGGACGCCAGGGTGGGACTGACACCGCGGGTGACTGCGATGAGCATCGAGCTATCTCCTTTCAGCGGGTCTGGTGCGGCGGCCCGGAGTCGTCCGGACTGCTTTGGCCACTGGGACTGCTTTGGCCAGACTGGGCGCCTCGGCCGCGACCGCCGCGACCGCCGCGACCGGGGGTGGGTGCTCCGCCTTTAAAGTCGAGCACGACATCGACCAGATGCGCGTCCTGATCGATTTTCGGGATGGCTTTGGTGTCGCCGAGGTTATCGAAGAAGCCCTCTTCTTTCACCTGGGCGAGGAAATAATCGGGGTAGTTGACGGGAAAAGCGTCGCCCGGCTTCACGCTCCACAGTTTACGGATCGCGGCTTCGCCGTCGAGCCCGAGGCCGTTGACGGTGAGGGTGCGGAAGGTGTATTCGGGTCCGGCATCGACGACGAGGAAGAACTCGACGGTCTTTTTGTCGTCATCCACTTTGCGATCGGTCGTGACTTCGGCATCGAGAAAGCCCTGCTGTTTGAGCGAATCACGGACTCGAACGGCAGCTTGCTTGATTTCGTCGAAGTTCGCGACGGTCATGGTGGGGATCTTCGCGGTGCGTAGAATTTTTGCGCTTTCGGCGGCGGAACTGCCCTCCACGGCTACACGCGCGAGCTTGAACTCGGGGCCCTCATCGACGGTGACTTTCACGTCCATGCCTCTGACTTGAGTGGAGGGAGTGGCGACGACCTTAGTGAACACTACGCGCAGATGACCCTTACTTTCGTAAAGCGGGCGGATCTGATTCTCGAGAAGAAGGCGGAATCCGGCTTCGGTGAAAGGCTGACCGTAGGCGACTTCGGCAGTTTTGTTTTGCAGGGTGAGGACGTTGATCAGCTTGTTGCCGTCAAAGGTGACGGTGGCGACGGGAGGCAAACCGCCGGGCGGAGTGAAATCGACTTCGAACTGATTGGGGCCGGAAGCGATTACCTTGCCGAGCACTTTGGCGGGAGTTTTCCGGGAATCGAGCAGAGCTTCGAGCTCATGGGTGGTGCGGTCGAGGGCCTGCTGGGTGCCGGGGAGGCGTCCGGTAAACAGAGGATCGTTCTGCTTCAGATACTGGGTGGCTTCGACGGTCGAAATAGGCAGGGCTTCGACGCGGAAGGGGAACTGCTGGGTCACTTCGCGGACATCGAATGAGACGTCATAGCCTGTTCCGGCCGCAGACGCCTTATAACGATAAGAAACGGTCTCGAAGTATCCGCTGGCGAGCAGACGGTCGCGGGCGGCATCGAAGAGTGCGCCGGTACCGATAGCGCCTATTTTGAGACCCATGGCGGAGATGATGGCTTTGCCGGTTAGAATCCTGTTGCCATCGATTGCAATCGAATCGATGGTGAAGTCGTGCGCGGGCGCGGAGGGGTTGGGCGTGCCAGCTTTCCCAGCCGGGGTTGTTGCCGGGGACTGGGCTCCCAGAATCATCGCGAACAGCAAGAAAACGAACGAGATGCGCGCCATCAAACTAGTAAGACGCGCCATGTAGAATGGAGTTACGTGACATACGACCTGATTGTTATTGGTAGCGGCCCAGGCGGCTACTCGGCGGCGGTGCGTGCGGGTCAGTACGGACTCAAGACCGCGATTATTGAAAAAGACGGCAAGCTCGGCGGGACGTGCCTGCATGTCGGATGCATACCGACGAAGGCGCTGCTGCACACGGCCGAATTGTGGAGTTTTTGCGGCCACTCTGCCGATGAAGGTATCACGATTGACAAGCCCGTGCTCAATTACCCCAAGGTGATTGACCGCAAGAACGGCATCGTGCAGAAACACGCTAAAGGCGTCGAGTTTCTGATGAAGAAAAACAAGGTGGACGTAATCAAAGGTTACGCGACCATCAAAGGCGGCGGCAAGGTCGAGGTCAAGACCGACAAGGGCGTGGAAACCCTGGAGGCGAAGAATATTCTGATCGCCACGGGTTCGGAAGCGCGCATGCTGCCGGGGTTGAAGCCGGATGCGGATTTCATCCTGACCAACATTGAAATTCTGAACATGACCACGATCCCGAAGTCGCTGGCGATTATCGGCGCGGGTGCGGTGGGCGTGGAGTTCGCGTCCATGTTCCAGCGGTTTGGGTCGCAGGTGAGCATTTTCGAAATGCTGCCGCGCATTGTTCCGGTGGAAGACGAAGAAGTCTCGAAGGAACTGGAGAAAGTCTTCAAGCGGAACAAGATTCGGGTGGAGACCGGCGCGAAGTGCGACAACATTCAAAAAACCGGCAAGGGCGTGAAGATGACAGTCACGCTGGCGAACGGCAAGACCGAAGAGGTGGAAGCGGAGAAGCTTCTGGTGGCAGTAGGGCGCGCGCCGAACACGGCGAACATCGGGCTCGAGAACACCAAAGTGGAAGTGGACCGCGGCTTCATCAAAGTCAACGGATTCCAGCAGACCGGTGAGCCGGGTATCTATGCGATTGGCGACGTAGTGGCCGGAACACCGCAATTGGCGCATGTGGCGTCGATGCAGGGCATGGTCGCGGTGGCGAAGATCGCAGGCAAACCGGTGACGCCGATTAATCGGAACCGGATTCCGGGCGCGACTTATACGGAGCCGGGTATCGGCAGCGTGGGTCTGACGGAAGCGCAGGCGAAGGCGGCCGGATACAAGGTAAAGGTAGGCAAGTTTCCGTTTCTCGCCAACAGCAAAGCCACGATTCTGGGCTCGCACGACGGGTTCGTGAAAGTGGTGGCGGACGAGAAATACGGCGAGATTCTGGGCGTCCATATTATTGGCCCGCAGGCGTATGAACTGATCTCGGAAGCGGTCACTGCGATGGAAGCGGAAGCGACAGTCGAGACCATGATGCATACGATTCACGCGCATCCCACCATTTACGAAGCCGTGGGCGAAGCTTTCAACGCCGTCTACGGGATGGCTATCAACGCATAATGCCGGGTAGCTCGAGAAGCTGCGTGGTGCGCGATCTGGGCCGCATGAGCTACGGAGACGCACTGGCTATTCAGCAGGAGATCGCGTCCGAACGCAAGCAGGGTTTGGGCGAAGATCATCTGCTGTTTGTCGAGCATCCGCATGTAGTGACGATCGGCCGCAACGGGCATGAAGATCATGTACTGGCGCCCGAAGCCGCGCTGCGCGGGATGGGGATTGAGTTGCACGAATCCGACCGCGGCGGCGATGTCACTTATCATGGGCCTGGGCAGGTAGTGGGCTATCCGATTATGGATTTGCGGCAGTGGAAGCGCGATGTGGGGGCGTTCGTGAGGGGGATCGAGCAGGTTTTGATCGACACTCTGGACGACTTCGGCATTCGGGCGCGACGCATCGCGAAACTCACCGGCGTGTGGGTTGGGGAGAGCGACGAGACGGCCGCGAAGGTGGGTGCGATCGGCGTGCATCTGAGCCGCTGGGTGTCGACGCACGGCTGGGCTTTGAACGTGACGACGGACCTCGGATATTTTGGGCACATTGTTCCGTGCGGTCTGGCGAAACCGGTGACGTCTATGGCGGCGCTGGGAGTGAAAGCGGATTCCGAAGATGTGAAGAGCCGGATGGCGCTCCACTTCGGAGAGATTTTCGATTTTGAGATGCAGGCTGAGCCTGCACTCTAGTTTTCAGGAGACCCGATGACTGACGTCGTGATGCCCCAGATGGGCGAAAGTATCGTCGAAGGAACGCTGACGCGCTGGCTGAAGAAGACCGGTGACAAGGTGGAACGCGACGAACCTCTCTTCGAGATTTCGACCGATAAGGTCGATACGGAAATTCCTTCACCGGCGGCGGGAACGCTGGGCGAAGTGCTGGTCCAGGAAGGCCAGACGGTTCAGGTAAATGCAGTAGTGGCGCGGATCGACGAGGGCGGCGGCGCGGCGGCAGCGTCGAATGGGGCGGGCGCAGCGCCGGCAGTTCCACCACCACCTCCGGTTCAGGCTGCGGCACCGCCTCCTCCACCTCCGCCGCCCGCAGCAGCAGCGCCGGTAGCACCTCCGCCTCCGCCACCTCCGGCGGCTGTTGCGGAAGAGCCGAAAGAAGCGACGGGATTGCTGTCGCCGCTTGTGCGCAAGATGGCGCGCGAGAACAATGTCGATTTGGCGACGGTCTCGGGCACGGGCGCGGGCGGACGGATTACGAAGGAAGACGTTGAGAGTGCGATTCAGGGCAAGGCGGCGCCTGCAGCAAAAGCGCCAGCTCCGGTTGCAGCGCCAGCCCCCTCAACTCCGATCGGCCAGGCACAACCTGTGGCGAGAAACCGCGTCGAGCCGATGAGCAACATGCGGATCAAAATCGCGGAACACATGGTGGCGAGCAAGCGCATATCGGCGCACGTCACCACTGTTCATCGCGTCGACATGACTCGCGTCGCGAAGATGCGCGCGAAGCACAAGGAAGGCTTCGCCGCTCAATACGGCATGTCGCTCACGTTCCTGCCGTTCGTGGCGCGGGCCGCAGTAGAAGCGCTGCGGGCATACCCGCTCGTCAACGCGTCGATCGACGGCACCAACATCATCTATCACAACGAGATCAACCTCGGCATCGCGGTGGCGCTCGAAAACGGCTTGATCGTGCCGGTGATTCGCAATGCCGACGAGAAGAACGTGGTCGGACTGCAGCGTTCGATTGTGGACCTGGCGGCGCGGGCACGGGCACGGCAGTTGAAGCCGGAAGAGGTGCAGGGCGGCACGTTCTCCATCACCAATTTCGGGAGCTTCGGCAGCGTCTTCGCGACGCCCGTGATCAATCAGCCGCAGGTTGCGATCCTCGGCGTGGGCACGGTGGAGAAGGTTCCGGTGGTGATCGACGATGCGATTGCCATCCGCTCGCAGTGTTATCTGGCGCTCACGTTCGATCACAGACTGATCGACGGTGCGCTGGGCGATCAGTTCACGGGCCGCGTGAAAGCGGTGCTGGAGAACTGGTCGGAAGAAGTTCTGTAAGACTTCTCTCAGCTATTGAACGACGAGAGCGCCGCGAAACATTCCCATCCCGCAGGCGAAATGGTACTCGCCTTTTTGAGTGGCCGGCAAATCGATTAGTACGGTTTGTCCGGGAGCCAGTTGTTTGCGAATGCCCAGTTCGGGAAAGGCAATTTCGCCGGCGCAATTCTGCGCGTCGAGTCGCGTGAAGGCCGCCTGAGTTTTCTGGCCGGAGGGAATCGTCAGGCGAGAAGGCTCAAAGCCAGCGCTGCTGATTTTGATAGTTAGGTGTCCAGTGGGGACATGCGGAGCAGTGTGGGCGACACCCTGAACGCTGACGACCCAGGATGCAGTCAGCACTTCGCCGTGGCGCTGAAATTGAAACCACAGTTTGTAGACGCCAGGGGTTCGGAAGCCCGTAATGGTGCTGATAGTTGAAGGGCTGGGCCCGGCTATCGGCGCGGTGTGCACATGAACCAGCGGCGTTTCTCCTGTGCCGGCGTTTTCGAGCGGATGCGCGTGAATGAACGTGGCGCGGTCGGCACTGGTGATCATGACGTGAGCCCATGCACCCAGCCAGGGTTCGAGGTCCGTGATCGGCAGGCCCGTATGTGCGTCCGATAGCGTGAACCGCAGAGGCAGATCCTCGCCGGCTTTAAGTTGGGCAGGTGTGGCCAGGGCTATGCGAACGCCGTCGACCGTTTTAGTAAGCGTGGAGTCCGGGTACAGAGGAGCGGTGGGCCGACTATCGCCCTCAACCGTTAGATCGAAGCGGGCGATGGCCGGGGCGGCGCCGGGCGCAGTGTAATCGGCATAGAGCGTGTATTCTCCGCCCTTGGCGAACGTGTGGACCACGGATAGCGCATCGCCCGCGACCGGATCGGGATGGATGTGGCTGAACTCAGCGAGATCTTTCGAAACTACAATGAGGTGAACCGGTTGCCGATGCACCTTTTCGAGGAAGCGGATCGCGTGGCCCTGCCGATCCGTAAAAGCGAGCGTCAGGTTGACCGGCTCTCCGGCATGGATTACTTTGCGATCTGTCCATAAGTCAACCTGATTACCTGCGGCCTGGTTACCCATCGCATGATGGACGCTGATTCGGGCCGGGGCATCTACATTCAGGGCTCCGAAGTAACGCGGACCCACTAAGTAAGGCCATGTTGTCAGGAAGTAGGCGTAAGTGCCGTCGGGATAATCAGGGGACTTCGCATAACGGCCGTTGTATTCATCCAGATCCCCGCTTCCTTTCACGAACTCATAGTCCTCGGCGAACGTGCCGAGGGGGTATTGCCGATCCACGTCAGGGCCTTCCTGTCCGGGCGTAAGAAGAGTGCCATCGGGCAGCGTGCTCCGCTTCGACATAACCCGGAGTCGATAGCTGGACTTCATTCGCTGGACATCTCCGTCGGCGTTCCAACCGAAGGGCCCGTAAATGGGATAGCCGTCGAGGGCGAATCCGATCACGGGAGAATGCTTCGAGGCATCGGAATTCAACGCGGTGACGAGCGGCGACGGTCCTTTGCCGGTAGCACGAACGGCATCCTCATGCCAGATGTTTTGGTCGTGCCACGAGGCCGTTCCGATGGGATTGTAGATTGGAACGCCGGTCGCGAACACGCCGACGATGCCGAGCGGTGTGCTGAGATGGGCTCCCATGGCGGCAGGCTGCGGGTTGCGCGGAATTCGGAAAGTCAGAGTACGCGGACCCATCGGTGGATCATACTGATTCGCTTCCAATGCGCCGAACGAATGCAGCGAAAGTCCGGCCGACTCCACAGACACAAACTGCGCGTCAACATGAACCGAATGCACCTCAGGCGCAATGACTCGGACAGCCGGATTGGTGGACGCACTGAGCACCCAGGCATCCAAAACGGGGTCGCCAGCGGCGGAAAGCCCGGGCACGCTGCCCAGCACGGCGCAAACCAGAAGTGGCGTCACTTTCTTCATTGAATAGTGATGTTCACTGTGTTTGACGGCAACCCAGCGGCCGTCACAACAACGTCTACCTGTCCTCGGCCAGCCAGCGAGGGAGGAATCAGAATGTTGTATTGGTCGAGACCCGGATAAGTGCCCTGTGGACCCGCGTATACCACAGTCGCACTGACGCCGCCTATGGTCGCCGTGGCCGATGTGGCGCCGCCCAGTCCGCTTCCGCCCATCGAGAGATAAACCGGCGCCGCCGCGGTTCCCGCACCTACGGGTTGCGCGACGACATTGCCGGCCTGCACCTGATACAGCAGGGTGACCTGACCCGTTTGCGAGTTCTGCGTGTAGCCGTAAGCGAGACCGGTGCTGTTCAGCGTGAAGAGATTCGGATAAGTCGCGACTACGTTCAAACCGCCGGTCACGGAACTGCCGCCCGCAGTAACCGTGACTGTTGCGAGTCCGGTGGCCGTGCCGCTGGGGACTACGAAGTTCAACTGGGAGGGCGACGCATAGGACATCTGGGCTGTTCGCGTGCTACCGGCCGAGTCAGTGACGGTCACAGTAGAGCCGCCCAGCGTCGTCGGCCAGTTCGCGGAAGTGGCGCTGGCGGTAGACGTCGCGATAGTGGGCGAGAACACGGGGAAGGAACTCACGATGGAGTTGGGTGCCACTGGACCGCCTTCAAACGAAGCGCCGGACACGGTCAGAACGGATGGCGTCACGATGCCGCCGCCTTCATCCGAACCCGCGCTGTTTGAGTAACTGGCGCCGTCGATGAAGTTAAATACCTCGACGCCATTCACCCACAATCCACAGGCGCCGCCGCCAGTCGATGTAAGTGAGGCGGCGGGAGCAGGTGTCAGGGGGAATTGATAAATCAGATTCTGCGAACTGGGGAAATTGGGGAACACACCGCCGTTGTTCTGGAACCCAAACCATGGACCGAAGATATAACCCGGAATATCGTTCGCATTCACGTAGACCGAACTGCCGGAATAGCTGATGCGCTGAATCTCGGCATAAGTCGGAGTGGCAACAGAGCCGCTGGTGGTCGCACCGCTGGGCACGTTGCCGGGCCATGTGGTCACAGCGCCCGCGGCAGGATTGAAGCCACTTACGATCTTGCCGAACTGGGTGGAGTTAGTCGTAGTCCATGACGCCAGCTCGGGCGTCGTGACAGAAGACTGCGTGTAGACGCTGTTATTGAAGTAATCCTGCACGGTTCCGGTGACAGACTGCACCTGACCGCCGGAAGCTGCTCCATAATATTGCCCGGCGATGACGTAAGGGAATGCGGGATTACCATTGGCATCGATCGTGACAAAGTACGCGTAGGTACCGTTGGGAAAATCCGGCGTCACCGTGGTGCGGCCGTTATATTGATCGAGATCACCAAGGCCCTGAACGAAATCGAAATCCTCGAGGTAGCGGCCAAGGGGGTAAGTCGTGCCGATTGGCGGCCCATACTGGCTGGAAGTCAGTTGCTGCGAAATGCCTGAGTGATTGGGCAGCGACCATGTGGGCAGCGAAGTACGCACCGTGATGCTGCGTAACTGATAGCTCGACACGATCCGCCGAACTGCGCTATCGGGATTCTTCGGATCGCTGTAACCGTAGGGGCCGTAGATGGGATAGCCGTCCTGCGCCCAACCGAGAATCGGGGAATGCGTCCAGCCGGAGGTCTTCTCCTGATAAATGGTTCCGACGCGCGATTTCTTCAGGACGACCAGGTTGTCGCCGAGTTGCGCCCGCAGGCAAACCGGATTGACGTGATAGTGGTAGGCACCGCTACCGGGCTGGTGGCCGAGACAGGCATCGAAGGTCTGAGCTTCGCCAAACGCGGCATTGCGCCGCCAGATCCCATCGCCGCTGGCGCCGCCCGGTCCACCGGGACCGCCGGGCCCCCCAGGAGGCTGGGCCATCAAAGCCACACTCAGGCTGAAGGACAGAAGAACCGCTTTCGTTTTCATTGCTGCGCGTTGATCTCCTTTTCCATTTGAATCCGGCAACGTAAAGAACCCGCGAACGCGAACCGGGAGATTTGTAAAGTCACGGTAAAGCCCGTCAGACTCCAGCCCGTAGACTGGGATTAATGACGTTAGCCCGTCGCCACCCGGCTCCTCTGTTCATTGGATTTGCGCTGGCAGCGAACGTTACTATCGCATTGATGGTGCGGCATCAGCACAGTCCGATCGTCACGGCGAGAACCTCGAAATACTACTTCTGTCACACCCCAATCCGGGGTTGTGTCTGTAAAGAATCGCAACCCTGTCCCCGTCCGCCATCCCCTATCACATAGAATCTATGGCATGGGAATTGAAGCCACCGCCAGTCCGGCGGTAGCAAAACTGAACCGGGTGCGCGATGAAATCGGAAAAGTCATCGTCGGTCAGCAAAGTGTGGTTGACGGTGTTCTGATCTGTTTGCTTAGCGGAGGGCACGTACTTCTCGAAGGCGTCCCGGGTCTGGGTAAGACTACGCTGTTGCGGACCCTCGCGCGGGCTCTCAGCCTGCGCTATTCCCGGATCCAGTTCACGCCCGATCTGATGCCCGCCGATATTGTCGGCAGCATCATTATGGAGAATGACGATCGCGGCCACAAAGTACTGCGGTTTCAGCAGGGTCCGATCTTCTCGAACCTCGTGCTGGCCGACGAAATCAACCGCGCCACGCCCAAGACACAATCCGCTCTGCTCGAAGCCATGCAGGAGCGTACGGTGACCAGCGGCACCACCACGCATGAGCTGGAATCTCCGTTTCTCGTGATGGCCACGCAGAATCCCATCGAAATGGAGGGCACTTACCCGCTCCCCGAAGCCCAGCTCGATCGGTTCCTGATGAAGATTCTGGTCACTTATCCGACGCACCTCGAACTGAGCCGCATCGTTGAACGCACCATCGCGCGCGAGGAGATCAACGTGCATCCGGTGCTCGATCGCGATGACGTTCTGGAACTTCGCTCAGCCTGCCGGGAAATCATGATTGCGCCGCACGTCCAGGAGTATGCCGTCCAACTCGTGATGGCTACCCAGCCCGATCAGAAGGAAGCTCACGAAGCCACCCGGAAGTATGTTCGCTACGGCAGTTCGCCCCGCGGCGCTCAGGCGCTGGTGGAATGCGGGCGAGTACTGGCCCTGCTCCGCGGCCGCTACCATCTGAGCGTCGATGACATGAAAGAAGTTGCTCACTCCGTGCTGCGTCACCGTATCATTCTCAACTTTGACGCCCACGCCGACGGCATTACGCCCGATTCCATACTCGACACCATCATGTCGGGTGTAACCGTACAGAAGTCCGCCGCATAGCTTTATATACACGGAGTAGTTTTGGCAAACGAACCCCTGCTCGACCGGGAATTTCTGGAGCGGCTGGAAAGGCTGACCATACACTGGCAGCGCTCTTTCGCTGGCCTTGTCGGTGGCCATAACCGTTCCCGCTTTTCAGGCGGCGGCCAGGAATTTCTCGATCACCGCCACTTTCATCAGGGCGACGACCTGCGCTCCGTCAACTGGCGTGCTTTCATGCGCCTCGACAAAATGTTCCTCAAGATGTTTCAAATTGAGCCGCGCGTTCCGGTGCGCCTGCTGCTCGATACATCGGCGTCCATGGGAACGGGTGAGCGGACGGGCAGTTCTTCAGACAAGTTCACGTTTGCCCGCAGGCTGGCGGCGGCACTCTGCTATGTCGGTCTGGTCCGGCTCGACACCATACAGATTCTGCCGTTCTCGACGGATCTGCGCGAAGGCAAGACTTCCGGCGGGGGACGTCACCGCTACCGCGCGGCCGCGCAATTTCTCGAAGGCCTTGAGAGCCAGGGCGTGACGGACTTCCACAAGGTAGTACGCGAATTTCTCAATGAGTATCCGCAGCGCGGCCTGGTCATTGTAATTTCCGATTTTCTGGATGAAGCCAACTGCGAGAAAGCGCTGCAGTATCTGGCCGACTACGGCAACGAACTGATGCTACTGCAGATCTGGGCCGAGGAAGACCGTACACCGCCCTGGACCGGCGAAGTGGATCTCGAAGAAGCCGAAACCGGCGGCCACATGCGCATTCAGGTGGATGAGGAGGCGCGCCGGAGATACACTGAGGCCTTCGACGCATTCACCGCCCGCATCAAAGAAATCGCCTTGCGCAACGACGGAAAATACGCGGCTATTCCGACTTCCCTGGCCCTTGAAGACGCCATCTTCGGGACCATGATTCGCACGAGGAGCATTGCCTGATGCTGTTCCTCAACCTCTCGCTCGGCCAGTTTCTGGGATTGTTCAGCGCGGTCGCCGCCTTCTCCGTCGCACTTTACCTGCTCGACCGGACGCGCCGCAAAGAAGTGGTTGCCACCCTGCGTTTCTGGGTGGTCCCTGGCCAGCCGTCGCCGGTGACCCGCCGCCGCAAAATTCAGCAGCCAATCTCACTGCTGCTGCAACTTCTCGGTATGGCACTGCTGCTTCTCGCCTTGGCCGAATTCCAGTTCGGAGGCCGCCAGAGCCAGCGCCGCGACCACGTGATTGTGCTCGATACTTCGGCCTGGATGGGAGCACAGGCGCCGGGAGCACAGGTGCCGGGGGCGGCGCAGGTGCCAAACCGGCCCGGCGCAACATTGATGGATCTGGCCAAGGCGGGCGCCATCGGATGGCTACGCGCCGTTCCTTCGGCAGATCGCGTCATGCTCATCCGCGCCGACGGTCTGGCTACCCCGGCCACGGCTTGGGAGAACGATCACCGCAACATCATCAAAGCGATTCTCGAATCGCAGCCCGGCGCCACTGCGCTGAATCTTTCACAGGGTCTGAACTTCGCCAGCCAGATACAGAAAGCCGCGGGCTCCGGCGTTTCGGGCGAGATCGTCTACGTAGGGCCGGGCCGTCTGACGGCTCGTGAGGCGAACAATCTGAATCTGCCGAATCTGCCGGCACTGCGTGTGATCGCCGTGAATGACGATGTGGCAAACGCTGGCCTGCGCAGTTTAGGCGCCCGGCGCGCTCCGGGCAAAGATGCCTGGGACGTTCTGGCCCGCATCCATAATTACGGCGGATCGCCGCGCGCCGTCAGCGTAACGCTGGCATTCGGCAATGCGCCCGAAGGCACACGCACTGTGGTCATCCCCGCCGGTGGCGAACAGGAAGCGTCATTTCAGGTGAACACACGCGCGGCAGGCGTACTCGACGCGCGGCTCTATCCCAAAGACGCCTTCCTCGGCGACAATTACGCGGCACTCGAAATCCCGCAGATGCGCAGCGTTCATGCCATCGTTTATTCGGATCAACCTGACCGCATCCGGCCCGCCCTTGCATCTGACCCGCGCGTGATCGCCGACTTCCGGCCCACCGCGCAGTTCAAAGCGGAAGCCCCCAAGGCGGACACGCTGCTGGACACATTGCTGATCCTCGATCGCTTCCGCCCTGCTGCTTTCCCTTCCGGAAATGTCCTGTGGATCGACCCTCCGTCCGGCCCCGGCGCCGGGGTCATAAAAGAACGCGTCGACCATCCGAAAGAAATCTCCTGGACGCCGGACCAGCCGCTCACTACCGGTCTGCGGGTGCGCGATCTGCAGATCGATCAGGCGTCCGTGTTCGAGCCGGCCACCGGAGACATGCGTCTGGCATCTATCGACAAAGGGGCGATCGCCATTGCCTCCGTCTCATCGGACGGCAAAAGCCACATCGTCACGCTTGGCTTCGATCCCTTCGCTCCTGCCCTGCGTTACGAATTGGCGACACCATTGCTTCTGGCCAACGTCCTTCGCTATATGGCTCCTGACGTTTTCCGCGATATCGACGTGGGGACTCAGAGTGCGGGCGCTGTCGTTTCGCCTGTCACGGAAGAGCAAGCAGCCGGAAAGAACAGCCTGCAGGTTTTGTCCGAAGCGGGCGCCAGCCTGCCTTTCAACGTGCGCGATCGGCAAGTGGAATTCTTCGCCGGCGATGCTTCGCGCGTGCGTGTGATCGCGGGCAACAATGAACGCGTCTATTCGCTTACATTGCCTGAAATGTGGGATGTGAAATGGACGCCGCCCGCCACCGTTCGCCACGGCGTGCCGGCCTGGAACGACGCCTTGCGCCGCAGCCGCGATATCTGGCCATTTTTGGCCGCGCTCGGAGTGGTGCTCCTTCTCATCGAGTGGTATTTTTACGGGCGTCACGCCGCTGCCGGGCTGCAGATCAGCCGGCCTAAGCTGGAGAAGGCCGCATGAGATTCGAACACGCCTGGGTATTGATACTGTTGCTGGCGCCGGCCGCCTGGCTGCTCTGGGAGTGGCGCGGGTATTTGCGGCGCGCTCACCTTGTGCTCAAAGCCGCCACGCTGGCACTGGTGATTCTGGCTCTCTCCGAGCCTACGATCACGGTCCATGAGAGTAAGGTGGCGCTGGCTGTACTCGCCGACACTTCGGCCAGCCTGAGCGATGCCGATCTGGCGCGCGAGAACGCACTCATTGCGCGAATCATCAGCGCTCACAGCGCCAATCAGGTTTTCGTCCTGCCGTTCGCCCGCGCGCCGCGCCCGCTGGCGGAACATGAATCGGCATCTAATTTATCCCGCACTACCGGCGCCGATGGGCGTGGCACCAACCTCGAAGCGCCGCTTCGTCAGGCGCTGGCTTCCCTGCCCTCCGGCATGCTGCACCGCGTGACGATGATCACGGACGGTAATGAGAATTCAGGTTCCGTAACGCGCGCCGCCTGGCAGGCTCAGCAACTCGGCGTGCCCGTCGACACCATAGCCCTGGCTGGCCGGGAACAGCCGCTGCTGAAGACCGAAGCCGTGGGAATTCCCGGCACGGTATTCACGGGTGAGCGTTTCCCGGTGGATCTCACGATCTATGCCCCGCGCGCCGTTGCCGCCACCGTCGAACTGGCTGCGGAAGGCAAATCCATCGGCTCCCATCAGGTGATGCTCGAAAAGGGCGAGAACCGCGTGCGCATCCGCACCAGTCTCAACGCCGCCGGCGCAATCGACCTGAGTGGAAAAGTCGCGGCTCCGGGCTTAGGTGAGTCGCGCTTCGAAAACGCTGTGGCGGTTCGTAAACCGCAGATCGATTGGATTTCCGATGACCCGCCCGGCACGGAAGGCCACATTGTCGATGTACTGACATCCAACAAGTTCGACGTTGTGCAGTCACAGACTCTGCCTGCCAGCCTCGACGACGCGCAAATGGTGGTCTTCAACAACATCAACACCGATGCGCTTCCGGAAGCGGACAAAACGCGAGTCGAATCCTTCGTCCAGAGCGGCGGCGGTGCCCTGATGCTGGCCGGCGAACACACTGTTTACGTCGATCATAAAGACCAGCCGGAAGACGCGCTGGCCCGAACGTTTCCCGCGAAGATCGTGCCGCCCCGCTCGCCGCAAGGCACCTGCGTAGTCCTGGTGATCGACAAGTCATCTTCCATGGAAGGCCGCAAGATGGAGATGGCGCGTCTGGCCGCGGTCGGCGTGGTCGAGAATCTCAAACCCGACGACCACGTCGGCATCCTCATCTTCGACAACTCCTATATGTGGGATGTGCCGATTCGCGCCGCCGACAACAAGAACCTGATCAAGCGCGAGATCGGCGGTATTCAGGCCGATGGAGGCACTCAGATCGCCCCCGCGCTGAACGATGCTTATCGCAAGATTCTGGCGGTGGACGCCGCGTACCGGCACATCGTGCTGCTGACCGACGGCATCTCCGAAGAAGGCGACAGCATGGGTCTATCCAGAGATGCCCAGGCCAATCGGGTCACGATCTCGACTGTCGGCCTGGGGCAGGACGTTAACAAGCAGTACCTCGAAAAGCTGGCCGCCAATGCCGGCGGAAAATCCTACTTCTTCTCGAACGATCCGCAGGGTCTCGAGCAGATCGTGCTGAAAGACGTACAGGAACACACCGGCACCACCGCCGTCGAGAAGCCGATCAAAGCCATAGTGAAGCACCCCTCCGATCTGCTCGACAAAGTTGATATGGAGCATGCGCCGAACCTGGCTGGCTACGTGCGCTTCGAATCGCGCCCTTCAGCCGATGAGATTCTGGCCGTCGATGAGAAAGACCCTCTGTTAGTTCGCTGGCAGTATGGGCTGGGCCGCTCCGCCGTGTTTGCTTCCGACGCCAAGAGCCGCTGGGCCGCTAACTGGCTCACCTGGCCGGGCTTCGACAGACTCTGGACCAACGTATTCCGCGATCTGCTCCCCCATGGCAGCGAAAGCGAAGCCGCCGCTCGTTACGATGCGGCCAGTGAAGATCTGGTGGTCGACTACCATCTCTCCGGCCATCTGGCCGAGCCATCCACCCTGCCCGCCCTGTTCGTGATCGGCCCCGGCGATTTCCGCAAACCTCTCGAAGTGAGCCGCATTTCTCCCGGCAATTACCAGGCACGCGTGCGAATCGGCTCCATCGAGGGTCTGTTCCGCGTGCGGCCCGTCAATGACAGTAAGGCCTTCCCGGAAGTCGGGCTCTACCGGCAGGAATCGGAGTTGTCGGATTACGGCTCGAACGATGCCCTGCTCAAATCGATTGCTCTATCGACCGGCGGCCGCTTTAATCCGGATGTGCGGCAACTCTTCGACAACGGCGGAAAGTACATGACCGCGACGATGCGCCTGTGGCCCGGCCTGCTGGCATTCGCTATTCTGCTCAACCTGGTTGAACTGACCATGCGCAAGTGGCGCGGCATTGTAGAGACCTTCCGGTCATTTCACCTCTTCGGCCGCCGGCTTACAGCGTAACCGGCAACAGTACTAATAGGTCCAATCGCATTGCTTAAAAAAAATTAAGCTGCTAGCGTTGGTGAGCCCGCACTCTTTCCTGGAAGGTTTCATACACAATGACATTTCGCCTCGTCCGGCTTTTCGCCGGAACGATCACTATTGCTGGAGTTATGTCTGCAGCGGGTATCACCGGATATGACGCGAACCTTGTGCCAGTCACAAGCACGCCCAGTCCCGTCAATGGGGTCTATTTCGGCACCGGAAATTCGAACGGCGGATTCACGACAGATACCGAAAACGGCGTTGAACTGGGCCTTCGCGCCGACACCCGGTATGGCGCCACCATCGATTCGTCCACCGATACCTACACCGTGACCACCGGTACCGCCAGCGGCGGCGCACTGTGGGATTGGGTATATTCCATCGACCTGCAGCCCACCGGTCCAAACAGCGGTTTGAACCTGTCGGGCATTGTCGCCAGCATGACAATAACGGATGGAACCCAGACCCTTCTCTTCAATCCGATTGCTGCCGTCTCGGGATATAACGGCACCACGATCAGCATCGGCGACGATTCGGAAGTCGGCCCGCTCGGCGTTACGACAGGCACGAATACGATTCCGAATACGCAGGCGACTACCGCCTGGGCCGCGCAGAACGCGGAAAACATCTCATTCTTCGCTCCCGCCTTCAACCCGAACGCGCTCGATACCTACACCATTACGCTGAACGTTGCCGACAACACGACCGACCTTAACAATAGCGTCTTCCTCGCGTCCGACACGATCGTTGTAGATGCGGTGGCTCCTGAGCCGACAACCCTGATCCTGTTGCCCGCCGGCGCACTGGCTCTCTTTATGATGCGCCGCCGCCGGATCGCCTAATCAACGCAAAGTGGTAAGCAGCCAGGGTTGGTTGCTAAACTTTCGGCTGAATGGTTCACAGGCATCCGCAGTATGCCCGCGATGAAGTGTTGCGGATCCTTGAAATCTCATCGAGGCAACTGCGCTCATGGGAAGCGCAGGGCTTGGTGTCTTCAGGCGACGAATTCACTTTTTCCGATCTCCTGGCCCTGAAAGCCGTCAAGAAACTTCGCGAACAGAATGTTTCCGCGCGCCGGATACAGCTGAGCGTTGCATCCCTCAAAGAGCTCCTGGCCGATGTGGATCAGCCCCTGGCCCAATTGCGTATTACGGCTGAAGGCAGAAGGGTGACGGTCAATACCGGAAGCGGGCGCATGGACGCCATGAGCGGACAGTTGCTGCTCGATTTTGACTCCAGGGAAATAGAAAAACTTCGGTCGTTTCCCACTGCCGCTGACGCTGCAAAAGCCAAAGAAGAAGCCGCACAAAAAGCTAATCAGGCCGGTCAGGAAGCCGCCCGCGAGCAGTTGTCCGAGCACTGGTTCCAGAAGGGCCTCAACCTCGAAGAAACCGGCGCGCCCGTCGAAGCCGCCATCCTCGCCTACCGCAAAGCCATCGAGGCCAACCCGAATGCCACCGGAGCGCTGGTAAACCTCGGCACCATCGCGTTCCGGATGCGCAAGATGAAGGAGGCCGCGACGTTCTATGCGCGCGCCATCGAAGCCGACCCCACTTATCCTCTGGCCCACTTCAATCTGGGGAATTTATTCGACGAGCAGGGCGATTTCGAAAACGCTGCGGGCCATTACCGCGACGCCATCCGGCTGAACCCGCGCTACGCCGATGCCTACTTCAACCTGGCGCTGCTCTGTGAGCGGAATAACGATTTGTTGCAGGCGGTCGGCTACTGGCACTGTTATCTGAAGCTCGATTCCACCAGTTCCTGGGCCGGAACCGCGCGTAAGCAAATCGATCGGCTCAAGAAAACTCTGCGCTCGAAGTAGCTTTACTTCATGGCTTTCCGAATCTACTTCATTTCCTTGCGAATCAGCGGGGCCACGGAAGCCACGTCGAAGGTGCCGTTGTACTTCTTGCCGTTGATATAAAACGTAGGCGTTCCCGAAACACCGGCGTTTTCGCCTTCCTTCTCTTCCGCGTGAACGCGAGCCGTGAATTTGTGGCTGTCGAGGTCGGCCGTGAAGCGGTTGATATCGAGGCCGATCTGTTTCGCGTAGCCCATCACTCGACCGCGTGAAATGTCCGGGAAGCCGGCGTATAGCAGATCGTGCATTTCCCAGAACTTGCCCTGCGCCTGAGCGGCCAGCGCGGCCTCGGCGCCGAATTCGGCCTGCGAGTGCGTATCGAGCGGAAACTGCTTGAAGACGAACTTCATGTCTTTCGGGAACATCCGCACCAGATCCTTCGTAACCCCAACCGCTTTGGTGCAGAACGGGCACTGGAAGTCAGAGAATTCCACCAGCGTGACACGTGCCGTATCCGGACCCTTAGCTGGATCGCCGGCCACCGAGATCTTCACCGGATCTTCCAGAATAGGCGGCGGCTCGCCCGCGATTTTCTTGATGTCGGCGCGCACATCCTCAGGTTTCATGCCCGCCGCAACGTCTTTCACGATCAGGTTGGCCAGCTTGTGGCTGGTGCCGCAAGAGGGATCTTTCATCCGGCATTCGGCCATTTTCATGGTGCAGCCACAGGTGCAGGATTCAGATCGCAGCAGGCTGAGCGCGGCCTGCTTCTTCGCACCGGTGAGCCCCTGCCAGTCGACGCCGTTCACGTCATCGGTAGTTTGCCAGTTCCCCTGCGCGAGGCAGAGAGTGGCGAGCATCAGAGGAGCAGCTAACTGGCGAACTAAATGGGGAATTCTCACGCTTTTAATTATCGCTCAAACCAAGCCGTGGGGGATGGCATGATGAAGGCTTGTCTCCGGAACAATTTGAGGCCGAACTGGATCGCTGGCTGCCCGCCGATGTGCCTGAGCGTGACAATCTGGTGAAACTGTCCTCCCGGCACCTCGCCCTCATCGCCGAGGTCAATCAGCAATTCAACCTCACCCGCATCATGGACCCGCGCGAGGCGGCCATCAAACATGTGGTCGATTCAGTCATGCCCTGGAAGCTCTTCGCACTTTTTTCAAAGACCCAGCAAGTCCTCGACGCCGGTACGGGTGCGGGATTTCCCGGTATTCCCCTGGCGATCGTACTGCCCCAGACCCGGTTTATGCTGGCGGAATCGATTCAGAAGAAAGCACGCTTCGTGGCATTGGCCCTCGATAACCTGAAGCTGCCCAATGCCGTTATCGAAGCCCGGCGCGCCGAAGAACTCGCAGCGAGCGGTCAGTTTCATGTGATTACAGCCCGGGCCGTGGCGCCGCTGGAGCGAGCGTTGAAGCTGTTCGGTCCCGCCCTGCGCCGCGGCTCGAGGCTGCTCTTGTACAAGGGTCCCGACGTGGCCGAAGAAATAACGGCGACGGAGCCAGACTTACGCCGTCTGCGCGCCGCCGCCGAAATTGTGATGCGCTACGAACTGCCCGAATCGATGGGCAGCCGTACTGTGGTCGAAGTGGCTGCCCGAAACTAGCCCAGGAGGCTTATCCCAAAAAGCCCAGGTTCTGAGTCGTGAAGTTGCCGATATACGGCACCACGGTCGGCAGGTTTGGCGCGGTCACCCCGAACCAGGTCGCCAGCGTTGCGGCGTACTGTTCCACCGCAGTCGTCGGAATCATAGTGCCGCGACCGTTAGCGTCGTTGTCGCCGCCCAATACCAGAGAAGGGAACTGGCCGACAAACTGGCCACCCTGCAGCGAGCCGCCCGAACCTGTGCCCGCACCCACTACAAGATGATGACTGCCCCAGGCATGGTCCGTGCCCGCATTGCCATTGGGCTGGAGAGTGCGTCCGAATTCCGATGCGGTGAATGTCACCACATCGTTGGCTGCACTCAATTCCTGAGAGATTGACGCGTAGAACGCGCTGACCGACTGGCTCAGGTCCTGTAAGAGTGGATCCTGCGTTCCGATCTGCGCCCCGTGCGTATCGAATCCGCCTAACTGGCAGAAGAAAACCTGCCGGTTAATGCCAAGCGCGGATTGGATGCTGACTATTTTTGCCACCGTCAACAACTGCTGACCAAGCTGCGAATTCGGGAAGACCGTATTGATCTTCGCCGTCGCCAAAGCCGCCGTCAGTGCCTGCGAGAAGCCTACGCCTCGATTCGTAACCGCGTTGGCGGCCTGTACCAGCTTCAACCCGTTATCGAAGCTGAGCATGTTCTGGAACGCCGCGATTCGGTTTTGAGTAGTAGCGCCCTGAAGCAGTGAGGCGCCGCCCACAGGGACCGTAGACGCATAAGTGTTCTGGCCCGTGCAGAACAGCCCGCAACCTGAAGTGGATGTGATGGGCGAGAATGACGCGCCGGCGTTTTGTGACGCCAGAGTGTCTTCCGCCATGCCGCCCCAACCCGTAGCCGCAGTCCCGTTCGGAACCGTTGTCTGCCACTGGCTAACCTGATCGGAATGGGAAAACAACTGCGCCGGCACATTCGCCAGATTACCTTGCAAATACGTCGGACGGTCGATCAGTTTCACCAGCGTCCCGACATTGGCGACTACAGCGGCATTGCCCTGGTTATAAAGCGCGGCCATCTCAGGCATATTTGGATGAAACCCGTAGGCGTCCCCACCGTTCTGAATCGGCTGTAAAGATCCCTGGGCCAGAGCCAGACTCTGGCGTCCCGCGGCGTAAAGGCTGTAATCCTCCTGCAGCGAAGGAACCGAGATCGGAACCACCATGTTGTTGCTGTCATTGCCGCCCGCCAGAAAAATGCAAACCAGCGCTTTATAGTTCGGGTTCACACTGGCAAGGGCATTCATTTCGCCGAACTTTGCCAGAGAGCCCAGAGCGCCGAGCGCGCCAACCGAGCGCAGAGTTGCTTTCATGAATTCACGTCTGGATCGAATTAACATTTTCATTTCCTCCTTTGTTCTGTTGTGCTCTCTGGGTTTAGTGCCAGACGTTGTAATAGTTCGACGAGAGAATCAGATACACTGCGGTCTCCACCTGATTGAGCGCCCCATTGGCTTGCGCGCCCTGCACCGCGTTCACGATGATCGTCTTCAATCCCTGCGGCATCACGCCTTCGGTCAGCGTCAGATCGAGTGCGTTGACCAAAGTTGCAGCATTGGAGGCCAGCGCCAGAAACGGCGTCAGATCTACGGTCGTGCCCGGTCCGTAACTTTGCACCGGATTCGAATATTGATTGAAGAGTGAAGCCACAAAGTTCTCCCTCAGAATCGCTGCGTTCGGATTGTCGATTTGAAATTCGGGACCCGCCAGGCCACCGGTTCCACCCACCACGTACCCCGGCGAATAGTAGTTAAATACGCTGGGTGCGTTGTACACGTCCTGACCCATGCCTGCCAGAGTGGACGAGTAATAATTGGCCGGAGTCATCTGACCGCCGAAAGCGCGCACCACGCCGGAAATGAGCAGCGCCGGTTCCTGTAAATGACCATCCGTCGGCTGATCGTTGCCGCCGGCATCGTTCGCGCGAGCTTCCGGGTCGAGTAAGATCGCCGTGATTACCGTGGGCATATCTCCCTGGCTATTCGTGAATGCGGTGGAAACTCTCAACACATAGGCCGGTGAAGGATTGCTCTTCACCAGATGCTGGATCAGCTGCTTCGAAATAAACGGCGCCGTATTCAGATGAGTCAATGCAAGGTAATCGAGCACGCCGTTCAGATCGGCTGTCGCGGAAAGACCGGCCGGCGCCTGATAAGTCATCACCGTCTTCGCACTGGTGTCGTGCTCCGGCGCGTAGGGAACTAACGGCGCGTTCGGATTCATAAATGCGCCCCAGTTAACGGCAGCGCCGGGAGTGGTGGGCGCATTGGTCCAGCCGGTGAAGATGCGCGCCATCGCGGTGACATCGGCCTGGGCGTAAGTCGGAATCGGAAGGTTGTTGGAATCGACGGGCCACGTTCCATTCGGATTCAGCACCTTAGTTCCGATGCTCATCAGCTGCATCACTTCGCGAGCGTAATTCTCGTTGGCGGCCGTGCCCGCCGCCGCATTAGCCTGGGCGTTGTTTGCCATGTCGAGGTAGTAACCCATGGCCGGGCTCAGCGTCACGTCACCGAGGATCTGCCGGTAGTTGGTGAATGCATCCGTCAGCAACATCTGCTGGTAAGGCATCATGGTCTGGTTCCAGATCACTTTCGTAATCGAGGTAACGAAGATCTGGCTGAGCGCGAAAGCTACCTTCTGGCGGAGTTGATCCGGGTTGGTGACCGCATTCGCCAGAAAGACCGCGGGCATTCCGCTTTGGCTCGATCCGGCGAGCGCATTGAAATTCGAGATCGCCGGCATGGCGAATTGCTGACTGAGCCATCCCTGAAATCCCAGTGTCTGCACCAGTGCCGCATCGGCAGGAGATGGTCCGAAAGCCGCCTGCTGCAGAAAACGCCGTGCCGCGGATGTGGAGACCTGCGCGTTCAAGACCCCTACCTGAACCGGGAAGGGCTGCGACGACACCGCGCCATTGTTGACAACCAGGCTGACCGATCCCGATGTACCGTAAAAACCACTGACGTTGATCGATCCATTCGAGTATTTGGCGGTTAGAGCCGTAGTCCCCAGAGATACCGTCGATTGAGCCGTAAATCCGCTGCCCGAGACCACCGTGCTGAATACGCCCAGCGGCAACTGATTATTCGTGCCGACGCTCGTGATTACCGGCATAGGCGGTGTCAGCGTTATGGTCGCCGTAGCGTTGCCGTTCGGCCCCGTCACCGTTACCGCGTCCGCGCCGGAAGCTGGCCAGACGGAAGGAGCCGTATACAAGCCTGCCGATGTGACTGTCCCGTAGGTAGCCACCCAATTCGTCGCGCCCGTGGAGGTGAATTGCTGCGTGGCGCCCAGAGTGAGTGTCACCGTGGCAGGCGCTATCACCTGCGGATTCGGGTTTACCAACGTCACGGTGGCGGATACAGTGCCGCCCGAACCTGTCGCTTTGACCGTCACCTTGCTCGATGCGGGCATAACAGCCGGCGCCGTGTAGAGTCCGGTAGTCGAGATAATGCCGGCCGTGGCGCTCCAACTGGTGGCGTTCGCCGAAGTAAATTGCTGAGTTCCCCCGAGGTTCACTGACACCGTCGTCGGCGCAATGGCTTGGGGTGGCGGCGGACCGCTCGCGATCCAGGTTACTGCGAAAGGCGCGCTCCACAGCGTGCCCGTGTTCATCACCAGAAAAGTTCCCGGCCCCGTCGCTGAGTGCCAATAACTCGCGGTGAGAGTGGTTGAGTTGACGAAGGTTGTCGTGATATTCGCTACGCCGCCCTCAGAAACAGTCGCTCCCTTTTGGAAACCTACGCCCGTGAGCGTGATCGTATAAGCCCCCGTCGGAATGGGACTGGGCGCAATTGAAGTGATGGTCGGTCCCGCCGGCGCTACATTGACATAGACCGTGGAACTGGTCTTTTTGTCCGAAGCGAGTGCGGTAATCGTGATTCCGTTAGCCGGGATTGTAGCCGGAGCCGTATACAGGCCGCCGGTGGTTATCGTCCCGTAAGTCGCGTTTCCGGTCACTTTGCCGGAGACGGACCACGTCACCGCGGTATTCGCCAAACCCGTTACCGTCGCTGTGTACTGCAGGGTTGCGTTCACTCCGATCGTCGTGTAACCCGGACTGATCGCGACGCTCTGAGCGCTCAGCACTCCCGGCGCAATAGCGATCAGTGCCGCGCCAATCAGCCACCCGCACTTTCCCCCGATATATTTCATTTCTGCAACCATCTCCGGAACATCCTCCTGTTGAGCGTTTAGTTCGCGCCCTATTTACTAGTGCGCAATTTGCGCACAAATCCCGCAATTTATTTTTGGTAAGGTGCTTATGTTTTTGTGGGAACCCCACATCGTGTGCGGGGGAGAGGAATTGTTGCAGGATATATCGGACTTACTGGCTTTGTTTCGTTCGCAACTCCGCCTTTAGCTGGCGGTAGGCAGAATCTTCAAACGCAGTTTTTATTCTTTCCCTGCCTTCGCTCCGGCTATCGCCCGCGCGCGGACCATCCATTTTGATGCAGCGGCCCAGCATGCTGGTAGCCTCCTGGTCGCCCGGAGAACGGTCGAGTACGGCGCGAAATTTCTCCGCGGCGAGGGCAAACTGCCCTTGCTTCCAAAGCGAATAGCCCACGTTGAACCAGTAATCGGGATCGGCTCCATCGCCTTCGAGGGCTTTACTGAAGTTTTCTCCTGCAGCCGGGTCGTTCTTCCGCGACAGCGCCGCGCCGAGGTTATTGAACACCTCATTCAGCGGGACTTCAGCTGACACCATACGGAAGAGGTTGGCCGCACTATCGAAGTCACCCGCCTGATAAAGGCAGATCCCTCGCAGGAAGGCGGCTTCGAGGTAATGGGAATCGCCTTTCGATACCTTCATAAGCCATTGCGCGGCCGGCTTATAATCCTTCCGCAGAAAAGCCATCCGCCCCAATTGGAAATTGGGCGCCGAATATTGGTCGTCCAGCTTCACCGCCTGGGTGAAAAATTTCGTCTTCTGATCGTCGTTAGTGGAGATCAGCCCTCTGATGTAACTCTCCACGGCTTCCACCTTCACAGGCGGACGGTCGCGGAAGAAGGCTTCCTCACTCGGCGTTCCTTCAGGCGATATCTGGCGCGCCACCATCCACGCCAGCTTCGTTTCCATTTGGCTGAGGGTCTCAAGAGGACCCTCCTGCGAGAACGTTTCCCCACTGCTGAAATGCCGCAAGTCCACGATTCTCGCCGTCAATGTCAGCTTCGATTTGCCGTTGGTCTGACCCAGTTCAGCGCCATCCACATGGAACTCACCGAAAATAATCTGACCCGCATCGAGCGCCTGCCCAATCTTGATTACCGAAGCGCGCGTCAGCACCACTCCCGTGCGCAGGGTGAGACGCCGGTAAACTTCCTCCCGGTCTTCCCGATCCAGCACCAGCACTCCGACCGAACTGAGCGATTCATGAACGGTCTCCGCCACACTTTCGCCGATCCAGTCCAGATTAGGGGATTTCGCCTCGTTCAGATTGAACAGAGGAATTACCGCGATGGTGTCAGCCGCCCGGCAAAGCGGGGCCAGCAGAAGCGGGACCAGCAAAACGGTATAAAGCCCAACGCGATTCCCAGTGAATTTCCGATTTATGTCGCGTTTCAGAATACAGCGCACTTCGACCTCAGGTTAGCAGGAATGCTTCAACTCGCTCTTCAATAGCAGATGCCACCACCGGATCGTCTCCAAATCCCGGAAATACCTGGAGATTCGATTCCTGTCGAAACCAAGTCATCTGCCGCTTCGCGTAACGCCGGGTTTCCCGCCGGGCATAGAAGAGGGCATCTCGGGGCGAAATCTCGCCTTGAATCGCCTGCAGCGCCTGTTTGTATCCAATCGATTCAAACGGTTTGGCGGAAGGTTCGAACCCGCGCGCCAGAATCGAACGGGTCTCTTCCATCAGCCCTGCCTCAAACATCTTCTCCATCCGTTCCTCCAGACGTTGGTAAAGCCGATCGCGATCCGGAAATAAACCGACTTTCAGCACGCGAAATCCTTCCAGCGCATCCCGGCCGGCGGCAAACACCGCGGAAGCGCTCTGCCTCGCGGACAGGCAGATCTCGACCGCGCGAGCGGCCTTCGGAAGATCGTTGGGATGAATGCGCGCCGCCGTCGACGGGTCCAGCCGCCGCAGGATCCGATGGATGGAACCCGCCCGTACCTGTTCCCGCGCCGCCAGTCTGGCCCGCAAGACGTCGTCGCGCTGCGGCCCCGGCGCCAGACCATCCAAAAGCGCCCGCAGGTAAAAACCCGTTCCCCCCACCACCACCGGAAGTTTTCCCCGCTGTACGATGTCGTGCAGAACCTCCCGTCCGCGTCGCGCGAAATCGCCTGCCGTGAAAACCTCGTCGGGATCCGCGACGTCAATCAGGTGGTGAGGTATACAGCAGCGGTCGTTTTCCGGTAGCTTGGCAGCCCCAACGTTGAAAAATCGATAGATCTGAATTGAGTCGCAATTGAGAATTTCGCCATCGAAACGAGAAGCGATCCGCAGCGAAAGTTCGCTTTTCCCGGAACCGGTAGGCCCGGCGATGACGATAAGTGGGTGTTTTTGGGGCAACGGATCAGACCTAAAGAGCGTTATACAATAATGACGGATGGAATGCTCCAGGCCCGAGGGCACGGTCGTGCCGGAGCAGAAAGCAGGAACATGACCGGTTATCCGCGATTTGCGCGTTTTTCCCTTTCTTTCGCGCTGGCAGCGACACTGACGCCCGCGTTTGCTCAAACAAACGCCGCGCGACCTGCTGCCGACCCGGCTGCGGACCGGAGTTCCTCCTACTACAACTTCGCGCTCGCGCATCTCTATGCCGAACTGGCAGGTGCCTACGGGAATCGCGGAGAGTACGTCAATAAAGCCATTGACGCCTATAAGCAGGCGATCAAACTGGATCCTTCGGCTTCCTACATCGATGAAGAACTCACCGAGTTCTACGTGCAGACGGGTCAGATGGATAAAGCCACGGCTGAAGCACAAGCGCTGCTGAAAGCTAACCCGGACAACGTCAACGCCCACAAAATATTGGCCCGCATTTATGCGCGTCTGGTAGGCGATCCGGATCAGGGCAAGGTCGATCCGACCATGTTGAAGAGCGCGGTCGCCGAATATTCCGAAGTCGCGCGGCTCGATCCGAAAGACGGAGAAAGCCTCGGGGTGCTGGCTCGCCTCTATCGCGCGTCCCATGACGATGCTGCCGCCGAAAGAACATACAAACAGATTCTGGCGCTCGATTCTGACGACACCGACGCACTGAACGGTCTGGCCATGGTCTACGCCGATCGCGGCGACACCGCCAACGCCATCAACATGCTGAAACAGGCCGTCGAAAAGAATCCCGACGCGCGCTCCACCGTGATGTTGGCCGAATTCTACGATCAGCTTCGCGATTTCGCGAATGGCGCGGATACCTGGCAGAAAGCCGTTTCGCTCACCAACGATAATGTTCGCGTACGCCGCGCATGGATAGCCGATCTCCTTCAGGCTGGCCGTTTCGATGAGGCACTGAAAGGTCTGGAGTCACTCGGCGCCGACGATCCTAAGAACACGGGCATTCCGTTGCAGATCGCCGAGATTCTGGAACGTAAAAAAGATTTCATCGGCGCCACGGCTGCCATCGCCAAAGCGCGCGCCATCGAGAACAGCATTGATGTTCGTCTTGCCGATGCGGAATTGATGGAGGCTCAGGGTAAGAGCGCGCAGTCAATCGCGGCCCTGCAATCCATCCTGAACGACACGAAAAAAGATAACTACACGGAAGACGAACGCACCATGCGTCTGCGGATTCTCGATCGGCTCGGCGCCACCCAGCAGGAAGCCGGAAAGACTCCCGATGCCGTGGCTTCTTTCCGCCAGATAGCCGATCTCGATCCCACTCTCGCTTCCAAAGTGGAGCTTCAGGTGATTGAGGCCTACCGGGTTGCCAAAGATTTTAAAACCGCTCGTCAGGAATCCGACGCATCGCTCAAGCACTTTCCGAACGAACGTCCCCTGATCGTGGAGCACGCGTCTCTTCTGAGTGAGCTCGGCCTGGTGGATGCCGCCGCCGCTGAACTCAAGGCGCTGCCGAATTCCGCCAAAGACCGTGACATCCAGCTCACCATCGCTCAGGTCTACGACAAAGCGAAGAAGTTCGAAGAGGAACGCAAAGCCCTCGATATCGCCGATTCTCTTTCGAAGAATCCGGGCGAAAAGCAGGCCGTGGAATTTATGCGCGGGGCCATGTTTGAGCGTGAAAAGAACTTCGACGCGGCAGAGAAGTCCTTCCGCAGCGTTCTCGCCTCAGACCCCAACAACGCCGGCGCGCTGAATTATCTCGGCTACATGTTCGCCGATCGCGGCGTCCGCCTCGACGAAGCCCAGCAGCTCATTTCAAAGGCCCTCGATATCGATCCGGGTAACGGAGCTTATCTCGACAGCCTCGGCTGGGTCTACTACCACCAGGACAAGCTCGACGACGCTGCGACCCAGCTTCGTGACGCGCTCGACAAAATCGGCAGCGACCCGACCGTTCACGATCACCTGGGCGATGTCTACTTCAAGCAGAATAAAGTTCGCGAAGCCATTCAACAGTGGGAAGCTTCCGTCGCGGAATACAAGTCCGCCGCACCCAGCGAACAGGATGCGGCCGATTTGGCCAAGATCAGCAAAAAGCTGGAAGGCGCCCGAGTTCGCGTAGCCGAGAAGACTCGCTAAGTATCCGCTGCAGCCGCTTCCGGTATTGCTTTCAAGCGATACCAGCGTTGTCCGCATTTCTCACATCGATAGGGAAACAGCACTCGGTGCAGATAACGCTCGATGCGTGTACGCCGGCTTCGCCTGCGGTCGCGCGCTCGGCACCGCGGGCAATGATATGCCCAGAAAGTAAAGCTATGCAGCAGTGCCATATTTGATCGAGCGAAAATTAAAGTCTCAACGTGCCGTAAAATCCTGCTTTTACTTCGACTTCATCACCCAAACACCATCCCAGTCGTCGCCGGGCGGGTGCGCCTCGAGGTACGAAACACGTTCGGTATAGGCAGTAGAAAGCTTGTCGCCCGGATTCAGCCGCAGCGCTTCCTGGAATGACTTGCCCGCTTTCTCCCACTGCTGCTTGCGGTAGTAAATCAATCCATTTTTGTAGTAGTCAAGCACTTCCGGCAAGTTCGGGAACGTCTCTTCGGTGTGGTAATCCAGCACTTCAAACACCGACACCGCTTCCGTCTTGCCCTTCACGACCACCTTGTCCACTTCACGCACCCGGTAACTGCTCTTCAGGCGCTTGTACGTCATTTCGCTGATCAGAATCCGCGCCCCGTACTGCTTGCACGCGCTCTCCAGCCGTGCCGCCAGATTCACTCCGTCTCCGATGATCGTGTAATCCATGCGCCGCGGCGAACCGATGTTTCCCGACACTACGCTGTCTGTATTCAGCCCGATCCCAATGTCCACTGGCTTCTTGCCGTTAGCAATACGTTCCACATTCCAGGTCCGCAGATCGTTGATCATCTGGATGGTCGTCCGCACCGCGCGGTCTTCATCGTCTTCATGCGGCATCGGCAGCCCGAAGACCGCCATGATCGCGTCTCCAATGAACTTGTCCAGCATCCCCCCCTGCCTCTGAATACACTCCACCATCACCGTAAAGTATTCGTTCAGCAGTTTTACCGTCCCGTGCGCGCCCAGTTCTTCCGTGATGCCGGTGAAGTTGCGAACGTCAGAAAACAGCACCGTAACCGTCGCGCTCTTGCCGCCCAGCGCATCTTCCCCGCCCGCCATCAACTGCTCGGCCAGCCGCGGATCCATGTAGCGCGACATAGTGGACTTCATCCGCTTTTCGCTGCTCACGTCTTCCAGCATCAGCATCGTGCCGATCTTCTTCGCCGGGGCGTTTTCAACGCTGCTCATCAACGGCTGCACCGTAAGGTTCACCGACAGCTTTTCACTCCCGATCGTCAACTGCGCATCCATCGTCAGATCGTTCTGCAGCGTCTCTTCGACTACCTTAATTCGCTCCAGCACCCACGCATTGGCATCGGCGAAGTATTCCTCCGCTTTGCGCCCGATGATCGACGCCGGGGTCGCCCGCAATATCCTCAGCCCCGCCGCGTTGCACGTAACCACCGCGCCCACATCGTTGAGCGTCACCACGCCGTTGGTCATGCTCTGCAGCATGCTCTCGTTATAGTTGCGAACCTGCTGCACCTGATCGAACAGCCGCGCGCTTTCGAGACTGATCGCCAGTTGAGCCGTAAACGCCTTCAGCCGCGCTTCGTCTTCGCTGGTAAACGGCCCCCCGCGCCGGTTCAATACCTGCGTCACCCCAATCGCTTTGCCTGCTTTATTGAAAATTGGCACGCACAGAATCGATCTCGTGAAATACCCCGTGCGCTTATCGAATGCCGGATTAAACCGCAGGTCCGCGTAAGCGTAAGGAATGTTGATGGTCTGCCCGCTGGTGAAAACCGCGCCCGCAATTCCCACATGATTCGGCATACGGATCTCGCCCACCGACGCGCCCATCGCCACCCGCGAAAACAATTCACTGGTCTTCTCGTCGTGGAGAAACAGCGTGGCCCGGTCCGCCTGCAGCATTTTGGCCGCTTCCGTCACCACCTTCACCAGCATGGTTCCGAGGTCGATGTCGGACGTCACATCCGCCACCACATCGAGGAAGTGCATTTCCTGTTTGCGCGCCGCGTGCATACGCTCCAGAAACTGCCTGCTGCGCAGCGCCATCGCCGTCAAAGACGTCATGTCTTCAAGGAGCCGCCGATGCTCATCCTCGAACTGCCCATCTTTTTTGTTGAGCATCTGCAGGACGCCGATAATCTCGCCCTTCACCGTACGCACCGGCGCGCACAGAATGCTCGTCGTGGTGTAACCGGTCTCCTGATCTACCTTCTGGTTGAAGTGCGGATCGTTATAAGGGTCGTGAACGATCGCCCCCACCCCGGTTGTGAAAACATGGCCCGCCACGCCCGTCGTGTTCAGGATGCGGATCTCGCGCATCGTAGTTCCCTGCGCAAATCGCGAGTAGAGTTCGTTCGAACGTTCGTCGTTGAGGAACAGCGTCCCTCGGTCCGCCCCCGTTTGCTCCGCACTCACTTCCACGATGTTCCGCAGCATGTCTTCGAGCGTGTCGTGCGCAGCCACGTCCCGCGCTACCTTCAGCAACAACTCCAGCCGCATCATCTGCTGATTCGGCAGTTCGAGCAGCGGCTGCGGCGCACCAGCCACCGGGTTTACCGCCGGGTTAGCCAGAGTAATGCTACCGGCCATTGCGATGCTCCAGTTGCTCTCTCAATGCCGACACCATCTCTTCCAGATGCTTCGTCTCGTCGCGCGACTGCACCCGAATCGATTGCCGCTCTTCGTGGTGCTTCGCCCGTTCGTTTTCCAACTCATCCCGCAAAGCCTGCACCGTCTTCTTCAGCTGATCGATCTCGTCCGCCGAATGAGCCACCGCAGCCTGCACCGCCTGCTGCTTCTCGTAGCCCATCTTTTCCATCAGCTCCCGTAAAGCGCCGATCGTCAATCGCAGTTGTCCCAGTTCATCGTGCGAGGATGCCACTGCGGCCTGAACCGCATCCTGTTTTTGCGCGCGCCATGATTCCAGCTCTTCCCGCATCGCCACAATCGTGCGACGCAGTTGGCTCATTTCATCATGCGCCGCGGCTACGGCCTTCTGAATTTCCTCCTGCCGTTCCGCACGCAGATCCACAATAGATTGTTCGGTTTGTGGGCTGCGGACACTCACTGGCACAGAGTTATTGTCGCTGTACGATTCAGGACGATAATCAAAGGTAACAAATGAAAGCGGGGTTGTGACAACACTTCCAGGAAAACGGTTATAGTACCAGGCGTTCTGGTAATCGTTTAAAGAGGCTGACTTGTCGCAGATGCGCGAACTGACCCGCGGAGCCAGTTTCGGCTGGGAAGCCGTATACCGCTAACTACTTCCCGCCGTTTTTAACCCAGGCCGCAAACACTTTCGCCGCGCCTTCCATCACCGCCTGATGGACTCGCGCGTGTTGCACGCACATCACGCCATCCACGTAGTTGTGGATCGGCGTCGTGTTGAACATCCCCAGGCTAAGCAATTTCAGCGCCGACGCCGTTCCGTAGATCGGGTCGGGAATATCTTTGCCGAAGTCGAGCACTTTCTTCGGCCGCGCACCCGCGACGAAGTCCATATTGCAAACCACATCGTTGTTCTCGCGCAATAAAAACGAAAACGTTTTGATCGCCCAATTAAACTTGCCCGGTCCAAAGCCGAAGAAGTTCGGAATCGGCGCGTAGTCGATGAATGGATATCCGATCGCCACTTCCAGCTTGTACCCCGGCTTCGGATTCTCCACCACGTGCACAAAATCCGGGTGCTGCACCACTGCCACAGCTTCTTTCAGCTGATGCATCACGGGACCCAGCGCCACAATAAAATCGTGCAGATAAATGGTAAACAAAGACCAGTCGTATTCCGTCCCGATCTTTGAATAGGGCTGCGGATTCGTCAGATCGTCATCCGCATATCGCCCATACGCCCCATCTTTCTTTTTGTAGATCATGTTGCGGAATGTGAATCCGCCCAGCACCCCGTTATCGTGCGTCCAGTGTGAACTGCCCAGAAAATAATTGAGGACATAATCCTTCAGCCGCTCTTCCGGATGTTTCACATTCAGCTTGCCGAACTCCACCTCCTGCAGCACGCCCAGCGCAGTGAGTTTCTGCCCGGCAATCGTGGGTTCGCAGAAATAGCCAAACGGCTTATTCGGCAATTGATAGACGCGATTCAGCGTCAGCGGAAAACTGGTTATATCCCGCTTCGGATCCCGGCTCCAGCGCTCCAGTTCCAGACCATCCGACAGAGCCGCATCGGTTTTCGTAATAAATGATCTTTCAAGTGTCGTGAAATCCTTCGGAATTGCGTTCACTGCCAGGGTAGGGGTCGCCATAAATTATGCCGTCACTTTCCGCTTAGGGTAGCGGCTTAACACCCGCAAAGTCAATCGTTCCGGCCCTCCTGAAATAATTAAAGAGCCCGAAATCCTCGTAACCCAAACAATGACATATCGCCTCGAATGCCGGCTCACCGCGTCCATCCCCATCGCCGACGCCTTCGAGGTTTTCAAAGACCCGCATAACCTCGAGCGAATCACACCTCCCTGGCTGAATTTCCGCATCGTAACTCCCCACGTCACCATCCGCCAGGGCGCCGAAATCGCCTATGTAATCCGCTGGCTCGGCATCCCCATGAAATGGAAGACCGTCATCACCCGTTTCGACCCCCCTCATGCCTTCATCGACGAGCAGGCCCGCGGCCCCTACACGTTATGGCGTCACCAGCATTTCTTCGAAGAAACTCCCGCCGGCACTGTAATCTCCGATCAGGTGGATTACCGCCTGCCCCTCGGCATCCTCGGCCGCATCGCCCACGCCGCGATGGTCAAACACCAGTTGCTCGCCATCTTCCGCTACCGGCAAAAGGCCATCGCCGGCTTACTGAATGTGCCGGGCATCTCATTCGACAATCCACAGGTTTCCCGTAGCGCGTCACAATAATTGACAGTGAGAAACTTCGATGCGATTGTCATAGGCACAGGCCAGGCCGGACCCCCTCTCGCCGCTCGCCTCTCTGCCGCCGGGAAAACCGTCGCCGTCATTGAGCGTGGAAAATTCGGCGGTACCTGCGTTAACACTGGCTGCATTCCCACCAAGGCTATGGTAGCCAGCGCCTACGCCGCCCACATGGCGAAACGCGCCGCGGATTTCGGCATCTCCACCGGCCCGGTCACCGTCGATATGGCCCGCGTGAAAGCCCGCAAAGACGAAATATCCGGCAAGTCGCGAACCGGAGTCGAAGCGTGGATGAGAGGCCTCGAACACGCCACCGTCATTCAGGGGCAGGCCAAATTCGAATCGCCTCACACCGTGTCCGTCAACGGCGAACAGTTAACCGCGCCCCAAATCTTCATTAATGTGGGTGGCCGCGCGATCGTCCCTCCCCTCCCCGGTCTCGACCAGATTCCATACCTGACCAACAGCAGCATGATGAACGTCGATTTCCTCCCCGAGCACCTCATCATCCTCGGTGGCAGTTACATCGGCCTCGAATTCGCCCAGATGTTCCGCCGCTTCGGCAGCCAGGTGACAATCCTCGAATCCGGCCCGCGCCTCATCGCCAAAGAAGACGAAGACATCTCCGCCGCCATTCTCGAAATCATCCGCAACGAAGGCATCGAAGTCCGCCTGAATACGAAGACCGTCAGCCTCTCAAACGACGATGGCAAACCTATCGCGCATATAGAGTCCGACGGCAGTCAATCGGAAGTCAAAGGCTCTCATCTCCTCGTAGCCATCGGACGCCGCCCCAATACAGACGACCTCGCCCTCGACCGCGCCGGAGTCGCCACCGATCCCCACGATTACATTGAGGTAGACGACCAGTTACAAACCAACGTCCCCGGCATCTGGGCCCTCGGCGATTGCAACGGCCACGGCGGCTTCACCCATACCTCTTACAATGATTTCGAAATCGTCGCCGCCAACTTACTGGATAATGACCGTCGCCGCCTCAGCGACCGCATCCCCGCCTACGCCCTGTACATCGATCCCCCGCTCGGACGCGCCGGACTCACCGCAGCCCAGGTCCGCCAGTCCGGCAAACCCGCCCTCCTCGCCACCCGCCCTATGACGAAGGTGGGCCGCGCCGTCGAGAAAGGTGAAACCCAGGGCTTCATGAAGGTCATAGTAGACGCCGAATCGAAGCTCATCCTCGGCGCCGCTATCCTGGGCACCGGCGGCGACGAAGTGATCCACTCCCTCCTCGATATCATGTACGCCAAAGCACCCTACACCGTGATCCAGCGCGCCGTCCACATCCACCCCACCGTCTCAGAACTAATCCCCACCATGCTGGCCGACCTCAAACCCACGACGTGGAAAGCCAGTGATCCAAAATAGGAGACAGATGATTCGAAAACTATTTACGACTGACGACAGCGTGACCACCGCGATTCTGCGGCTGGTGCTGGGCGTTATGTTCTTCGCGCATGGCGCACAGAAGATGCTGGGATGGTTTGGCGGCGCGGGCTTTACCGGCTCCATGCAATATTTCACCGGCTTTGTGCATGTCCCAGCTCCGTTCGGCTTTCTGGCGATTGTGGCCGAGTTCTTCGGCGGAATCGGTTTGATTCTCGGCTTTCTGACGCGGATCGCGGCCTTCGGAATCACCATGAATATGCTGGTTGCCGTTGCGACGATCCATGGTTCAGTAGGGTTTTTCATGAACTGGTCCGGCAAACAGAAAGGTGAGGGATATGAATATCACCTGCTCGTGCTGGCCATGACGGTATTCCTGATGACCCGCGGCGCGGGTGCGTTTTCCCTCGACCGGTTAATCACGACAGCTTCCCGTCAGGGGCAACTGCCATGATCCGCGTTGTCGCTCACTTCCGTCCCAGGCCGGGCCGGCGCGAGGAGGCTCTTCGCATCCTCTCAGCCTTCCTCGCCCCCACGCGCCTCGAAAAAGGCTGCGTATTTTACGACCTGCACGAAAACTCCGCCGATCCCGACGACCTCACCATTATCGAAGAGTGGGAATCGGAGGCGGACCTCGACGCGCACGGCCAATCCCCCCACCTCGTCGAAGGCCGCAAAAAGATGCCGGAAGTAATGGAGATTGCCGACGTCCGCCGCTATCGCCTCCTGGCCTGATACAAAGCGGGTCTTCCGCTGCAACTGTCAGCGATCGGAAGCGGCGGCGCGCTTGATCGATGCGTCTGGACCAACAACCCAACGTCCTCGAACGACACCATTTGCCAATTCGGGCTTGTGTCAGACCCGCTTTACTAACCAAACAATGATCGCGATTATAACTATGGTGCCGACGATGCCGTATCCAAACATACTTGAGGGCTCCCTTATCCATGCCCACCTCACTTCAGCACTCGACCTTCCACTGGACTAAAAATGCCGTGGATCGTTCCTGATGATTTTCCCGCCCTTCATCACAAACTTGACCCGCTGCAGTTCCGTGATGTCGGCCAGCGGGTCGCCGGAAACGGCGATCAGATCCGCGTACTTGCCTTTTTCGATGGATCCGATCTGGTCCTGCCATCCCAGCACCTCGGCGTTCGTTACGGTTGCAGCCTGAATGGCCCGCGCCGGAGTCAGTCCCGCCCGCTTCACCAGCGCTTCAAAGTCGAGAGCCTGCGTTCCGTGGACGTATGTCGCTCCATCTGCTCCACTGCCCACCATGAATTTCATACCCCTGGTGGCGGCGGCCATCGTGACAGCCCTTTCGAAAATCGGAATCATGCGGTACTTGCCGCCCGTGCTTTTCACGTCATTGTCGTCCATGTACGGTTCGAGGTATCGCACGAACGTCGGATCGTAACCGAGCCCTTTCTGAACGATCATGTTGGCCTGTTCCTGGTTCAGGCCGAACGCGTGCTCGATCGTGTCACAGCCCGCAATGATTGCGTTCCTCTGCCCTTCGCCCCCATAGACATGGCACGCCGCCTTCTTCCCGAGGCGATGCGTCTCATCGATCAGCGCCTGTAACACGGGCATCGGATAGGTGACTTCATATTGGGCTTCGCCGCTGGCAGTGAAAGAGTAAGCGCCCGTTGGAAACAGCTTGATCCAGTCCGCGCCATGTCCGATCTGATCCCGCACCGCCGCGCGCGCTTCGTCGACAGAACGAACCACGGCGCTGGCCAGCGGGTTGTCCGGCTTCGCCGGGTCCGGGTGTGCCGCGCCCCAGACGATGCCCCTCGTCGACACCTGATATCGCGGGCCGTCGATGCGTCCCTGATTGATCGCATCGCGAATCGCCACGTCGGCGTATCCGTTACCGTGCGTGCTCATGTCTCGCGCGGCGGTAAAGCCCGCCCGCAGATCCGCCTGCACGTGTTGTATGGCAATCAGCAGGGAGTTTTCCATTGTGGCGGTGACCCCGTTGACCCCGGTGACCCCGCGGTTATTGAACATATGCGTATGCGCGTCGATCAGGCCCGGCAGCACGGTCGCCTGGCTGAGGTCGATCACCTGCACTCCCGCCGGAATCTTCACGCGGGACGCTGGACCCGCATCGAGGATTCGATCGCCTGCAAGAACCACTACCTGCCTGGTCAACATCTGACCCGTTTTGCTGTCGAACAAACGGCCCGCGCGGATCGCGATAGTGCGCGCAGCCGGCGGACAGGGAAGCACGCCGCCGTCCGAATCCACGCACGGGATCGGCCCGGCCCCGCGCCACGCAGCCGACAGTGGCTGAACTTGTGCCTGAACCGCAGCCGCGGTGAGTGCTACCGCTAACGCAATGGTCAAAGCAGTTTTGCATCGCATAATGAACCTCTCAGACGAACAACGGAGATTACGATTGCTTCAGCTCCAGATATCGGAAACACGTTCTACGGTCTCGGCGATCCAGGTACGCCGGGATTATTTGCACCGATAACTCTCCGGATCTTCCGTATTCCCGCTGCCTTTGTAAGTCGCGATATGCGGATACTGGCAGACCAATCGCTTCCCGACCTCCACGCCATCCTTATAATGGCTGACGATCAGCCGATCCGGCACTTTGCCATTCTCTTTCCAGTCCACCAGCAGCTTCAATGAATCGAAGTTGAAGTTCTCCGGGCCGTTCGTTCCCGGGCCGTGCTGCATGCCCGGCACCATGAAGAACCGCATCGATTCCTTCGCCTTCTTCGCGCCCACCTTCGCCACCACCGCGCGATAGTAATCGATCGCCACCTTCGGTGGTACCTGATTGTCCGACCACCCATCGATCAGCAGCAGCTTCCCGCCGCGTTTGAAGAACGCGTTGAGGTCCGGGTCCACGGAGTTCACCGGCAGGTTCTCTGGCCGATCCGCCAGCCCCAGATCGCTGTCGAAATTCACCGGACGGGTCTTGTAGTCCCAGTTCGGGTCGCGAAACACAAAGTACTTGAAGAACTCCACCGGAATGCCCAGCGGCGCCGTGCCTCCCGCCAGCACGCCCCAGCCCAACTCGCTGCCCGGATACATCGGCGAGTAAACCTCCGCCCCGGTTCGCGGATTGCGCGGCCCGGCATAGATCTTCCTCGCCGCTTCCACCTGAGGCGCGGTCAGACAGTCCGCGGCTTCGGCGCCTTTGCACAGCGTCACGCCCGGATCGAACCTGCAGTGTTCCGGATCGCCGATGATGCCGTCCTTCAGCCCGTCTTTGTCGTCGCACGCATCGAGCGCCGCTTTGTGCAGCACCGCGTACTTCTCCACGGGAATGAAGCTCGCCTCGTCCTGATGCGTCGCCTGCCAGATCCACATCTGCCCGAACGTGTGGCGTCCCAGATACGACGCCATGCCTGTCGCCGCAACGCTGTCGTAGTCAGCCGGGTAGCGCTGCGCCGCGCTCAGCGCCGCCATGGTTCCGCCGCCGCCCTCTGCCATGTAAGACAGCTTCGGGCCCGTCCCGTAATACTCTTTCATGAGCGCCTTCGCGGTCACCGTCATCTCATGTGCCGCGCGATACCCGTAATCTTTGATTTTCTCGGGATGGTCCAGCGCATATTTCGAATCGCCTTCGTGGCCCGTATTGTTCCCGGCCGTCGCATAACCCAGCCGCACGCCGCCGCCCAGGTTACCCGCGTTCACCGCCACGCCGCCTCCCAGTCCGCCATTGCCGGTGCCGCGCAGTTTGCCGTTCCACGAAGCGGCAACCGGCATCCAGAGTTCCATTCTGATATCGGAATCCGCCGAAGGTTTCAGCGTGGCCTGCACCCGGCAGAATGCCGGCAGATCGGAAAAGTTTGGACCTCGTCCCCCGCGCCCCGCCGGTGCGGGGGGTGGCGTGTATGCGCCCGCCGCTACGTTCTGCGCCAGCATGATGGTGGTGCCGGGCAGGGAAACCTTCGTCACGTCCTCACAGGACCCCGCCGCTTCCGCTGGCCGGGCGCTGAACGCCAGAACAATAGCGGCCAACGCCCCTGTCAGCAGCCCCTTACTGTTGCAATGCTTCATCTGACCCTTCTCTCTCTGACGACCGAAACGGAGCACCAGATAAATCATAAGCCCGCCTGCTGTGGAATCCCTCCGGTGCGCGAACGGCTGGACCGGTGCCAATGGCGGAGTTTTAAATTTGTCCGGAAAGAGCCCGTCGCCGCGCGCCCCCCAAAAATTACAAGCTGCACCATAACTTTAATCTCACTTGCAGCGAAGTAATAAACGGACCGGAATATTCGCCCTCGGGGCGCAAAAATGGAGCTTGATATGAAAAACATTTACAAAGGTTTAGTCCTTACCGGCTTGATGGGAGGGCTGTGCTCGTTCGCTTCAGCCGCCACTATGACCATGACCGGCATGATCAGCGACAGCGCATGCGGCGCCAGTCACGCCAAAATGATGGAAATGCACAAAGACGCGAAGATGCAGATGAAGATGACAGATCGGGATTGCACCCTCGCTTGCGTCAAAGGTGGGGGAAAATTTGTCTTCGTTGCCGATGGCAAGGTCTACACCGTCGCCAACCAGAATCTCGCCGCGCTCACCGAGCATGCGGGTGAAACAGTCAGACTGACAGGCGACGTGAACGGGAGTACAGTTACCGTGTCCAAAATAGCGGCAACAGGAAAGTAGCGCGCCGATTGCCGGCAAGAGCAGGGCCGCCCAGCCCTTAATATGGGGTTGAGCGCGAACTGGCGCGGAGCTGGCTCCAGACCGGCGCCTCGTTGAGGGCAGGAAAACATTGGAACTGCCCGCAAAAACAAGGCCGCAGGTGATCACGACCGTTGCGACACAACCGGAGGAACGCACAGGGGAAGGCGAACTGCCTGGACTCATGGCCCGCTATCAACTCGGCGAGGCGGCCGCGATTGAGGAACTCGTCCGGCGTTTATCCCCGCCCCTGCTCCGGTTCTTTGCCTTTTCACAGGGCTCGATGGCCGAGGCGGAGGATCTCCTGCAGGACTGCTGGCTGCGCATTCACCGATCGAGACAGACCTATCGCGCTTCCGAGCCGGTCCTGCCGTGGATCTTCGCCATTGCCCGGCACACGCGTCTCGACGCACATCGACGCAGGCAACGTCGCACGTCGCGGGAGGTTCTGGTCGCCGATCCTCCCGAAACCTGGTCCACTCCGTCGCCGACGGTGTCCGATGGATCAGACGATCTGATGAACATGCTCGGGCAACTTCCGGACAGCCAGCGTGAGGTCATACTGATGCTCAAGGTTTCCGGAATGAGTCTGGAAGAGGTAGCCCGCGCGACTTCCTCCACCGTCGGAGCGATCAAGCAAAAAGCTCATCGAGCCTACGCGAAACTGCGCGAATCGCTCGCAAAGGAAAAGTGACCATGTCAATCGATACTCCCGCGACCTGCAAACGGATTGACGCCGAGCTCGATCGGCGATTTGAGATCTCCGCCGCGGAGATTTCCTCCGAGGCACGGAATCACCTGGCCAGTTGTGCAAGGTGCCGTAAACTGTATCGCTGGATTGCGCGGCAACCCACCGTCACAGGCGTCTCGTCGGAGCTGAGTCAGCGAATCCAAAGCCAACTGGTCGCCTCGCTGGCGCCGGTGAGGCCCGTAGCTTCGATCCGGGTTTCCGTCCTTCGGTTCCTGGCGATCTTCCTCGCGTTCGCGGCCGGGCTTGTCGCCACGATGGGCACCGCGGGCCTGCGTCAAATGAGCGCGGGACAATTATTAGGCAGCGGCTTGTTACTGGCAGCGGGCGCCGTGCTCTCCTCGTTATCGTTGGCCAGGCAATTAGCGCCGGGCAGCAGACGCGGCATCCCGACATGGCTCGCAATGGCGCTGTTCGGCGGCGCCGCACTCGCCTGTATCACGTTGTTGTTTCCGTGGCGCGAGCCGGGAACATCCATAGCGCTGAGCTGGCAATGCTCTTTGCGCGAATTCGCTATCGCGGCGCCCGCTGCGGCGCTTTTGTGGCTGCTTCTTCGCCGCACCGCTCCGGCACTTTCGCCGACCGCCCTGGGAGCGAGCGTGGGAGCCATGGCAGGGCTGCTTGCCGTAACCGTCCTGCAATTTGGCTGTGTCTACCAGCAGGCGCTTCATCTCCTGCTATGGCACTGGAGCATGTTGGCAATCGCGGCGGGGACCGGAGCCTTGCTCGGCCGATTCAGCAACCAGTTTTCATTAGGACGCACAGGGTGAGGCCGTGATGAGTTTGTCTTCAAAATTTTGGCGCCAGGTGCTCCCGGTAATCGTGATGACACTCGCGATGGCCGGGCTCTGGTGGTGGGCATCGCCGCGGCTGCTGCATATGGCGGCCCACGCGATTCTCGAATCGAGAGCGCGCTCGGCGCGGAGTTCCGCTCCTGACTTCAGCCTCAAAGACGCCAATGGCCACCCCGTCAGACTGAGCGATTACCGGGGCCGGGTTGTACTACTGAATTTCTGGGCCACATGGTGCGGCCCGTGCCAGATCGAGATCCCCTGGTTCGTCGAGTTCCAAAACAGATACGGAGCCGCGGGATTGACGGTGCTCGGCGTCTCAATGGACGACGATGGCTGGAAGGTGGTCAAGCCCTTCCTCGCGGCGAAGAACGTCAACTACACGGTTGTAATCGGCAACGAAGAAGTTAACCAGTTGTATGGCGGCATCGAGTCTCTTCCCACAACCTTATTGATCGGGCGCGACGGCAGGACCGAGTTTTTTCATTCCGGACTCATCGCCAGAGGAGAGTATCAAAAAGAAATTCTTCAATTACTCTCAGGAAAACCGGACATCTCAGGAAAACCGGATGACACACGGAGTCACGTACGTCCCGCTCAGACCGCCCTGAATCCGCGTTCTCCGGCGATGAGCGTTCTTCAGGCGCTCGCCCCCACACCTTAGATCCGATTGCCTGCTGCCAAATTGCTGCCGGCTGAAAGGAAAAATAATGAATGTCTGGCAACGATGGCTGCAGCATCCGGAGAGGCTGTGGCTGTATAGACTATTTTTCCAGATTCACTACGCCGCCGGAATTGGAATCGGCCTCTATGTGCTCGTATTGAGTCTTTCGGGCAGCATTATTGTTTACCGCAATGAACTGCCGTCGACGCTTGCCGTCGAATGGTTCGTGAGACTTCACGAAGACCTCCTGTTCGGTGATACCGGGCGTAAGGTAAACGGAATCGGAGCCTTGTTCCTGACCCTGGTGTGTTTGACAGGAGCCGTTATATGGTGGCCTGGGATTGCCAGCTGGCGTCGCAGCCTGACCGTAAAGTGGAAAGCGCGCCTGGCCCGGTTCACTTGGGATCTGCACAGTGCCCTCGGGTTTTGGACCTTCCCTTTTGTTCTGATGTGGGGAGTCTCGGGGATCTATTTTTCCTTTCCGGATTTCTTTAATTCCGTACTCGCATTCTTCGCCCCCCATGACCGGTTCTACGACCACGCCCTCTCTTGGCTCTCCGATGCACATTTCGGCAGATTCGGCTGGTTTACCCAGGCTATTTGGAGTCTCATGGGACTTGTGCTCGCCCTGCTCTCAATTTCCGGCATGTTCGTGTGCTGCCATCGACTCGTATACAAAAAAAGCGCAAACCCGAATCGTCAAACGGAGTAGCTCCGAATTCGGCGATTTTGTGAGGCTTGAGACGACCCGCCGCATCTTTTTTCACTTCACCTTCCGCCAACCGTGACTTTTTGCCCGCTGTTCCCAAATGGGGTTCGAGGAAGTTGAATGGATTCCTCGATCCACGTTGGCTCGGGTCTGCAATGCCTTTTGCCCTGCCGCGGAACTTCCGAAATTGAGAAAATCCTGGCGGAAACCCGATTTGAGCGATCCTGAATGGTCTGCGGCGGCTGCAAATGAGTCGGTTCTATTCGCGGGTGGCTGCGGCTTCGTTCCGTCCCGCCGGAAGAACATCGATACCCCACTGCGTAATAAGTACAGCCTGGCCAACCAGTGAATCTCCTCTGGTCAAAACCATGCCGACAAGCTTTTCTTACGTTACCCGCCGTCGCCGGATGCACGCGGATCAGGACGACACCGCCCTTCCTCATCCGTTCCCGTCTCTGGATTGCTATCTGCCAGAAATCACGGTCCAGGGTGAATAGAATTCGGCCATCGGTCTCGGCCCGCTCCAGAACGTCCTTGTCGCCGCTACTCGGAAAATCATTACCCGCCCACACGACATCGTGGTTGGCCAGACGCAGGTATTCGACGACCCGGCGCGGAAAATTCTCGTTCAGCGAGAATCAGCATCTACGCCGACAGGGGATAAGCACGGAATTCGTGCGCAAGATGACTGGCATAAGCAAGACAGGCAAGCAAAGTCTTCCCGTGTCAAACGGGGGTAGTCCGAAAGCAGGTCCCTTTCAGTCTCTCCCGCAGCCAGAAGTTCCAGAATTAGCTCAACCGCGAGGCGAGTCCCGCGCACGACCGGCTTTCCGGTCAGCACATCGGGGTTCACTTCAATGCGATCCCGCCAGTTCATACCGTCAAAATAGCGCGATTTGGCCACACCGGAATCCTGGCCCTTAATCAATACAGACTTGGTCGCATGAACAGACTGTCCCCAAACGGCGTTCGAGGAGATGATCGCGACGCTTCCTCGAATGGGACTTCGGGGGAGCGTGGCAGAGCGGCCCTTTCTCCGAGTGGCCGACTATCCACCCGGAGTTGGCCGCCGCGCACTTCACGGCAAGAACGAACCATCAACCTCCTCGCCAGAGCTAGCTTAGCTAAGAGGTAAAATGCGAACAATCCATGCGCATAAGCGATGGCAATTTGAGGCGCTGGGCTTCTTCATACTCCAAATGTGTTATGGATTTTCCCGAGAGCGGGTCGGTGCTTCCGTATCGCATTGCAAAGATGCCTATGTATGCATGGCATCTACCAACTGCGGTGATGCAGGCGTCCAGTGGTGCCTGGGGCTGGGACCCGAAGTACTCCATGCCTACAACGGCAACTTCGAGCTTGTGGAGCGCGTCCATGACCGCGAACCGATAGAGTTGCAGGTCTTCGAACGTTGATCCAACGAACAACCGAAATTGGCTCATGCCCGTAGATTACCGAAACCAACCTCGCGTGTGCAGATTTCACCCGAAGGTGTTCGCCAAACGGATGTTACGCTTTATTCGTTGAAGTGAAGGCCCGTCCACAGGAAGCGTCGGACCGCGCTCTGGCCGGATCACGCGCCACTCAGAAATTGGTAACCGCGGTCGCCCCGAAACAAACGGTTTCGTCGTTGCCAGCGAGAAAATCTCGGTCGGCGAGATGCGAAGCGCCGACGCCAGGAGAATGAAGAAAATGGCTTTCTCCCAGCCGCGTAACTCCTGATTTGCGGGCGAATGTCAGTTGCGCCCCGCGTCGACGTTAGCGGTCTTGCAATAATTTAGCGTGAAGATCCCGGCGTGGTTAGCGCTCCGCGCGCAAGAGCTCGGGATCACTTAAACGGACTGATCCGGCTGGCCCTTCTCATGGTTCCAAGGCGTTTTTTTCTTCTGTTTGACGGAAGTGGTCAGAGGGCAACAGCCCCACAGAATATCATTCCCACCAACATTACTAGGATGAACCAAGCGCTCACCTACGGCTTCGAGCGCGTTCCGCAAATCTTTCATTATTTCTCGGGCGTAGGTACGCATGGCGATGTGAGTTCGGCTATCACTGGACGAGGCTTCGATGACATCATCATCGATGGCTATGTAAATATCGCATCGAACTACACGGAGGGAGACTCGATCTACATGTTTGGTTTTTCGCGAGGAGCTGCCGTTGCGCTCGCGCTATGCCATTTGATCTCTCAGATCGGCATATTGTCGGCGGATCAGCTCGGGCATTTCCCCCATGCTTGGCGCCTATTTTTTGATCCTCCGTCGAGCGAAGCTGAAAGATGGATGGCTCGAAAAAATCTTGGGCAGCTCATCTTCATGCGGCCCCGCGTCTCATTTCTTGGGCTCTTCGATACGGTTCCGGGCTATAACTGGGACTCGCTAGGCCTTTTTACTGCGGCTCGGATTCCCAATACATCCATGCCAGCGTGCGTCGATCATGTCGTTCATATTCTCTGCATCGACGACAATCGGAACCCCCAATTTGAACCTTTGGTCCTAGATCCGGCCTCAAACTCTCCGAGCCAGACATTAGAACAAATCTGGATGCCGGGCGTCCACTCCGACATCGGCGGATCATCGGACGGACGGTTTCTCGGAAATATATCTCTCCTCACCATGCTGTCTCGCCTTGAGCACTATTGTCCTGAAGTCGAGCAAGACTCGAATGAGGTCACCTCCGTCAATGAGGAGACCATGGCCATCGACAAAATATCCATTTCCGATGAAAGGAGCGGATTGAGCAGTCTCATCGGCAAACATTCGAGGCGAATTTCCGTAAACCCAACCACCTTTGCTCACCCCGTTCTCGATGCGCTCATCGGAAAACGGCTTTGGATACGCGATAGATTGCAGCCTTATCTCCCAAACAACGTGCCAGCGAAGCTGCCACGCCTGTCACTCGCAGGGTTTGACGATTGGATGACCAATATCGAACGCATCTTGAACCGCTCTTCCTAATCGCACGCGTCGCTTAAAATAAGCGAGATGTCGGTTAAACCATATTGGCGCAGCCACATCATCCCCCGGGCGGATAACGCGCCACTCGGAGAATGGGCTGGATTTAGATGCCGCGAAGGATCCCTCCCGAGATACGGCGTTCGAGGAGAACATCGCCAAGCTTCGACTCCATCGGCAAGCATCTATTCTCTCCCGCTTTATTGGTCGCCGCACATTTCCGGACGACTCGCGGTCACACCCAACTCTTCTTCGCCTTCAGGAACCATGCGATTGTACGCAACCAACTCTAGCGGCCGTAGACGCGCAGTTCCTTGCCGTCGGCGAGTATAACGCGCTCGAGTCTGACAATCTTCTCGCCATCGGCGTACTGATAGCCGATGCCCGTAATCGTGTCGCCGGGTTTCACCGTCGTTTTACTCCAGCCGTTGGCCGCCATCCGAATCAGTGCGGGGCCGCCGGCCTGCCATTTCTCCGCACGGCCGTCGCCGGTATGAACCTCAATCGTCATCATGGGGTGCGGATTTTCCCACGCGAACTGGATCACTGTACCCTTCACTGTCACGAGTCGGTCCATATTCACTGGCCACGAGTGATGCGCCGATAGCGGCACTGCGGCAGAGACCAGGGCTAGGACGAGAAACCCTCGAACACAGAAGGCCTTCATTGTTGCTCTCCTCATGCAGCCAATTCTATCCGGGTTTCACGCATCTGGATCGTCGGTTCGGGAAGCCGCTGACGTGCCCGGCTTCGCGCCCGAGATACGCGTTCTGGGAATAGATCCCGACTCTATCCCGGTGTCTGCCCATCCCGCTCCATCCGCAAACAGCACTTTTCGACCCGCGCAGGTTTCAGCCTCTACCCAACCGCCGCTCCCACGAGCTCCCGTTGTAGGAAGTTGAGAGGACAGGAGACGCGAGCATTGGCTACATTTGTCTCCGTTATTTACCCTGGTTTGTTAGTAGTGGTAACGGCAAGCCAGTATCCGTATCCTGTCATCGTGGACTTGGTAAACGAGTCGATGCGCTTGATCGATGCGTCTGGACCAACAACCCTTTAGTTCGTGTTTCAACGGTTCAGGTTTGCCAATACCTGCAAACGGTTCCTTTTGGATTTCACGAATCAGGCGAATGATGCGGAGGGCTTGCGTTCGATCCTTTTCCACCCACCACCTGAGGTCCTCAAACGCCGCAACGTCAAACTCCAAGCTTCTCAATCACGTCCTCGAACGACAAACCAGTCTGCCGTCGGGCTGCCTGCAGGAGGCGATCTTTCATCGCCTCGCTTTTGAGCAAGTATGCGGTTTCCCGTTCTGACTCGATCTCCCGCCAGAGTTCGATGGGCACGATGACCGCGGTCGGCTCGCCGCTCTCGCTGGAGACAATCTGGATCTCCGTGTTCCCCATGCCTTTAGTCTACTACCGGCGAGAAACGAGATAACGCGGATTTTAAGACCCCCTGGTCGTATGGTCGCCAGTCGTCGATGTGGATTCCCTCGCTCCCGCGAAAATGGCGTTCTGGGAATAGATCCTAATCAGTCAGCCACTGTTCACCCACTCGCCGCTCCATTCGCAAACAGCCCTTCTCGCCCAACTCACTTTTCAGCCTGCATCGCAACAACTGCCGCGCCAGCCAACCCCCCGCGCTATTTTCAATAGAAGAGGAGATCCCACTGTGTCAGCCATCCTTAAGGTCGTCGGTACCGAAATTCTGGATTCCCGCGGGAATCCCACTGTAGAAGCCGAGGTATTTCTGGCCGATGGCAGCAGCGGTCGCGCCGCCGTCCCCAGCGGGGCCTCCACCGGCGAACATGAAGCCGTCGAACTGCGTGACAATGACAAGGCTCGCTACCTCGGCAAGGGCTGCCGCAAAGCCGTCGCCAACATCAACGGCGCCATCAACACCGCCGTCCACGGTCACGACGCCACCCTCCAGGCCAAGATCGATCAGATCATGATTGACCTCGACGCCACCCCCAACAAATCGAACCTCGGCGCCAACGCCATCCTCGCCGTTTCCATGGCCACCGCCCGCGCCGCCGCTGCATCCCAACATGCCCCGCTCTTCCGCTACCTCGGCGGCGTCAATGCCTGCACGCTCCCCGTCCCCATGATGAATATCCTCAATGGCGGAGCCCACGCTGACAACTCCGTCGACCCCCAGGAGTTCATGATCGTTCCCTACGGCGCCGACCGTTTCTCGGAAGCGCTCCGCATGGGCGTCGAAGTCTTTCACACTTTGAAGACCGTCCTCAAAAAACGCGGCTACTCCACCGCTGTGGGCGATGAAGGCGGCTTCGCGCCCAACCTGAAGTCCAATGAAGAAGCCGTCGAAGTGGTTCTCGAAGCCATCACGCAGGCTGGCTACAAACCCGGCGATCAGATTGGTATCGCGCTCGACCCCGCCGCCAGCGAATTTTTCGACGACGGCAAGTACATCTTCAAGAAATCCGACAAGAGCGTCCGCACCAGCCAGGAAATGGCCGAATTCTGGGCCAATTGGCGCCGTCAATATCCCATCATTTCGATTGAAGACGGCATGGCTGAAGATGATTGGGAAGGCTGGAAGACACTCTCTGACCTGATCGGCTCCAACACGCAACTCGTCGGCGACGATCTCTTTGTCACCGATACCGCCAGGCTTCGCAAGGGAATTGCGGAAGGCATTGCCAACTCAATCCTGATTAAGGTGAACCAGATCGGCACGCTCACGGAAACCCTGGACTGCATGCAGACAGCCGCTGCCAACGGCTACACCGCCATCGTTTCCCACCGTTCCGGCGAAACCGAAGATCCCTTCATTGCCGACCTCGCCGTCGCCACCAATGCCGGCCAGATCAAGACCGGTTCCGCCAGCCGCACCGACCGCATCGCCAAGTACAACCAGCTTCTGCGCATTGAAGAGCGGCTTGGCAATGGCGCTAAATTCCCCGGCCGGAAGGCATTTCGGCAATAGCCGCGATTAATAATTAACGATAGAATCGTCGCCATCCATGCCGCGCAATAAGCCACTCATTCTGACCATCCTCGATGGCTGGGGCTTCTCCCCCGCGGTCGAGGGCAATGCCATTGCAGCCGCGCGCAAGCCGACTTATGACATGCTCATGCGCGATTTCCCCAATTCGCTCGTCTACACTTCCGGACCTTATGTAGGTCTCCCCGAAGGCCAGATGGGCAACAGCGAAGTGGGTCATCTCAACATCGGCGCCGGCCGCGTCGTCCATATGGACGTCACCCGCCTTGACCTCATGATCGCCTCGGGCGAATTCTACAACAACCCTGTCCTCCTGGCCGCTGTCAATCACGCCCGAGCCGGTCATCGCCTTCACATCATGGGCCTGTGCAGCGATGGCGGCGTTCACTCGCAGCTCACTCATCTCTACGCGTTGCTGGAGATTGCCAAGCGCCAGGGAGTTACCGACGTCTTCGTCCACTGCTTCATGGATGGGCGCGATACACCGCCCGAAAGCGGCATCGGTTTCATACGTGACATCGAAAAGAAGATGCGCGAAAAAGCCGTAGGCCGCATCGCCTCCGTCTCCGGCCGCTATTACGCAATGGATCGCGATAAGCGCTGGGAGCGGATTGACCTTGCGTTTCAGGCCATGGTCGCCGGCACCGGCCTCAGGAGTCAGAGCGCTGTCGATGCCGTCAAACGTTCTTATGAAAACGGCGTCACCGATGAATTCATCGAGCCCGTCACCATCACCGATGACCGCAACCAACCCATCGGCCTGATCCGCGACGACGATTCCTGCATCTTCTTCAACTACCGGGCCGATCGCGGTCGTGAAATGACGGAAGCGCTCACCAGCGAAACTCTTGAGTGTCCCTCCCGTTCCGCCGTACCGCGCGGTCTTCATGTCACCACCATGACGCAGTACGAGAAAAGTCTGACCGCGCCGTTCGTACTCACCAAAGAGCCACTCCAAAACATCCTGGCCAACGTTTTCGCGCAGTTGAACTGGAAAAACCTGCGCGTTGCCGAGACCGAAAAATACGCTCACGTCACCTACTTCTTCAACGGCGGCATCGAAAAACCCTTCGCCGGCGAAGAGCGTGAAATGGTAGCTTCGCCCAAAGTCGCAACCTACGATCTGAAGCCCGAGATGAGCGCCGAAGGCGTCACCAACGTAGTCCTCGACGCTATGGGACGCAAAGACTTCGATCTGATTGTGATGAACTTCGCCAACGCCGACATGGTGGGTCACTCCGGCAAGATGGAGCCCACCGTCAAGGCAGTCGAGACCGTTGATGCCTGCCTCGGACGCATCTGGCAGCGCCTCAAAGAAAAGAATGGCCGTTGGATCATCACGGCGGATCACGGCAATGCCGAGATGATGATCGACCCAGTGACACACGGGCCGCACACCTATCACACGACCAATCCCGTGCCCTTCATTCTTGTGGACGATTCCCGCGACAAACTGCGCCCCGGAGGCGCCCTTCAGGACATCGCCCCCACCATCCTCAGCGTTCTGGGCGAAAAACAACCGAAGGAAATGAGCGGTCGCGACCTTCGCATGACATGAAGAAAAAGCCCAAAAAATTCAGCGCCCCAAACGAAGTCCGTGCCATCGCCCGCGAGCGCGTCGGACCCGTAAAATCCAGCCGCACCATCACGCCAAAGAGTGAAAAGAAACCAAAATATCCAAAAGACCCGCTCACGGAATCAGACCCGGATTAAAGAGTCGCTATCATAAGGGCGTGGCTGCCCCAGTTCAAAAGGAAGAACAACTCCTCCGCCTTCTGCGTGAAATGGGCCATGTCATCGTTGCCTATTCCGGTGGCACCGATTCCGCTTATTTAGCCTGGGCCGCAAAGCAAGCCCTCGGCGATCAGGCCGTCGCCATCACCGCCGATTCCGCATCGATCCCCGAATCCCACAAACGTGACGCCGAGGCGTTCGTCAGCCGGTACGGCATCCGGCACGAGTATGTGGCGACTCACGAATTCGAAAATCCCGATTATCTGAAGAACGACGCCAACCGCTGCTTCCATTGCAAGGACGAACTCTTTACCGTACTCGCAAAGGTCTCGGAACAACGCGGTGGCGCGGCCATTGTTTATGGAGTGAATAAGGACGACCTCGGCGACTATCGCCCCGGCCAGCGTGCCGCCGCTATTCACCAGGTGAAAGCCCCGCTCGTCGAAGCCGATCTTACGAAGGCAGAGATCCGTGAACTGTCCCGCCGCGCCGGTCTTCCCACCTGGGATCGCCCAGCCGCTGCCTGTCTCAGTTCACGCATTCCCTACGGAACGCCGGTCACCATCCAGAACATTCGGACCGTGGAAGTCGGCGAAGAAGAATTGAAAGCCCTCGGCTTCCGCCAGTTCCGCACACGCTTTCACGGGGAATTAGTCCGTATCGAAATCGCGGCCGATGAGTTGCCTCGCGCGCTCAACCCGCAGATGGCCTCACGTCTCACCGCGATCTTTAAAGGCCTCGGCTATAAATACGTCACGCTCGACCTTCAAGGCTACCGGCAAGGGTCGATGAATGAAGTTCTGGTCCTACCGAGCCTGAATACCCTTGAGGTACGTAGCCAGATTTCGGATTCTCAGGCGTCCTAAATCCTGATCCCAGGCGATCTGCGAAAAGATCGGACCCCACACCGGCATCGCCTGCGAACCGTGACCTTTGGTCACTGCTTCGTCTCCCGCAATAATCTTCTCCACGCGCGCCAGGGGAAACTCGCCGTTGTTGTGTGACGCGATCCGCGTCAGGTCGCTCGGCGGCACCTTCAGAGATTCGGCCATCGGGCCACCCCCTTTTCCCGTCGTGCCATGGCACACCGCGCAATAAGTTCGGTAGAGCGTAGGTCCGTCAACCGAGGCAATCAGCTTCACGGTCTCTGAGTCCATTTGTTGCTGCGGGATCTGTCGTGACGTGTCCTGGCCAAAGGCCCAAACCGCTATTGCGGCACAAACCATTGCGCCGGCCACCATTTGTTTGCTCATAATCATTCCCCGCCAAACTATGGTGCATTCACCTCACCATTGTGGGGTCGGCATTTGCCTTGATTGGCACAGCGCCGCCACCCAAACGATGCGCCGAATGGCCCTCGCCTGCGCCAAAACACGCAAGCCGTAACCAAGCCCCGATGCCTAAACGGAGCATTTCCCTGCTTTCCCGCCATTTCCAAACTGGCAGGGCAAGTGCCCTTTCGACCCAAAGGAGATTCCCCGATGCGTACACCGCTAATCATAAAAGGGACACTTGTAGTTGTCCTGTCCGGGTTCCTTTCCTCTCTGCCTGGCGCCAGTCCAGGCAATCCTGGAGCTGGTGACCGGGTTTCAAAATTGTTGTCCGACGCGAAGAACGAGGCGATTCAGATCAAAGACGATTCCGCTGTGCTCGTGGCGCTCAACCGAACCGAGGTCGCGGCCGACATGGACGGCATTGTGATGAATCAGGTAAGGGATCACGTCAATGCCATCGTTCGCCAACTCGCAAAGTTGAACGCCGAGCGCGCCAATGCCGAGCCCTGGCAACAAACGGCAATCGACCGAATCGCACCGTTGCTTACCGATCTTTCGGCAGACACGGAGATGGTGATCGACCATCTGAACGGTACCAACGGTCGCCTGAATTTCAAGGACTACCGCGAACTCATCGAAGCTCACGCCGATGAAAGCGCCGAACTCGCGGCCCTGATTTCCGACTTCGTGGATTATGGCCGAACCAAAGATCGGCTCGAAAATCTTTCGGGAAAGGTGGAACTGCCCGCTAAGAGATAACATCCCTGCCAACCTTTGAGGGCTGCCAGCCCCGGGTCCATGAGCATAATGAACCAATGGATCCCGAGTCTTCGCTGGCAGCCCTCGAAGCGTTGGCGGCTATATCGCCTGTCGCAATCATAGGCTTGAATGCGCAAAAAGAGGTAGACCTCTGGAGCACGGCGGCGGAAGAGATCTTCGGATGGACGGCGCAGGATGTACTCGGCAAGCTGCTGCCTCCTGAGGCGGGTCTGGCGGACGAACCGGCGCAGGGAACGGCAGTTGGAAAAAGAAAAAATGGCAATACAATCGAGTTCGAATTCCGCTCTTCTCCGCGCCAACCGGGTGGTCGATTAATCGTGGCGAGAGACCGCACCGAGACCAGTCAGATGGAGCGTGAACGACGCCAATTCGCGGAGCGGGATCAGGAGGCTGTGGCCCGAGTCAAAGCCGAAAGCCGTTTCCGCGAACTGCTCGAAGCCGCGCCTGACGCCATCATTGAAGTGGATCAGGACGGTCGCATCGTTCTTCTCAATGCGGTTACAGAAAAACTCTTCGGTTACACGCGCGACGAATTGAGAGGTCAGCCGGTCGAATGGCTGATCCCCGAAGGTGCCCGCCATCGTCACGGCGATCATCGCGAATCCTATCGGATGCACCCGTCGACCCGCCCTATGGGTAAGGAGATGACACTCCTCGCGCGCCGCAAAAACGGCACGGAATTTCCCGTAGAAATCAGCCTGAGCCCCGTCCATTCGGACGAGGGATTCCGCGTTACCGCCATCATCCGCGACGTTACGGAGAGAACCAGGGCCGAGGAAGCCATCCGGACCGCGAATCAGCAACTCGAAGCGCGCGCCCGGGAAATTGAACGCGCCGATCGGCTCAAAACTGAGTTCCTGGCCAGTATGAGCCACGAACTGCGGACGCCCCTCCATACCATCATCGGTTTTACCGATTTGCTGGCGGAAGAGCTGGAAGGCCCGCTCAACGATAAACAGAAGCGGTTCCTCGGCCATGTCCACCAGGACTCGCAGCACCTGCTCGAACTCATCAACGACATCCTCGATCTGAGCAAAATCGAGGCGGGCCAGATGGAACTGCATCCGGCCATCTTCGACGCGCGTGCCGTCGTGACCGATGCGCTCAACAGCGTGCAACCGCTGGCGGACGCCAAGAATATTTCCGTCGAAAACCGGGTTCAGGGTGAGGTCTATGTCCGGGCCGATGCCGTTCGGCTGCGCGAGATCCTGAACAACCTCATCAGCAATGCTCTGAAATTTACCCCCGGCAACGGAACCATCTGGGTCGAGGCCTCAGAGGCTCCGGACGGCATGACGAGGTTTATCGTCGGGGATACGGGAACCGGTATCGAGCCTGAAAATCAGGAAGCGATCTTCGACAAATTCCGCCAGGTGGGCCCGACTACTCGCGGCTTGCGCGAAGGCACGGGACTGGGCCTCGCGATCGTGAAACGCCTGGTGGAAATGCACGGCGGGTCCATCTCGGTCGAAAGTACTCCTGGCTCCGGAAGCAAGTTCACATTCAGGGTGCCGGGTGCGCGCGAGGAATCCCGGGTTCCGCCGTTGGTCCTGGTCATCGAGGATGAACCCTCCGCCCGAGAACTACTGGCCAGCTACCTCGCCCCCCTCGGGATTCGCACGGAGGGAGCCGGCACAGCCGATGAAGGCATCAAGCTGGCTCTCGACCTGAAACCCGACCTGATCACCCTCGACTTGCTGATGCCGGGCCGGAGCGGATGGCGAGCACTGCGCGAATTGCGCGCCCACCCTGAAACCAGCCGAACCCCCGTATTTGTGATCTCCGTGCTGGATCAGAACCACACCGCGCTTGAGGCCGGCGCCACGGAATACCTGCAGAAGCCGGTCAGCAAGGACGCACTCTTACGTGCCGTTCGCCGCCATGTCCCTGCCGCGTCACGATGGTTTAAACTGTGACGGATAAGGCAAGTCTAAGGGAATGAAAACCATTCTGGTAGCCGAAGACCGTGACGCCAGCCGCGAGTTGATTTGCATCTCCCTGACGGCGGCCGGCTATTCCGTGATTGAAGCCCGCGATGGAAAGGAAGCAATCGATCGGGCTTTCGAAGTCCAGGCCGATCTCGTCATTCTAGATCTCTATATGCCCCATACCGACGGTTTTGGCGTTCTCAGCCGGCTCCGCGCCGAAGATTCTTACCGCGATATCCCCATCATCGCCTTGACCGCCAGCGCCATGGCCGGCGACCGGGAAAGGGCTATCTCCAGCGGGTTTTCCGATTACATCAGCAAGCCCGTAAACATGGGCTTTCTGCGGCGCGAAGTAGAGCGTTTGCTGGGTCCGAAGCTCCAATGAGCACGGAAACCGGAATTTCCATCGTCATCATCGACGACAACCCCGGCAGCCTGGAACTGCTCTCGGCGGCGCTGGCCAGGCCTGGCCTGCACATCTTCACCGCGCAGGACCCCGAGGACGGAATCGAGCTCGTCTTTAAAGAACGTCCGCAGATCGTGCTCACCGATCTGGTGATGCCGGGTCTCAGCGGCCTCGAAGTCCTTGAGCGCATCGTCGAATTCGATCCGGCCATCGACGTGATTCTGATGACGGCGCATTACACCAGCGAAACCGCGGTCGAAGCGATTCGCAAAGGCGCGGCTGACTATCTCAACAAGCCTGTCTCGATCTCGGCTCTGCGCGAACGAATCGCCAGGCTGATCGATGAAGCGCAACGGCGCCGGCGCGCCACCGAAATCGGACGCGATGTAACAGAGAGCGCCCAATTCGAGGGCATGATCGGCCGGAGCCCGGCGATGTGGGAAATGTTCTCACGGGTTCGCCGCGTTGCGCCTCACTTCCGCACCGTTCTCATTACGGGAGAGACCGGAACCGGCAAGGATCTGGCGGCACGCGCCCTGCACAATCTCAGCCCCGTATCCGGCGGCCGATTTGTAGTACTCAACTGCTCGGCCGTCGTCGAAACCCTGTTCGAAAGCGAACTATTCGGACACGTACGCGGATCGTTCACCGGCGCCGCGCAGGACAAGATGGGCCTGTTCGAGTACGCCGACCGCGGAACGATCTTCCTCGACGAGATCGGCGACATGCCGCTCGGGACACAGGCCAAACTTCTGCGCACGCTACAGAACCAGGAAGTGCTGCGAGTCGGCTCGCTGACACCGCGTAAAGTGGACGTGCACGTGATCGCGGCAACTCACCGCGATCTTCGAACCGCCATTCAGGAGAAGCATTTCCGCGAAGATCTCTACTACCGGCTCTCGATGGTGGAGGTCCACGTGCCGTCGCTGGCGGAACGCAAAGAAGACCTGCCTCTGCTGACGAAACACTTTATCGACAAGTTCGCAGCTCAGTTCCGCAAGGATATTACGGGGCTGACGCAACGGGCGCAGGTTGTCATTGCCCGCCACGACTGGCCGGGCAATGTCCGCGAACTTGAGAACGTCCTCGGTCACGGCGCCATGATGACGATGGGCAACATGATCGACGTGCACGACCTGCCGGATTATATTCGCTTCCCGCAACGAGCCCAATCCGCCGCGGCCGTAGCGGCGACCGCCGATCAGATGACCTTCGAAGATCATGAGAAACGTTTGATCGCCGAAGCGCTTGCCGAATCGAGCGGCAATCAATCGCTGGCCGCGCGCAGCCTGCGGATCGGACGCGATGCGCTCCGCTACAAGATGAAGAAACACGGCCTGATCTAAAAGCCAACCGGCTCAAATACAAAAAGGGCAGGTCTTTCGACCTGCCCTTTTTGTATGGGGACTTCCCTGAAGCTACTTTACTTCGTCACCAAAACCGGTTCCGCGAATTTCGACGGGTCGATGGCTACGTTCGGCTGATAAGCAGTGATCGTATAACCTTCGCGACCGCTGATCCAGTCGAAGGTGAATTTATACGGCATCATGACACCGGCGACCGGACGGTAATCCGAGTAGTCGATCTGGTTGGGGAGGCGTCCATCGGCCGTATTGACATGGCGGACATAGCGAGTCAGGAGGCCGGTAGCTTTGTCGAAGAAGAGCGTGACAACCAGACCATTGGCACCATTGGCCTGAACCTCCCACACCGGTTTGTCATCAAGGCTGGTGGGGAAGCCGACGCGCCAGTTGGTGAAGGCTTTGCGGATCTGACCGGGGAAAGCCATGAGCCCATCGAATTTGCCGCCTTCGAGGAGGCTACCCGTCAGCGGATATTCCTTAACTACCGTGAGAGGGAGTTTGACCCAGGCGTGGGCGCCATCGGTGGTGCGCGCCATATCGCCGCCGCGCTGGTGAACAAGCATAGTGAATTGGCCGGGCGCTTTGGCGTAGATTTCAGCCGGATCGGTGCGATCGACCGGGCCATAGGCCGATGCGTTGCCCGTGGCCGTGTAGCTGGTGAGGGCGGCGATCTTGTCGGCTCCGCCGAGCGCTTTGGTGTATTTGTCGAAGATCTGATCGAGAGTCGGGACACCTGAGTTCGGCGGCGCCTGCTTA
>Ga0302319_10000550_pt1 | contig 85041 bp, 71 predicted proteins | sample Bog_T0_2_FD_203319 | JGI IMG/M metagenome (GOLD analysis project Ga0302319, IMG submission 203319) | Peat permafrost microbial communities from Stordalen Mire near Abisko, Sweden - Bog_T0_2 | ecosystem: Environmental > Terrestrial > Soil > Wetlands > Peat | place: Sweden: Abisko, Stordalen Mire...
CCAACCGGGCAACACCTCGTGAAGCCCCGATCCGCTCGAAGACATCTCCCAAATCCTGTCCTTCATGGTAAACCGGATCGCCCCGCCGTCCGGAGACCAGGCGATGTCGCTGACGGTGTCTCCAGCACGGGCCAGTTTGTGCGATCCCGTCCCATCGCTCCCCACGACATAGATGTCTCCTCCGTCTGCGGCATAGGCCACGGAGTTCCCGTCCGGTGAAAAGGACGCATTAGATTCATCTCCCAGGCGGCGCGCCTGGCCTCCCAGGATTCGCACATTCCATAGTCCAGTGTCCGCATCAACGATGAAGCTGGATCCATCCGGCGAAACGTCCACAAGGAACGGGTTGGGTAGTGAAACTGGGGTCGGCGCAGTCCCTCCGCCCGAGATTGCGACCTGAGCGATCGATTGCGGCGATGTCGGACCCGACATCAGATTGAAGTAGAGCCGGCTCCCGTCCGTTCCAACAAGAGTCTTCTGGCGGCCGTCGTGCGTGATCTGGGGGTATCCGGTAATCCGCGGCGGCGCCAGCGGGCGGTGCATGTACCAGATGGTGCCCGCGATGCATAGGGCCAGCACACCGCCGCCGGCCAGAGCCCAACCCCGCAACGGCCACTGGCTCGCAACCTTGTTTCCAACGCCGCTAAGATGATTTGGCGCCTCAGCCGCCTCCGCCGCCCCCGAACCCTCCTCGGAAACCTCCACCTTGCACACCCACCGGTACCCCACCGTGGCCACGGTCTCGATATAACGCGGGTCGCGCGCCTCATCTCCGAGCAGCCTCCGCAGCAGGGCAATGCTCCGCGTCAGGGAGTTCTCCGTGACCGCCGCGTCGCCCCACACCGCATTCAGCAGTTCTTCCTTTGAGATCAGCTTCTGCGGGTTGCGCAGCAGCATCAGCAGCACCCGAAACGCCTTCGGCTCCACCGCCAACACCTCGCCTGCCTTGACGAGCGAGAACTCCCGCTCGCGAACCTCCACGTCACCGAATCTGAAAACAAAAGACTTGCCCACCATCACAACTCCATCACATGCGTTCAGGAAGTCATCATCCGCCTGCAGAAACTGATCAGGAGTCCATCAAGACCATGTAGAACCACGCGCCCAGAGTGACCTCAGCCTACCCGGCTGAGGAGCTCAAAATGACGACTTTCAAGGGTTTCGCTTCGTTGGTTCTTGCCGCAACAATCGCCTCCACGCTTTCCGCGGAAACACATTGCCCAGGGAATGTGGCAAGTTTACCCTTCCGCCTCGTCAACCACCACCAGATAATTGTTTCTGTCTCCGTCAACCAGTCCGGCCCCTACAGCTTTCTGGTGGACACCGGCGCGGAGACGACCGAGATCGACACCGCCCTGGCCTCTGAACTTCAACTGAAGGTCCACGGAGCCACCAAAATCGCAGGCGTGGGATTTGAGGCAGCCGTCTCCTACGCGCAGGTTGACCTGCTCGAAGCCGGCTCCCATTCCGTCATCAACCAGAACGTGCTGGTTTACGAGCTGAGCAATCTCCAGTCCGCTGGCCTTTCCATTCGCGGCATCCTTGGCGAGGACTTCCTGGAACATTTCGATGTGCTGATCGACAACGGGCACAACCTGCTCTGCCTCGACGAATCGGGCGCGATGCGCACGGCCGTGAAAGGTCAGCACATTGCGCTGGTAACGCCGTCGCCGGCCGCGGATGGCCCTGCCCCGCGCCATTCGCTCCTCGTCGTTGCCCGTCTCTCCGACGGCACGCGGCCCGTTCGCCTGTGGCTCGACTCCGGCTCCAACGTCCCCTTCCTCTACAACCCCTCCGGGTATCTGGCGCAGCGCGTATCCCAGACCACGCCTCTGCAAGGGGTTGGCGCAAACGCGGCGCAACAGTCCTTCACGGCTCTGGCCCCCCAGGACGTGAAGATCGGCTCACTCGAGCTGTCGAATGTGTCCTTCGTCGCGCCCCAGGGTGGCAAAAAGAGCTCAAACGCAACGGAGTTCGATGGAATCCTCGCAACGGAACTGTTCCGTCGCGTCTTCATCAACCACACAGATCGCTTTGCCGTCCTTGACCCGTGGTAGGAAAGAAGAGCGGTACGCCGAAAGGTGGGTCAGCACAAACCGCGCCCGCAAGCTGTGTCTCCGCCGCGCCTTGTTGAGGACGGACCCAGGCTCTGATTGTCAGAGCCGATCCAAGGCATCCGGTGCGGCATCGCTCACCTTCGCCAGAACGGCGTTCAGCTTGTCCAGCGAACCCCGCGCCGCCCGAGCCTGCAACTTCGCCCAATCGCTGGCCCGCTCGTTCACGATCGCCGCGACAAGCCGGTCAACAGAGACGTGGTCCGCCTCGGCCAGTTCGGCGGCCCGCCGGTAAACGTCATCGGGAAGTTGAACGCTCTTCATGCTCGCCCCTCAATCAGTATAAGGAATTCTCCGGGAGTCGAACGCTCAATTCCAAATCTTCGGCTTTCAGGAAAATCCCGCTTGTTGAATGTGATCAAAAAGTCGCTGTGGCTGGCGATCGCAGCTTCCATCACAAAATCGTCGTTCGGATCTGCCGCTACCGGCCGCCACAGAAAATAAAGCCGATGCAATCCAGCGCGGGAAAACAACCCATCCAGGATGTCGTCAATGTCGCCTTCCGTCAAGCCGAAAGCCCGGCAATTTCTCTTCAGAACGGCCTCATACTCCAGGGCGACTGCAACCGTGATGTTCGGTCTCCAGAGGTCTTCGCCCAATCGGCTCAACAGACGATAGGATGCACCATTGCGGGACCGCATCGCCGCCAGCAAGACGTTCGTGTCGAGCACAACCTGGTACATATCGAGCTATCTTCTCACGGTTCAACTTCGCGCTTCCCGCCCCCCCGCGAAAGGGCGCCAGGGATGGAAACAACTAACCCGCAGGCACGAAAGCGTCGTCTGCCCCAACGCAGGCGCTCACTGGTGGTAATTCGGATAACCCGGCCTCTCCACCGCCTTCGCCGGCGTCTTCCCGAGCTCCTCCATCGCCAGCGCAACCGCCTTCTCCAGCTGCGGATCGTGGCCCTCGCTCACCGCTTTGGGATCCTGCTCCACCACGAAGTCCGGATCGACCCCGTGGTTCTCCACGTCCCACTCCCCCTTTGGCGAGAAGAACGCCACGCTCGGCGAAGTCACCCGCCCGCCGTCCATCAGCACCGGAATGGGCGCAATCCCCACCAGGCCGCCCCAGGTCCGCTTTCCCACCAGTGGCCCCAGCTTGGCCTGCTTGAACAGCCACGGCAGCGCATCCCCGCCCGAGCCTGAAAATTCGTTGGCAATCATCACCTTCGGCCCGTAGATGGCCGCATTCGGCGTGTGCTCGATGGCCCCGTAGCGCGGCGTCCAGTACGACTCGATGTGCCGCCCCATGACCTCGACAAAGTAGTCGGCCACCTGCCCGCCCCCGTTGAACCGCTCGTCGATCACCGCACCCTGCTTCTCAGTCTGGGCAAAGTAATAGCGGTTGAAGTTAGTAAACCCGCCTTCGCCCGTGTCCGGCAGGTAAACATACCCCAGCTTGCCGCCGGAAAGGTCGCCCACCTTCTTCTGGTTACCTTCAATCCAGTCGATATTGCGCAGGCTGGCTTCGCTGCCCACCGGCGTCACCTGGACATCGCGACCATCCTTCCCCTCGGCCGTGCCTACGCGCAAGCTCGTCACCAGGCCCGCCGTTCCCTCCAGCTGCTGCTGAATATCCACCGTCGCCGTCAGCTCTTGGCCGTTGATGGCCAGGATGCAGTCGCCCGCCTTCAGGTTCAGCCCCGGCTGCGCCAGCGGCGCCTTGATCTGCGGATTGAACTCGCCGCCCGTATAAATCTTGGCCAGGCAATAGCGGTTGTCTTTGATCTCGTAATCGGCTCCCAGCAGCCCGCCTGGAACCTTCTGCGCTTCGGGAATCTTCCCTCCAAACCCGCGCAGATGCCCCACGGAAAACGCCCCCAGCATCTCCTGAAAGATGTAATTCAAATCCGCACGCGAAGCGATCGAGGCCACGTACGGCTCAAACCGCTTCTCATCGGCCACCGTGTCGGCGCCGTGAAAATGCGGATCGTAGAAAAACGCCCGCTCGATCCGCCACACCTCGTGGTACATCTGCGCCCACTCGGCCTTGGGTTCCGCGCGCACCTTCATCTCGCCAAACCCCAGCGCTCCATCGCCCGGCTTCACCGGCGCGTCCGCGGGTACAATCACCCATTGCGGCGGCCCCCCTCCGCCCGGCCCGTTGTCCTCCGGCCCCTTACTCGATATCGAGAGAAGCATCTTGTTCCCGTCCGCCGAAATCTCAAAACTCATCACTCCATCGGCCAGCTTCTCCGTCTTGCGCTCTTCCTGCGTCCACCGGCTCAGCATCGCCCCTCTGCCCGCAAACCACCCCGACTGCGGCGCGTCAGTGAAATACACGCTGCCCTTCGATCCCGTATTCAGTCCCACATAATTCGAAGCCGGCAGCGGCAGCGCCACAACCCGGTTCTCAATCCCCTCCAGATCCACCTTCACCGGCTTGGGTGGCTCCGCGGCCTTGTCTGCGGCGGCCTTTTCCTTCGCGCTCTTCTCATCGCCGTCCTTCCCACCCGCCTTCGCATCTTCCTTGCCGGCAGCGGCGTCCTTCTTCTCGTCCGCCTTCTTCTCGCTGGCCGTCTTCTCATCTTCCAGTTGCGGCGCAATCGGGGAAGCCTCCGTCGCCGCCAGCACCGCCGCGTAAATGTTCGACGTCGTCTGGTAGAGATCGCTGGTCATATCCAGCCCGTCCGACACCGCGCCCGAATTCGTGCTCACCGTAAAGTACAAATACTTCCCCTCGCGGTCGAACGCCGGATTATCCGCTTCCGCCATCTCGCTCGTCACCTGCGAACTCTTCCCGCTGTCCACCGAGTAAAGATAGATCGCGTGCAAATGGTTCGCCATCGACCGCTCGTACGCCAGCCACTTTGAGTCCGCCGACCACGCAAACTCGTAGCTCTGGTTCGAGAATCCGCCATAGACATTCTGGTCGCTCACCGTATCCAGCTTGCCCGTCGTCGTATCCAGCACCCAGATCTTCAGCCGGTTGTCGTGGAAGACAATCCGCTTCGAGTCCGGCGACCACTTCGGGCCGAAGTAGTATGCCGGCTCCTTGGCCAGCGGAAACTTCTTCACCACCGCCGCGCCTGCCACCGCGTTTCCAGTCTGCGGCGCAACGTGCAGTTCATAAACCCCGCTCTCGTCCGAGAAATACGCAATCGACTGCCCATCCGGCGACCAAGCCGGCTCCCGCTCCATCACTCCCGGCGTGTTGGTAATGTCGCGTGTCGGCCCATGCTTGGCGGCCACCGTAAAAATCTCCCCATGCGCCTCCACCGCCGCCCGCACACCCGTTGGCGAAATCGTCACGTTTTGAATCTCGTCCGCGACGCTCTCGATCCGCGGTCGCACCTCCGGTAGGTCGGCTTCGATCTCGATAGGCACCGCCTTGCTCTCGCCGCTCGCCGTGTCGTAGAGATAGATCTCGCCCAGCTGGTCGTACACCAGCGTCCCGCCCTCGCCCGCCAGCGTGCGAATATCCGCGCCCTTATTGTCGAGCGCCCTGGTCACCGTCTTCGCCGCCACATCGAACTTGAAAATCGTCACCGCCCCCGCGCGCCCGGACAGGAAATAGACCGCACCGCCCGCCCACACCGGGTAGAAATCCGATGCCGTCTCGTGCGGAATCTCCGTCGAATCCAACCCCGGCAGCGTCGTAATCCAGATCGTGCTCGCTCGCCCGCCGTGATAGTTCCCCCACGAAACATACGACGTGTAGTTGAACCCGAACGCCGGCGGCAGCGGCGAATACGCAATCGCGCTCCCATCCGGCGAAAACTGACCCTGATACGCCATCGGCAGCGGCAGCGCCCTCGCGATCCCTCCATGTGCCGGAACCGTGTAGAGCTGCGTGTACCGGCTCGCCGCCTGCCGGTCGGAGTGGAACAAGATTTCCTTCCCATCCGCACTCCAGCCCACCACTCCATCGCTTGCCGGATGATACGTCACGCGAAACGGCACGCCCCCCGTCACCGGAATCGTAAACACATCCGTATTCCCGTCGTACTCGCCCGTAAACGCGATCGTCTGTCCATCGGGTGAAAACACAGGGCTGGTCTCAATCCCCACGCCGGTCGTCAGCCGCGCAGCCCGTCCCCCGGCCCGCGCCACCGTCCACAGATCACCCGCATACCCAAACGCAATCAGGTCTTTGCTCAACGCCGGCCGTTGAAAAATATGCGGCCCGGAAGCAGCCAACGCTACCGTCGCCCAGATCGGCGCAACCCACCCCAGAACCACAACAAGAACCCCAACAACTGTGTTCTTCTGAATCACACCCATCCGCGCCTCCTGAGAAAGCTGCAGAAATCTTACACGCTCAGACGAGGTCGAAGGCCACAACGACACAGCGATCCTTCAACCGGCTCAGGGGGCTTCAAGGGTACGGGCCGGGAGTTCGGGGTTCTCACCTCGACTGTGTCCTCATCCTCTTCGACAGGTACGCTGGGATGCCCCTCGGATATCGAGGCGGCAACGATCATGCCGCAATTCGCCGGGGGAAGCAATCTAACTGTGGACACCCTGCCCGAGAACTGCCAGAATCGTTGACACCCATCCATGAAGGGAGGGCAGTTCGGTGAGCACACTTGCGGACCTGTGGCAGAGGCTTGGTCGCCTGTCGAGAAGAATGCAGCTCTTTTTCGCCAACGATCTAGTCGTTGCCGTGGTGGGATTGTCCTGTCTGTTCGGGGGTGTCTTCATACGTCATGCCCACTGGCCCGGCGGCTTCAACGACGGGCTCGGCGCGCTGTGCGATGCCCTGGTCATTGCCGCAATCCTCAAGCTGACCGTCGATCCGATCCTGAAGCGCGAGCTGGAACGAAATGCGGCGGAGGACGTCTTCTCCTATATTTTCGGATACAGCTTGCCCCCGCAGTTGCGCCTGTTCGTCAACGATCTCATTCTGGAGACAAAGATAGCCCGCAGCCAATGTCGCCTCCACTGGCATATCGCTCCGAAGTCCGGCAGTCCGACCAGGGTAGAGGTCACGCTGGAAGCATCCTTCTTCATCATCAACTTTTCCGGATCGGGTTCGCCGTATCGGCACGCGGTCTATTCGTGGAAGGAAGATGACCAGGACGTGGGTTGCGTTCGAGCGATGTACTGTGTCGCCAAAAACCCGAAGAAGTCTTATCGGAACGACACGCCTGAAGCATTGACGATGGACCCCGATGGATTCATCCGCGGAACCAGGATCGTTCTTCCCGCACACACCAAGGATGACGAGTACAACGTGGGCGCCGTCTATTATTCCGAAGCAGGGAGTCCGGGTTTGGACCAGTTCACGATTATGGAGCCAACCCTGGAGATCGAAGCGAGAGTTACCATCGACGACAAGCTGCAAGGCCTGGTGTTCTCGCTTACTCCCGACCTTTCCGAATCGAAGGAAGTTGAGAACTACGTGCCTCTGGAACGGCATCCCGAATCCAAGCTGCTTGAATACACCTGGACGCTCGAAAGAGTCTTCGTCCCCAATGAAACAGTGATGATCCGCTGGAAAAAACAGGAACCGAAACCTCCACGTTTCTCCGTCCTTGAGTAAAGCTGGGCTGCGCCCCTCGCACCATTCTTGCTGAGGCATCCGTGGGGATTGGATGGATCGGGTTCGCAGGGCTGTGATTGCTCTGGAACTTCAGTTGCCCGCGGCCAAGCCAGGCCCCTTGGAGGCAGGCAAAAATACAAAGAACCGCGGCAGCTATCAGGGGTTCATGCCTGCTCTTTCACCGTCACCGTGATCTTCCGCGCATCGCCGCCGGTGGAGGTAATGGCAATCTCGCCTGTAGCCTTTTTGCGAATGCTCTTGAACTTCTCGCCCCACTCCACCAGCACCAGCGCGTCCGGCGTCAGCAGCTCGTCCAGGCCCAGCGTCTCCAGTTGCCGCTCGCCTTCCAGCCGGTACACGTCCAGGTGATAGAGCTTCACCGGCTTGCCATCCCGTGTCCCGTCGTACTCGTGGATCAGCGTGAACGTCGGGCTGGTCACCTCGTCGGCCTCGGCCGCGTCCAGCGCCTGCGCAATGCCCTTCACCAGTGTGGTCTTGCCGGTGCCCAGATCGCCGCGCAAAATCATCAGTTGCGGCGGTTTCAGCAGCTTGGCCAGCTTGCGGCCCACCTCGATCGTGTCCGCCCCGCTTTGCGTGGTGAACTCGTGAACCCGGCCTACGGCTGTCACTGCGGCATCGCTCATTACCCATACCTCACAAAGGGCTGCTGCATGCAATGCCCCCCTGCAACCAAACATAACCGTTCTCCCCGCGCGAATCAAAGCGAAAAGCCCGAGAAAACTGTTGAAGGCTGTCGGTGGCCAGCAAAGTGTGCTCATCATGCTCCCTAACCGCCAGGTCCGCCGCCAGCCCGTGCAGGCAAACCGCCGCCTCCACCGCCTTGCCCGCCTCGTCCGGAAACTGCGCCAGCAGCCCCGCCACCAGCCCTGTCAGCATATCTCCGCTCCCGCCTTTCGCCATTCCGGGATTCCCGCTCGTATTCACTGCCACTCGCCCATCCGGATGCGCAATCAGTGTGCGCGCTCCTTTCAGCACCAGCGTCACGCCGAACCGCTCGGCAAACCCCCGCGCCACCTTCAGCCGGTTGGCCTGCACCTCGGCCACCGTGATCCCCGCCAGACGCGCCATCTCCCCCGGATGCGGCGTCAGCACCACCGTCCGTCCTTTGGCCAGCTTGCCCAGCAGCACCGGCTTGGCGGCCAGGATGTTCAGCGCGTCCGCGTCGATCACCGCCGGAATCCTGGTGGCCGCCAGCAGCCCGGTCACGAACTTCACCGTCTCCGCAGCCTGCCCCAGTCCCGGCCCGATCGCCAGCACCGTCTTCCCCGCCATCAGCCCGATAAGCGCCTCAGGAGCCAGACAGTCAGGCGAGATGCCGCCCGCCGCGCCCGCCGCCAGCGGCCAGGTCATCAGCTCCGGCCGAACTCCTGCCACCAGCGCCAGAACCGCCGCTGGAACCGCCGCCGTCACCAGCCCCGCTCCGCTGCGCAGCGCTGCCAGCGCGGCCATGGCCGGAGCGCCCGACCGTCCCACCGACCCGCCCACCACCAGCACATGTCCAAAGTTGCCCTTGTTCGCACCCGCCGCGCGTGACCGGCGAACCAGCACCATCGCCGCCCCGGCCCAATCCACGCGAAGCGTCGAAACAACCGCTTCCTCCGGCGACCCGATCGGCGCCACCACCACCGGCTGGTCCCATCGCCGCGTCAGGTGCCCAAACACATGCGCCGTCTTGGGCGCGGTAAAGGTAATCACCGCATCGGCGGGAAAGACCAACCCCGCAGCCGAAGCCGCCGTCGCGTCCGCCGCCCACCCCGAAGGCAAATCCACCGCCAGCACCTGCGCCCCGCTTCCCTTCACCCACTCGCACGCCGCCAGTGCCAGCCCCTTCAGCGGTGGCTTGAACCCAGTGCCCACTACCGCATCCACCAGCAGGCCGGCCTTCAAGGCATCGGTGTGCGCGGCCAGTTGCTCCGCCGTCTCCACCACGTGCACCGTGCCCGGCACTGCGCTCGACAGCAGTTCGCCCCACGCCGTCACCACATCCGCCGAAAACCCCTCCGGCGAGCCCAGCAGCAGCGTCGTCACCTGGAGCCCATCCGCAGCCAGCAGCCGCGCCGCCATCATTCCGTCGCCGCCGTTGTTTCCACGCCCGCAAAGCACCGTCACCCGCCGCGCCCGCGGAAAATGCTCCCGCGCAAACCCGGCCACAGCCGCAGCGGCCGCCCGCATCAGGTCGATCGATGCAACCCCGAACCGCTCCGTCGTGGCCCGGTCGCAGGCCTGCATCTCGGCAGCAGAAAGTACGCGCATGGCATTCATGGTAGATCATCAGTTGCCAGTTCTCAGTTTTCAGTTGTCCGATTTCAGTGGCCAGTTTCAAGTGCAGGGTGGCTTACTGAAAACTGATCACTGACGACTGAAAACTCGCTTCACCGCAGCATCAGCACCAGGAACCACGCGTTCAGTCCCGCGATCAGCGCCGCCACAAACCACGCCAGCCCCTGCAGCCACGGCCCATTCACAAACTCGCCCATTTTCTTTCGGCTGCCCGTGAACATCACCAGCGGAACCACCGCAAAACTCAGCTGCAGGCTCAGAATCACCTGGCTCAGCAGCAGCAGCTTCTCCGTTCCCCGCTCGCCCGTGAACCACACCACAATAATCGTGGGAATAATCGCCAGCGTGCGCGTAATCATTCTTCTCAGCCACGGCTGCAGCCTGATGTGGATGAACCCCTCCATCACCACCTGGCCGGCGAGCGTCCCGGTAATCGACGAATTCTGCCCGCTTGCCAGCAGTGCAATCGCAAACACCGTGCTCGCCCCCGCTGCGCCCACCAGCGGGCTCAGCAGCTTGTACGCGTCCTCGATGGCCGCGACCTCGAAGTGCCCGCTGCGATAGAACACCGCCGCCGCCACCACCACAATCGCCGCATTCACAAACAGCGCCACCGTCAGCGCCAGCGCCGAATCCACGTTGGCCATGAAGATGGCCTCGCGCTTACCCTCCGGCGTCCGCTTGTACTTGCGGCTCTGCACAATCGAAGAGTGCAGGTAAAGGTTGTGCGGCATCACCGTCGCGCCCAGCATGCCGATGGCGATGTAGAGCATGGTCGGATTGGTAATGATCTGTGTCGAAGGAATGAACAGGTTGCGCAGGGCCGGCCCATACTCCGGGCGCGATAGAAACAACTGCACGCCGAACATGGCAATGATGGTCCCGATCAGCGTGATCACCAGCGCCTCGACCACGCGGAATCCCCATCGCTGCAGCAGCAGGATCAGCAGCACATCGAGGCCGGTAATCAGCACCCCGTAAAACAGGGGAATGTGGAACAGCAGGTTCAGCGCAATCGCCGACCCGATCACCTCGGCCAGGTCGCAGGCCGCTATCGCAATCTCCGCGCCCACCCACAGCCCGAAGCTCACCCAGCGGCCGTAGCTCTCGCGGCAAATCTGCGCCAAATCCCGCTCTGTGGCCACGCCTAATTTGAGGCTCAGGCTCTGCAGCAGAATCGCCATCAGGTTCGAAACCATGATGACCGATAGCAGCGTGTAACCGAACTGCGACCCGCCGGCAATGTCCGTGGCCCAGTTGCCGGGGTCCATATAGCCCACCGAAATCAGGAACCCCGGACCCAGAAATCCCAGTAGCCGCCTCCATCTGATCGGCGAGCGCGAGATCCGCACGCTCGAATGAACCTCCGGCAGGGAGGGCTCGTGGTGCGCTGGAAGTTGGGTCAGTTCCGTGGCCATAGGGATAAGAGAGAGTCAGAAGTGCCCTCAACTCAAGTATGCCACAGGTTGTTAATCATAGTTAATTTATTTCATTATGTGAAATTACCGTGAAATCTCCGGCCGCAGCCACACCGCCTCCGCGGCCGGTCTTCCCAGGATAGAATTCCCCGTTTTCAGCTCAATCGAAACAGTTTGATCGTAGTTCTGGCTGATCACGCGCAGGCCTTTCCCCGGCCCAATCCCGGTCTTGTGCAAAAAAAGCAGCAGCTTCGGGTCCCGCTCCTGCAGGCTGGTCACAGTGTACCGCCGGCCCTCCACAGCTTCACTGAGCGGCGTCTCGCCCCGCTTCTTCCGCTCCGCCGGGCTCACCGGCAGCACCGCATTCCCGTGCGGACAAGCTCCGCTTTCGCCCAGTTTCTCCTTCAGCTTCAGCTCGAATGCCGGAGAAACCGCGTGCTCCAGCCGCTCCGCCTCCTCGTGAATCTCGTACCACTCCATGCCGAACACTTCGCTCAGCATGCGCTCGATCAGATGGTGCCGCAGCGCCGTCCGGTAGGCCGTCTCCCGCCCCGCTGCTGTCAGCCGCACGATCCCGTCCGCGCCCACCGCCACGCAGCCATCCCGCTTGAGCCGCTTCAGAGCCATGGTCACCGCCGGCGCCGACACTTCAAGCCAATGCGCCAGCATGGCCGGAATCACCTGGTGCCCCTCGGCCTCAGCTTCCAGAACCGCCTTCAAATAGTTCTCTTTGGATACGTGGATCGAATCTTTCATGGCAGTGTTCCCTCTAGTCTAATTCGCCCCGGCACGCAACAACCGCGTGTTTTACCATGGATGTTGTGCACCCCGCACGCCCCAAGGAATGAATTCCGAATGATCGAGATGAACCCGAGTACTCCCCCTTCAGCCAGCAAACGTCGACTTCTGACCCTCCTCGTGCTCCTCCTTGCCGCCCAAACAGTCGCCCATTCACAGGCTGCCCCAGCCGCGAGCAACCCCTGGCAGCCGCAAATCCACTTCTACGCCCCGCCCAACTGGATCAACGACCCCAACGGCCCCATCCTCGTCAACGGTCAGTATCAGCTTTTCTTCCAAAACAACCCCTTCGGCGACCAGTGGGGCCACATGAGCTGGGGCCATGCATCTTCCTCCGACTTGGTCCACTGGAAGCAGCTCCCCGTCGCCATCCCCGAAGCCGACGGCGTCATGATCTTCTCGGGCTCCACGGTCGAGGACCGCGACAATACCAGCGGCCTCTGCGCCGAGCCTGGCCAGAAGACCCCCGGCTGCCTGGTCGCCATCTACACCGGCGCCACGGCGGACAGGCAGGCCCAGAACCTGGCCTTCAGCCGCGACGGCGGCACTTCCTGGACGAAATACTCCGCCAATCCCGTCCTCGATCTAGGCCTGAAGGATTTCCGCGACCCCAAAGTCTTCTGGCACGCTCCCACCCAGAGCTGGATCATGGTCGTCTCTCTCTCCGACCAGCACAAAGTGCGCTTCTACCGGTCGAAGAACCTGCGCAAGTGGGAGCAGGCCGGCGAATTCGGTCCCGCCGGCTCCATTTCCGGCGTCTGGGAGTGCCCCGATCTGTTTGAACTCAACGTGCGCGAGCCCGCCGGCAAGCACGACGCCCTGGGCAAGGTCGTCGACCACCGCTGGGTCCTCAGCGTCAACGTCAATATCGGCGGTCCGGCCGGCGGCTCAGCCGATCAGTACTTCGTGGGCCAGTTCGACGGCTCGCGCTTTACCGAGGATCACCCCGGCTCCGGCCCTCATTGGGCCGACTGGGGCAAGGACTTCTACGCCTCCACGTCCTTCTCCAATATTCCCGCCGGTCAGGACCGGCCTTGGATTGCTTGGATGTCCAACTGGGACTACGCCTCCAAATTACCATCGCTCCCCGGCCGCGGCGAGATGACCGTTCCCCGCACCATTTACCTCCGCCAGCCGCCCCCGCACACCAGCCTCACCCCGTCCCAGGAGCCGCTGGTGCTTGTGCAGCAGCCCGTCCTGTCGACCCCCTCGTTTCAACCCTCCAAGGCCCTCTTCGGCGCATCGCCCTATCAGACCATCGCCCAGGCCAACGAGAAGATCGCAGCGGCAAAGTTGACCGGCAGCGCCTACTTGCTGCGCGTCACGCTTGACCCCGGCGACGCCGCCGAAGCAGGGGTCCGCCTGCGCCGCAGTTCCACCGACCCAAGCGAGCTAGCCGGCGAGGAAACCGTGGTCGGCATCAACACCGCCACCGGCCGCATCTTCGTCGACCGCAGCCACTCCGGCAAGACAGACTGGGCACCCGAGTTCCCCGCGCGCATCTCGGCCCCGCTCAAGCATCCCCAGGACAATTCCATCCGCATCGAGATCGTGGTGGATCACAACTCTGTCGAGGTCTTCGCGGAAGATGGGGAGACAGTGCTGACGAACCTGATCTACCCCTCGGCCGCCAGTACCGGCCTGGCCTTCTACTCCACACCCACCCCGCCCGGCGTCGGCCCCGCCCTGGTTCGCGGCGTCGAATTCATCCCGTTGGATTAAAGTGGTCTCTCAATCCAGAAACATGCTCCGTGCCCCGTCCTTTCCGCACCTTTTGCGGAAAGAGTGGGAATCCTCGACCCTGAATCGTCCCAGCTGATCGGAGCCCGCGGTTCCAAACAAGCGGCGATCAGTCCAGAATCGTCGTGTACGCCCGCCACGGGCCCACCGCCTCCCGATACTCCCCCGCCATGGTCCTCACGATCTGGGCTATGTGTCCCAGGTCGTGAACTACCCAGGTAGCCAACAAATTTCCCAGCGTCACGTCCCCAAATTCCGGATGCCTGCCCTTGAGCTCGAGGTCCGCCTCTCGAACCCCAAGCTCGCCCAGCACGCGAAGGCTCTCGCCCCGCAGCCGGGCAAACTGATCCAGCAGTTCGTACACGCTCTTGCCCGCAACTATTTCCCCAAAACCGAATCGGTCAAACGGCTCGAACGCCCGCGCGTCCCCGTGCTCCAGAATCATCCGCGACCGCGGAATCCAATCCGTCAGCTCCCCATAGATCAGGTGACCAAGCACATCGATCGGACTGAACGCCTCCGCCGTCTTCCTCGCATTCAGCCATGCCGCCGACTTCCCCCGCAACAGAGCGCTCAGCACCGCCGGCGTCTGCGCCAATACCTCAATCCCCTCCTCAACATGAAACTCCACCTGGAACCTCCCTTCCCGTTGCCGCTAAACTCAAACCCTAAAGTCTCACGCACAGCCCCAAAAGCCAAAGCCCCCAACCTTGTCATCAGGGCCGGGGGCAAAAACTGTCATCTGTCATCTGAAACCTGTCATCTGTCCTACGGCTTCACCCTCACCTTCGGCTCCGCCGATAGCCCCGGCCGCAGCTCCTGCTTCGGGTCTTCGTTCTTCAGGTCGGTAAAGTCGATCCGCACCGGAACCCGCTGCACCACCTTCACGTAGTTGCCGGTCGCATTCTCCGGCGGAAACAAGCTCAGCACCGACCCCGTTGCCCCGCCGATCTGGGTCACTTTGCCCTTGTAGGTCTTGCCCGTCGCGTCCACTTCAATCTCCACCGGCTGTCCAGAGGACATGTGCTTCAGTTGCGTCTCTTTGAAGTTGGCCGTGATCCACAGGTCGTCGAGCGAGACCAACGTCAGAAGGTTCTGGCCCGTCGACACGTTCTGATCGATCTCCACGCTCTTGCGGGTGACGATCCCGTTGGCCGGAGCAACAATCTTGCAGTAGCTAAGGTTCAGCTCGGCCTGATCGAGCTGCGCCTGCGCCTGTTCCACCTGCGCCGCCGCGGCCTTGGCCCTCGCGCTCTGCAGCTCCACCTGTTGCGGCCCGGTCTCGGCAGACTTCAAGGAGGCCTGCGCCTGGGTTGCGTGATCGTGCGCCACGCGCACCCCGTCGCGGGCAGCCCGCTCGCCGGCCTGGGCGTTGTTGAGCGCCGCCTTGGCGCCGTCCCGCGCTGCAACTGCCGCGTCGAACTGCTGCTTCGAGATCACGTCCTTTTCCACCAGCGGCTGGTAGCGTGCCAGGTCGGCCTCTGCCTTGGTCAGGGCGGCCTGCGCCTGCGCCACCTGCGCGGTCGCCGCCTGCAGTTGCTGACCCGCCTGCTCCACGGTCGCGTCCGCCCCGCTCACATCGGCATCTGCCGAGCGCAGGTTGCTGCCGGTGTTGATGGAAGTGATCGGCACATTCACGCTGGCCGCCGCCGCGTTGGCCTGCGCGTTGGCCAATTGCGCCTGCGCGTTCTCGACCGCAACGTCGTAGTCCTTCGGGTCCAGCTCGGCAATCGTGTCGCCCGCCTTCACCACCTGGTTCTCTTCCACGTCCACCTTGGCCACCTGCCCGGCGATGCGCGCGCTCACCTGGATGAGGTGCCCGTTCACCTGCGCGTCGTCGGTGTCCTCGCTATAGGTGGAGTGCCACCAGATCCCCACCGCCGCAGCGGCCAGCACCACAAGCACCACAATGATGATGCCTCTGCGGCTCTTCTGCGGCTGCTCAATCTCAGTTTCTTTCGCCGGCGCCGTCGCGCCCGGTGTTGGAGTCGAATCCGCCACGTCTACTTCCCTCCCAGATAATTCTTGTACCTTTGCCCCGCTCCCAGGGCGCGCGCCAGGCTCAACTTGGCCACATTGTGCCGGTAGAGGCTGGCTACATATTGATTGTCGGCCTGCGCCACGCTCTGCTCGGCCTGGCTCACCGCCAGGTTGTCGCTCACCCCGTTGGCATACCGCTCCTGCGCTTCCTTCAGCGCCTCATTGGCCAGGTCCACGCTGGACTTGGCTACTTCCACCAGCTTCTGCGCCGAGCCAATATCCAGCAGCGCGTCGCGAACATCCGCGTCCACCTGCGCATTCTTGTCGCTCAATTGCGCGTTGCCGGTGTCCAGTTGCGATTGCGCCACCTCCGCTTCGCCGCGCAGCGCAAATTCGGCAAACAGCGGCATGCTGATGGTGCCCGTCAGATCCTCAGTGCCGTGCGAGTGGCGCACATTCACGCCGATGTCGCCGTAGTCGCCGCTCACGCTCAGCGTCGGGAAGCGGTCCGCGGTGGCCGACTTGCGCTGCTGCTCATCCGCCTTCACCTGCTCCACCATCGCCGCCAGGTCCTTGCGGTTGGCGTGCGCCTGGCGAATGGTCGCCTCCACATCCAGCTGGTCGAACTCCGCGTAAGGCGCCTTGTCGGCCAGCGTAAAGCTCTGCGCCAGCGGCAGCCCGATGGTCCGCGCCAGCGCCAGCTTGTCCTTCGCCAGCGCATTCTTCGCCACAATCGACTGCTGCTGCAGGCTTTGGTAATCCACGCGTGACCGCAGCTCATCGAGCAGCGGCGCCGTGCCTGCCTGGTGATTGGCGGCGGCCTGGTCCAGGGAAACCTTGGACGTAGTCACCTGCGCCTCAACGCTCGCCACTTGCGTCTCGTCGGCAACGGCCAGCAGGTAGGCGTTGCCCACCGTCAGCACCACCAGTTCCCGCGCATCCTCGGCGCTCAACTGGGCCGCGGCAAAGTTGTGTTGCGCCGCCAGGTAGTTGCGCAGCGATGCCACATCCACCAGCGACCAGCTCAGCGATGCCCGGAAATCCTGATAGCCGAACGGCCCGATGATGGTGGGAAACCCCTTGATGCGCAGTCCCTCGGCCGGCAGGTCGGACTGCATCACCGTGTCCTTGATGCTCAGGTCCACGCTGGGCAGCAGCGACTGCAACTGGGTCAGCCGCTGTCCCCGCGCCGAGGCAGTCTCCGTCGCGCTCAGGATGACGCCAAGATTGCTTTTCAGGCCCATTTGGATCGCCTGATCGAGAGTTAGATCGAGCGCCTGCCCGGTGGCCTGGCCCGTGGTCACGCTGCCCTGGAAGCTCTGTGCCGTCGGCCCGGAAGCCTGCGGGGGCGCTATACCGCTGATCTGCTGTCCGGCCAGTCCGCTAGCGGCCGTCATGCACGCGCTCAGCACCGCGAGACCCATCCACCGGTGAGGGCGCTGGATCGTGCACTTCCTTCGATAGATTGACGAAATCAAGGTTGTTCAACTCACTCGAAAAGGGCTTCTGCCTGAAAATGATTGCTCTTAGTGGATGCAGAAATCAGCCGGCAGGGTTCTTAAACTAGTGTATCGAATCGAGACACGGCTTGCCCGCACCCTCGCGCCGGGGAAACCCAATTCGGGAATCGCGGCAACGCTCTCTAAAGACTGAATGCCTCGCAAAGGAAATGGTTTGCACGGCACCGCCGAAGCCCACGCGGCACGCGCAAACCGATCGCTGAAAGCTGATTCCCGCAGCCTACCGGTTCGCCGCCTGCAGCAACTGCGACGCAAGCGAACACAGTCCCTGCCTGCAAAACTCGCGTACTGCTTCGCGGTTCCATCCTGCAGCCCGAGGACCGCCATGCTCGGCGAGCATCGCCGCCGTCTCTGCCGCGCTGAACCCCGCCACCGCCCGCAGCACAAAGATGGTGCGCGTCAGCGTCGGCAGCCCGGCCAGCCAGTTCCGCGCCCGGTCGCGATCCGGGCCGGCCAGCATATTCAGCAGTTCCTGGCCCGATTCGCCTGCCGCGTCCAGGTCATCGTCCTCAATGCATCCTCCCGCCGCCTCAATTCTCTCCGGAGAAGCCAGGCTTGCCGGATCGCGCCCCGCCAGAAGCTCCAGCGCTGCCACGCACAGCGCCCTGCGGCTGCTCATACGCGCCTCCTGCGGGTCCCGGCAGGCCGAGATATCCGCGGTTGCCACCGCCGTCTCCACCAGCCGGACGCTCTCCTCGCCCTCGCCCACCAGCATCGAGGCAAGGCTGTAAAGCCCGGCCGCGATCAGGTCGACCATCGCATCCATCCCGTCGAGGGCTTTGGCCACCGTCGCCTCGTCCTTCGGCTGCCCGTCCAGCAGCCCGTGCACACGATCGGTAAACTCCTGGGCGCACTCCGGTATCGGCTGCGCTGGAATCAGGCTGTCGTTCTCCGCGATGGTCTTCTCGGGCATGCAAATCACTCCTATCCCCATAAGGCGGTCGGCGAAGGCCAAATATTGCATCCGCACAGTCTTTATCCTCAACCCGGCGCGCCGGGCAGTCAATGCGGCGAGAAGCCGAAATCGAGGGATCGGCCAGGCTAGGAATCGTGGCAGCCGGCAAATCGAAGGTTCCCGCTGCCCGTTTTGATCTTCCCGATTCAGCCCGCACGGGCAATTCTCCTGGTGCTTTCAAAGAGCTTTGACGTAGATGTTTCTCCATCTGCACACGGCTCCCGGAGCCCAGCGCTGGTTAGCGAGCGGGTCGGAGAGAAGGTTATCGTGAACTTCAAGCGAGATATGGCCTGCGCGTCCAACCAGACCGAGCACCTTGTCGGGTTCCCAGCTGTGCATCTTCATCTTTGCGGTATCAAGCTCAGCGACCTTGAGACCATTGATCCATGTGGTGAGATGGGGCAGCGCGCCCACACTGCGGATGCGGAAGCGATTCCAGCCGTTCAGGTTCCAATTGCGCAGAAACTCCTCGGCGGGCAAAGCGTAATCGAGTGGAACGAGATTGGTTGCGTCGACCGGTTCTGAAGGCTTTTCGGGAATGAGACGCAGAAGGCGGCCATCGGGACCAACTTCCCCGACAAAGCAGTAGGCGACGGCATGGAAATTGCCAACCCGGTTGCCAAAGTAGCCGCCAATGCCACCGTGTGGACGGTGATCGAGAAGAGTCTGGAAGCCGACATTGCCCTGCGCGGTGGTTCGCACATAGATTCCCGTGTCCACCATCCAATCGGGCCGCGCCTCGATTTCCAGCTCAAAGTCAGAGAATGTTTCGTCGGAAACCAGGTAACACCCGAATCCGGGCTTTTCCTGGCCGCCGACGATGATTCCGTCTTGAACGCTCCAGTTGCCGAGGCTGGGACGCTGCAAGTCGCGCGGCTTGCGGGTCCACCCATTCAGGGAGACACCGTCAAAGAGGGACCGGAATCCGTCGCCTTTGCCGGTCGCGGGTGCTATCTTGTTTTCGGGTGTTGCAAACAGGTCAGATACAGCAAGTTCTGGAACCGCGAACGCACTCGCGAGCGCGGCCGCCCCTTTCACGAATCGTCTTCGACTAGGTTCTGAAGACATGTCAATAATGGTTTCCTCGATTCATTTGGCTCGTTGTGCCATGGATCGCGCGCACATGGCCGTGATTGGACGTTGCCTCTTCCAATACGGCCATGCCGGCGATCGCAGGATCCTGCTCAAAGAAGTACTGCTCGACGCACCCGGACCTGAAGGATAGCGGGTTTTTTCTGCCTTGGATCAGATCGCCGGAACATCGATCCAGCCGCGCGTTCGATGACTGTCCAGCTCGGCTTCAACGATGACCAACTGGCGCAGCCCGTCGGCGAACTGTGGATACTCGGGATTTGTGCCGGGCGTGCCAACCGCGGCGTAAAAGCGGCGAAACATCTGCTTGGTTGTGTCGTCGTATCCCTCGGCGTGGCCGCCCGGCAGGTCGGCGTAGCCGCGCGCTTCGGGCTTCAACAGAGACGGGTCCTTGAGCACGATTTGGTTGCCTGCCTCCCGATGCCCGATCCAGAGCTCGTTGGGACGCTCCTGATCCCATGCGGCGGAAGCTTTTGTTCCGTAAACTTCGATGCTGAGCCTGTTCTTCCGTCCCGCCGCGGCCTGGCTGGCAACCAAACTGCCCCGGGTGCGCCCGCCCATGTGGAAGATGACCGCGCCAAAATCTTCAGTGTCGACCGGCCTCTCAATGTAGTCTTCAGGGCCCAGCAGCTTGTTGGCGAAGGTTTCGATTGCCCGCTTCGGCTCCCTGCGCGTGGCATGGAAAGTCTGCAGATCGGCACAGAGGGAGCTGACGCGCAGGCCGGTGATGTGCTCGGCCATATCGAACCAGTGCGAGCCGATATCGGCCATGCAGCGGGAGACACCGCCGACCTTGGAATCGATGCGCCAGTTCCAATCCGTGTCAAGCAGCAGCCAATCCTGCGCATAGCCGCCTTGCACGGAAAGAATCTCGCCCAGTTCGCCGGCTTCGCGCATGCGGCGTATCTGCTGCACCATGGGGTAGTAACGCAGATTGTGACAGACGCAATTACGTACGCCCTTTTGTGTCGCGAGAGCTACCAGTTGTCTCGCCTCATCCGCGGTTGTGGACAAGGGCTTTTCGCAGGCCACGTGTTTGCCCGCCAGAAGCGCATCTTTGGCCATGGCAAAGTGTTCTGCGTTGGGCGTGCAGATGTGGACCGCATCAATCGCAGGATCGTTGAGAATGGTGCGGTAGTCCGCCGTTGCAGCGGGAATGGCAAAGCCCGCGGCCAAACGCTGGGCGCCACCAACGCTAATATCAGCGAGGGCTGCCACCTCCACCGATTCCAACCGCCGCACCGCGTCCAAATGCACGCGGCCGATAAAACCCGTACCCAGAATTGCTGTCTTGATTTGTTTCACCGTGTTCTCCTTGCTCAGCGTGGAACTACGGCCACTATTGTACGCGCCAGTTCCACACCTTCTTTCGCCAGGGCGTCCCTAGAGCTGGTTCCTGCTGCCTCGCAGCCGCGGACGCCGTGCGACCTCAGCAGCTCCAACCATCTTTTTTGCCAGCTCTTAACATCCATCCCCCCACTCATCCTGTATCCATTGCCAGATGGAGCGCTTTTTTCCCTTGAATCGCTTCCCCCTTTCCGCTTCCCAAGCAAACGCTGTAGACTGCCAACACGGCGAACTGGACACGCACGATGGCTCGAACCACCCAGAAACAAAAGCTCTTCAACGGTCGCGACTACTCCTGGATGCAGTTCAACCGGCGCGTCCTCGAAGAGGCCGAAGACGCCGCCAACCCCCTGCTTGAGCGCGTCAAGTTCCTCGCCATCACCGCCAACAACCTCGACGAGTACGTCGAAGTCCGCCAGGCCGGCCTCATGCAGCGCATCGAGGACGGCTACCGCGAACCCGGCTACGACGGCAATCGCCCCGACGAGTCGCTGGCGGTTCTCACCCCTGAAATTCACCTCTTCGTCGCCGCCCAGTACCGCTGCTGGAACACCCTGCTCCTCCCCGACCTCCGCAAGCAGAACATCCGCCTCCTCGAGTGGAAAGAACTCGGCGACGAAGCCCGCGCCTTCGCCCAAAGCTACTTCCAGCGCGACGTCGACCCGCTGCTCACGCCCATCTCCATCGACCCCGCCCATCCCTTTCCCCGCGTCCTCAACAAGGCTCTCTGCCTGGCCCTGCTGCTCCGCGCCAAGCGCCGCAGCTCCGGCCCCCAGGTCCTCGGCGTCGTCACCGTCCCCCGCGCCCTGCCGCGTTTCGTCCGCCTCCCCGCCGAAGACGGCCGCTTCGACTACCTGCTCCTCCAGGACCTCATTGCCCAGAACCTCGCCGGCATGTATCGCGGCTACGAAGTCCTCGCCCGCGCCGCCTTCCGCGTCACCCGCAACTCCAACCTCTACTTCGAAGAAGAAGAAGCCCGCTCCCTGCTTGAAACCATCCGCGTCGAGCTCCACAACCGCCGCAAGGGCGACGCCGTCCGCCTCGAAATCGAAACCCTCGCCGACCCCGAAATCGTCGAGCGCCTCCGCGTCAACTTCGAGCTCGAAGAAGATCAGGTCTTCCGCTGCGGGGGCCCCGTCAACCTCTCCCGCCTCATGTTCTTCTATGGCGACGTCAAGCGCCCCGACCTCAAGTTCACCCCATTCACGCCCAAGCCGTTGCATCTGAGCCGCAAGTCGGTCGACATCTTCGACGAGCTCCGCCAGCACGACGTCCTGCTCCACCACCCCTACGACTCCTACGACCCCGTCGTCGAGTTCGTCCAGGCCGGCGCCAAGGACGAGGCCGTCCTCTCCATGAAGCAGACCCTCTACCGCACCAGCGAGGACTCGCCCATCTGCGAGGCGCTCATCGAGGCTGCCGCCAGCAAGGAAGCCACCCTCGTCGTCGAGCTCATGGCCCGCTTCGACGAAGCCTCCAACATCCGCTGGGCGCGCAGCATGGAAGACGCCGGCGTCCAGGTCTTCCACGGCGTCGTCGGCCTCAAGACCCACTGCAAGCTGGCCATGCTCGTCCGTCACGACGAAGACGGAGTCACCCGCCGCTACTGCCACCTCGGCACCGGCAACTACAACAGCGTCACCGCCCGCTTCTACACCGACCTCAGCCTGCTCACCTGCGACCCCCAGATCACCGAGCGCGTCCACATGGTCTTCAACTACCTCACGGCCCACGCCGAGATCGACGACTACCGCCCCCTCCTCGTCGCCCCGCTCACCATGGCCGAAAGCTTCCTCGGCCTCATCCGCCGCGAGCAGGAGCACGCCCAGGCCGGCCGCCCCGCCCACATCGTCGCCAAGATGAACGCGCTGCTTGAGCCCTCGGTCATCGAGGCTCTTTATGCGGCCTCAAAAGCCGGTGTTCAGATCGACCTCATCGTCCGCGGCCTTTGTATCCTCCGGCCGGGAGTGAAGAGCCTGTCGGAAAACATCCGTGTCCGCTCCATCGTCGGCCGCTTCCTCGAGCACTCCCGCATCTTCCACTTCGCCAACGGCGGCAGCGGCGAAATCTATCTCGGCTCCGCCGACTGGATGCCCCGCAACCTCTTCGAGCGCTGCGAGGTCGTCTTCCCCGTCCGCGACCCCGCCGCCCTCGCCCGCATCCACGACGAAATCCTCCCCGCCTATCTCGCCGACACCCTCAAAGCCCGCCTCCAGCAGCCCGACGGCACCTACCTCCGCGCCAGCAAACTCCTCAAGGACGCCCCGCCCTTCGCCAGCCAGAACTTCTTAATGCAGTTAGCCGAAGGCAAAGCCGACCTGGAAGCCATCCCCAAAGCTGCCGCCGCCAAACCCGCCGCGGCGAAGCTGGCCGCCGCAAAGCCGCCTGCAAAGGCTCACCCAAAAAAGCCAACGCCGCCGACTGAGCTCCCGCGACACTGAATCCTCTGCAACTGGGCATTCAAGGCCCGGTGCAGTGAAGCCCGCGAGTGATGCCGAATCCCAAGTCTGGGAATCCATACCTCGGGTACCCGATTGCAGCAGCGGATGGAGGGGCACCTGCCTTGTTTGGACTTGTCCTCTCCCACGGAATCGGTACAATTGCAGGGACTCCGATTCGAAATGGAGATTCGGGTTGAAATGAAATATTTGTTATTGCTTCCAATGATGGCTCTTGCCACGCAATATGCTGCAGCGCACCCTCAACCTGTTGTTGTGGTGGGTAATATTTCGATTGTTCATGAGGAACACGGGTGGCGTGTACAGGAGAAAAAGCCCGGATCGATCCGTTGGAATCTGATGAAGGGCGATTTGATCATCCGAATCGAAGGGAAGAATGCAGCTGAAACCGGACCGATGCAGATGGCCAGCTATTTTAACGAGGGGAATCGGCGCGCTATCAAGGCTTACATTGAACGGATGAGTTTTGGCCAGGACATCTTGCTGCGCGAAATCTCCTCGCAGGATTACGAGCCGGTTGGGGCAAAGCTATTTGCTCACGTGGCGAAAGGATTCAGTGCTCCCGATGAGGAGATTGAAACACTCAATAACGGGCCGATTACGTTCGAGCAGTACAAAGGCAAATGGGTTCTGATCGATTTCGGCGCCTCATGGTGCGCTCCTTCCGTCGACAGGCTGCAGGAAATTCTCTCGCTGGCCGAGAAGGAGAAGGACCGAATCGCGGTGATGGCAGTCGAGATGGATTACAAGCCGAAAGCGGTTCAGGAGTTGATCGACCATTTTCAAATCAAGATCCCGGTCGCCGCGATGAACTATATGTCGCCCTTGCCGATCCAGTTGGGAGTGAGCGCGGTTGACTATTTTGCCGAACTGCCTGCACTGGTGTTGATTCAGCCGGATGGGGAGGTTGCTCTGATCAAGGTTGGCGGCGGAGGACCTGGGGATGTGACCAAGGTGGTGGAGAGCAATCTGAATCGCGAGGAATAGCCGGGTGCCCCAGGGTCCCGCTTCCGGAACCCGGGGACCTATAACCCCGACTGGCCCGCAGTTAGTTCTGATCCGCCGCGCCCGGCATCACCAGCACCTGCTGTGGCGCGTCCACCTCGTCTCCCGGAGCGCTGAGCTTCAGCTTGAAGGTCTCCACGTCCGGCTTCCCCTTCATGGGCGTCACAAACCCCAGTTCGTACTGGTTGTGGAAGCGCCGCGTCAGCTCGTCGAAATAGGGCTCGAAGCTCACCGGGTTGCCCATCCCCTGCCAGAAGCTCTTGCCGCCGGTGGCCGCGGTTACCTCGTTGAGCAGGTTCTGGCCGGCATTGTTCGCGTATTCGGTGCTGTCGGCTCTGCCCCGGCCCATCCAGTAGATGGAGTTCACCACCAGCCGCGCCTTCACCGCGTCGGTCATCGCGGCCTCCACATAGGGGTCCTCCGGATCGAAACGCCTCTCGTAGGAATCCACCCCGTCGGTCACCATCACCACCTCGCGCCGCGCATCCGCATCGTTTGAAGGCCAGCGCTTCGCCAGGTCGGAGAGGCAGAAGTACGGGCTGGAATCAGTAGCGGACCCGCCTCCCGGCAGGTGCAGCGCCTTCAGCACCTGATCGTGGTCCGCGGTCAGCGGCGCCGCAAAGGTCGCGCGGCCGTTCTCCATGTACGCGATGGCGGCCTTGGTATTCGGCGGCAGAGTCTTGATGAAGTGGGCAATCTCCTCCATCTGCGTTCCCAGGCTGCCGCGCGCCGAGTCGTCGATCAGAAGCACCAGTTCCATGCGGTCATCGCTTCGGAACGGCGTCCACTTCGTCACCTTCGCGTTCTTCCCGTTTACCTTGACGGAAAGATCCTGGTTGGCCACGCTGGGCGCAACATCACCCTCGTGCTTGGGCAGCACAGTCACCACCACCTGCCCTACCCCCAGCGCCGCCTGCTCTTGCGCAACCGCCGCGCCGCTTGCAAACAACAGCGCCAGCGTCGTCCAAACCGCCCATCTCTGCTTCTCCATGCAAACTCCTCCCGCAGAGGTCAGCCAACCAGCCCCCGGAGCTTCAACCCGCTCCATCCCTCCGCCCTTCACCTGGTTAGATGTGCGATTGCGAAAAGAGGAGTGTCGCGTTCGCCTCCACGCCCCGAAAATCGATTCTCCCCTCGCTCATTTGCAGATCATCTGGTTCCTGCTGCTACCATTCAACTGAATTCCGAACAGGAGGAAACCCCATGTCGTCCACCCCACCGCAAGTCTTTTCCAACATCACCCCCGATCAATACGCCGCCCTGGTCCAGAAAGCCGCTGCCGCCGGTGTCGACCTGAGCGGCAACTCCGGCACCGCCTCCAAATTCGGCGTCGAAGTGGCCTGGAACTACTCGCCTGACACGCAGCAGCTCACCATTCAGTGCCTCAACGGCAGCATCTTCATGAACTGCGATGCCGTCAACGCCAAAATCGCGTCTCTCATCGAAGAATCCATCGCCTGACGCAACGCAATCATCAGGCTCAACTCATCTCCTACAATCGAAACTGTGCCGCAGACGTTCCCCAACCCGCCGGCGCAAGCCAGTGTCTTTCGCCGCGCCAGGGCAGGCAAGGTCGACGCGCCGGCTCCTCTCGCCCTCTGGCACCTGGCCAGCCTCGACGCGCCCTCCGTCGCCGTCGCCTGGTCGTTGGCATTCGCCTGGGCGGCCGCCATCCGGCTGCCCGCATGGATTCCCGTCCTCCTCGCCCTTACGGCTTGGGCCGTCTACATCGCCGACCGCTTGCTCGACGCACGCTCCGCGAATCCCGCAGCCCTCCGCGAGCGCCATCGTTTCCACCACCGTCATCGCCATTTGCTCGCCCCACTGGCCATAGCCGCCGCCATTGCCGCCGTGGCGATCATCTTTACCCTCATGCCCATGGCCGCCCGCGAGCGCAACTCCATACTCGCCGTCGCGGCCCTCGCCTATTTCACCCGCGTCCACACGCCCGTGGCTTCCCGCAATGCCACGCTCCTGAACAAGGAGTTCCTCGTCGGCCTCCTCTTCACCGCCGCGTGCGCCCTGCCCACCTTCAGCCGCGCCGTCGCCCTGCCCCACGCGCCGATCCGGCCTCTGGCCGCGGCCACGGTCTTCTTTGCCCTGCTCGCCTGGCTCAACTGCCACGCCATCGACCGCTGGGAAGCCAGCGAACAGGACCCCTCCAAACCCCAAATCCTCGCCTCAGCCTGCCTGCTCGCCCTCGCCGGCCTGCTGCTCGCATCTGCCTTCTGGAGCCCTCAGCGCCGCGTTGCCGATCTTGCCGCCGCAGGGGCGGTCAGCGCTCTCCTCCTGGCCCTGCTCGACCACCTTCGCAACCGCCTCACCCCGCTCGCGCTGCGCGCCGCCGCCGACCTGGTCCTGCTGACGCCCCTTGCCCTGCTGCTCCGATGAACCCAGCCCCCAACTTCAACCCTCTCGCCGAGCTCTATCGCTGGTTGGAGTACTTCACCTTCGGCCCCTGCCTCCAGCTCGCCCGCACCGCCTTCCTCGCCCGTTTCACCAACTCCCGCCGCGCCCTTGTCCTTGGCGATGGCGACGGCCGCTTCACCGCCCGCCTGCTCCGCGCTAATCCCGCCGTTCAGATCGACGCCATCGACTCCAGCTCCGCCATGCTCGCCGCGCTCGCCCGCCGCGCCGGCCCCGACGCGTCCCGCGTCCGCATCCACCTCGCCGACGTCCGCAACTGGGAGCCACCGGGAAACCACGAACTCCTTGGCGCGCAAGCGGCGTCTGCCGCACCGCAGGCGCCCTACGACCTGGTCGTTACGCACTTCTTCCTCGACTGCCTCACCACAGCCGAGGTTCAATCTCTTGCCGCGCGTCTCCGCCCCGTCGTCTCGCCCTCCGCCCTGTGGGTCGTCTCCGAGTTCGCCATCCCGCCCGGCTGGCCCGGCCACCTCATCGCCCGAACCCTTGTCGCAGGGCTCTACCTGTCCTTTGGGTTGCTCACGGGCCTCGCCGTCCGCACCCTCCCCGGCCACCCCGCCGCCCTGCGCGCCGCCGGGTTCACCCTCCTCGACCGCCGCACTCGCCTTGCCGGCATTCTCGTAAGCGAACTCTGGTTCGCCGGCCCTGCCAACCCGGCCTTGCCTGCGCCCAATCCGTGAGCCGGACCCCTCCCGAACTGTTGCAAAGGTGTTAATATCGATGCTCCAGGCTAGGAAACACGAGCTATACAGGAGCGGTAAGAGCAACAGTCCAGCCCCTGCCGAACGAGTCTCTATGAATCTCTATCTCATGCGTCACGCCAATGCAGGACTGCGGCGTGAAAATTCCGCCCTCGACGCCAAGCGGGCGCTCATCAAGGAAGGCAAAGAGCAGTGCATGCTGATGGCGCGCTTTCTCTCCGCCCTCAAGGTGCAGGTCGACGTCATCGTCTCCAGCCCGCTGAAGCGCGCCATGCAGACCGCCCAGTTTGTCGGAACCGAGATCGGCTACGATGCCAAGGTCGAAATCAGCCCCGCGCTAGGACTCGACGCTGACTACCCCGCTTTCCAGCAGATGCTCGCCAAATACTCCGATCGCGAAGGCGTGCTGGTGGTGGGCCACAACCCCAATCTCTTCCAGTTCCTCGGCCGCCTGATCACCGGCAACGGCGGCGCTGCCATCCGCATGCGCAAGGGCTCCATCGCCCGCGTCGACACCGACCGTCATCCGCCGCTGTTGCGTTGGCTCGTCGATCCGCGCATGGTGCGCTCCCTCTACGGCAGCGTGGCAAAAAGCTCCCGCCCAAAGACCTCGCGGAAGTAAGCAGCCTCTTTGCGCAGCGACCAGAGTTCGAGTTCCGCACCTGTTCGCCCCGGCTCCACTTCGAGATACACACGCTTGGGATAGACCTTGGCCCTCACCCGCAGCACATCGCTGGCGCGGTCCTGGTTGAGCGCCACCGCCAGCCGTAGGAGCACCACCGCCTTGGGTACATGCCGGTGCTCCTCCGCCGGAATATTCCTCAGCGCCCGGTCCCCCGGCTGCGGACGGCTCTTGCCCAGGTAGCGCGCAAGGGCCGAAACCACCGTCCGCTGCACCTGCGTATACCCGTAGATCTCCGAACTCGAAATAATGTATTGCGTATGCCGGTGGTGACCTTGGTGGTTGATGAACTTGCCTGTATCGCGCAGCATCGCGGCCGCGGCCAGCCAGCTCTCATACTCCACGGGGAGTTCATGCAGCGGCTTCAGATCGCGGAAGAGCTGCACCGCGTGGGCCCGCACCGGCTCGGCCTGCCTGGGGTCAACCCCGTAGCGCCGCGCCGTGGCCAGCACGCTCTCCCACCTCTCGTGCTCGAACACCCGGTGCGCCTGGGCGCGAGCGTCCTGCTCGGCTAGCATCTGCGCCAGAATCCCGTCCCGCAGCCCCAGCGGCGAGTAGCGGAACCCCTTCAGCCCAAAGCTCTCCAGAAGCTCCGAAAAAACCTCCGCGCCGGCCACAATGATCTCCGCCCGCCGCGGCCCGATCCCCGGCACCGCCTCCCGCTCAGCCAGCGTCATCTTTTGCAGCCTTGCCGCAAGTTTGCGCACCTCTCTGGTCGCCGCCGACCCGGCTGCCGCGCTGGGTCGCTGGCCCGCTGACTTGCCGACCTGCTTTTTCGCTGACTTGCCGGCTCGCTGACTCGCCGACTTGCTTTGCGGCCCGCAAGCCTCAGCCAGCGCTGCCGCCGTTCCCGACGTGCCGATCACCGCCGAAATGCCGGCCGGCTGAATCTTCCTCTGCGCCCGCCGCAACTCCCGTTGAATCCACCGCCGCATCCGCTCCAGGCCCTCGGCCGGCGCCGGGTCGTCGCCAAGAAACTCCTCCGTCAGCCGCACCGCACCCAGCGGAACGCTGATCGTCTCCTTGATCCGCTTGTGCTCGGAGAGGGTGATCTCGCAGCTTCCCCCGCCCAAGTCCACCAGCAGAACCCGCCCGGCCAGCCCCGGCCTCGCCGTTCCACCATCGGCCGCCATCACCCCCAGGTGAATCAGCCGCCCCTCTTCCAGTCCGGAGATGGTCTCCATCGTCCAGCCCGTCTCCGCCTTCACCCAGGCCTGAAACGCCGCCGCATTGCGCGCATCGCGCATGGCCGCCGTGGCCACCACGCGAATCTGGTCCACCCCATGCTCCTGCACCGAGCGCTGAAACCGCTTCAGCGCCTGGATGGTATTGGCCATCGCCTCCGGCGAAACCAGCCCCGTCTCGAAGACGCTGGCCCCCAGCCGCGTCACCTCGCGGTCCTCGTGCAGCGTCCGCAACTGGTGCGCCACCACCCGCGCAATCTTCAACCTGCACGAGTTGGAACCGATATCGACCGCGGCAAACGTGGGCATGGTCCTTCAGATCTCCGGAATGAGGAATCAGTCCCTCCAGCCAACGATACACAACCCCGCAGCTCAACCTCGCGAGCAGGCCTTCGTCAAATTCACAACCCACCGGGAACTTTTTCTCTCCTCGCGTCATTACCAGTAGTGAAGGCCAGGATGGAACCGCATGGAAGACGCACTGCCCGCGTTCGTTCTACACTCTGAGGCGGCAATCTCCGCCCCCATGAACGACCCGCCCCCGATTCCCGGAGATGAAAGCGACGAGCAGTTGATGCTCGCCTTCGCCCAGGGCCGCTCCGCCGCATTCAACACGCTCTTCGCCCGCTATCGGCAGCCGCTCTTCGGCTTTTTCCGCCGCCGCGTGCCCGACCCCGCCCGCGCCGAAGAACTGGCCCAGGAAACCTTCCTCGCCGTCCTGCGCGCCGCCTCCCGCTATCAGCCCTCAGCCCTGTTCCGCACCTGGCTCTACGCCATCGCTTTCAAAATGCTCCACGCCCATCGCCGCAAAGCCTCCTTCCGCGCCACCTGTCTCGGCGCGCCACGCGAAGTTCCCGACCCCATCGCTCCAGGCAGCCTGGACAACGAAGTCCTCGTCCGCCACGCCGTCGCCAAGCTCGACGCCCTCGACCGCGAAGTCCTCCTGCTTCGCGAGTTCGAGCAGCTCAGCTACGCCGAAATCGCCGCGCTCCTCGCCCTCCCGCTGAATACCGTCCGTTCCCGTCTCTTCCGCGCACGCGTGGCCCTGCACGATCTGCTCGCCGCACCGCACGCCGCAGCCGCCCCAGCCTCCAAGGAGGCCCTATGATCTCAACCGCCCATCCTGTTGCTCCCGAGGACCTGATGGCCCTGCTCGACGGCGAACTCGCGCCCGACGTGACCCAATCTGTCTCCGCCCATCTTGACCGCTGCCCCGAATGCGCCCAACTCGCCGAACAGTTCCGCTCCGTCTCCGAGTCGCTGAACGCGTGGACCGTCCCTGAAGCCCCACCGGCCCTCGAAGAAACAGTGCTGGCCCAGGCCGCACAAACCGCCGCGTCGGGCCACCCGCAGAGCCCGAGCGCATGGACCCTCCTCCGCTGGACCATGAGCGGCCGCGGCGCAGTGGCTGCCGTCCTCGTTCTCCTCGTCGTCAGTTCCGCAATCTTCTTCCTTTCCGCGCGCCCGCGGCGGATGATGTCGTACGTCAACCCCGACGCCGATCCCCGCTCTGTCGACGGCCAGCCTGCCGCCCGGAAATACCGGGAGCAGGTGGCTGAACCCCAAGAAGTGGATTCTCTCGCCGCACCTGCCCCCGGCGTCGCCGGTGTCGCCAAGGACACAAACGGCCAGCTCTACGACGCACCCGCGCAGCCCCCGCCCAGCCCCGCGACCGCCAAGGAATTCCTTCCCATGAGCGCAACGAGACGCCCGGCAAGCGCCCGCTCAGACATTGGAGCGAGTGCGTCTCAAGCCACAGCAACCGCGGCCACTCCCATGATCGCCCGCGCCGTCACTCTCTCTATCGTCGTCAAGGATTTCCCCGCCGCCCGCGCTGCCCTCGACTCGATCCTCGCCCGCCACCATGGCTACTCCGCCCAGCTCACCGTCAACACAGAGGAGAATTCCCAGCGCAGCCTCCAGGACTCGCTCCGCATCCCCGCCCCGCAGCTCGCCGCGGCCCTTGCCGAGCTCAAGTCCCTCGGCCGCGTTGAAACCGAGACCCAGTCCGGCGAAGAGGTCACCCAGCAGCACGCTGACCTGGCCGCCCGCCTGCTGAACTCCCGCGAAACCGAGCAGCGCCTGCGCGACATCCTCGCCCAGCGCACCGGAAAAATCGAAGATGTCCTGCAAGTGGAGGAAGAGATCGCACGCGTGCGCGGCGAAATCGAACAAATGGAAGCCGATCAGCGCGCCCTCGAGCACCGCGTCGACTTCGCCAGCGTCGATCTGCATCTTGCGGAAGAGTACAAGGAGCAGTTCGCCGCCCCGTCTGCATCGGTTTCGACGCAAATCCGCAACGCCTTCGTCTCCGGCATGCGCAGCGCCGCCGCGACCCTCCTCGGCCTGGTCCTCTTCATTGAAGAGGCCGGCCCGGTGATCCTCATCTGGCTGGCCATCCTCGCCTGGCCCGCAGTTCTTCTCTGGCGCCGCTACCGCCGCCTGCGCTCCGAGGCCTAGCGCGGCCCATGCCCCTCAAACCACCCGATCACCCGGCGCTCGAACTCTTTGGGCTCCGCGCCGGCTGCGCCCGTGTGTCCGGCCTCCGCCGGCTCCCACAAAACCACCGGCCGATTGCGTGAGGCGCTGCGAGCCACAATCATCTCGGAATGACGCGGCGGGAGATTGGCGTCCATCGCTCCATGAATGAGCAACACAGGCACCGTGCTTGCGGCCACCGCGTCCTGCGGCGACGCCTGCTCCAGATTCACACCATATCTCAGCCGTGCATATAGAAATCCAACCTCAATCCCAGGCCGTAGAAGGGTCCGCCCTGTCCACGCTCCGGCGTTCAACTCCTCGGCCAACCGGTCATAGGACGCTTCCCGAAAGCTGGCAAAGGACGACTCCGCCACCACTGCGCAAAACCCCGGCTCTTCGCCCAGCGACGCTAGCAACTCGGCAGCCCCCATCGACTCACCCAAGCTATAGACGCAGCGTGGCGCATCCGCCCGCTCGACCCAGTCGAACCAGCGCCGTACATCCCCGGCCTCTTTCACGCCATAGGTCGCAATTTCTCCACCGCTCTCGCCGTGCGCCCGCGCATCCGGCAACAAGACACTGTAGCCATGCCGCAGGAGCAGGTCGGCATAGCCCAACATTCCCTCCCGGTTGTCGGATTGTCCATGCAGCAGGATCACGGCGTCGCCGTTGCCTGGCGACGGCTGGATTTTCCATCCGCGGAGGGCCACTCCGTCCGCTGCTGTTATAGAAGCCTCGCTCAGCCGCGCATGGCTGCGCGCCGCAATTCTCTGCGCGAGCTCTTTTGCCTCAGGGCCCAAAATCCGGCGAACCGGATGGAGCGCCATCTCTCCCGCCAAAACGCCGGCGACTGAGGTAAGCGCCAACCAACCCAAAACCAGCGCGACGGGTACAGCGAGGAAGATGCGTGGACTCTTCATGTGACTGGAGCTACGCAGCACACCGCCAGTGTGTTCCCAGCTCAGTGAAGCGCTGTGTCAGAAGGTCAGAAAAGGCCGGAGCAGTTCTATGGCACGGTCACACTGATCGTTGTGCTTGCTCCCGCAGCTAGGTTGTTTAGTGTGCCGGTATTTCCGGCCGTGATGGTGTACTGATAGGTCCCAGGCGTCATGCCGTTCATCCCGCCCACGCAGGCGCAGAGCCCAGCCAAGCCCGCCAGGCTCACCGCTGCCAGCATCACCAAGCTGAGCCAGCCGCGTGTTCGCCGCAGTCCCAGCCCCAGCAGCAGCGCGCCACCCAGCGCCAAGCCTGCCTCCGGCGCATGGCCCGGCTCGCGCCGTTCCTGGGGCACGCCGACGCCTGCAGGATAGAACTCGATGGCGCCCGAGAAGGTCTGCCCGGCGGTCACCGGCCACTGCGCGATGGGCCCGTAGCTGCAATCGGGGAGACTCGCCTGTGTTGCCGGGCCCGAATACTGGCAAACAACGCCAAGGTTCCCGGTGATGGGAATCCCGGTGACCGTGTACGCGCTCTGCCCCATCCCACTCGACGGCATGGTGACGTTGGCGGCGGTGATGCCAAATTGCGGCGTGGCCGCCCCCGCGCCCCCGAATGCGATCAGCGCGAAACACAAAACCAGGAGGATTTGTAATGAAAAAGGAGGAAGCCTCCGAAGTTGCATGAGGAAATCCTTTCCGCAGGGCCGAACACGCCCTGCTTGGCGAGTTGGACGCGGCAACGGACGGCCCGATTGCGAATTCTCAGACGATTTTAGCTCTGCCCGGTGTGGAAATGCAGGTCATCCCCCTCCGCAAGGACTCCGGGGCTCTACGGCACAGTCACCATGAACGTCGAACTCACGCTTGCATTCGTGCTCGTGTCGGTCCCCGTGATGGTGTACGGAAAAGTCCCAGGCGTAAATCCGCTCCCATAGCCCATGCACGCGGAGATCCCCGCCAAACCGGCCAGCGCTCCCACGGCAAGCAACCCAACCACAAGCCACCGGCTCGCCCTGCGCCGCAGCCCCCATCCCAGCAGCAAGGCTCCGGCCAGCGCCAGGCCACCTGCGGGAGCGTGGCCCTGGCGATGCGGCACGCTCACTGGGGCTGGAACTGGAGTACCATGCATGCCAACAACTCCGGTGACCGTTTCGCTCGCTGTGAGCTTCTCTGTCAGCACCGCGCCGCCGCCGCAGTAGGGCAGCTTGGCGTTCATCGGCGGATTGGTAGGGTTGCAGGTAATCCAGACTGTGCCCGCATAGCCGTTGATCGAGGTCAGGGTGAAGTTGCTGGTCCCCGAACCGCTGGCGTCCACCGTGGTGTTCGTGGCCGTGACGGTGAAATCCGGCCTCGCCGGCACACCCCTGGCGCTGGAAAAACCTGTACACAGAATCAAGGAAACTCCGAAAGACAAAGTAAAGGCCCGAACTCGCATGACAGGTTCCTTTCCGCAGGACTGAACAAGCCCAGCTTAACTTCTTGGACGGCCCGGAAACACAACCGGGCAGGCATCCTTGCGGAAAATTTTACGCCCAAAGCAGCCGTCTCGCCTCCGGACTGCCCATTCAGCCGGTCGCAATCGGGCATGTCCCACTGACCCGGCGCCGATGGATCTTCATTCCACCGCCTCAACCCGGCTGTTATCCTTGCTCAAATGGCCTTCATCTCTTCCTATAGAACCGACGCGACGCACCAGCGCCCCTCCATGGGCCCCTCGGCGCTGGCCACCTGGCTGCTCTTTGCCGCCATCTTCCTGGCTGTGCAGATCGGCTCGCTCTTCTCCCCGCCCCTGCTCGACGACGTCGACGCCTCCCACGCCCAGGCCGCCCAGCACATCGTCGACAGCGGCAACTGGATCACCTGCCAGATCAACGGCATCCGCTACATCGAGAAGCCCCCCCTGCCCTACTGGATCGTGGCCGTCAGCTTTAAGGTCTTCGGTGAAAACACCTTCGCCACCCACCTGCCCAACGCCCTTGCCATGCTCGGCCTGTGCTGGCTCTCCTGGCTCTGGGCGCGCCGCGCCTGGGGCGCCCGCGCAGGTCTCTATGCCGGCCTGGGCGTACTCACCTCCATCGGCCCATTTCTCTTCACCCGCTTCATCATTCCCGAGTCTTACCTGAGCCTGTTTCTGCTCATTGCGCTCTATTGCTTCATTACCGGCCTGGAAACTGCGCGATACAACCTCCTCTACTGGTCCTATGCCTGCGTCGGCCTGGCTCTGCTCACCAAAGGACTCATCGCCCCCGTCTTCTTCGTCGGCGCGGCAATCCCCTACCTCATGTTGACAGGCCAATGGCGCCGCTGGCGTCAGCTCCGCCTCTTCACCGGCACGCTGGTCTTCCTCGCAGTGGCCGCGCCCTGGCACATCCTCTGCGGCCTGGCCAATCCCGACCAGGGAAATGCCGTGGGCAACCACCCCACCATCGGCAACGTCCACGGCTTCTTCTATTTCTATTTCGTCAACGAGCACTTCCTGCGCTTCTTCTCGCTGCGCTATCCGCACGACTACAACAAGCTTCCCTTTGCTGCTTACTGGCTCCTGCATCTGGTCTGGCTCTTTCCCTGGAGCCTCTTTCTCCCCGCCTTGCTGGCTATTGCCTGGAAGACCCGCCACCACTGGCTCCAGCACTTCCGCCACGACGCCGGACAAACGGTCGACTTCTACCTCGACCACGCCGTCCGCGAAGACGTCGGCACATTCGTCCTGCGCCTCAAGTTCCGCGTGCGCACCGTCTGGCTGCTCACCCTCTTCTCCGCATGGACCCTGTTCTTCTTTTCTCTCTCCTCCAACCAGGAGTACTACACCTTCCCTGTCTGGCCGCCGCTGTTCATCCTCATCGCCGCGGTCGTGGCCGGTATTGAGGAAAAGCGCGGGCTCGACGGCAGCGCCGACCGCGGCCCCGACAGCACCAACCCCCTGCTCTCCACCGCCTGGCTCACCGGCGCGCATGCCGTCTTCACCGGCCTCGGCGTCCTCGCCGCGCTGGCTCTCGTCTGGGGCCTGTGGGACTCGCGCAACCTCCCTTACGTCTCCGACATCGGGACGCTCCTGGCGCACCGCGCCGTGGGCGACTACACGCTCTCCATGTCCCACTTCTTCGATCTGACCGGCCCCTCCTTTGCCGCCCTCCGCCTGCCCGCGGCCCTGGCCGCCGTCACCCTGCTCATCGGCCCCGCTCTCGGCTGGCTGCTGCGCGTAAAAGGGAAGCACGTGGCGGCGACAGTCAGCATCGCCCTCACCTTCACCGTCTTCCTCATCGCCGCGCACATTGCCTTCGCCCGCTTCGCTCCCATGCTCAGCTCCAAGCCCTTCGCCGACATCATCATGCAAAAGGGCACACCCGCCGACACCTTCATCATCTACGGTGAACAGTCAGACGCTTCATCGGTCGTTTTTTATTCCCATAACTTCTTCCACGGCAAGCCGGCAGATTTGGTGCTCCCGCGCTGCGGTCAGCATGGGGAGGGCACGCCCCTGCTGTGGGGCTCCTGCTACCCCGACGCCCCCGACATCTTCCTCTCAGAAGAAAAGCTCTCGAAAGAATGGGGCGTCGGCGAGCGCAAATGGCTCTTCGCCCAGGACCAGAACCAGCCCAAAGCCGAAAGCCTGCTCGCCGGGCGGCTTTACCCGGTGCAGACGCTGGCCGACAAGGCCCTGTGGACCGACCGGCCACTGCCGTAGCGATCGCCGAGTACGCCTGAAAACGAAGCGAGGGCGCAACTCGGACAAAGGGGACCTGTGTTTTTCTTTGTTTGCTGAATTGCTCTACCGAGCCGCCCGCATCTTCCCCCCGGGAAGCAGCTCGAAGACCCGTCCGCGCCACAAAACCCGGTTGCCCCAGTAGCCGGCCAACCAGAACCCGAACCCCATCAGATCCCGGATCGGATAGAGCACCAGCAGTCCGAACCAGTTCCGGTCGCCGACCACCCCGAGGCCGACGGCCAGGGACAAAGCCAGCCGCGTTGCAATGCCCCAGGCAAGCGACCCCAACCCCCAGCCCGCGTAGCCCAGCCCGGCCGCGGCAGCCCACGCCAGCAGCCCGAAGGGCACGCTGAACGTAAGACAGGTCGCAAAGTGCCCGGCCGGCCGCGAGAAGCGAGTCGACTTCATCCACCGCACTTGGTGCTTCATCGAATCGAGAAAATTCGAATTGATGACCATGTGGTCGATGGCGTGATGGCTCAGCACCACCTTCTCGCCCAGTTTGAAGGTCTGGTTGCCCAGGACAAAATCGTCGGCGCAGTAGTCGGCCGTCACCTTGAATCCGCCCATCCGCCGGATCGTCTCACGCCGGAAGGCCATCGTCGGCCCCAGAACAAACTGCATTCCCTCCATCGCCCGCGCCGCCAGCACCCCGGAGGTCATCTCGACGCTCATGCCCACCGCCTCAAGCCGCGCCCACAGCCCGCCTTCAATGGCTTCGCCGCGATACGGGCAGGTCATTGCGCCCACGGCGGGATCGGCAAACGGCAGCGCCACCGCCCGCAGGTAGTCGGGCGTCACGCGAACATCGCTGTCGCTGATGACGAGAATCTCGTAAGCGGCTGCGGCCTCCATCAACTCCATCGAAGCAACTTTGGCGTTGATGTACTCGGGCTCGCCACCGGTCGAGAGAAAATTCGCCGCGATCTGCGGGTAACGGGCAGCGACGCGGCGCGCCGTTGCAAGTCCGGCGTCGTCGGCCGAGCGCGTGCAAAAGAGAATCTCGTACGCGGGATAATCCTGCTGAAAAAAGGTCTCGAGGTCGGCTTCGAGCTCAGGTTCCGCTCCATGCAATGGTTTGAGCAGCGTCAGCGGCGGCGTAAACCCCGGCCGCGCCGACATCTGGGCCACCGCCAGCCGCCGCTCCCGCAGGTACCCCGGCACAGCCCAAAGCACAATAGCCGTGAATCCGGTCGAAGCAACCAGCCCGAGGACGCCCAATGCTAGGAGAACGTACAACATGCAGAATCAAGCATACCTGCACGGGGCTGAACCGGGCGATGGGCTCTGCTCACGGTTCAGGCTTGAAGTTGTCCAGGCTGTAACGGTTCGAAAGAACCGGCGAACCTGAAGCTAGGACTTGCGCGTCGCCGCTGCCCTGGCCACCACAGTCGGCCTGCGGATGGGCACGATCGCCCCCGTCGCGCTCGGTGCAGCCTGCTGGAAGCGGGCCAGCATTTCGGTGCGCACATACTCGACAAAGCTCTGCATCTGGCGGTTCATCTCTTCCATCCGCTCACGCATTTGCAGGATGATGCCGATGCCGGCGATGTTGACGCCCAGGTCGCGAGCCAGGTTGAGGATGAACTCCAGCCGCTCCAGGTCCTCGTCCGTATAGAGGCGCGTGTTGCCTTCAGTGCGCGACGGCTTCAGCAGCCCCTCGCGCTCATAGAGGCGCAGCGTCTGCGGATGAATCTCGTACATCTCGGCCACCGCCGAAATCATGTACGCGCCTTTGGATTTGCGTTTTGCCGCCATCGTCCCGTCCGTCTCAGTCCCTCAGTCGCTAGTCTCTTAGCCCCTGCTCTTCTCACATCTTGTCGAACAGCGCCACCCGCGGGTCCTGGCTGTTTAGCTTGGCCAGTTCGCGCATGATCTCGCGGCTGCGCTCGTCCTGCAGGTGAGGCACCACCACCTCAATGGTCACAATCTGATCGCCGCGCTGCTCCGGCCGCTGCGCGTTCTCCACGCCCCGCTCCCGCATGCGCAGCTTCTGGCCGCTCTGTGTCCCCGGCGGGATCTTCAACTGAGCCCGCCCATCGATCGTCGGCACATCCACCTTGGCTCCCAGCGAAGCCTCCGCAACGGTCACCGGCACCGTAATTTGAATATCGTCGCCGACGCGCGTAAACACCGGGTGCGTTCCGGTGCGCACAATCAGGAACAGGTCGCCCGCCGCGCCGCCGTTGAGCCCCGCGTTGCCCTTGCCCTGCAACCGGATGCGCTGTCCGTCGCGCGTCCCCGCCTTGATGCGGAAATCCACCGGCTCGGTCCGGCTCACTACTCCCTCGCCGTGGCAAGTGGCGCAGGCGTTGGTGGTGCGTCCCGTTCCGTTGCACCGCGGACACGGGATGTTGAACTTCATCCGCCCACCCATCTGCGTCACCTGGCCGGTGCCATTGCACTCCGGGCACTGCATCGGCCCGCCGGTCGAGGCCTGTCCGTGGCATGTCGGACAGGTTTCCTGCCGGTTCACCTGGATGCGCGCCTGGCCGCCGCGAATGGCGGTCCAGAAGTCGACTGTGGCCTGGTACTCGAGGTCGGTTCCCGGCTGCGGGCCCCGCGGACGCTGCGCCTGCTGCGTCCCCGTGAAGATTCCCGAGAAGATGTCCTTGAAGCTGCCCCAGGACTGCGACCCCGCCCCTGCCTGGTGCCCGCCCCCACCCTGAAATCCGGAGAAGTCGAAGCCGCCGAAGTCCACCGGAGGCTGTCCGCCGGAGGCCTGCTGGCGCGCATAAGCCTCAGCCGTCGCCGGGTCAATCTGATCGGAGTAGAAGCCCACCTGGTCGTACACCTTGCGCTTCTTCTCATCGCTGAGCACGTCGTTGGCCTCGGAGATCTCCTTGAACTTCTCCTCGGCCTTCTTGTCCCCCGGATTCACGTCCGGGTGATAGCGGCGCGCCAGCTTGCGAAAGGCCTTGCGGATATCGTCCGAAGTGGCCGTCTTCTTCACGCCGAGCAATGCGTAATAGTCCTTGTTTTGTGTGGTGGGCATGTGTGTTTTCTTATCTCACTTCATCCTACGGGATTCGCCGCCAGTTTATGTGCATCATCTCCGCCGGATTTTACGGCGCTCCCTCGGGAAAGACTCACGTTTGCCACCGCCTACGCGAAGGGGTGGGCAACTTTTCGTTGCCCACCCCTTGCTCCCTCAGGCGGAACGGTTGGTCTGCCGCACTGTGCATGCGCCTACTTCTTGTCTTCCACGTCCACATACTCCGCGTCGATCACGCCTTCGTCTTTCTTCTGCTCTTCCGGCGGTGGAGCTTCCCCGCCAGGCGCCGCGCCGGCCGCAGCCGAGGCGGCGTTGGCCTTGTACAGCACCTCCGCCAGTTTGTGGCTGGCGTGGGTCAGCTTCTCGTGCGCGTCCTTCAGCTCTTTCGAACTCGGCGTGCCTTCGAGGACCTTCTTCGACTCTGCCAGAACTTCCTCGACCTCGCCCTTCTCCGGACCCTGCATCTTGTCGCCGTTCTCCTTCAACATCTTCTCGATGTTGTAGACCAGGCCATCGAGGTGGTTGCGCGCTTCGATCTCCTCACGCTTTTCCTTGTCCTCGGCCGAGTGCGCCTCGGCTTCCTTGGCCATCTTCTCGACCTCGTCCTTGCTCAGGCCCGAGCTCGACGTGATCGTGATGCGCGTGTCCTTGCCGGTGGCGTTGTCCTTGGCCGTCACGTTGAGGATGCCGTTGGCGTCGATATCGAAGGTCACTTCGATCTGCGGAATGCCCCGCGGCGCCGGAGGAATCCCCGCCAGCTTGAACTTGCCCAGCGTGCGGTTCTGCGCGGCCATGGGCCGCTCGCCCTGGAGGACGTGGACCTCGACTTCGGTCTGCGAATCGGCCGCCGTCGAAAACGTCTCCGTCTTCTTGGTCGGGATGGTGGTGTTGCGCGGAATCATCTGCGTGGCCACGCCTCCCAGCGTCTCGATCGACAGGGTCAGAGGCGTGACGTCGAGCAGCAGCAGGTCCTTGACCTCGCCGGCCAACACGCCTGCCTGCACCGCCGCGCCCACGGCCACCACCTCATCGGGATTGACGCCCCGATGCGGCTCGCGGCCGAACATCTTCTTCACCATCTCCTGGATCTTGGGCATGCGCGTCTGGCCGCCCACCAGGACCACTTCGTCGATCTTGTCAATGCCGATGCCCGCATCCGCCAGCGCCTTCTTGCAGGGCTCAAGCGACCGGTCCAGCAGGTCTTCGACGAGCTGCTCCAGCTTGGCGCGGGTCAGCTTGCGCACCAGGTGCTTCGGCCCGGTGGCGTCGGCAGTCACGAAGGGCAGGTTGATCTCGGTTTCGACGGTCGTCGAGAGCTCGATCTTGGCCTTTTCGGCTGCGTCCTTCAGCCGTTGCAGGGCCATCTCGTTGCCCTTGGATGCCAGGTCCAGCCCCTGCTCCGTCTTGAACTCAGAGATCAGCCACTCCACAATCCGCTGGTCGAGGTTGTCGCCGCCCAGGTGGGTGTCGCCGTTGGTCGACTTCACCTCGATGACGCCCTCGCCCACTTCCAGTATGGAGATGTCAAAGGTGCCGCCGCCGAAGTCGTAGACGGCAATGGTCTCGTCCTTCTTCTTGTCGAGGCCATAGGCCAGCGCTGCCGCGGTGGGCTCGTTGACAATGCGCTTCACGTCGAGGCCGGCGATCTTGCCCGCGTCCTTGGTCGCCTGGCGCTGGGCGTCGTTGAAGTATGCCGGAACCGTAATGACAGCCTCGGTGACCGTCTCGCCCAAATAGGCTTCGGCGCTCTTTTTCAGCTTTTGCAGAATCATGGCCGAAATCTCCGGCGGGGTGTACTCCTTGCCCTGGGCAATCACAGCGATATGGTCGCCCTGCTGCACCACCTTGAACGGCACCATCTTCATCTCGTCGTTCACTTCGTTGTAGCGCCGCCCCATGAACCGCTTGATGGAGAAGATCGTGTTCTCCGGGTTCGTAATAGCCTGGCGCTTGGCCACCTGCCCGACGAGGCGCTCGCCGCTCTTTGAAAACGCGACGATCGAGGGCGTCGTCCGCGCACCCTCCTCATTTGCAATCACTTTGGGCTCTCCGCCCTCTAAAACAGCTACGCACGAGTTGGTCGTGCCCAGGTCAATACCGATGATCTTTCCCATATCCGCTACCCGCCTTTTCCGCAAAATTCTGCCTCTACTAAGATGCATCATTGAGTGAGTTGTTGTCAAATTTATTTGATTGTATCTCCATAAAGCATGCGCATCGGCTCCGGAACCAGGCTCAAGGGCCTGGAAAGCGGCAGACCCAGCCCTGCGGCCCCGGTCACAGGCAGCCTTGACCCCTGATCGTTTACCCTCAAAAGTTCTCTCAGCCATGCCTTCCGCCGACGCCCAAGCCCGCTACCCGCTTACCCAGGGGGTGAACCCGTGGCTGGTCACCGTCTCGGTCATGCTGCCCACCTTTATGGAGGTGCTGGATACGGCCATCGCCTCGGTGGCGCTACCGTACATAGCCGGGTCGCTCTCGGCTTCGAATTCCGAGGCCACCTGGGTGCTGACCAGCTACCTGGTCGCCAATGCCGTCATTCTGCCGGCTTCCAACTGGTTTGCGCGGCGATTCGGGCGCAAGCGGTTCCTGCTCACCTGCGTGGTCATCTTCACCGTGGCCTCGTTCTTTTGCGGAGCGGCGCCGTCGCTGGGCGTGATTCTGCTGGCGCGGGTGCTGCAAGGCGCCGGCGGCGGAGCGCTGCAGCCGCTCTCGCAGTCCATTCTGCTGGAGAGCTTTCCCATCGAGAAACGCTCCATGTCCATGGCGGCCTACGGCCTCGGCATCGTGCTGGCCCCGGTCCTTGGCCCTACCCTGGGCGGCTGGCTCACCGACACCTTCAGCTGGCGCTACGCCTTTTACATCAACATCCCCGTCGGCCTGCTCGCCGTCGTGCTCATCAGCCGCTTTGTCCACGACCCGCCCTACATCAAGAACGCCAAATGGAGCCCATTTGACAACATCGGCTTCGGCCTCCTCATGGTCTGGACCGGCGCTCTACAGATCGTTCTGGACAAGGGCCAGGAGGACGACTGGTTTGGCGCCCTCTGGGTACGCTGGGCCGTGGCCGCGCTGGTCGTTGCCCTCGTAGGCTGGCTCTGGCACTCCTGGAAGCACCCCGAAGGCCTCGTCAACCTCAACGTCCTCCGCGACCGCAACTTCCGCACCGGCTGCTTCATGATCGCCATGCTGGGCATGGCCATCTATATCACCATCGCCATCCTGCCGCTCTACTACCAGGAGGTGCTGGGCTACACCGCCTTCACCGCCGGCCTGGTCGTGGGCCCGCGCGGCATAGGCTCGTTCATCGGGTCGCCCGTGGTGGGCTTTCTCGGCTCCCGCGTCGACCAGCGCTTCCTTCTCTCGGGCGGATTCCTGGTTTTCGGCATCTGTGCCCTGGTCTTCGGCACGGTCAACCTCGACATCGGCCCCTACACGCTGCTCATCCCCATCACCCTCACCGGCTTCGCGCTCAGTTTCGTCTTTGTGCCGCTGGCCACCATGGCTACCTCCACCATCCCCCGCGAGGAGATGGGCAACGCCACCGGCCTGTTCAACATGCTGCGCAACATCGGCGGGTCAATCGGAATCTCGATGGCCACCACGGCCCTGATCCGCCGCGCCGCCCTTCACCAGAACGAAATCGGCGCGAATCTCTCGCCCGCTAACCCCATCCTGCAGCAAAAATCGGCAGCGCTCGGCCACTACCTCGCCCATCACATCGGACCCGCCCAGGCCCGTCCCGGCTCCTTCGGAATGCTCTACGGCCTGATGGAACAGCAATCCGCGCTGATGGCCTACGTGGATGTCTTCCGCTGGACGGCGCTGCTGGCGTTTTTCTGCGCCGCGGCGGCCTGGCTGTTCAAAAAGCCGAAGAAGAATGCCGCACCGCCGGAGGGGATGCATTGAGTCATTCCATGCTATGCTCAGCCAAATCGAGATTTGAGCATGAGATGCAACCTATCTTTGCTCCTGTTCGCTTTCGTAGTGACGGCCGCCCTCGGTCAGCAGAGTAACGATCAGACCAAGCTTGATTTGCGAAAGCTCTCGTCGGAAGAACTTACGGTATGCCTCGAAAATTCGAGGGTATGCAGGCAAGGCGATATCAACGCGATTACAGACGAGCTCATTCACCGCCTGCCAAAGCTGTCGACCGATCAACTCGTCTCCTGCTTCGCCAACTGGAGAATCTGTGGCACAGGGGAAGGGCCAGCGAGCGGTTGGCCGATCTCAGATGAGATCGCCCGGCGCGGGGACCCACATCAGCTCCTGCTGCGTTATTGGATGGAGCCCGACCCGAAATCCGCCGGGGCATTGTAGATGTTGCCTACCACTTCAAGACGCCGGAAGTGACCGAGTTCATGCGCCGTGTCCTTGCCCAGGGGAAAGGGGACGAATCGGACCTCTACTGGCCGGCGAATTTCCTAGCCAAAGAGTGCGACGCGGAGGGATTGGCGTGGCTGAGCAGCCGCGTTGGCCGCCCCCAGAACTGCCTGCGGTTCCAAGAAACGGTCCCTCTTTTTGGCAAGTGCAACTACAGACAAGCAGTCCCCTATCTGATCAAAAACTCCATCCACGATGCCTGTCTGAACATTGATGACGCAGCCGTCCGCGACTTGCAGCATTTCTTTCCGCATTCACCAAGAGGCTTCGACACTATGGAAGAGATGCAATCCTATTTCTGCACCCGAGCAAAGCGGGAGAACATCAAAGTTGATTGCACTGCGGAATAGGAACCAGTTCGCGTTTACGCCGGGTCGCCAAAGACGCGGCCGCCGGCCCTGCGCACCGCGCCTGCCAGGTCCCGGTCAAACGTAGCCAGTACGCCGCCCGTCCGCAGCGCCAGTTCGAGGTACGTCGCGTCATAGGCTGTCAATTGATACGCTCGCGCCAGCATGAGTACATCGCCCAGCGACGCTTCCGGCCGCGTTGAATCCTGCTCAATCGGTAGCGCGTCCACAAAGCCCAGGAACGATGCGGAAGTGGAGGCATTGAGTCCGCCTCTGCGCTCCGCAACCAGTACGCCGTTGGCAACCTCGGGAAACCAGAGCGCAGGCACGATTGCCCCATTCGTTTGCAGGAAGCGAAGGGCGTCATCCGCCCGTCGGTCTTCCGCCGGGCCAACCCGGCGCACCATCCAGGCAAGCGTTGCAGACGCATCGAGGACCAGCAGCATCGCGCGCCCTTACTTTCTGCCTTCGCGAATCCACTCCAGGACCGTGTCGCCCGGAATGCCCTCGATGCGCGGGAAATTGAGCAGATTCTCCACCGCATTCGCTACCCTGGCGGCATCCAGATCCGGTTTTACAGGCACCAAACGCGCGACCGCTCGCCCGCGTACCGTGATGGTGAACCGTCCTCCCTGGTCGACCTTGCGCAGCAGCTCAGAGAGCCGCGTCTTGGCGTCAAAGGCGCCGATTTCTGTGTAGCGATTCTCCGCAGCCGGCATATGTCTCCTTGAACGCCTGCTATTCATCCAACTAGACTGTAAACTAGTTTATCCGAGTCGACAAGAAAGTGCCATTTTCGGCTCCCATCATCCCCTCTTCGCCCTTCCAGCGCTGCAAACCGCCCCGCCAATCGTTCCCGTGCTCAACCCGGCCGGCGAGGAAAGCGGGAGTGCCGGCCCTGCACGGCGAGCCTCGCTCCCGGCCGGCTGGCTCAGGATCAGTTCACGGCCAACTCAATTCCCTCGTGGGCTATCTCCAGCGTCTCGACGGCAATCTCGCTGGATCCGGCATGGAGAGCGGGGCCGGACCAGCGGCATGGCCATGCGTTTTGCACATTCCAACGCAGCACGTCGTTGTGCTGGGCATCCTGAAGCACGATCGAGACGCTCCTCTTGTCGGAGACGCCGTTGAGAATGTTCTTGACCCAGTTCCACAGGTCGGTGTTCTGGGTGAAGCCGCGCTTCATTGTGATGTTCTCGTATCGCACCAGGCCGGGCAGCTTCTCCGCTGTGCCTTGAAGCGATGTTCCAGTGCGGTAATCAACAATGTCGATCGAGACATCGAGTCCGTGAACCTCACTGAAAGTGGCTGAGGCGATGGAGTCGATCTCGACTCTGAAATTCGAGACCAAATAGGGATCGGTGACTGGCGGCATGCTGGACCTCCGTTCCTGCGGCACTTGCCGCCCGGCAAGTATACGACAGCGCTTTGCTCGCCGGTTTAATCGGCAAGGGCAACAAATCGGCCCCTGGCTTCGTCGTACCGCTCAATCCGCCCGCTCAAAATGTCGTAGTACCAACCATGCGCTGTGAGGCGGCCCTCGGCCAACGCCCGCCGGATGTACTCGTGCGTCCTCAGGTTGTCCAGTTGCACCAGGACGTTGGCGCGGGTGAGCGCGGCGTGACGGATAGGTTCGTCTGCTGTGCGCTCAGCTTCGGTGACACGCTTCCACGCCGGTTCCACGTGCTGCAGCCAGTCCTTCACGCTGTCGAGCCCGGCGAGCGTATCCGGATGCATGAGGGCGCGGATGACGCCGCAGTCCGAGTGGCCGCAGACGACCAGCTCTTTCACGCGCAGCACTTCGACGGCGTATTGGATGGTGGCCGATACTCCTCCGGCCGGCTCGCCGACCCTCGGGATCACGTTGCCCGCATTGCGGCAGATAAACAGATCGCCGGGCTGCGTCTGCAGGATCAGGTCGGGCACAACGCGTGAATCGGCGCAGGTGACAAACAGCACTTCGGGCCGTTGCCACTCGGCCAGCAGGTAAAACTGTCCCTGACGCAGAGGAAAGGCATCCTTCAGAAACTTCTTGTGCCCGGCTATCAATTTTTCCAAAATCCATCTCCGCCGGCCGCGCGATAAGGAGCTGACCGGATAGTTCCAGCCTACCGCACCCTCCAGCCAAACTGATATTTTGGTCTCTGCCGGTTGCGCCCTCTCAGCTCCCTCCCAGGGTCGGAAGTTTCTATCCTTAGTTGTAGAAATCGCCTAAGCCTATTCGACGTATATTAAGAGCGGCTAATTTGGCCCAAATCGAAAATGAGGAGAGAGATTGGTGCGCTTCATGATGATGGTGATCCCCAAGGGATATGAAACGGCAGCTCCGGACGCAGTTCCCAGCGCAGAGGCCGTGGCGAAGATGATGGAATTCAACAAGAGCCTTCAGAAGGCGGGCGTGCTGCTCGCGCTCGATGGGCTCTTTCCGCCGTCAACTGGAGCGCGTGTTTCCTATGCTGACGGAAAAGCCACCGTCACGGATGGACCGTTCGCTGAGGCTAAAGAGGTTATTGGCGGCTATTGGATCATTCAGGTGCGCTCTCGGGAAGAGGCGATCGAATGGGCCAAGCGAGCACCGATGTCCAACAACGAGATCATCGAAGTGCGGCAGATTCACGAGATGGGCGATTTCCCGGAAGACGTGCAGAAGGCTGCGGAAGGCTCTGAGAACCTTCCGAATGCTTCTGCTGCCAAGGCATGAGCGACGTTCACAAAACGATTGAGGCCGTGTGGAAAATCGAGTCCATGCGGCTCATCGCCGCGATCGCCCGCGTTACCCGCGACATCGGCATTGCGGAGGAGCTCGCTCAGGACGCGCTCGTAGCGGCCCTTGAGCGGTGGCCGGAAGAAGGCATTCCGGAAAACCCTGCGGCCTGGCTGATGACGGCGGCAAAACGGCGCGCAATCGACTCTCTGCGTCGTGGCCGCATGCTTGAACAAAAACATGGAGAGATTGCGCGAGAACTTGAATTCCAGCAGCGGCGGCTCGGTCAAGCAATGGATCAAGCTCTGGACCAGGTCATCGATGATGACGTCCTCCGCCTCATCTTTACCGCCTGCCATCCTGTCCTCACGGTCGAAGGCCGCATCGCTCTTACGTTGCGTCTAATTGGCGGCCTCACCACCGCTGAAATTGCTCGGGCCTTCCTTCTACCGGAGAAGACACTTGGCCAGCGAATCTTTCGTGCCAAACGAACTCTCTCCGAAGCCCATGTCCCCTTCGAGATCCCGCGTGGAGACGAGCTGCGCAGCAGGCTTGAGTCCGTACTCTCGGTGGTCTACCTGACCTTCAACGAAGGATATACGGCGACGTTCGGAGATGAGTGGATGCGGGAAGAACTTTGCAACGATGCGCTGCGGCTCGGGCGCATCCTCGCGGAACTTCTTCCCAATGAACCGGAGATCCACGGTCTCCTGGCGCTTATGGAGTTGCAGGCGTCGCGTACTGCGGCACGCAAGGGGCAAAACGGAGAAGCCGTTTTGTTGCTGGAGCAAGACCGGTCTCTGTGGGACTACGTACAGATACAGCGAGGAATGGGCGCACTCCATCACGCGCAGAAGCTGGGTGGCGGGGCGGGTAACTACGCTTTGCAGGCGGCAATCGTCGCCTGCCACGCCCGCGCGAGCATCGCCGCGGATACCGACTGGGAGCGGATTGTTCTTCTCTACGACGCTCTTCTCCAGATCAGCCCATCTCCCGTAGTCGGCCTGAACCGCGCGGTAGCCGTCGGGATGGCACACGGCCCGGCCGCTGGACTCCATGCGCTCGATGCTCTCCGTGCCGAGCCCGCGCTGGCCAACTATCACCTGCTGCCCAGCGTCAGGGCAGATCTGCTTGTAAAGCTCGGACGCTACGCCGAAGCCCGCGAAGAGCTGCACCGCGCAATCGCATTGACCGACAACGTCCGCGAGCACGAATTGCTGTCGAGAAAACTAAAACAGGCGATGCTCATCGATTGAGATAAAAAATCTTGGACTATTTGTAGAATTCGAGTCAGTCCATTCGTCGTTATAGTGAAGGCAGGCCAGACGGACTCGCGCGGCTCGCCCGAAGACTGCGACAGGATAAAGGAGAACTTATGCCACAGTATTTGGTTACCATGTACCTCCCCGACAACTTCGATCCGTCCACACAGGACGAAGCCATGGTCCAGGCAATCAGCGATCTCAACGATGAGATGGAGGCTGCTGGTGTCAGGCTCTTGGTTGGAGGCCTCGCCCCAGCCGCCCACGCGAAGTCGCTTCGGGTCCAGCCCAATGGCGAACTGCTCATCACCGACGGCCCGTTTCTTGAAGCCAAGGAGCACGTCGGTGGCTTTTCGATACTGGAAGCCGCTGACATGGACGAGGTGCTGGTGTGGGCCCGCAAGGGCGCCATCGTCTGCCGAATGCCGGGAGAGGTGCGCGAAATCCCATACAGCAGCCTGCCGAGCGGCACACCGCACCCGTCGCGCCAAAAGCCAAAGCCGTGACCACCCCACCACGAAACCGGCTCCTCCTCCCACCCCGGCCACGCCCTCGGCGACGGCAACACCCAGCTACTGTCGCCCATCGCCCATCGCTCCGCCGCGAAGCGGGCTTACCTTGCTGGTCTTCCCCATCGGCGCTACTCTTGCGGAATGCGACCCCTCCGGTATTCCATCAACGTCACATTGGACGGCTGCTGCGATCATCGTGCGATCTTGCCAGACGAAGAGTTACATCGTCACGCGGTCGAGAACCTCAACCGGGCCGATGCTCTGCTCTTTGGCCGGCTGACTTACGAAATGATGGAGGCAGCGTTTCGGCTGCCGGCGCTGACAGGAGCGAGGCCTGACTGGATGGAACCGTTCGCCCGGACGATCAACGCGGCAAAGAAGTACGTCGTGTCGAGCACCCTGGACCGGGTCGATTGGAACGCGGTGCTTGTGCGCGGGGATCTGGGCACCGCCGTTCAGCAGCTCAAGCAGGAGCCGGGTAAGGGACTGCTCGTGGGAGGCGTAAGGCTCGCGCTGGCGTTGGCTGAGCTGGGATTGATCGATGAATACGAATTCGTGGTGCACCCCAGGCTCGCGGGCCACGGACCAACGTTGTTCGCCGGGCTATCCAAGTGCGTCGACTTGAGGCTCGTGAGCCAGCTGGAGTTCGGCTCAGGAGCGGTGGCGATGCGGTATGAGCCGAGAAGGTAGCCATTGGAGCCTCCGGCATCATCACAGCGATGAGCCTCTTTCGACCATGCTATATATGAAAAATGCGCGTTTTCCTTTCCCCTGTGTTGTTCCTCCTGTTCAGCGCATCCATGTTCGCCCATGCGGATGCGAACCCATCGTGGACTACGCCCATCGCTCCGTTCCAAATTGCCGACAACCTCTACTACGTGGGGAGCCAGGACCTGGCCAGCTACCTGGTCGTCACTCCCAAGGGAAATATCCTCATCAATGCCAACCTCGCTGCTTCGCCGCCGCAGATACGCGCGAGTGTCGAGAAGCTGGGCTTCCGCTGGGCTGACACCAGGATCCTGCTCAATAGTCAGGCGCATTTCGATCACATGGCCGGCGCGGCCCAGGTGATTCGCGAGACACATGCGAAGAACATGGTGATGGACGGTGACGCGAGCGTGGTTGAAACCGGCGCGCGGGCAGATTTCCTGTCGCCCTCACCCAATATCCCCACCTACACTCCAGTGCGCGTGGACCGGGTTCTCCACGACGAAGACACTGCAAGCCTCGGGGGCGTGATATTGACGGCCCATAAGACTGCCGGCCACACCCGCGGATGTACGACGTGGACCATGCGCTCTCATCTCCCAGGGGAGGCATCGGGAACATGGCGCAACATCGTCATCGTGGGAGGGACAGGCTTTTGGTCGGAGTACCACTTCGTCGCTACGCCCAGCCACCCCGCAAGCTATCCCGGCATCGCTCAGGATTTCCAGCATACATTTGCCGTGTTGCGGGGTTTACCCTGCGATGTGTTTCTTGGGGCGCACGGTGGGTATTTCGATATGCTCACGAAACTGGAGCGCTATCCGCAGGATGGCCCCCGTGTCTTCATCGACCCGGCAGGCTATAAGGATTTCGTCGCTGACGCTCAGAAGACTTTCGAACAGGCATTGACCAAACAGCAGTCCGCCGCAGCGCGTTCCCAAATCCCGTTTGAAGGGAAAGCCTCTGAAGCGCGGTGAGACGAAAAAATCTTGGCCTATTCGTAGAATTCGGTCCCAGCCATTCGTCGCTAGAGTGAAGGCAGGTCAGACCGTCCCGCCCCAAGACCTTTCAGAGGAGAAAACCATGCCCCAGTATTTGGTTGCCATTCACCACCCCGACAACTTCGACCCGTCTTTCGTAACCGAAGCCATGCGCCGCGAGATCGGTTCACTCAACGTCGAAATGAAAGCTGCTGGCGCCAGGCTCTTCGCCGGCGGTCTTGAGCCCGCGGCCAGGGCAAAGTCGCTGCGCTCGCAGCCCAATGGCGAGGTGCTCATCACCGACGGCCCGTATCTTGAAGCCAAGGAGCACGTGGGCGGTCTTTGGCTGCTTGAAGCCGCTGACCTGGACGAAGCGCTGGCGTGGGGCCGCAAAGCCGTCGTCGCCTGCCGGACGCCGGTCGAGGTGCGCGCATTTCTCCCCAACCCAGGCAACTGAGCGGACCGGTGCACCCTTGATTCGCCCCAAAACCCGCGAGTGCTCCACTCTACTGCGCCAACCGCAGGACAAGGTCGCGCAGAGATCGATATCCTTGAACGCCGACGGTTCGGATCACAGCTTTAAAGATAACGAACTCGGGATAAGTCCTGTGAAACGCCGCTCAGCCCGGGAACCAGGAGGCGCAGGAGCGCCAGGGGAAGCGAACCCTGCCGGCTGGGTGCCCCGTCCCTCCATTCTTTCCAGCGAGGTGCCCGCAGATGGCTGCAAGTAACTCGCAATTGGATTGCAGATGATTACCGCTTCCCGGCGCACAATAACTCATAGAGCAACAAGAATCGCAAGCAGGCCGACCCCAGAAATCCGCGGCGCCACCCGGAAGCGCCAAAAAGCGGGAATTTTAACACGCTTATTTTGTGCAGTTTACAACTACAGTACCGCGCAAATAACCGGCGATTTCTGGGTTAAGTACATGATAAATAAGTTACTTAGCATAAGATACTACATAGGGTACACCCCTCCCCCCTTTTTCCCGTATCTTGATGAAAACAAACATGTTACGTATAAATGCTGCCCAAGATTCCTAAGAAAACAAAGAACTTACGCAAAACAGCCTCGCGCAATCCTGGTCGATCTTCGCCGCAAGAACCATCGCCGATAGGCGAGCTGTTCCAGCCAATCCGTCAACGTTCGTCGGTCTTCGTAGGCAGATCGTCAAGCCAGCGCGCGAAGGCGTTCGCCTGTTCCTGGCTCCGCCTGGCTTGCGTTATGAGCGAGAAAGCGATACGCACATCTGTCCCCGAGACAAGAGCCTGCTAATTCAGCGATCAAACGGTGGCGGACTTCCGCGACAGCCTCGAGCCCTTGGGCGAGCCGCTGATCTTCTATCAGATAAGGAACAAGCTGTGCGGCGGCATGACCTTCACGCCTTCCAGATCGTCAATCCCGGCAGGCCGCTGACACTGACCACCTACACCTACGCGGACGGGAAACTGGAACAGCACCTGGTCGAGCCGGCGCAATAGCTGCAGCGGTTGCAAACGGCCAGGCAGCGGCCCGATCAACGCGGTAGACTGAGGTGGTAAACGCCTTCCGCACACGGGAATCCGGAGAAACTGCAATGTTGCTTGCCGCTCTTCGCCTTGAGGTCCTCCGCGCCAATCAGGAGATTGCCCGCCGCGGGCTTGCTCCCCACACCTTCGGCAATGCCAGCGGGATCGACCGCACAGGCCGGGAGCCGCTGGTGGTCATCAAGCCCAGCGGCGTCGACTACGCTTCGCTCACTCCCGGTGACCTGGTCGTCGCCAATCTCGATGGGAAGATCGTTGAAGGCTCGCTGCGCCCCTCAAGCGACTTGGATACGCACACTTATCTCTACCGCGAGTTCCCTGGGATCGGCGGCGTAGTCCACACCCATTCCGAGTTTGCCACCTCCTGGGCCCAGGCTGGCCGGCCCATCCCCTGCCTCGGCACCACCCACGCCGACTACTTCCACGGACCCGTGCCGGTCACTGAACCCCTGACCGCCGCTGAGGTAAGCGAAGCATATGTGCACAACACCGGAGCCGTGATTGTGCGCCGCTTCAGGGACGGGGACCTGGACCCCATCGCTGTTCCCGGCGTGCTCGTCGCCGGCCATGCTCCGTTCGCCTGGGGAAAGACCCCGGCCGAGGCCGTGGAGCACGCTGATGTTCTGGAGTACATCGCCCGTCTGGCCTTCCGATCGGTTCTTCTCGGAGCGCCCGATTCCGGCATCCCGGTGTACGTTTCCGAACACCACTACCAGCGCAAGCACGGCCCCAAGGCCACCTACGGGCAGCGCTGAGGCGGCCTAGGAACAACGGCTCACTTGCCGACTCAGTTCGCGTTGACCTTGATTCAGTCAACAATCCGGGCAGGAGGAGGGTTGGAATCGAGTCAAATGAAATCCGGCGTGGGTGAAGATCGGCGACACTTCAACGACCGTTTGAACCCACACATTTTCGCTCTTAAAACGCAAGTAATCTGGTGTTAACCACCCTCCGATCATAAGTCTACCGGTTTCCATAGTTCAATCCCTTTTCACGGATACCACCTACCGTTTCCTGCATCTTCAACAGAATTCCATCAGCCTGTGGTTGACAATTTGCGGAACCGCGAGTCCCTATCTCGCGTATTCTCAGGCGATTGCGATTCATTTCTGAAGGAACTGCGCATTTGGCGCACATGGCAACCGACGTGCAACAAAGTTTGACGTTGTAGAAGTGTCCCCCATGGAAACGAGCCTTTTCAACCGTTTGCAGGCGACTGTACTTGCCGTGGCCACGGCGGGTCTGATCGTGCTTGCGGTTTTCAATCTCCGCCAGGAGGCGCAGTTCCAGCAGCCCGACGACGGGGTCTGGTGGCGCGAGGTGCAGGGGGGGCTGGAAGCAGTCAAGGTGCTTCCCGACAGTCCGGCCCAGCGCGCCGGAATTCAGCAGGGAGACTTGCTGACAGGAGCCGAAGTGCTGCCGGACACGGCCGCGCAACGTCCGGAGATGCCCGCTCAGGACCTGATGAACGGTGAAAAGTCCCTGCAGGCAAGCCCCCCTCAAAGTACCCAGATCCCGGCACGAAAGATTCTCCCCGAAATCTCCATCGTGCATTTGGCTGACCTGGAGCATGTTCTCCACAACACGCAGGTTTACGGCAAGGCGAGCTATGCCATCACTCGGGGGGGCATCCCGCTAGATACGCCTGTGGTGGTCATTCCCGAGCCGCTGGACCGGGGCCTGGCGCAGGCGCAGCGCATCATCGGCCTGGTGTACCTGGCCATCGGGATTTATGTGCTCTTCCGCCGCTGGGGCGCGGCCCGCGCCACCCATTTTTATCTTTTCTGCCTGGTCTCCTTCGCCCTGTGCACGCTGAAATATACGGGCGAGCTGAACGGACTGGATTGGACAGTCTTCTGGCTCAATGTAGCGGCCGAGTCGTTGCAGCCGGCGCTGTTTCTGCATTTTGCGCTGAGCTTTCCGGAGGAGCGGTTCAGGAACATTCGCCGCGGCTGGCTCTTGCCGCTGATCTATGCTCCCGGCGCGGCTCTGCTGGGACTGTGGCTGTGGGCTATCGAGACCCGCGAGGCGACCGGACTGCTGAAGCACCGGCTCGACCAGACAGCCACAGCCTATGACGCAATCTTCTACGTGCTGGCAGCGCTGCTGTTCATGCGCAGCTACAGAAAAGCCGACACTCCGCTGCTGCGTCAGCAGTTGAAATGGGTGACCCGCGGCACCCTGCTGGCGGTGCTGCCTTTCACGCTGTTTTACGCGGTTCCGTTCCTGCTGGACCTCGAACCGCCGCGGCTGCTCACCGACCTGGCCGGGCTCTCGCTGGTCTTTCTTCCATTGACCTTCAGCTGGGCCATCGTTCGCTACCGGTTGATGGACACCGACCTGATCTTCAAGCGGGGCGTGGCCTACACGCTGGCCATGGGCCTGGTTGCCGGCGGCTACTTCGGCACCATCGCGCTGATCTCCGTGGTTGTTCACAACGCGATGCCAGAAACGGTGCGGGAATGGGGTCTCGGGCTCTCCGTTCTGGCAGTTGCCGCCATCTTCGACCCGCTCAAGCGCAGGATCCAGGGCTGGGTCGACCGGACCTTCGACCGCCATCGCTACGACTACCGCAAGGCGCTGGTGGAGTTTGGGCGGGGCCTGAGTTCGGAGACGGATTTGGAGGCTCTGCTGGAGTCGATTGTGGAGCGGCTGCCGCGCACGCTGTTGGTGGCGCGGGTTGCCGTGTTCCTGATGCAGGATTCGGGCCGGCTTCGGCTGGCAGCCGCCCATGGGCTTCCAGCCGAAGTGAGCGCGGCGCAGGACAGGGGCGGAAAGGGCGCGCTGCACCTGGGCTTCCTGAACTTCGACCAGGCGCAGGACCACTCGCACATCTTCCTGGAGAACGCTCAGGCTGCGCTGCACCTGCCCGAGGCCGAGCAGCGTACCGCTGCACTGCTCGACCTGAACTACTATCTACCCTGCCGCGTGTCCGGGGATCCAAAAAAGGATGGCGCGGCCCAACGCACCATCGCCGTGATTGGGCTGGGACGCACCATCGGCGGCGACTTCCTGTCCAGCGAAGACGTGGAACTGCTGGAGTCGCTGGCCAGCTACATAGGCATCGCGCTCCAGAATGCCAGCCTGTACGCGCGCCTGGAAGCCAAGATCGGCGAATTCGAGCGTTTGAAAGAGTTCAACGAGAACATCGTCGAGTCAATCAACGTGGGCATCCTGGCGCTGGATCTGGACGATCGCATCGAGAGCTGGAACGCGCAGATGGAGGCCATGTATGCGCTCAGCCGCGCCGAAGCCATCGGCCAGGAACTTCGTTCGGTCTTTCCCCCGGACTTCGTCGACGCCCTGGACAGCTTCCGCAACGAGCAGGGCGTGCACCACCTCTACAAGTTCCGCCTGACCACCCGCGCCGGCGAACAGCGCACCGCCAACGTCGCGGTTGCGCCCCTGCTCTCGCGCGATTTTGTTTCCGTGGGGCGCATCATCCTGGTCGACGACATCACCGAGCGGGTCTCGCTCGAGTCGCAACTGGCGCAGGCCGACAAGCTCAGCTCCATTGGCCTGCTGGCCGCGGGCGTGGCGCACGAGATCAACACGCCGCTGGCCGTCATCTCAAGCTATGCACAAATGCTCTCCAAGCAGCTCAAGGCCGATGCGCGGTTGGGGCCGGTGCTGGACAAGATCACGCAGCAGAGCTTTCGCGCGGCGGAGATTGCCAATGGGTTGCTGAACTTCTCACGGACATCGACAACGGAATTTCGCGACACCAATCTGAACCAGGTGATTCGCGATACGCTTTCCCTGCTCGAACATCAGTTCAAGACGGCGCGAATCAATGTCGATCTGGACCTGGTGGAGGAGTTGCCGCCGATCAACGGCAACCCCGGAAAGCTGCAGCAGGTCTTTCTCAATCTTTTGTTGAATGCCAAAGAGGCCATGCCGGAGGGCGGACGCCTGCGCGTGGCCACGGCCGTGAATGGGCATGTGGAAGCCGTGGTAAGCGACTCAGGCTCGGGCATTGCACCCGAGCATCTCAAGCGCATCTACGATCCTTTCTTCACCACCAAGACCACTCCCAGGCCGGGCGACCGGCGCGGCACCGGGCTGGGACTTTCGGTCTCCTACGGAATCATCCAGGAGCACGCCGGTAAAATTCATGTCGAGAGCGCCGTCGGCGCCGGCACAACGTTTCATCTCGAGTTTCCGCTGTTGAGGAATTCAGTACATGCCTGAAGTTGACCTGCCCTTGAATGCGCCTATCGCCGCGCCCGCAGCCGGTGACGGTTCCACTGCCGCCAGCATCCTAGTGATCGACGACGAGGCGGCCATCCGCGAGTCGTTGGAAGTGCTGCTCTCGCTGGAGGGCTACGCGGTCAGGATGGCCAACGACGGCGAGCAGGGGCTGCGAAGCCTGGAGCAGGAAAACTTTGACCTGGTGCTTCTCGACCTGGCGCTGCCTGGCCAGAGCGGCCTGGAATTGCTGCCGCAGATCAAGGAACGCCAGCCGGAACTGCCGGTCATCATGATCACCGCCTACGGCACCGTGGACAACGTGGTGGAGGCGGTGCGCGCGGGCGCGGAAAACTTTGTTCAGAAGCCCTGGGACAACGAGAAGCTGCTAGCCGACATCCGCTCCGCCATTGCGCGGCACAAGGCCGAAGAAGAAAACCTGCAGCTCAAGCGCACCCTCAAGCAGCGCTACAACTTCGCCAATATCGTGGGCAAGAGCGAGATCATGCTGCGGGTCTTCGACCTGATTGGGCAAGTCGCGCCCAGCCGCTCCACGGTGCTCATTCAAGGCGAGAGCGGCACCGGCAAGGAACTGATCGCCAAGGCCATTCACGCCAACTCGCCGCGCAAGGACAAGCCCTTCGTGCCCATCAACACCGGGGCCATGCCGTCGGAGCTGCTGGAGTCCACGCTCTTTGGCCACGTCAAGGGCGCATTCACGTCTGCCATCGCCTCGAAGAAGGGCCTGTTTGAAGTGGCCAATGGGGGCACGCTCTTCCTGGACGAGATCGCCACCATGGGCACGGATACGCAGGCCAAGATTCTGCGCGTGCTGCAGGACCGGCGCTTCATGCACCTGGGCGGCATTCAGGAGATCCAGGTAGACGTGCGCATCATCGCCGCCACCAACATCGACCTGCGCCAGGCGGTGAAGGACGGCCGCTTCCGCGAGGACCTTTTCTACCGCCTGAACGTGATCACGGTCGACCTGCCGCCGCTGCGCGCGCGCCGCGAAGACATTCCCCTGCTGGCCAACCACTTCCTCGAGTTCTACGCCAACGAAAACGGACTGGCTCCCCGCAAACTCTCCTCCGACGCCTTGCGCGCCCTGGTCGATTACGAGTGGCCCGGCAACGTGCGCGAATTGGAAAACTCGATTGAGCGCGGCGTGGTGCTCTCCTCAGGACCCATCATCGGCTCCGACCTGCTGCCCGGCCACATTACTGGCCGCAGCTTCCAGGATGCGCTGCTGGAGCACAACCCCAACGCCTCGCTCTTCGACATCCTGGAAGACATCGAGCGCCGCATCATCATCGAGAAGCTGGAGCGCTGCAACTGGAACCAGACCGACGCCGCCGAACAATTCCGCATCCCGCTCTCGACGCTGAACCAGAAGATCAAGCGGCTGAACATCGAGATACGGAAGAAGGGGCGGGAATAAGGCGGGAAACTGGGTAGAACTGCCAGGGCAAGAAGGCTCAGGTCAAGGCTCGATATCTGTCATCCGGATGGGAGGAGCGGTTCTTGCAAACCCTGTTTCAGGACCTGCGCTATTCGCTGCGGCAATTGATCGGCAGCCCCGGGTTCAGCCTCACGGCGGTGATCTCCCTCGCGCTTGGCATTGGCGCAACGGCCGCGGTCTTCAGCGTCCTCTATGCCGCGCTGATCAATCCATATCCGTTCACTCAAGCTGATCGCATCATGCGCCTGGCGGTCCGCGACAAGGCCGGCGACGGCCATTGGGTGAGTCTGAGCAGCCCGCAGATCAAGCAGCTGCGGCAATCGCCCGCGGTCGACAGCCTGGTGGCCATGGACGATTGGTCGATGACCCTCACCGGGCGCGATCTTCCGGAAGATGTAAATGCCGTCTACCTTACCCCCAATGGCTTCGACTTCCTCGGCGTGCCCGTGTGGCGCGGACGCGGCCTGGTGCCCAGCGACGCTATCGAAGGAGGGAGCCCGCAGCCGGTGGTGGTGCTCGGCTACCAGTTCTGGCAGCGGCACTTCAACTCCGATCCGGGGGTGCTCGGCCAGACCATCCAGCTCGAACACAAAACCTACACCATCGTGGGCATCGCCGCGCCGCGCTTCCGCTGGTATAGCGCGGACGTTTACCTGCCGCTCGATCTGAACCAGGATCCGGTGCCGATCTTCATTGTGGACTTTCGGCTCAAGCCGGGCGCGTCGCGCGAGGGAACAGACGCGGCGCTACAGCCGTTGATGGAGCAGTTCGCCAAAGAAACGCCGAAGCATTTCCCCGAGCACTTCAAGGTCGAAGTCCAGGGTCTGAACGATTGGGTCGTCCGGCAGATAGGCCGCACGCTTTACCTGCTATTCGGCGCGGTGGCGTTATTGCTCGCCATTGGCTGCGGTAACGTCTCGATTCTGCTGCTGGCCCGCGGCACGGCGCGTCAGCATGAACTGGCGGTGCGCGCCGCCATTGGGGCAGGGCGCGGACGAATCGTTCGGCAACTACTGACCGAGTCGCTGGTGCTGGCAATGACGGGCGCGGCGTTTGGCGTGCTTACTGCCTACGGCATGCTTGCGGGCATCCGCGTCGTGCTTCCGCGCGAGGCCTTTGCACCCGAGGTGGTCATCGGCATCAACCTGCCAGTGCTTTTCTTCAGCATAGGGGTCGCTCTGCTCACCGGGATTCTGTTTGGCCTGTGGCCGGCCCTGCAAGTCTCGCGGCTGGCCATGGTGCAGAGCTTGCAATCCAATACGCGCAGGATGGCCGGAAGCGTGCACGGACGCAGAACTCAAAGCCTGCTCATCGCCGGTCAGATTGCCCTGACTCTATTGCTGCTTGCCGGAGCGGGCACGGCGATGGAGGGTTTTCAACGGCTGATGCACGTTCCGCTGGGATATGACCCGCACCATGTGATGTCCGTCGGAATTCCCATTCCCGAGAACGGCTACAAAACCTGGGAGGCGCGCTCCAACTACATCGAGCAGTTGCGGACTGCGGTTGCCGCGACGCCCGGCATATCCGCGGCAGGAATATCCGCCAATGCCACGCCCCCAGAGAACGGCCGGACCGAGCGGATTGAGATTCAAGGACGCCCCGCGCTGGAGCAACAGACTACGCTTCTCAATTTCGTAAGTCCGGAATATTTCCTGTCGCTGCGTATTCCGCTGCTGCGGGGAAGGATGTGGACCGAACCTGAGAACCATGCCGCCGCGCATGTTGCGGTGATCAACCAGGCCATGGCGCGGCTCTATTTTCCCAATGGAGATGCCATCGGCCAATCCATAAAGGTGCCCGGCATTGAAAACCGGCCGCCCATCATGCTGTCCGCGCCGGACATTGCGGACTCGTGGATGCAGATCGTCGGCATTGTCGCCGACCATCGCAACGCCGGCTTGCGCGATCCAGCCAAACCCGAAGCCTTTGTTCCCTGGACGCTCTGCATGGGGGAATATACGGAGATATTGGTGCGCTCCGATGTGCCGCCGTTATCGTTGCTCCACGCCATCCGCAAGCAACTGACGGTTGTGAATGCCGATCAGCAGGTCGGCGGTGAATCCACCGATCTGGAACAGTGGATCCGCGACGAGCCCGAGTGGCAGCAGAATTACCTGATCGCATGGATCTTCGGGGCATTCTCCGTGCTGGCTCTGGCTTTGGCCGCGGTAGGTCTCTACAGCGTAGTGTCGTACAGCGTAACGCAGAGAACCAGCGAGTTCGGGATTCGCATGGCCCTGGGCGCGCAGCGAAGCGATGTGCTGCGCATTGTCTTTGCCTCTGTGCTGGTGAACGTCGGCGCGGGGATTCTGGCCGGCATTGGGCTCAGGCTGGCGCTGAACGGGGTTCTTGCTACATGGGCTGAGGGCAGCTCGCGCGACCCTTTGATTCTGCTGGCCACCACGGTCCTTCTCATCCTTGTGGCGGCGATGGCGTGCGCAGTGCCGGCGCGGCGAGCTGCGAGGCTTGAGCCGATGGCGGCGCTTCGCTGCGAGTAGAGAGAAGCTCCAAGCAGTTCCGGTTACGCCTCCACCGCCCGCAGCCAGTTGGTCAGAAACGCCTTCAATTCAGCTGGCGGCCGCAGCCAGACCTCCGCTACTGACTCACGAAGGATGTGCCGCACAAGAACGCTGATGTGGGGTCCTTGCAGCGCATTCACCACGCGAAACGCGGCTTCGTCGGTGAGGTCGTCGCCGAGATAGGCGACCGGGCCGTGAGCTCCGGCTTCCTCTAGAATCGCCTCGACCGCGCCGCCCTTGTCGCGGCCGGCGCGCAGCTCCAGACCCGCTTCAAATTCCAGCAGCGCCAGGCCGTCCAGTTTTGCCAGTGGCTCAAACAGCGCGCGCGTGCGCCGCTCGATCAGCTCCTGCGTGTGCCGCGCGTGGCCGCGCCAGTGCATCACCGCGCCGTTGGCCTTGTCCTCGAACAATCCGCCCAGCGCATCGCGCCGCAGTTGCTCCTTGAGCTCTTCAAGACTGGCCATTGTCGCCGGCGGGGCCTGCTGCAACTCCCGGCGGCCATCGGGAAAGAGGCGCTCTGCTCCGTGCAGGCCCCAGACCTCAAGTGGCGGGTCAAGCGCCAGCAGGGGCGCAATCTCTGCCGCTGGCCGGCCGGTAATGACCACCATGCGGGTATGGTTCCCGTTGCGGATGAGCTTCAGCAGTTCCCGAACGCCCGCCCACGGCCGCGCCTCAAACCGGTTCAGGCGGAAGGACGCCAGGGTGCCATCGTAGTCAAGCAGAAGAATCGGCTGCGCGCCGCTCGCAAACGCTCCGAAGAATACTTCCAGCTTTTCAGCAGCTTCAAGGGTCAATGAATTTCTCTTTCCCAACCATTTTATCGTTTGACCGCCGCATCCCCTGGCAAAGCCGATGCAAAGCACCGCGAAGCTTCTCGCGCCGCCTCATGCGCTATTCTGTCCTTGCATCACCTAGTTCAGGAGAGCGGAAAGCCCCTCATGGGGCCGCGCGGCAGACCCAATGGCCAACGGACTCATCGAAAGAACCGCCAAGGACGTCGTGCTCACCGCGCAGGACTACACCCTGTTCGCTTACCGGTCGGTGATGAATGCGTTCCATCCGCCGCGTTACTGGACGGATTTCCTCATTCAATCGAACATCATCGGTGTCGGCTCAACAACCATCGTGCTGCTTTCTGGATTCTTCACCGGCGGCGTGCTGGCGCTGCAATCGGCGGCCACGCTGTCGGAGTTCGGCGCATCCGCCGTGACCGGCCGCTTTGTCTCGCTGACCATGATCCGCGAACTGGGCCCGGTGCTTACCGGCATCATGGTGGCCGGACGCAACGCTTCCTCGATGGCCAGCGAACTCGGCTCCATGGTGGTCACCGAGCAGATCGACGCCATGCGCGCCCTGGGCGTGGACCCCATGCGCAAGCTGGTCACGCCGAGGCTGTTTGCCTGCATTACCATGCTGTTCTTTCTCACCATCCTGGCCGATGCCTTCGGCATCTTCGGCGGGGCTTTCGTCACTGTCTTCATGAATCACCAGAACGGCACGCAGTACTTCTCGCAGGCCTGGGAGCACCTCCGTTACCCCGACATCATCCAGGGCCTGGTCAAGCCGCTGGTCTCCGGCTTCATCATCGCTTCGGTGGGCTGCTTCTATGGCATGAGGACCACGGGCGGCACCGAGGGCGTAGGCCGCTCCACCATCGATGCGGTCGTCTTCTCCTCCGTGATCATCATCTTCGCCGACTTTCTACTCACCCAGGTGCTGCTTACGCTCATGCCGCCGCTATGACGGAGACTCCCGCTTCCGCCCAGTCCACGCAGCCACTCGCAGGCGAAGCCCCTGCTGCGCCCGCGGATGCCGCTCCGGTGGTCGCCTTTCGCAATGTCTCCATCGCCTTTGATGGGCCGCTGGTTCTTGACGATATAAGCTTCTCTATAGCGCCGGACGAGACGCGCATTCTGCTGGGTCCGGCGGGCGTGGGCAAGAGCGTGCTGCTCAAGCTCATCAATGGCCTGCTGCGGCCCGATCGGGGTAGCATCCGGCTCTTCGGCGAAGAGATCACGACCATGCGGGAGGAACAGCTATTCCCCCTGCGCACGCGCACCGGCATGGTGTTTCAGGAGGGCGCGCTCTTCGATTCGCTCTCCGTCCGCGACAATGTGGCCTACCAGCTGATCCAGGAGCGTGTGCCCGATGAGGAGATCGATGCCCGCGTCCACCAGGCGCTGACCTTTGTCGAACTCGACAACACCTTCGGATTCTATCCCGCCAGCCTTTCGGGCGGCATGAAGCGCCGCGTGGCCATCGCCCGCGCCCTGATCCGCCAGCCCGAGCTGATTCTCTACGACTCGCCCACCGGGGGCCTGGACCCCGTCACCTCAACCACGATCATCGAGCTGGTGATGAAAGAGCGCGACGTCTATCGCACGCCATCCATCCTGGTGACCCACCGCCTCCAGGACGCCTTTACCCTATGTACGCACCGCTTCGACCCGGAACTTGGCCGGATGACGCTGCTCCCCAAGGGCGAGACCGACGCCAACACCACCTTTCTAATGCTGGAAGAAGGACGGCTGATCTTTGACGGCTCGCTGCACGAACTGGTTCACAGCGACAACAAGTTCGTGAGGGAGTTTCTGGAGTAGGAGGGAACAGGGATCAGGGAATAGGGTCCCTCGGTCCCTTCCTACGTCGTCCGCGCGGCTTTGCGCAGCCGGTCGCGAATGGCTGTGCCGACCCCTAGGTCCGGCGGCACGGGGCAGAGAATCACCGTGCATCCCTGGGCATCGAGCCAACGCAGGCCGGAGTAGAGCCCGCGCGCCAGCTCCTCCGGGGCAGCCCACCGGCCCCAGGGGTAAAGCAGGGAGCCGGGAATTCTGCAGTGCACCTCAGCGGGCAGAAGAACCCCGATCAACTCCGCGGGAAAGCGATTCGCAGCTTCGGCCAGCCGTGCGCCCAGAGCCTCCAGGGGCTCCTCGATCAGAACTAGACGCGCCCTGGGCGCATAGTGGCGCAGGCCGACTCCTGGCGAAGGCAGGGCGGATTGCGGTGTCTCCGTGAGCTGCAGCCCGCCGCGAAAGACCTCTACCTTACCGGCAGTGTCTCGAATCTGGAGGGTCGTCACCGCGCCAGGCCGGTAGAGGACCATGGGGCTCTGGCCGGGGTCGAGCACGGTGGATTCGACCCCATGGTCCGTCGGCCCTGCGTCCACCACCGCATCGATGCGTCCGTCCAGGTCGTCGAGGACATGGGCTGCCGAGGTGGGGCTAGTGTGGCCAAAGGTATTGGCACTGGGCGCGGCTACGGGAACCCCGGCGCGGCGGATCAGTTCCAGAGCCACCGGGTGCGCCGGCATGCGTACCCCCACCAGCGGCCGCCCGGCGGTCACTGCATCCGGGACCGCCGCCGTGCGCGGCAACAGCAACGTCAGCGGCCCTGGCCAGAAGGTTTCCATCAGCCTGCGAGCGGCTTCGGGGATCTCGGTGACCAATCCATCCAATATGGCCAGGTCGGCAATGTGCACAATGATTGGGTCCCACGCAGGCCGCTGCTTGGCCTCGAAGATCTTCCCCACAGCGTCCCGGTCCAGCGCATTGGCGCCCAGACCGTAGACGGTCTCCGTGGGCAGCGCCACCAGTCCGCCTGCGCGCAGAATCTGCGCAGCCCTGTCGAGCGCCTCTTGCGCCTGGGGAGTTTCCAGTTGATCGGGGTCCACAACCAGCCGCAGGGTCTTCACCGCTCCATTGTCGCCTTTCGCGCCCCGCGCATGCCACCTGCCGTATACTCACTGCTACCAATGCCTGTCGAGACCGAGATCAAATTCCGCGTCAACGATCTGGCCGGCCTCGCCGGCCTCATCCAGGCCGCCGGTTTTCGGCTCCAGACGCCGCGCAGCTTTGAGAGCAACGTCCTTTACGACACGCCCGACCGTCAGATGCGGGCGCGCACCGAGATTCTGCGCATCCGCAGCTACGCCGGCCGTTACCTGCTGACCCACAAGCGTCTGCCCGACACCGGCCCCGGCGAAGACACCCACAAACACCGCGTCGAGACCGAGACCGAAGTCTCCGACGGCGACGCCCTGGCTCAGGTCTTTATCTCACTTGGCCTGGTGGCCGCCTTCCGCTACGAGAAGTGGCGCACGGAGTGGGAAGATGGCGAGGGCCACTGCGTGGTGGATGAGACCCCCATCGGAGACTTTGCCGAGTTGGAAGGCCCGGCGGAGTGGATCGATCGCACGGCCCGCCGCCTGGACATTGAGCAGGACAAGTACATCACCCTCAGCTATGGGCGGCTTTTTGACCTTTGGCGGGAACAGCAGGGGTCTGCGGCGCAGGACCTAACCTTTGCGGCTGTGTCCGGGAGCAGCGCGCGGACATAGGCCTGGCCTGGAGCGGCCGCGGGCAGGCAATTGTGGAATCGCTCAAAAGGCGAGCGCGGTGTCGTCGCCGCCTCCGCACTCGCAAGGCAGGGAATGTCCCGCTGCCCCCCTTGCAAGTCCCGAAGCTGGAACGCGATTCATCTTCACTTCGCGCGAGTATGGCCCGAGATAGCCATGCTCTCTCACCCTTTCGGAATCTGGACGATTCATTCAACCGGGATTAGACTGAATCAGGGTCCTGATGCCACCGTCTGCCCAGATTCCCGATTCCGCCGGTCCTGGCGCGCTTTCCCTTGTGCTGATCGGGCCCGATGAACAGCGCCGCCGGGCCGTGGTCGAGGCTCTGTCCGGAAGCCCGGTCGGGGTGATCCGTGAGATTTCCTCCTATCCCTCCGACCTCGACGAAGTGCCCCGCATCCTGGAGAACCAGTGCGATGTGGTCATCGTCGACCTGGACAGCGATCCGGAGTATGCCCTGGATGTGGTGGAGAGCATTTACGCCTGCGGCTCGGCCACCGTGATTGTCTGTTCGGCTAAAGCCAACCTGGAGCTAGCGGTCCGGTGCATGCGCGCAGGAGCGCGCGAGTTCCTCACCCTCCCGCTGAATCCGGCCACCATTGCCGACGCGCTGGCGCGCATCTCGATCCGCGGCTCGTCCTCGACCCCGGCCCGAAAAACGGCCAGAAAGCTGTTTGTGTTCCTGGGCGCCAAAGGCGGATGCGGCGTGACCACCATTGCCTCCAATTTCGCGGTCTCGCTGGCGCAGGAGTCGCAGCAGAGCACGCTGCTGATCGACCTGGGCCTGCCGCTGGGAGATGCGGCGCTCAACCTCGGCATGGTCGCCGAGTACTCCACCTTTAACGCCCTGGAAAACTACGTCCGGCTGGATGCCAGCTTTCTTTCCACACTGCTGGCCAGGCATACTTCGGGACTTTCGGTGCTGGCCGCGCCGGGCGAGTTCATGCCCAGCGAGCCGCCCCTTGAAGCCATCGACCGGCTGCTTTCAGTCGCCCGCCAGGCCTTCGATTACGTCGTGGTGGACGCGGGCTCCAGGATGGACCTGAAGGATGCCAGGTTCATCGACGATTCTGCCGTTCTTTACCTGATCACGCAGATCGGCGTCACAGAGTTGCGCAACTCCAATCGCATGATCGGCCAGTTTTTCGCCTCGCGCGGCGCCAAACTGCAAGTGGTGGTGAACCGCTACACGCCGCAGGCTCTGCTGCTGGAAGACAAGCAGGTGGAAAAGGCGCTGACACGATCGATCGACTGGAAGGTTCCCGACGATTTTGCTACCGCTCGCCGGACCCAGAACACGGCCACGCCCATCGCCATGGAAGACTCCTCCATTTCGCGGGCCATTCGCCGCATGGCGCGCAAAGCCTGCGGGCTGCCCGAAGAGGACGAAAAGAGCCATCGTTCCGGGCTGTTCGGATGGGCGCGTGGCGCCATGAAGCGCTCGCGACCCGAGCGCGAATCGGCGGAGGTCGCTCCGCCCTCCATCATCTCCACTGCCGGTCTCGACCCCGACCACGTGAAGTACTGAACACTGTACCTAAGTCCTTTATTTGCGAAAAATGGCGAAAAAGCGTGTAACGCGTAAGTTGTTTATTTTCATAGGACTTCCGAGGCATTGTTTAGCGTAACATATTTATTTTCATCTGCTTACGGGAAAAAGGGGGGAGGGGGGTACCCTATGTAGCATTCTGGGTGTTCCCGGCCGTTCACGGTTTCCCTGTTTCTTCAGCTTTCTTGCCCTGGAAGACGGAGGGTTCTTGAGGTCGGCCTGGGGCCTCTCATGCCGCAGGGCGGCCGGAGGTTCGATCGCTTTGGACATGGCTTTGTCTCCGGTCTGGGCTTTTCCCTTTTCACTCTTCGATTGTGCGCCGGAAAGGCAGAATGATCTGCAAATGCGGGGAGAGAGAGTTGCATTTTCTTCAGGACCGAAAAAAGCGAGAGAAACCCGGTCTTGGCAAGGAGTCCACCGCTTCCGGACCTCGCATGCAACTTGCTGGGCCATTTCTGCCTGGAAGGGTTTCGCGTCGCGTCGTTTGTTGGAGAAGGGGGGGCTTGCGGATGGCGGGTCTACTCGGCGGGAAGGGCCAAGAGCCGGAAGACTGCCGAGAAGCCGACTTTTCACTACCGATCTTATGGATTGTACTTGAGCGGGAATCCTTAGATTCCCGCTCACTTCACAGCACCGCGGAAAGCACTGTAAAACCGCCAGTATTTTAGACCCTCCGGGATGGGGATTTCCGCTCACTCCATTACCGCGTTTCTTGAAGTTCGACGGTCCTTCAGTTTGTTCGACCTCACTGCTGGCTCCCTCCCTTGGCACAAGGGTGGCCGACCAGTTCCATGTACTCTTTGAATGTCAGCGATTTGCCCGTTTTTCTTGATCTTTCCGTCTGGACCAGCTTGTAATGCGGCTTCAATTGCCCACAAACTGACAGCACGTACCATCGGGCACCGCTTTTAATCGTGGCGTCAAAGATCAAGCTTGCCGAACCCGAACAGAATATGTAATCTCTTGAAATGTACGTCGTATTTGTAAATCGTTTTTCAAACATAGATAGCAAGCCGACGCAGGGAGAAAGAATGATAAACAGACGCATTGGCGTGGTGGTGTTGATCGCGGTAGGACTCTTTTCGCGGGTGCTGCTTGCGGCAGATACTACTTCATCGGTTCAAGTAACGATTGGGCCGGGAGCGCGGTTTACGATCTCGGGACCCGCTGGTACGAAGGTGATGACCCCTCCTGTTCAAGGCGCCGCCTATCAGCCCCCCCCTCCTTTGCCAATGTGTGCTACAAGCCAAAAAACGTACCCAGAATGCCAATTGAGTCGCGATTACGAGGACGTACTGAAATTGGAATCCGCTTCAACGAACGCCTTTGCGATCTTGCAGTATCCAGAACAAACATCTTCCGATCTCGCCAAACGACGGGTAACCGCATTCTTTCTAAACTTCTATTTGAGAGACTACGGTTTCGCAGGTATCGAAGAGGACTCTCGCAATCATCCGGCTGCATGGGAACCCGATCCGGAAAAGCGGCAGCTCATATTGGTGGCGACAGACTCCTTACGCACTCATTATATTTCCCGGACCGAGGGAGCCTCCGGCCTTACCTCAGTTGATGCAAAGAACTTGATTCGCTTCAGGGCTTTGCTTTCCTCTGGGAATGCCGGTCCTCTCACTAAGGAGGTCCAGAGCATTGTCGACGAAATTTCGAGTGCGCTGAACCACAAACAGAATTGGACAGCGGCTGATTGGAACGGCGTGCTGTCTCGATGTGCGATCGATCTTGAGCGCGGATCCGATCAAGCGAACAACTTGGCCGCCGTCCGCGTCTCAACTGGACTCAACGAAATTGAGCCCGAGATCATTCCGAACGAACTGCTCACCTATTTGCAACTTCCGGGGGACACACTGCCCGAACCAGTCAAACAGGATAACGCTAACCCATCACTCGTACAGCTCAACGTCCGTGGGGTATACGATTGGCCTGCCGGGGATGGGTCCGCCAAGGCACTCCTGGACTATTGGACCCAAGTTTCACAGCTAGATATTGCTAACGATGCCGACATATATTTCTTGACTGGAATTGCACATAACGGCGATACATGGCAGACAACATTGACCAAGCTGATTGCGGATCTCACGGCTGCGGTGACTGCGATTGAAAAATGGAGAAATCTCGAGGGTACCCTGTATAACTTCGTGAGTGGAGCGGCTCCCGATTCTTCGTCTAGAATAAGTGCGCTGCCAGGGTTGTTGACGGGTCCCAAGCCGGATTTGTCCGCCCAGCAGATTAGCTTTATTACTCAATCGGTTAAGCGCTATGCGTCTTTCGCCAATACAGACGGCCCGCCAGTTTCCCGTCAGGTTATCGCTACCCTTGTTGACGACGAATTAGGTGCCATTCCAGTTTATGAGGGAGTTTACGTCGAGGTCAACCAGCGATCAGTTCTTAGTCAACGCAGCGGCGGCGCGGCTTCCGTTTCTTCCGTTTCGCTCATTCAACGCAACTATCGATCCGACATCGGCCTGCCATATTCGGTGTCGAGGCTTGGTCTTTCAGGAACTAATTTTCCATGGAATGATCCGTTCGAATCCCTGATCGAGCCCTATCTCGCGACCATGGGAACGACGTTTCAGCTTCCCTATTTTACGGACGCAGCATCGGAGAATACATTTTTTACGAGCCTGGTGGCACTTCGCAATTACTCAGCGGAATTGACTGACAAGCTCAGACAAGAGGCCCCCCTAGTTAGGGCCTATGCGAGAGATCTAGGAAAACAGGTTGTTGAGGAGATTAAATACCAGCGTAATGGGCGAATCACGGTTCCCGAACCCGCGATTGCCGAGGCGGTTTATGCATCGGCCGGCTCGTCGATCCATGATAACCAACCTATAGCGATGATTCGACCAGCCTTTCGTTACACATTGAGCGCACGCATCGACGGGATTACGGCGGTTCAGCCTTGGTATGTACCAGGAAGTGCCCTTGACATCAAACTATCCTGTGCGGGTCCCATTGCCACATCCCCACAGCAGAAAGAGGCTATCTTAAAGAGGCCGGATTCCGGCGCGTTCCAAAAGGATCTCGTGAGGTTGATGCAGGCTTACACTGCGAAAACCGTGTTTCGTGGCAAGGTCGTCACAAATACCCAGGTTATACAAGGTGATCTAAGTGGAATGAATGTGGTTGCCGTATCTCTCGACATTCCTGAGGGCAGCCGCACTGTTTCGGTGACTTCGATTTCTCATTCAACGACCGAAGCGATGCCCGGTTTAGGCTTCCGGCTAGTCGCGGGTGGGAACGCTGCCGGAGCCCCACAGATGCTTAGCTTGGATTATGGCCCATTCGAGATTGGTGAACAATGTTCAGCGACGCTTTCTCCAGTTGGAGTTGACGCCCAAGCTGCGATGGAGACGTCAGCTAGATATAGCGGTAGGCAGTGAAGATCGTCAGTAACAGTCCGTTGGGGTGTTGCTCAATGAAGCTATGGACTCTATCGCTGTTGATTCTCACTGCCTTCTCCGCTGCTGTCGCGAGCGCGCAGACCCGGATTTCAGACATAGACACGCGGCTAAATGGCGAGGAACTACTCCACGAGTGGTCAGCGCATGGGTTTGTCGAATTGCATCGCACGCAGCTCTTTGCATTCGATCAGGCATTGGCCATTGTAAGCGGAAAACATTACTTGTTCCCTGGCGTCACGTTTGAACCGCCAACATTTCCCGTGGATCTCCGATTGGGCCAGGGCTCCATGGATCCGCCCGAATTTCCGGCGACCATGGAAGCAGGGCAAATTGCTACGACCTACGGTTTGATTGACTCAGTCGTTGGTCAAACCCTCTCCGACAGAGAAGTCGATGAGCTGGCTTTAAGGGAAACGGGGGCACCATTTGCAATGGTTTCTTCCTACGCAGATAGTAGATTTATCGACAGCCAACGGCCTTTTGGACCGGGCGACTACAAGTATCTTTACCCGGGCCTTGCGCCTTATCCGTCGCTCTCCAATTGGGGCTATTTCGGTGCTGGGCTGCGAGGGAATTTTCTGTTCAGCGAGGGTTTTCTTCTAGCTGGTCTTGGCGCGATTAAGCAAGCAGAAACCCTGGGGAAGTATGGAAGCGTCTGGGACAACGACTTTACTTCCGGAAATTCGCCCCGTGGTTACGTCTTTGCTCAGATGGGCTTCGATTACGCCGCCAACGGGCAATACATTCACGATTATTTCGACAGGATGCTCCTTGCTCCGCCAGCCATTCAATCGATGCTTCGTACGCAATATGACCTAATTCGATACTTAAGAAAGGGGGCTTTGTACTATGCAGGTTCTGACGAAGAATTTCGACGACGCTACGATCTTCTTGCGACGCGTATTCAGGATGCTGCGCTTGCTGATGCCCGTGCGCGTGCCTTGTTGGACGTGATGCGAAGGGAAGAACACGACGCAGATGTCAGGAAGAAAAACAAGGAGAAGGAGGAGAAACTAAAGCGGGAGTATCCAGGCGGACCACCTCAACCTGATATCCTGCCGGCTGGGCCTTCAATCTGCGTCGCATGTTATGGAACTGGTCCGTACATCAGCCCTATCTCGCCACCTCAAATTCAGCCCTACCAACCAGTTGTTCCGTCGCTTCCGCATTATTGGCAATCCCCATCGCCGTATTCTCCGGGGCCTGATGATTCTGGGCAAGGAGGCGGCCAAGAACAACCTGTAGTGACGGTGCCTACACCCGATTGACACTGTAGGTGGCTCTCCTCAGGAACGCGGATTTGTGGCTCGCCAAAGTTCGTAATAGGTGTCGTTTAGGGCATTCCCATTCGTGTCAGGGACAAGACCTGAAAGCGGAATATCTTTCCACCCGAATTCCTGCACCCGTGATTTCCCACCCGTGATTGGCCCGTCTTACACGTATTTCGCCGTATTTAGGCAACCCACCAAGTCTTGTAAGTAGTTGGAAGTACAAGTTATTAACGCCCTGAAAATGCCGGCGTCGGAGAAGATCCGACAGGATTTGTCCCCGTAAACGCCCCAGGGACTGGCAATAGGGTCGTTCCTGGATGGTCGCGCGCTCGGCGGTTGGTAGTTGATCAACTCCACCGGGCAAGCAAGAAGGGGAAGAGAGGCAGAAGAGGCCGCGACAAGAGGGTTGATTTTCACGGGAAAACCGAGGAGCGTCCCGCAGGGGCTAAAGCCCAGCTGCATTTTCAGCGGTTTGCGGCATGACTGAAGTCATGCCCTGTTGCAAGGCCTCTCGAATTCGAGTCGCGATCGAGTTTTTCAGCGGCCTGTGGAATCCAGCACCCCTCGGGATTGAGCCATTCCGCGGCCTGGAGGGCGGATCGTCAAGCAGGTATTTTTCGCAGGCGGCGCGGTAAACCGCAGTTCAAGGTCCAGCAGGGCCTCTGAGGGCCAGGAGGCCATCAGAACAGCCGTTCTACCAGCCCCTGCTAGCAAAAATCGCTCGCCTGGGACCCCGGGCCAGGAGGCGCTACGGCTTTTCGCGGCCTGTGGGGCGACGGGCTACTTCTCGGCGCCGTGGCATTTTTTGTACTTCTTGCCGCTGCCGCAGGGGCAGGGGTCGTTGCGGCCCACTTTTTCTCCTGTGCGGCGCTGGGTGGGCTGGCTGGCGTCGCCGGAGCCGGCAAACTGGGCTGCCTCCAGCTCGCGCTGCTTCTTGCGCTGGAACTCCTTTTCGAGGGCGTCGATGGTGGTGGAGGCCTGGCGGGTGGGAATGGAGATTTCGCGCGGGGCGGCTTCGAGCGTGGGCGGCTTGGCGGAGCTGGCCACGGGCGGAGCCGGGGGCACGGGGCGGCGCGGTTCGGGAGCCGCATTTACGGGCTGGCCGTCGGGGCCGAGAATCTGCATGCGGAAGAGGAAGCGGACCGTGTCTTCCTGGAACTTGAGCATCATGGCCTCGAACATGTCGAAGGATTCGCGCTTGTATTCGACCAGCGGATCGCGCTGCGCGTAGCCGCGCAGGCTGATGCCTTCCTTGAGGTGATCCATGGCCAGCAGGTGGTCTTTCCACAGGCCGTCGATGACACTGAGCATGACCATGCGCTCGTGGTAGCGCATGGTGGGGCTGGAGAGAATCTTCTCCTTGGCGTCGTAATCGACTCTCAGCTTCTCGAAGATGGTCTCGCCCAGCTCGTGCCGGCCCAGTTCCAGCGGATTGATGGCAGCCGCCTTCAGGCTGAGGCCAAATTGTCCGATAAGCCGGTCCTCGAGGCCCTTGAGGTTCCATTGATCGGGGTGCTTGTCGTCGGGCGCGAACTCGTCCAGCATGGTGCTCAGGATTCCGCCGACATACTCCTCGAGGATGAGCTCCTTCTGATCCGCTTCTTCAAGCAGCTGGCGGCGCACGCCGTAGACGGCCTCGCGCTGCTTGTTCATCACGTCGTCGTATTCGAGCAGATGCTTGCGGGACTCGAAGTTCTGCGCTTCGACGGCCTTCTGCGCGCCTTCAATCCGATTGGAGATCATCTTCGACTCGATGGGCACGCCCTCTTCCATGCCGAGCCTCTCGAGCAGGTTCGAGATCCACTGCTTGGCGAAGATGCGCATCAGGTCGTCTTCGAGGGAGAGAAAGAAGCGGCTCTCGCCGGGATCGCCCTGGCGTCCGGCGCGTCCACGAAGCTGATTGTCGATGCGGCGGGACTCGTGGCGCTCGGTGCCCAGAATGAAGAGGCCGCCGGCCTCGATGACCTGCTCGTGATCGAGACGCGCTGTCTCCGCATGGCCCGCGAAGGCTTCGGCCCACTCCTGATTGCCGACTTCGAACTCCTGGCCGTTGTAGTAGAAGCGCTGGAAACCTGCCGGCGCCATGGGACTGATGGCGCCCTCGGCCACGCTGATGGCGCGCGCATGGCCCTTCTTCACCAGCTCCTGGCGGGCCATGAAATCCGGATTGCCGCCGAGGAGAATATCGGTGCCGCGGCCGGCCATGTTGGTGGAGATGGTGACCATGCCGAGGCGGCCGGCCTGGGCGACGATTTCGGCTTCGCGCTCGTGGAACTTGGCGTTGAGGACGACGTGGCGCACGCCCTTGCGCTGGAGAATGGCGGAGAGACGCTCACTCTTTTCGATGGATGTAGTGCCAACCAGCACGGGCTGCTTGCTCTCGTGCAGCTCGGCAATGTTGTCGGCCACGGCCTTGTACTTTTCCTTCTCGGTGCGGTAAACGACGTCGGCATTTTCCAACCGCCGCATGGGCTTGTTGGTGGGGATGACGACGATTTCGAGCTTGTAGATTTTCTCGAACTCGGCGGCCTCGGTTTCGGCCGTGCCGGTCATGCCGCTCAGTTTCTTGTAGAGGCGGAAGTAGTTCTGGAAGGTGATGGTGGCGAGGGTCTGGTCTTCCTTGCGGATGTTGACGCCTTCCTTGGCTTCGATGGACTGGTGGAGGCCATCGGACCAGCGGCGGCCGGGCATGAGGCGGCCAGTGAAGGTGTCGACGATGATGACTTCGCCGTCCTTGACGACGTATTCCACATCGCGATGGTAGAGGGCCTCGGCCTTGATGCCGGTCTCGACGTAGTGTTTGAGTTCCCAGTTTTCCGCGTCGGCGATGTTGCCGATGCCGAGCAGCTTCTCGATGGTCTCCCAGCCCTGGTCTGTGACGCCGATGGTGCGCTGCTTCTCGTCGATGATGTAGTCGCCGCTGAGAAACTTTTCGCCTTCGCCGAGGCGGATGCCGAGCTCTTCCTGGCGGCGATGGTCGCTCCACTCGATCTCCTCGCCTTTTTCGAGCTGAGGAATGATCTTGCGGGCGCGGGCGTACTTGTCGGTGGTCTGGTCGGTGGGGCCGGAGATGATGAGCGGGGTGCGGGCTTCGTCGACGAGGATGGAGTCCACTTCGTCGACGATGGCGTAGTAGTGGCCGCGCTGTACGCAGTCCTTGATTTCGAACTTCATGTTGTCGCGCAGGTAGTCGAAGCCGAACTCGTTGTTGGTGCCGTAGGTGATATCGGAGGCGTAGGCGGCCCTGCGCTCGCCGTCGTCGAGGTCGTGGACGATGACGCCCACGGTGAGGCCAAGGAACTCGTAGATCTTGCCCATCCACTCGGCGTCGCGCTTGGCGAGGTAGTCGTTGACGGTGACCACGTGGACGCCGTGGCCGGCGAGGGCGTTGAGGTAGCAGGCAAGGGTGGCGACGAGGGTTTTCCCTTCGCCGGTGCGCATCTCGGAGATCTTGCCCTGGTGGAGGACCATGCCTCCGATGAGCTGCACGTCGAAGTGGCGCATCTGCACGGCGCGCCAGCCGGCTTCGCGAACCACAGCGAAGGCCTCGGGCAGAAGCTCGTCGAGGGCGGCGCGCTCAGCAGTCTTGAGCTCTTCAGGATCGGTGATGCCCTGGACGCGCTCGGCAATGCGGGCGCGGAATTGAATCGTCCTGGCGCGCAACTGCTCATCCGACATCAGCTTGACGCCCTCTTCGAGGCCGTTGATCTGCGCCACCACCGGCCATAACTTCTTCATCAGCCGGTCGTTGGCCGTGCCGAAAATCTTCGTCAGTATCTTATCGAAAAAACCCACATGAATCTCCGTTTACCAGTGTAAATGGTGGGGGTGAAACCGTTGGGACGGCGGCCTTTGCGGGCCGGGCGGGCTGAGCACGGAAGCGCATGTCACACGCGCAGCACGAGCCGGTCGACGGGCTCGCCACGGCGAATCCGCCGCAACTGCCGGTGGAAGCGCCTGAGGCGGGCTTGGGGCGACTCCGGGTCGCCGCTGTCGTCTTCCTCGGCGTCCTGCTTCTGCTTCTCTTCGAGAACATAGGCCACGCTGGGCCGGGTAAACACCTGCATGAACTGCAAGGCCATGCCCAACGCAACGGTAGAGGGGTAATACCCCGGCCGTCCTTTGCCCAGCCGGGCGCGCCGCCGCCAAAGAGCGCGCCGCACCAGAAAGTGAGCGAGAACAAGCACAATGACCAGGAATGGAAGCGACATGGCCCAGATGGACCACGCGTAAAACGAATCGAGATTCATAGAAACCCTTTTCGCGATCGCGGAAGAAGACTTCGCCAGGAAACGGGTTGCGGATGCAAAGCAGACAGAGCCGCACTGCAATCCGGAACCCTATGGATTTTTCTGGAAGACTTAACCGCGGCGGAAGGGTGGAGGCCGCTGGAACGATGAATGCAGGACCGGAGCCTGGGGCACGCGGCCCGCATAAGCGAAGGCCAGCGGCGCGAACAGGCTCAGCGGGGAGATGACCCCTACGAAGAGAAGCGGCAGCATGGCGGCGAAATCCGCGGCGCCGGAGTGGCCGTGCGGGACGAGGAGCAACAACAGCGCAAATCCGATGGCGATGGCCGCAATCAGAACAAGCCCACGCTGCTGCCGGTTTTCGATCATCGAATGGTCCCTCTCTACCTTGAAAGAATAGCATCTCTGGAAAGCGCCCAGGAATCCCTGTCGCGTCCCTGCCGGGCGATCGCAATTGAAAGAGATTGCCGAGGAAAACGCTGAAGAAGAAGCGATCAGAGGAGAGAAGTGTCGCAGGGGCTAAAGAGGTTGCGGAAAAAGGCCGAACGAAAAGCGAATTTGGCACAGGATAGATCGGCAGGGGCTGAAGCCCGGCTCATTCTGCTGACCTTATCGGCCCGGCTAAAGCCGTGCCCTTGTTACAAAGCCCCTTAGTTGACTTTTTCCGCAGCCTGTAAAGGCCAGCCCGTTTTTTGGGCGCTTCTGGCGGCCCGACTGAAGTCGTGCCCTGGTTACAAAGCTCGCTTCGATGAAATTCTCGGGCTGTCGGTGGCGCCCGCACCCCGCCCAGATTCAAATGCGATTGCCCTGCGTCGCTGGACCCTATTTCCTAGTCCCTCTTCCCTGTCTTTAGCGCTTGCATACCTTGACCGTGCAGTCGACGTGGCCGCTGCTGTCGGGTTTGGTGCAGGAGCCGGCGCCGAACGCGGTGGGCGTCATGCCGGCAAAGCTGACCGTGGCCTGGCAGATGTCGTTGATGTGGTTCCGGAAGCTAGCCAACCCATGCTTCTCAGTCACGGCGGTGCTGGATGCATTGGCGCCGCAGCAGACCTTGATGTCGACGTGCGCCCCCTCCACCGGGGCGTTGCTGCAATCGGTTACCAGCACCGAGGTTGAGCCCTGGCTGCAGTCGGAGGTCAAGCCAATGGCTCCCACAAATGTCAGCAGGGAGAGCGACCCTGTCAAAAGCAAACGCATCGGAATTCCCTCCGGATTCTCAGAGTTCTGTTTGAATTCTACGGTCCCGTGTTGTAGTCCATGCGGAGAACCTGGATTTTTGCGATGCGCATGACATCACTGTCGATGAGGGTGCCCGCCGGCGGCAGGTCGTCGAGCAGGTAGACGTCGGTGTCAGTCTGGTAGAGCAGCCACAAGGAGTAGGAATCGAGCTGGTTGTTGATCTGGGGCTTGTTTTTGCGGTCGGAGAATCGGCTGTCGGGCAGGGCGCTGGGTTGCGTGAAGACCTGCACCTGGACCGGCTTTCCCCCGGCGAAGTTGCCGGGAATGCGCGGGAACCAGAAGAGGGAAAAGTGCAGGCAGACCAGGATGCCGAGCGCGACCAGCGTCTCGCGGGCGGGCTGATGCAGGAACTGCACATTCATTTTGCGGTTGCGCAATGAGGCCCAGAGGGCCTTCCAGTCGATGAAGAGCATGACCTGCAGGGTGAGGGTGCTGAGGATGCCCGCGGTGAAGACGATCCATGACCACCCCAGGAGGCACCCGAAGCCGGAGTCCAGCGCGGCGAGCACTGCAATGCCGACCAGCACACGCAGGGCTCTGCGCGCGCTGATCCATCGGACAGACCAGACAATTGCCGCGGGCGCTGCCAGGTAGATGACGATGAGGTAGATGCCGACGACGACGGACTGGATGTGGGTGAAGTCCAGGGCGAGGATGTGGAAGCGGGCGTAGTAGGCGCCGGAGGTGAGCAAGCCGAGGATGTAAAGCCCCAGGCCGGCCTTGGCCGCGTCGAGGCCGCTCAAGTTGAGCCAATGCCTCGGTTCGGTCTGGGCAGTCGCTTCTTCCATCGGCTCCGCCTTTCATCTCATCGCGTTCGGTTTTCCGGTCTTAGCTTGATAAGGAATCGCACCAGCGTGGGGGAAATCGTACCAACAGTGATACGCGAGGAGTGATGGGGGATGCAAGCATTTTGATGGCCGATGACGCAGCGGCGGAGTGCTGGCAGAGTTTGGGAGCAGGTCGGTTTCCGGTTTGCCAGTGACTCGCCCGGAATCTGAAGCTGTCGAATCCCTTGAGATGTGCGGAGGACAGCTCGGCGCATTGGGGAATCTAACCAACAACGGCGAAGTGCTTCAACCGTTCCGCTTCTTTGCCCAGGGATTGGGGAAGAATTGCCAGGACGAAGCGCCGGAGCGCATCGGGAACCTGGGCGTCGCTGAATCCCCATGTGGGGTCTTCTCCGTCGGCACGATCCGCATAACGGATAATGTCCTCAATAAACGAGGGGACGCTGGTGATCGCTCCAATGTTCTTCATTTCCTGGAGCCTGCATTGGACTCTTTGCCCGAAGTCGAGGTACGCTTCGCGATTTGTGGCGTCGTAGTGGGCATTGGTCAGGATCAAGTCCGGATCGCCACTATATCTCCAGGAAGACATCGCCTCGATCTCATCGACTAACTGAATGAACATCTTCTCACTGAAGCGCCAGTCCAGGCTGTTCTTCTTATCGACCACAACGGGGATGAATTCGTCGGCTTCATCCCGCCCTGTATACCCGTCATATCCGGCGCAGAAAAAGTCGATGTGCGAACCGGAGCGGTAGTGAAAGTAATCGAGGTTGGGTGTAACTTCAGCCTGAGCAAGGGGGAGGCTGGGCCTGGCGAACAGCAGACCAACCATCTTGACTTTCTTGCCTGGTCCGGGCGGAGTTTCCTGGCCGTAATCGCCGAAGTAGAGGCGGGCAACATGGTTGCAGATGTCTCGATACGATACCGCGGGTATCACTTGTTTGCCTCCTGCCGCCGGGCCCGTCGGGAAATGACCGCGCGCCTTTCAACGCAGGGCATCAGAGATTCCATGGACTTGCCATCTTGAGATGCCCTTCCTGGCCAGGGCCGCGCAACTTCGCAAAAAGGCGGCTTCCCGAGATGGGAGCAGCCTCAGGGTGATCGGCTGCCCGAAGAAGGCTCACGGACGTATGCCCCTCGCCTGGTGCTGTCCCCGCCCCTTCACCGTACAATGAAATTGGAGCCTGAACCCCACACCAGCATGGCGGCCGAAGACAAAGACAAGCAGAAGCAACCCGTGCCCTCGAAGAAGGATGAAGACCCGGTGGGCAAGGTCTACGACTCGCGGCTGATGCGGCGGCTGGGCGGCTACGTGCGCCCCTACTGGGTTCAGGGGGTCGTCGCCTCGGTTGCGGTCTCGCTCAAGGCGCTGTGCGACGTGAGCGGGCCCATCCTGGTGATGGTGGCGCTGGACCGTTATCTCTCTCCGGAAGTGAACAGCGTTGACGCCAACCGCGCGCTGGCCCACTGGCTGGCGCAGAACAGCCCGCTGGCGCATGCGCTCCCGGCCGCGGCCATGCCCGGCATCACCCGGCTGGCTGCCATCTACCTCGGCCTGCTTGTCATCTCCTATGCGTTCGCCTTCATCCAGACCTACCTGATGCAGTGGACCGGGCAGAAGATCATGTTCGACCTGCGCCGCGAGATCTTCCGCCACATGCAGAGGATGCACATTGGCTTCTTCGATACGCACGCGGTTGGCAGGCTGGTTACGCGGATCACCTCGGACGTGGACGCGGTCAACGAGATGTTCACCGACGGCGTTCTGGCCATCGTCAACGATATCTTCATGCTGACCATCATGGCCGCGGTTATGCTGTCGATCAACTGGTGGCTGGCGTTGCTGGCCTTTGCCGTGCTGCCGCTGATCTTTGTGGTCACGCGCGTGTTCCGCGACCACGTACGCGAGAGCTACCGGCGGGTGCGCGCCGCCATTGCACGCATCAACAGCTTTACCCAGGAGCATATTTCGGGGATGGCCGTGGTGCAGCTGTTCAACCGCGAGCAGAGGGCTTACAAGGACTTTGAAGACGTCAACCGGCTGCACATGATCGCCTTCAAGGACACCATTTTCGCCTACGCGCTTTACTACCCGGCGGTGGAGCTGCTGTCGTCGATCGCCATTGCGCTGGTGATGTGGAGAGGCGGCTTCGGGGTGCTGCATGGGGTGGTGTCGATCGGCGTGCTGGCCATGTTCATCCAGTACTCGCAGCGCTTCTGGCGGCCGATCCAGGACCTCAGCGACAAGTTCAATATCTTGCAGTCGGCCATGGCGGCCTGCGAGCGCATCTTCAAACTTCTCGACACGGCGCCGGAGATTGTGGACCCCGCGCATCCAATCGAGGGCGACGGCAGCAACCGGATCGAGTTCCGGCATGTGTGGTTCACTTATCAGAAGCTGACCGAGGCGCAACAGGCCGCGGTGGCCGCGGCGGATCAGGGGACGCCCGATGCGGCCAAGCTGGCCGCCCTCTCCGGCATCGAGTGGATTCTGAAGGATGTATCGTTCACCGTGGAGCCGGGGCAGACGGTGGCCATTGTGGGCCATACCGGCGCGGGCAAGACCACGCTGACCAGCCTGATGATGCGCTTCTACGACGTGACCGCGGGGAAGATTCTGGTGGACGGCGTGGACCTGCGCAGCCACGATCTGAATGTGCTGCGCCGACACTTCGCCGTGGTGTTGCAGGATCCGTTCCTGTTCACCGGCACGCTGGCCGAGAACATTCGCCTGGGCAACGAAGCGATCACCCAGGCGGAGTTGCGGCAGGCGGCACGCGACGTGAATGTGCTGGACTTCATTGAGACTCTGCCCAAGGGCTTCGACGAGCCGGTGCAGGAGCGGGGCAATTCGCTGTCGACGGGGCAGAAGCAGCTGATCAACTTTGCCCGCGCGCTGGCCTACAATCCGAGGATCCTCATCCTCGACGAGGCTACGTCGAGCGTGGATACGGATACCGAGCTGCGCATCCGCGGAGCGCTGGAGCGGATGGTGGAGGGGCGCACCAGCGTGCTGATCGCGCATCGCCTGTCCACCGTGCAGCGGGCCGAAACCATCCTGGTGATGCACAAGGGGCAGCTGCGGGAGATGGGCTCGCACCAGCAACTGCTGGCGCAACGCGGGCTCTACTGGAAGCTCTACCAGCTTCAGTACAAGGACCAGGAAGACAGGGATCAGGGGACAGGGGTCAGGGGTCAGTTGTCCGTCGAGGCTTGAGATTTGCCGCCCTGCAAGGCGATAGCGCTTGAAGCCCTGCAAGCATCGATGACGAAGGCAATCTGCCGCCCTCCGGAACCGCTCGCTGGAGAATCGGGAGCCATTCCGCAAAATGCGGGCTTGAGCATGGTCCCTGAGGGAATGCACCTTCAGCCGCAAGCATTCCCTCGGCGGCTGAAGCCGATTCCCCTTCTGCGCCCCATGCGGCATGGCTGAATCCATGCCCTTTCAAAACAGCGTCTCTCCCGGATGTTCCTCCAGGCCATTCGCCTCGCGGATGTTCGTCCAGGCGGGTCGTCTGCCGCAAATCTGCCCTAACCGGCACCTGGCGGCGGGTGTCTAATGGGCGCATGGACAGGAACGACCACGCGGCGATCCAGGCTGTTCTGGCGGGAGACAAGGAGGCCTATGGGGCGCTGGTCGTTCGCCATAGCCACACTCTCTTCCGCGTGGCCTACCGCATCACCGGCAATGAGGCCGACGCGGAAGATGTGGTCCAGGAGGCCTTCCTGCGCGGATATCGAAAGCTGGAAGGTTTCGAGGCGCGAGCGAACTTCAGCACTTGGATCTACCGAATCGCCGTGCACTGCGCATTGGACAAGGTGAAGCGCCGGCGTGGCGATGAGACCAGCCGGGTGGGCGATACGAACGATTTGGAGCAAGACCAGGTGCAGGTGGCCGATGAAGCCGCCGGGCCCGACCGCCTGTTGTTGAGCGGCGAGATCGGAGCCATGCAACTGGCTGCCCTGCACAGCCTCACGGCCACGGAACGAACGGCCTTTGTGCTGCGCCACATGGAAGACCGCACCACGGCAGAGATTGGCGCCGCGCTCGGAATCGATCCGAATGCGGCCAAACAGGCGGTGTTCCGGGCCGTGCAGAAGATGCGGCGCCGGCTGGCGCCCCTCAGGGTGGCGACATGAGGCATTTGTCAGAGATGGAATTGATTGGACAGGTCTATGGCGAGGCCGATTCCCCGGCTGCCGTGGAGCAGCACCTGGCCGCCTGCGGTGAGTGCGCGGCCAGCTTCGCCGAACTCAGGCGCGACCTTGCCGGTGTGGATCGTGTGGAAGCACCGGCCCGCGATGCCCATTACGGCGACCGGGTGTGGGCTGCGATTGCGCCCTCTCTGCCGCTCTACGCAAAGCACAAGAGGCGCTTGTGGTCGAGCGGATGGGCTCCGGGCGGATGGTTGAGGGGGCTGGGCTACGCGGCGGCGGTTGCGCTGCTGGTGGCCGGCGCATTTTATGCGGGCCGGATTTGGGAGCAGCGGGAGCAGAAAAAGCAGTCGCCGATCGCGAATCAACAACACCAAACCCAGCCAAACAGGCAGCCCATCGTGGTGGTGGTGCTGGACGATCACCTGGACCGCTCGGAGCGCTTCCTGGTGCAGCTGAAGCATGCGGATGTGGATTCGGCGCAGATGGCGTCGCCTCTGCGCGACGAGGCGCGTACCTTGCTGGCCGCCAATCGAGTGTGCCGGAAGAATCTTGCCCAGACCGACGATCCGGAGCTGGCCACGGCCCTGGACCACCTGGACAGCTTGCTGGCCGAGACGGCCAATGAGCCGGGCGGCCTGAATGCCCAGGCCATCGCCCGCCTACAGGAGCAGATGAACGCCGATGGACTGCTCTTCGAGGTGCGCGTGCTGCGCTCCAGAATCACGGATCGAAAGGCAGCCGGGGCCAATCCCGCAAAGGGAGGGACGATATGAAGACCAGGTCACAAATTCTTGCCGCTTTGCTGGCGGGCGTCGTCTTGTTGCCGGTGGGCGGCGCCGCTCTGGAGCTGTCCCCGGTTCCCGAAGGACAGGCATTCGCCGGCTCCGCGGCCACGGCCGGCATGGAGGGCCTGCCCGCTGCCGACGTGGTTGCCGCCGCGGCGCCCATCACGGCAGACACGCCGGAGAGCAGCCTGTACGCGCAGGGAACAAAAGCCATCGATGAGAGCCGCTGGGCCGATGCGGCGAAGATATTCACCCAGGTTGCAGGCGAGCAGGGGGATCACGCCGACGGAGCGCTCTACTGGAAGGGGTATGCGGAAAACAAGCTGGGACATCCGAGGCCCGCCGAGGCGGCCTGCGCCGAACTGCGCGCCGGTTATCCGAAGAGCCGCTGGGTTGACGACTGTGGCGCGCTGCTGGTGGAGATTCACGCCAAAAGCGGCAAGCCAATCGTGATTGACCCCGCGCAGAGCGACGACGTAAAGCTGCTGGCGCTGAACGCCATGCTGCGCCAGGACGAGCCGCGCGCGCTGGCCGAGATTCAGGCCATCCTCAATGGCGACGCCAGCGAGAAGCTCAAGAAGGAAGCTCAGTTCATCCTCGGCAAGCACTACTCGAATGCGACCTACGCGCAGATCGTCCGCATCAGTTCCCTCGAGGGCGATGTGCGCATCCAGCGCGGCGAGCCCAACGGGAAGGCCAGCGCCGGCGAATGGGAGAAAGCGGTTGCCGATCTGCCTCTCGAGACCGGCTTCAGCGTGGTCACCGGCGCCGGACGGGCAGAGATCGAGTTTGAAGACGCCTCGACCCTCTACCTGAGCGAGAACTCGGTGCTCACGTTCAACGACCTGCACGAGACGGCCGGCATTCCCTTCACCGAACTGGGTTTGCTTGCCGGCGCCGTATCGCTCCATATTCATCCCTACGTGGCCGGCGAAAAGTTTATCCTGCATACGCCAACCAGTGACTTTGTTGGAAAATATCCCGACAAAGACTATGCCCGGATCGAATCATTTACAGATGCCGTGACAGTTACGCCGCTTGAAGGCGGAGAGCTGCGTCTGCCGGGAGTGCCGAAGGACGGAATTGAATCCGGCCGCACCTGGACGTATCTGCAGGGTAAGCTCTCGGATGAAGAGGGCACGCCCAATGATGAGTCGTCCTCCGCATGGGACAAGTGGGTCGCCGATCGCGTGGCCCAGCGCGCCGCCGCAACCAACGAAGTGATGGCGGCATCGGGGCTGACGGAGCCGATTCCCGGCATGGCGGAGATGCAGGGTGAGGGAAAATTCTTCGATTGCGCGCCTTACGGAACCTGCTGGGAGCCGAACAGCGTCGCCAACCAGGATGAGCAAGGCAATGAGGGACAGAGCGCGATGCGGCGTGAGAACCGGCCACCGCACTTCGAGCTGGCCACCTTCCAGGCGCCAGCGCCGTCCGGCCAGGCCGCTCAGCCCAACCCGCGGCCGAAACCCGCAATCGACCCCATCTTCGACTTTCCATGCGCCCCCGCAGCGCTTCGCTATCGCGTGGAAAAGGACCCGGTCACGGGCCGGCAGACGGTGGCGAACATGGAAATTGCGCCGTCGCGGCCTTATGACTGGGCGGTCTGTCACGCGGGCAGCTGGATTCGCCACCGGAAACACTACGTGTGGGTAGCGGGCGGCAAGCGCCACCACATCCCGCCGGTTCGCTGGGTCAAGAGCGGCCATACGGTGGCCTTTGTCCCCATCCATCCTTACGACGTGCGCGGCCAGAAAGCCATCAACGCCAGCCATGAAGTGTTTGCCGTGACGGGCAAGAACCAGATCACGGTGCAGCCGGTGAGATTTGGACCCAGCCTTCCGATTGAATATCTGAAGGACCCACCCAGGGAGTATCGCAATGCACCGATGCGCCCGCTGGCGATGGCGCAAGTTCCACACATGGAAGCGCACCCCTTTGCCCATGGGCCGGGAAGCAAGGGCTCCGAGCCCAGCAAAGCGGGCGTGCCCATTCGCTTCGATCCCAAGACGCAGAGCTTCATGACGGCCCGGCAGGAGATGCACGGAGGCAAGACCGCAAGCGTCTTTGCGCCCATGAGCAACCACACCGGCACGTTGCAGGCGCGTGGCGGCAGCTTCGCCGGCGGCAGTGGATTCCATGGCGGCAGCAGCCCGGCGAGCGGGGCGCACCCTGCGGGTGGCGGCAGTGCGGGCGGCGGCTCGCACGCTGGCGCGGCCACAACGACCACCACCAGTTCAAGCGCGGCCAGCAGCAGCACCAGCGCTGCCGGCAGCGCCGGATCTCATCATTGAGAGCCGGAATACAAGCCCGGTAAAGAAGAAAGGCCACTCCGCACCTGCGAAGTGGCCTTTCACTTTTGAACCTTGTTCAACCTTGGGCGCTCAACCTTGCGGCCGAACCTTACTTGGCCGCCACCAGCGGCTGGGTGCTCAGCGAGCCATCGGCGTAGCCCTTGGCGATCTCGGTGATCGGGATGGGGCTGTAGTCGCCGGCGTGTCCGGCCTGGCCGAACTGGGTCATGCGCGTGGCAACAACCTTCTGCATGGCCTCGCGGGCGGGCTTCAGGTAGTCGCGCGGATCGAACTTCTCCGGAGTCTCCCAGAAGACCTTGCGGATGGCGCCGGTGATGGCCAGGCGGTTGTCGGTGTCCACGTTGACCTTGCGCACGCCGTTGCGGATGCCGAGCTGAATCTCCTCGACCGGCACGCCCCAGGTCTCTTTGAGCTTGCCGCCATACTGGTTGATGATGTCCTGCAAATCCTTGGGCACAGAGGAGCTGCCGTGCATGACCAGGTGGGTTTTGGGCAGGCGCTTGTGAATGGCGATGAGCACGTCCATCTTGAGGACCGAGCCGTCAGGCTTCTTCGAGAATTTGTAAGCGCCGTGGCTGGTGCCGATGGCGATGGCCAGCGCGTCAACGCCGGTGAGCTCGGCAAACTCGACCGCCTGATCGGGGTCTGTGATGTGATCGAGGCCGGAGCCGCCCGCGCCGTGGCCGTCTTCGACGCCGCCCAGCACGCCGATTTCGCCTTCGACGGTGACGCCGCGTTCATGCGCGAAATCGACCACCTGTTTGGTGACCGCGACGTTCTCTTCAAAGGTGGCCGGGGTCTTGCCGTCGGCCTTGAGCGAGCCGTCCATCATGACAGAGGTATAGCCCAGTTCGATGGCGCTCTTGCAGGTTTCGAAGCTGTTGCCGTGGTCCTGGTGCATGGCGATGGGAATCTCGGGATTCAGTTCGGCCGCCGCGAGGATGAGATGGAAGAGATATTTGTCCTGGGCGAACTGGCGCGCGCCGCG
>Ga0302319_10000551_pt1 | contig 84887 bp, 61 predicted proteins | sample Bog_T0_2_FD_203319 | JGI IMG/M metagenome (GOLD analysis project Ga0302319, IMG submission 203319) | Peat permafrost microbial communities from Stordalen Mire near Abisko, Sweden - Bog_T0_2 | ecosystem: Environmental > Terrestrial > Soil > Wetlands > Peat | place: Sweden: Abisko, Stordalen Mire...
CGGAAGGGAAGGTAGAATGGCGCGAAGATCATGAGCCAGATCTCTTCGAGCAAGCTGATGTGGTCGAGGCGTTCTGTGCCCGGCTTGAGAAGAATTCTACCGTGTCTATCGAAGTTTCAACGTCGGAGATTGCTTTCGTGATCTCGAACAATGAACCGCCTTCCAGGCGCCTGTTGGAGATTAAGTTCGATCGGGTCCCGCCAAGGTACGGATTTGATTCTGCCCGTGAGGAAGGCGCATACAATGTCCTGATCGAGCTTCACGAGATTGCTCGGCGAATTGCGCTTGATCTCGATGCGAAGGTTGAGGGCGTAAAGGGCTATTTGGACAACCTTGTGTAAATGGATGCCAAAACGGAAGGGATCTGAGATGACTCGATGATCGCTCACTTGCGGGGAAAGCTGATTTTCAAGGAACCAGGCCAGGCCATTGTGGAGGCCGCGGGGGTGGGCTACGACGTGACCATCTCGGTGCCGACGTTCACGGCGCTGCCGAGCGTGGGAGCCGAGGCTTCGCTGCACATTCATACCCAGGTGAGCGAGGACCAGATTGCGCTGTTCGGGTTTCTCGATCGCGTGGAGAAGCGGCTGTTCGAGCGGCTGGTTACGGTGAGTGGCGTAGGGCCGAAGCTGGCCATCAAGATTCTGAGCGGGCTCTCGACCGAGCGCACAGTGCAGGCCATTCGCGGGCAGGATCACGCGCAACTGACGCGGATTCCCGGTGTGGGCAAGAAGCTGGCAGAGCGGCTTGTGGTCGAGCTCAAAGACAAGCTGGACGACTTCGCAGTTGCGCCGACGCAGACCAGCGTTCGGGGCGCAGCGGTAGACGATGTGCTCTCGGCGCTGACGAACCTGGGTTACCAGCGCGTGGCGGCAGAGAAGGCGATTGAGCAAGCCGCTGCGAAGGACAAGGCGCTGACGGCGGATTTCGACGGGCTGTTCCGCGGGGCGCTGAAGGTGATCCGGTGACGGAGCAGTTGAGAGCCCCCTCGAAGAGCGATACGGACAATGCCATTTGCGACCTTGGTTTGTCCGACCTGGCAGTTATTCTTTCGCTCAATAAAGAACATGAAAGAGAGACCTCGGCTCTGCATGAAGCCAGTCTTGCCGCGATCCTTGCCATGGCTTTTTACGCCCGGGGCGTCAACCGGGGTGGCACTGCCTTCCTGATCGCGCTCGATCAAGACGCCCCCTATCACAACCAGAACTTCGAATGGTTCAAGGCGCGTCGCGATTCGTTTGTCTACATCGATCGCGTGGTCGTCGCCGGATCGGCGCGCGGCAAGGGAATTGCGCGGCTCCTCTACCAGGACCTCTTTTGCGCGGCGCAACAGGCGGGTCACAGGCGCGTGGTCTGTGAGGTGAATATCGAGCCGCCCAATCCCGCATCGGAGGCTTTCCACAAGGCAATGGGCTTCGTAAGCGTTGGAGAGGCCACCATTCACAACGGTTCGAAGATGGTTAGCTACTTTGAAAAGAAGCTCTATTGAGTCATCCAGGATCTGCGCGCCCAACTAATCTTCCGGGTTACACTCCTAATTGCTATGGTTACCAAGAAGGAATCTGTTCCGACTGCGCTTCCCTACCTTCGCCCTGAGGGCCTGAAGTTTCTGCGCGGGCTGGAGAAGAACAACGACCGCGAGTGGTTCCAGTCGCGCAAGGCGGTCTACGAGGCAGAGCTGAAGGAGCCGATGCTGGCCATTGTGCGCAAGATTACGGACGCGATGATGGAGTTTGCGCCGCATCATGTGCGGCCGGCGGAGAAGAGCCTGTTCCGCATCTATCGCGATACGCGCTTCAGCCACAACAAGCTGCCCTACAAGACGCATGTGGCGGCGTGGTGGAGTCACATGGGGATGGAGAAGACTTCGGGCGCGGGGTACTACTTCCAGGTGAGCCCGAAGGGGGTGGTGATTGCCGCCGGTGCGTACATGCCGGAGAAGGAGCAACTGGCGGCGATTCGGAATTGGCTGCTCGAGAACCACGAAGCTTTCCGGAAGGTGCTCAACAAGCCTGCGGTGAAGAAGACGTTCAGCGAGTTTGAAGGCGAGGCTCTGACGCGGCCGCCGAAGGGGTTTCCGTTCGAGCATCCGGCGCTGGACCTGATCAAACAGAAGCAGTGGGGGCTGAGCACCACTCTGCCGGCAGAGACAGCGCTGGAGACCAACTTCGCGCAGACCTTGACCAAGCACTTCAAGCTGCTGGCGCCGCTGGTGGATGCCTTGAATACGCCGCTGGAAAATGCCGCCGCGCCGAAGAGAAAGGTGCTTTTCGGGCTGAGTTAGCCGGGTTTTGCCGGCTTTGCGCGACGCCGTGGCGAGATCGTTTCAGGGCCGTCCGGAGCGGTGAGGAAGGTCAAAACCAGACAAATACGGGTAAAAACAGGTGATTTCAGGCTAAAATCCCTAAAAACTTGTGGAAATCAAGGTTTTTCGGTTGACTTTGCACGGTCCAAAGTCGCATGGTAACCAACGACAGGGTTCTCCGGACCCGCATGAACACAGGGGAAACGTGCAAGTTGCCTCGGTCGCACTCCCTCCATGCGGTACGCATTTCGCGAAGGAAGCCCAGGCAACAGAAGGCCGCCCAGAGGGTAGGCCCAGAAGGAGAACACACAATGGCAACTGGACTGACCAAGACCGCTCTGACGCGGCACCTGGCCGAGAAGCTGGAACTGACCAACAAGCAAAGCGCAGCCTTCCTGGACCTTCTGGCGGAGACCGCCATCAAGGAAACCAAGAAGAACGGCGTATTCGTGATTCCCGGCATCGGGCGTCTGGTGAAGGCAGAGCGCAAGGCGCGCATCGGCCGCAACCCTCAGACCGGCGCGGCCATCAAGATCAAGGCCAAGACCGTGGTCAAGTTCCGCGTGGCCAAGGCCGCCAAGGACGTGATCGCTCCTGTCAAGAAGTAATTTCCCGGACTGCGGACAACGAGGGGAAGGGCTTCAAGAGCTCTTCCCCTTTGTCTTTTTGCGCGCAATGATTATTGACACAAGGGGTAAGGGCGCGCAGAATTCCTGATCCGAATCGAGGGTTGGGGCATCGCATGGTGTATGGCTACGGAATCTTCATCGACGAACGCAAAGACAGAGGTTCTAGCTGCGATGGCCGCGGCTCCGGTAACGAATCTCTTGCGGCTTGAGGGACTGGCGGCAGCGGCGCTCTCAGCGGTGTTCTATGCGCAGACGGGAGCCAGTTGGTGGCTGTTTGCGGCGCTGTGGCTGGCGCCGGATTTGAGCATGCTCGGCTACCTCGGCGGCTCCAACCTGGGTTCGCGGGTTTACAACGCAATCCACAGCTACACCACGCCGGCCGCGTTGGCGGTGACGGCGCTGCTTTTGCAAAAGCCGGCTTTGGTGCCCTACGCGCTGATCTGGATCAACCACATCGGCGTGGACCGCTTGCTGGGGTATGGACTGAAGTATCCGACCGGCTTCCAGTGGACCCACCTGGGCAAGCTGGGCGGACGTCGGGCAGAGGCTATTCAGGCGAGCTAGGTATTTTTTTGAAGCCCCGGCATGAGGGCGCGCACCACCAGCGAAAGGCCGAAGCTGATCATGATAGCGCGCGCCATGAGCCATCGGTCGTAGGTCCAGGATAAGAAGGCGATGGTCACAAAGACGCCAATGGGAGTAATCTCCGACAGCACTGCCTGGAGCCAGCGCGGCTTGTTGCCGGTGGGCGCGAGATTGGTGCGCAGGCGCGGGAACAGGCGCGGAACGGCGCGCAGGTAAGCTCGGTAGGGCTCGCCAATGCTGGCGGCGAGAAAGGCCTCTTCTCCACGAATAAGCTGCAATTGAAAAGCCGTGAGCAAAACCATGGCAACAAGCGCGCCGGTTGGCGGCATCAGCAAGGCCAGGGCGGCGATGACGCACCACAGGCCCAGATAGAGCGGGTTGCGCACATGGCGATAGGGCCCATCCGCGGTGAGCGTGGCGGCCTGCATCTGCGCGTTCAACACCACGCCGTGGCCGAGCCAGGCCGATCCCCAGATGCGCAGAGTGGCGCCGATGGCCGCGACGATGGCCCCCAGGACAATCACCACGGGCGTGGCAACGGAGAAAGAAGCGAAACCAGTGCGGCTGAGCTCGAGCGCCAGGCCCTCGAGAAGCGAAGTGCGGCTGCCGATTCCGAAGAGTTGAATCCATGGCGCCCAGAAACCCATGATGATGACAGCCGCATTGATCGGCATGCGGTAGCGGAAGAAGAAGATGCTTGCGTTCATCGATCGATCCCTAAAGCCGGAGTGTAGCATCCAGGCAAAGGGCGTGGCGCCTTGCGCGGGATCGCGTAAACGTTTTGGCGCAGCTTCAGCTCATTCGGTGCGCAGGGCCTGCATGGGATCGATAGCTGCAGCGCGGCGCGCGGGGAACCACGAAGCCAGCGCGGCGATTGCACACAGGAAGACCGCGGCGGCGATGTAGATGAGCGGGTCGTTGGCGCCGTTGCCCAGCAGCTTTGCGCTCGAGCCCATGGCGGAGTTGGTGAAGGAGACGCTGGCGACAACGCGGGCGAGCCCGACGGCCAGCACTGCGCCGGCGATGAGACCGCCAGCCGTAAGAGTGAGCCCCTGACGGATGACCATGCGAAGGACATGACGGGGCTGCGCGCCGAGAGCCATGCGCACGCCAATCTCCTGGGTGCGCTGCACGACGGAATACGCCATGACGCTGTAGAGGCCGACGGCGGCAAGAAGCAGGGCGATGGAACCGAGCACGGTCATGAGGCTGGCGGCGACTTTCTGCGGATACAACGATGCGCCGATGTACTCCTTGAGCGGCGCGGCGTCGAAGACGGTGACGTTGGGATCGAGGTCGCGGACCTGGGCGCGCAGCATGGAGAGGACGCTGTCCGGATCGCCGTGGGCGCGAACGTAGAAGGCGAGATTCATGTCTTCGCGGAAGACCTGGCGGAAGGGCACGTAGAAATAAGGCGGAGCGGTCTCGCCGAGGTAGTGGTACTTGGAGTCTTTGGCGATACCGACGACGCGGAACCAGCTTCCCCAGCCGTGAATGCGCACGCCGATGGGACTGCGGCCAGGAAAGAAGCGGCGCACGAAGGCCTGGTTGACGATCATCACGTTGGGGGATGTGTCGGCCTCGTTGTCCTGGTCAGTGAAGTTGCGGCCTTCGACAATGGGAATGTGCATGAGGGGCAGGTAGCCGGGCGAAACGACGTTGCGAAAGATGCTCATGTTCTCGTTGGGCTGCGGCGCGTAGCCCTCGATCTTGAGCTCTTCCCACCAGCTGGGCTCGAAGCCGAGCGGGACGCCGTCGGAGTAAGCGACATCGGTAACGCCGGGCGCGGTGATCATGCGCTCTTCAAGGCGGCGGCAAAACTCCTTGCGCTGCAGAAGGGTGTAGCCGTTGGTGTTGAGAGAAAACTGGCTGAGGAGCACGTGGTCGGGATCGAAGCCGGGATCGATGCGCAGGGTCGTCTGGAAACCGCGCGCGAAGAGGCCCGCGCCCACCAGCGCCACCAGGGCAAGTGCGACCTCAGCAGCAACCAGAACAGAGCGGAGGCGATTGCGCCCACGGCCCGCTGTGCCGCTGCGCCCGCCGGCGTTGAGGCGAGAGCTCAAGTTGAGGCGGCCGACCTGCAATGCGGGCGCCAGGCCCGCGGCGAGCGCTGAGAGAGCGCAGACGCCGGCGGTAAAAGCGAGGACGGCGAAATTCGGGCGGGTGTCCATGGCGACCAGCTGCTCCATGGGACCGGGGGGCATGAGGTACCTGAGCGCATGGCTCATCCACGGGGTGACGGCCAGGCCGAGCACAGCGCCGGAGCCGGTGAGCAGCAGGCTCTCCGTCAGCACCTGGCGGGCGAGCCGCGCGCGGCCCGCGCCCAGAGCGAGACGCGCGGTGAATTCCCTCTCGCGCACCATGGCCCGCGCCAGCAGCAGGTTGGCTACGTTGGCGCAGACAATGAGCAGCACCAGAACGCAGACGCCCATCAAGATGCGGAGAGGCCCAACCAGCAGTCCCTGCGGGCCGTGGGGCGACTTCCATAAAGGCATCAGTGTGGCGCTCATGCCCAGGCTGACGTCGGCGTTGAGAACTGCCATGCGGTCGGCGAGAGCTTTTAATTCCGCGCGCGCCTGGTCGAAGGTGACGCCCTGCTTGAGCCGCGCGATGCCTAGCATGTTGCGGTTGTGCCGGTCGCGAAGCATCCACTCCTGGACGCCGTTGAGCATGGGCTGCTCCATGTAGGGAATCCAGAGGTCAAATGCGGTGACGGGGATGGAGCCGTGGAATGCGGGCGAAGCTACGCCGACGATGGTGAGCTCATGCTGGTTGACGCGGATGGTTTTGCCGGCGATTTCGGGGTCGGCTGCGTAGTGCGAGCGCCAGTAACGGTCGCTGATGACGGCGATGGGAAATTTGCCGGGAGCGTCGGCGTACTCGGCGGGCAGAAAGAGGCGGCCGGCTTCCGGCTTGACGCCAAGAACAGCGAAGAAGTTGCCGGAGACCAGCTCGCCCCACACGCGCTCTGCATGATCGGGATTGCCTACGCTGAAGGTGGAGACGTGCGTGACGGCGATGCCCTCGAAGAGCTTGAGATGGTCGCGGAAGTCGCGGAAGTCCGGATAGGAGTTCGGCACCCACTCGCCGTTGGGGGTTACAGATTCCACCGTGACGAGGCGGCTGGGATCTGCGACGCCGGCAAGCGGCTGGAGCAGAACCGCGTTGATCCACGTGAATGCTGTGGCTGTGGCGCCGATGCCGATGGCAAGCGTGAGCACTGCGACGCACGTGAAGGCGCGGTTGCGCGCCATCATGCGCAGGCCGTAACGCAGGTCGTGCCGCAGGTCTTCAAGCCAGGGCAGGGTGCGGCGTTCGCGATGGGCCTGGCGCGCCTGCTCCGCGCCGCCCAGGCGGATGAGGGCCTGGCGGCGCGCTTCTTCCGCGCTGAGGCCCGCGCGGATGCCGGCGTCCGTGTCGAGGGCGACGTGGCTCTCGAGTTCGGCGGCGAAGTCGGCGTCTGAGTTGCGCGATGGGAAGAGGCCGCGCAGGCGCAGGGTGAAGGCTCTGAATTTATGCATATGGACGCTCCTATTCGGTGCGCAGTGCCTGCAATGGGTTGACGGAGGCCGCGCGGCGGGCGGGGATATAGCACGCAGCGAGCGCGATGACGGCGAGGAATGGAGGGACCAGCGAAAAAGTCAGCGCGTCGTGCGGCTGAATGCCATAGAGAAAGCTCGATGCCAATTTGGCCAGCATCCATGCGGCCGGCCAGCCAAGGGAAATTGCGATAAGTGTGAGCACGAGGCCCTGGCGGAGGACGAGACGCTCGACGGAGCCGGGCTGTGCTCCCAGAGCCATACGGATGCCGATCTCGCGCGTGCGGCGAGAGACGGAGTAGCTCATCACGCCGTAGAGGCCGACGCTGGCGAGTACCAGGCCGATGAAGCCGAAGGTGCCGAAGAGAGAAGCGGCGAGGCGAGGAAGAAAGTACGCGGTGTGGACGTGCTCTTCCATGGTCTGCTCATTGAAGATGGCCATCGATGGATCGAGTTCGTGAATCTGGCGGCGCACCGCTTCCTCCACTGCTGCTGGATTGCCCGCCGTGTGAACCACTACCGTGTAACCGAGAAAGGAAGGGTCGCTACCGACATTCTGCACCATCGAGCGATAGAGAACCGGGCGCGTTTCTTCACCGAGGGTGCGTGACTTGATGTTGCCCGCGACGCCGATGATGCGATAGGTAACGCCGCCGCCGGAGACCACGACACCAATCGGATTCTTGCCATGAAGAATGCGTTCGACGAAGGTCTGGTTTACGATTGCGACCTTGGGTTCGGTGGCCGTCTCGTTGCTGAAATCAGTGCCTGCAATGCGTGGAATACCCATGGTTTCAAGCAGGCCCGGCGAGGCCATGTAGAGGTCGGCGGTGGGCGCATCGGCAGTGTCCGGTCCGCCCACAACGCTGAAGCCATCGCTGCGTCCGCCCATCGAGAGCGGCGCGAAATCGGTGATCGCCGCGGAAGCCACGCCGGGCAACGCCGCCGCACGCTGGCGCAACTGGTTGAGAAATGCAGCTGTTCGTTCCGGCGTATAGCTGTGCAGCCGCGGATCGACGGACATGATAAGCAGATTCTGCGAGCGAAAGCCGATGTCGATGCCCGAAGCGCTCTCCAGGCTGCGCAGAAACAGCCCGGTAATACACAGCAGAACCACCGACATGGCAATCTGCGCGATGACCAGCAGATTGCGCAGGCTGATGCGGAGGCCAGGGCGAGCCAAGGCGTCTTCGCCTTTAAGGGCGTTGGCAAGCTGTGGGCGCGAGGCAGCCCAGGCAGGTGCGACGCCAAACAACAGTCCGCAGATAACGCTGAGCACAAAGGAGTAAAGGAGTACGCGCCAATCTACGCTGATCGTCAGGTTGAGCGGGATCGGGGCGGGCAGGTGGAGAGCGGAGAGAGCACGCGTGGACCATAGTGAAAGGAGAATGCCGAGAGCGCCGCCGCCCACGCCCAGCAGAAGACTCTCCATCAGCATCTGACGCTGCAATCGCCCACGCGTTGCGCCGAGGGCCAGGCGCACAGCCATGTCGCGTTGACGGCCGGCCGCCTGTGCGAACAGAAGATTGGCCACATTGGCGCCGGCAATGGAGAGAACCAGCAGTACCACGATTCCGAGGGCGGCAAGAAACAGGTTCATGGTGCCGCTGTCTTTGGGTGACAACAGGCCCGCCTGCACGACGACAAAGCCGCTGCCCTTGTCTGTGTCGGAATAGGTCTGGGCCAGGCGCACAGCCAGGGTCTTGAGTTCGGCTGCAGCCTGGGGGCGCGTGACCCCCGGCTTGAGACGCGCAACCACGGCGAGCCAGTGCATCTCCCGCGAGTTGGCATCGCCAAGGTTCGGCGCCAACTGCGGAGCGTTTCCAAGCGGCACCCAGAATTCAGTGTTCAGAATCTGGTCCACGCTGTGAAAGCTCGCCGGCGCAACCCCAATAATCGTGAACAGCCGCCCTGAGAGCATCACCGTCTTTCCCGCAATCGTGGGGTCGCTGTTGAATCTGCGTTGCCACAGCCCTGCACCCAGCACAATCTCCGCAGCATCCTCTTCGTTGCTTGCGAACCCGCGCCCAACCACCATCGGAAGTTGGAGAACTTCGAAAAAGTTTGCAGTAACCGCCTGGCCCCACACGCGTTCCGGATCGCCGCTGCCGCCAATGGAGGCGGCGATCAGCTCATCGTAGGCCGCAATGCCGGAGAAGGATTTCGTCTGGTCGTGGACATCTTTGTAGACGGGGAGTGGAAAGTCGTTGCAGCACACGTCGCCGTCATGCGTGGTCTTAAGGGAAAGGAGAGTTGACGGATCGCCGACGGGCGGAGGACGCAGGATGAAGCGGCTGACCATGGAGAAAATGGTGGCGTTGGCGCCGATGCCCAGACCGATGGAGAGGATCGCAATCGCCGTTGCCCCGCGATGCTTGGCGAGAGTGCGCAGGCCGTAGGAAAGGTCGCGGAGCAGGGATTCGAGCCAGGGGAGGGTACGGCGTTCGCGATGGGCCTGGCGCGCTTGCTCTGCGCCGCCAAGGCGGATGAGGGCCTGGCGGCGGGCTTCCTCTTTGCTGAGCCCGGAGCGGACGCCGTCCTCGGTGTGGAGAGCGATGTGACTCTCTACTTCGGCGGCGAATTCGGCTTCGGAGCGCCGTGAATGGAAGAGGCCGCGGATTCGAAAGATCAGTGCGCGAAGCTGGCGCATGGTTGTTCCTCAGGCCTCTTCGGCCGGGGTTAGAAAGCGGGCAAGGATGGCGGTGGTTTGTTCCCACTCGGCGGCGGCGCGCTTCAACTGGCGATGGCCGGCCTTGGTGAGTTCGTAGAATTTTGCCTTGCGGTTGTTTTCCGACGTGCCCCAACTGGAGCGGATGAAGCCCTCCTGCTCGAGTTTGAGCAGAGCGGGGTAGAGCGTGCCGTAGTTCAGCTGCAGCAGATCGCCGCTGGTCTGCTCGATGCGGCGCGCCAGGCCGTAGCCGTGCTGCGGGCCCATGGAGTCGAGAGTGCGCAGGACCATGAGACTGAGGGTTCCCTGCCAGACATCGGTTTTGTCGCCCATTGCTTGTTCCCTTCCCTGCTTGTATTGCCAACCAATAGGAAGAATGTACTCCAACTTCTATGGGAATGCAATACGAAGGATTCCCGCGCTTGGTTCCATGAAGTTTTTTTGTAGAGCGATGAGTGTCGTCGGCCGGCAGGTAGAATTCAGGTGTTAAAGGACGGGGAGGTCGGACGATGGCGATGCGATGGGTTGCGATGGCCGCGGTGGCGGCGTGGGCTGTTTCAATGGGGGCGCAAGGCACGGCTGCTACCGCCGGCCTGGCTGATTCTGAGCAGAAGCAGTTGCCGGCGCTGACGGAGATCTACAAGCACCTGCACGAGAACCCGGAACTCTCGAAGCAGGAAACGCAGACGGCGGCATTCGTCGCTGGAGAGCTGCGCAAGCTGGGCTACACGGTGACGGAGCACGTGGGCAAGTATGCGGACGGCACGCAGGCCGAGGGCGTCGTTGCGGTGATGGAGAACGGCGCGGGTCCGCGGGTGCTGTTACGCACGGAGCTGGATGCGCTGCCGGTGGAGGAGAAGACGGGTCTCGATTATGCCAGCCACGTGAAGTCGACCAATGCGCAGGGGCAGTCGGTGGGCGTGATGCACGCCTGCGGACACGATCTACACATGACCGTGATGCTGGGCGTGGCGCGGGAGCTGGCGGCGCGCAAGAGCGAGTGGCACGGGACGGTGATGGTGATCGGGCAGCCCGCGGAAGAGATGATCCAGGGCGCGGGGGCGATGCTGCGGGATCGGTTGTATGAGCGGTTCGGACGGCCGGATTATGTGCTCTCGGAGCACGATTCGGCCGACGTTGCGGCGGGGACAATCACGGTGAAGGGCGGTCCACTGCTGGCCAGCGCGACCACGCTCAACGTGACTATGCGCGGGATTGGCGGGCACGGTTCGGCGCCGCAGGCGGGCAAGGATCCGATTGTGCTGGCGGCGGAGTTTGTGCTGGTGGCGCAGACCATCGTGAGCCGGCAGATCGATCCGCAGGAGCCGGCGGTGCTGACGGTGGGCACGATTCACGGCGGGACGAAGAACAACATCATTCCCGATGAGGTGACGATGGGGCTGACGCTGCGGACTTACTCGATGGCCGAGCGGAACAGGATTGTGGAGGCGGTGCGGCGTGAGGCAAAGGGGCTGGCGGAGGGCTACGGCGTTCCCGAGGACCGGATGCCGATGGTGGAGATGACCGAGAGTACGCCGGCGACCATCAACGATGCAGCGATGGCGGAGCGGGTGCGTGCGGCGGCGATTCGAGCGCTGGGCAAGGAGCGTGTGGGCGAGGCCAAGGCGGTGATGGGCAGTGAGGATGTGGGTCTGTTTACGCTGGATGGGAAGATTCCAGGGGTGATGTACTGGCTTGGCGCGTCGGACCCGAGGAAGTTGGAAGAGAGCCGCAAGACGGGCGTTCCGCTGCCGGGGCCGCACTCGGCGCTGTTTGCGCCAGTGTATGCGCCGGCTATTACAACGGGCGTGACGGCGATGACGGCGGTGGCCATGGATCTGCTGAAGTAACGGCGATCAGTAAATCAGCTTGAGAGAGAACTGGATCTGGCGGGAGTTGTTGGCGGTCTTGCTGATCTCGCCGAAGCCCGACCCGTTGAGAATGTTGGCGGGCAGTCCCATGTTCACAATGTTGAAGAGGTTGAAGAACTCGGAGCGGAACTGCAGATCGACGCGCTCGGCGCCGCTCTTGCGGCGGCCGAAGGGCGTGTCCTTGATGAGGGCGAAGTCGAAGTCGTACAGGGCCGGGCCGCGGAAGGTGTTGCGGCCCAGGGCGCCGAAGACGCCCTGGTTGGGCCCGGTGCCGCCGGCGACGTGAATGGGGATGGAGAAGAAGGCAGCGGCGTTGTTGACGCCCTGGCCGAAGTAGTCCTGGCGGTTCTGCCGGGCGGTGGAGAGATGCGGCACGGCGATCTGGTTGGGCCGGTCGACGCCCATGGCGCCTGCGCCAGTTTGCTGAATGCCGCTGTAAATGGTGAACGGCGCGCCGGAGCTGATGCTTGAAATGCTCAGCAACTCCCAGCCGTAAGTGACCTTGCGGCTGATGGGACTCAGGAAATTCACGCTCTCCAGATGCAGGTCCTGGGCCGCGCTGATGCCGAGACCATGGGCGATATCGAACGACGACGGTCCCTTTTCTGCATGCGTGTTCTCAGGGTTCTGCGCAAAGGGCACGTTGACCGCGCCGGTTGAGCCCAGGCCCGTGATGGCGATGACCTGGCTGGTGTCGTCGAGCGACTTGCCCCAGGTGTAACTGGCCTGGATGCCGGGTCCGCCGTGGCCCAAGGTGCCGGAGAGCGAGGCTTGCAGGGCGTGGTAGGTGGAGTGCGCGGTTGCGGTAATCTCGTTTTCGAAGCCGAAGCCGCCCGCTACGTTGCCGGCGCTGTCGAATAGCGTCAAAGGCGCGAAGGCCGCATCGGCGCCGGGATAGGCGTTGGGGAAGCTGGTGCGGGGCAGTTTTTCCGCGGCGGTTCCCACGTAACCGGCATCGGCGGTGAGATTGCCGAACTTGCGCTCCAGGCCGGCTGTCCAAGTGTAGAGCGTGGCGTTGTCGAAGTTGCGGTCGACTCCGGCGAGCATGATATCGCTGACCACATGGCCGGGGGTCAGCGCCGCAATGTCCTGCTCATAGCGATTCACATCCATCACGGTGTTCGCAGGGATGGATTTTGTATTTCCAGAGCCAAGAATGTTCACGCCCGCCGGAGTGTAGGTGTTGGGCACCATGGCCGGGGTGATGGTGAACCCATAGGGGATGGGGGCGTTGGAGGCCGAAAGCAGCCTGGGACCCACGGAAAATGGGGTAGAACCGGTGAGCAGGTTGTCCTGCCAGATGTTGGGCGGAATGGTGGTGACGGCGCCGCCGGCATGCGCCGATAACTTGCTGGACACCTGCCAGGCCGCCTGCACGCGCGGCCCCCAGTGATCCCAGCTGGTCTTGTAGCCGGGCTGGGGATTGATCACGTACTCCTGCACCCCGTTTACGTAAAGGAAGCTGGAGGTGCGGTGGGCCCTTTCGGTGATCGGGGTGTAGAGTTCCCAGCGGACGCCCAGGTCAACGGTAAAGCGGCTGTTCACTTTCCAGGTATCTTGCAGAAATCCAGCAAAAGCATTGCGGTTGATGGCAGCGGGACCGGAATGATCGCCGCTGGAAACCTGGGGCGGCGCGACATCCACGGTGTAGTCGAAGGGACTGCCGGAAAGGAAGCTGGAAAGGGTGTCGGGAAGTGGGTCGCCAGGGCTGATGTTGTGGGTTCCGCTCTGCGAAAGGATGGCCTCTCGGGCGTAGGCAGCTCCGCCGCCGAAGTCGTATTCGCCGTTGGGGCTGATGCCGAAGTAGGTGGTATCGCGATTGATGCGAGCCTCGAAACCGGACTTGAACGAATGTTTCGCGGTGGTGAAAGAGACGCCCTGGCGGCCCTGGAAGAGGTTGCCGTAGGCGGCCATCACCGAACCGCCGGCGCCGTTGAATGCCTCAAACAGGCCGTCGTTGAACTTGACCGCGGGGTCGATGTGATTGGGCGTTGGAAAGCCGGGCGTGGTGCGGGTGATGGCGAAGGAAGACTCGAGGGTCAGCCGGGGCGAAGCCGTGCGTGTCCAGGTGCCCACCACGTTGCGCTGCCGGTCAGTGTAAGCAACGCCGAAGGAGGGGTCGAGGGCCGTCTGATCGGGATTGGTGATGGGACCGTCGATGTTATCGAGATTGAAGCGGGCAAGGAATTGGTCTTTGGAAGAGATCTTGTGGTCCTGGCGCAGGGAGACCTGGTCCGCGTCGGTGGCGACCTTGGAGGCCGTTGCGTAGGTGTTCGCGCCGAAAGCGCCCAATGGGTCGTTGGGCAGCGGGTAGCGCGCCAAGACCGCGGCAATGCCGGGATCGACAGGCACAGCCAGTGTGTCAGGAATTGTCTTCTTAGGGTCGTTCGGATCGGGAAAGTTGACCGTATCGCAGGCGTACGCCGTGTTCGGGAGCGGGCTAAAGCTGACCCCGCACGCGTTTCCGTTGGTCGGAATTGATCCCCGATCAGCCATCGTCGGCAGCGGCATCACCTGCGTGGTGCCCAGCACCTGTCGGAATCCCTGGTACTGAAAGAAGTAGAAGGTGCTCTTGCGGCCGTCGAAGACGTGAGGAAGAAAGACCGGACCGCCGTTCGTAAAGCCGAACTCGTTGCGGCGGAAGGGAGGAATGCGGCCGGGGTAGGCAGGCGTGGGGTAGTCAAAATAATTGCGTGCGTCGAAGGCGGAGTTGCGGACAAACTCAAAGACCGACCCGTGAAAGCCGCTGGCGCCGGAGCGTGTGTGGATGTTGGTGAAGCCTGCGGCGCCGCGTCCGATCTCAGCGGGCATCCAGCCGGAGCTGGAGTCGATGCTCTCGACAGCGTCGACGTTGAAGTTGGAGAAGGTGCTGCCGCCCATCTCCGGATCGCTGATGTCCGCTCCATCCATGGCGAAGGTTGCCTCGACGCCGCGCTGGCCGTTGATGGCGAACTGTGCGGTGAAGTTTGTGGCGCCGTTGGCGTCGGTCATGGTGCCTGCAGCCAGCAGCAAGAGGCTGGAAAAGTCGCGCTTGTTGAGGGGCAGCTCGCTGACGGCCTGGCTGGAGAGCTCTTCGCCGCCAGTGGCCTGCTGGCCCTTGAGCACTTCGACGGTAAGCTCGCCGCGGGCGGAGAGCGTGATGGCAACCGCGGGCGCGGCGGGAATGAGGTCGATGGGCTGGGCGTAGTCGACGGTGCGGCCATCGGCTTCAACGGTAAGGCGGTAGGGTCCGGGTGGCAGCGGAGCCAGGCGGAACTGGCCGTCTGCGGCGGTTACGGCTTCGGCTGTGGCGGCCGCAGCGCCGGTAGCAGAGAGGCGGACTTTGGCAGCGGGGATGGGAGCGCCGGCGGCGTTGCGCAGAACTCCCTGCCAGGCAGCCGCTGGCGCAGGCTGCTGGCCATTTGCTCCCGCTGCCAGCAGGATGGCAACAGCGAGCTGCAGAATCATTCGGTTGCCTTGGGAACGGAGAAGCGGGCTGCGCAGCCCGCGCCTGAACTTCAAACTGATCTTCACGAGCGTCGGCCTTGGAGGAGATTAAGAGTGGCCTGGAACGATTGATGATGGCGTAACAAGCGATTTCCGGGTCACATTGAATTATACCGATTTGTGGGAGGCAATCGATTGCATACGATGCGCAGGCGCAGCGGAAAATCTGACTGTCTTGAGGGATTGGGCTGGCCAGGGGTATGACGGAGCTCGTTTGCCTACAATAGAAACCGGGTATGAGCAACGAAGACACCAATTCGGACGCAAAGCGGGACGCGGGTTCCGACACGATTGCGGCCATCTCCACGCCGCCGGGGCGGGGCGGGATCGGCATTGTGCGGCTGAGCGGGGCGCAAGCTGCGGAGATTGCGGTGCAACTGGTGCGCTTGCGGCAGCCGCTGGAGCATGGGCGGGCGCGACTGGCCGATGTGCTGGGCGGCTCGGCGGACGAGGCCGAGGGGCGCGAGCCAGGCCGCATCGATGAGGCGCTGGTGACGTGGTTTGCGGGGCCGAATTCGTATACAGCCGAGGATCTCGTCGAGATTGCAGCGCACGGCTCGCCGGTGGTGCTGGAGCTGCTGCTGCGCTGGGCGCTGGAGCTGGGGGCGCGGCTGGCCGAACCGGGAGAGTTCACCCAGCGGGCGTTTCTCTCCGGGCGGCTGGACCTGACCCAGGCGGAGGCGGTGCGGGACCTGATCGAGGCGCAGACGCTGACCCAGGCGCGGCAGGCTGCCAGCCAGATGGGCGGAGCGCTGAGCCGGCGCGTGGCTCCGGTGAAGACGGGGCTGGTCGAGCTGATTGCGCTGCTGGAGGCAGGGATCGACTTTGCCGAGGATGATGTGGATGTGGCCGCGGAGGGCGAGATTGCGCGGCGGATCGGTGAACTGACGCCGCCGCTCGAAGCGCTCGCGGGGTCGTTTGCGCGGGGACGGATTGTGCACGACGGGCTGACGCTGGCGATTGTGGGCAGGCCGAATGTGGGCAAGAGTTCCCTGTTCAACCGGCTGGTGGAGCGCGAGCGGGCCATTGTGACGGCTCAGCCGGGAACGACGCGGGACACGGTGACGGAGCGGATTTCTCTCGAAGGCATTCCACTGGAGCTGGTTGATACGGCGGGGCTTCGCGAGGGGCTGGAAGAGGCCGAGCAGCTGGGGATTGCGCGCAGCCGCGAGGCGCTGGCCGACGCCGCGCTGGTGCTGGTGGTACTGGATGCGACGCAGCCCCTCAACGACGAGGAGCGGCTGCTGCTGGCGGCGGTCGAGGGGCGACCGGCGCTGGCGGCGCTGAACAAGAGCGACCTGGCGGATGCGGCGGAGGCGGTTGCGCAGGTGGGCGGGGTTCCTGCGCAGCGCACTTCGGCGCTGACGGGCGAGGGGATTGTGGCGCTCAAGGAGCGGATTCTGGCGCTGGCGACGGGCGGAGCGGCCTCGGAGCCGGGGATGCTGACCAGCCTGCGGCATCACCAGGCAATTACGACCGCTCTGTCTGCGTTGTCTGATGCGGCCGGGGCGAATGCGGGCAGGATTCCCCACGAGATGATCCTGCTGGATTTGTATCGAGGGCTTTGGGCGCTGGATTCGCTGACCGGGCAGACGACCTCGGACGATATCTTGAATTTGATTTTTTCGACGTTCTGCATCGGAAAATAGGCAATACATTACGTATATTGACGAAAGTTAGATAAAATAGGTAATATATTACCTATGATTGATCTGGAGCAGGTCGGTGAGCAGATCGCTTCCGCGCGCAAGGCCGGAAAGCAGGCGCAGCTTGAGCTGGCAAAGCGGGCGGGTGTGAGCCTGCGGACCGTGAATCTCCTCGAAAACGGGCGTGCCACCGATCTCGGCTACTCCAAGCTGGCGCGGATTCTTGCCGCGGTCGGTCTGGAGCTGAAGCTTGAACCTGTCGAGCGAAGCAGGCCGACGCTCGACGATCTGCTGAGAGAGGGCGCCGGCGATGATCCGGATCTGGACCGATAATCGTACGGCCGGAGTGCTGGACCGGAACCGGCTCGTCGCCGGCCCTGCGGACGGGCGGCGGTTGGGCAGCACCTTTGTCTATGAGCCGGGCACAGCCGCGGAGCGAGCGGTTTCCGTCACCATGCCGGTGCGGCTGGCCTCGTGGGACACCGCGTACGGGGTTGCGCCGATCTTTGAGATGAACCTGCCGGAGGGGGCGCTCAGGGAGCGGCTGCGCATGGCCTTCGCCAAGGCGACGGGGAGCTTCGACGACCTGGACCTGCTGTCGATTGTGGGGCGCAGCCAGCTGGGCCGAATCCGGTTCACGGCAGCAGATGCGGAGCTGGACGAGGAGGTGCCGTTTCAGTCCGTGGACGAGATTCTCTCCAGCCGGCGGGGCGGCGAACTCTACCGGTACCTGATCGAGAAGTTTGCGGTGCACTCGGGAATCAGCGGTGTGCAGCCCAAGTTCCTGGTGCGCGACGAGGGGAAGCTCTCCGGCAGGCTGGACGGCGGGCGCGTCCTGTCGCCGTCGTTCCGCGGGGCGACACACATCGTTAAGTTCTGGGATCCGGGCGAGTTTCCTGAGCTGGCCGCCAACGAGTTCTTCTGCCTGAAGGCGGCCGCGCGCTGCGGCTTGCCGGTTCCGCCGCATCGATTGGCGGAGGATGGGAGCGCGCTGGTGATGGAGCGGTTCGATCTGCGCATGGACGGCAGCTATCGCGGCTTCGAGGACTTTTGCGTCCTCAACGCCCGGCGGACAGACGAGAAGTACCGCGGCAGCTACGAGACCGCCGTAATGAAGCGCTTCCAGCAGTTTGCGCGCTCCGGAAATCTGCTGGCGGAGAGCCTCGATCTGTTTACGCTGATTGCGCTCAACTGCGCCATTCGCAATGGGGACGCACACCTGAAGAATTTTGGGATACTCTACGACGAGGTGGAAGGGGATGCGCACCTGGCTCCGGTCTACGACCTGGTGACGACGACCGTGTACCTTGCGCAAGACCGGATGGCGCTGACGTTGAACGGGTCGAACCAATGGCCATCGGCGCGAGACCTGGTTCAGTTTGGGGAAAGGCGCTCGCTGGGAACGCGAGCGGCGTTCGTAAAGATATTTGAACGCATTGGCGATGCCATGGCGGATACGGCACGAGAGATCGAGCGTTATGGCCAGGAGCGGCCCGAGTTTGCGCCCATTGCGCAACGGATGATGGAACAATGGGATCTTGGACGGCGCGAATCGCTGAGGTTGCAGTAAGGCGGCAGGCGCAGGATTGGAGGAGGGACGATGATTCGATACGGGTTGTTGGGGTTTGGCCACCATTGCGTGAAACGGCTGGTTCCGGCGTTTCCGGGAGCGCGGGAGTCGGTTCTGACGGGACTGTGGCGGCGCGATCTGAACGCGGCGGCGGCGAATGCGCGCGAATATTCCGTTCATGCCTTTTCTTCGGCGGAGGAGTTGTGCGCTTCGGCGAAGATCGATGCGGTCTTCGTGACCTCGCCGGATGCGCTGCACCTTCCGCATGTGCTGCTGGCACTGGGGCACGGCAAGCCGGTGCTGTGCGAAAAGCCGCTGGGGATGAATGCGCCGGAGGTGGAACGGATGCTGGTCGCGGCCAAGGCTGCCGGGCAGCGGCTGGGCGTGGCACAGAACATGCGCTACAACCGCAGCCTGGAAGTGATACGGGATTGGATTGCAGAGGGACGGATTGGGCGGCCGGCGCTCGCACAGGCGCAGTTTTGCTACTCGGCGGAGGGCAGTCCGCGGCAGTGGATTTACGACCCAGCATTGGCCTGCGGAGGGCCCATCGGCGACGTGGGCATTCATTGCATCGATGCGCTGCGGTTCGTGCTGACCGACCGCGTGGCCGCTGTAAACACGCTGGCGCGCGCCGACGCGGAGTCGGCTCCGGTGGAGGCCTACGCGGTTATCGGATTGGATTTCATTGGCGGGGCCATGGGAGCCGTTACGGTGAGTACCAGGGGCGCCTACCGCTCAATGATTGAGGTGACCGGGGAGACGGGTGCGATTGTTTGCCAGTTCGGCCTGACCGTCGACGACGATGTGCATGTGGAGCTATGGCAGGCGGGCAAGGTTGCGGAACGGAAGACCGTCTCCAATGCCGACTGTTACACGCTCATGCTGGACTCGTTTTCTCACTGGGTCGAAGGCCGGGACGAGTTCCGGGCCACCGGCGAGGACGGCCTGCATAACCAACAGATTTTGGATGCGTCGTATCGAAGCTGGCGGACAGGGGAGCGGCAGACTCTACCGCTCGCGTAGGGTTCTACCACCTCTACGCGCCTTCGTCCCGCTCCGGACGGCCCCTATTTGCCGCTGGTCAGCCTGCGGATGATCTCGACCTCGCGCTGGCGATAGGGCGTGCCGTCGGGGTGAAAGATATCGTGCTGCCAGACCGCGGGCTGATCTGTGACGTAGGGGCGCTGCCAGGAGTCCCAGGGAATCCAGGTCTGGCTCTTGCCGGCGACTAGGCCCCAGTTGATAGCGCCGACACGATGCTCGCGGGCGATGGGCAGGATGGTGTCAAAGGTGCTGCCGATATTGCGCGCCATGTACTCGGTGCACAGGATGGGACGGTGGAACGGCTCGAGTTCCTTGATGGCCTTTTCGAAGTCCTCGGGCCAGCCGTAGTTGTGGAAGCTGATGACATCGGACTGCTCGATCTGGATGCGGGCCAGGGCCGGCATGGTTGCGAGAGAGCTCCAGTCGCCATGCCACAGGCCGCTGGTGAGCGGTTGGGTGGGATGTGCGGCGCGGGCCCAGTCGAAGGTTTTCGGCAGGAGCGCGAGGATGATCTCGTTCTTGTTGCGCGGATCGCCTTTGGCGTAATGGTCGTCGTCGCCGTTGTCGGGCTCATTCCACAAGTCCCATGCCAGGATGCGGGGATCGTTGGCGAAAGCGCCAACCACGCCCTTCACGTAGCCTTCCAGCCGCGGGACCTGCGCGGGATCGGAGAGAATCTCCGTTCCGGGGGCCTGTACCCATCCGGAGTTGTGCACGCCGGGGATGGGCGGGTGTTGCGGGCCGAGTTTCGGGTGAGGGTCCCAGCAGGAGTCGAAGAGGACAAAGATCGGGCGGATGTGATGGCGGGCGGCGATGGCGAGGAACTCGTCGATGCGGCGCTCAAAGCCCTTGGGGTCCTGGTCCCAGAGCAGGTTGTGCAGGAAGACGCGCATGGTGTTCATGCCGATCCCTTCCGCCCAGCCCAGTTCGCGGTCGGTGGTCGCGGGATCCCAGGTATCGGCCTGCCACATCTCCAGCTCGTTGATGGCCGTCGAGGGCAGGAAGTCCGCGCCGACGGGCCAGGCCTGCTGGGCATACCATGCATTGGCCTGGGCTTCGGTCCAGCGCTGCTGTGCAGGGACCGCGAAAGCCAGGGCGAGGAGCGGGAGCAGGGCGAGTGCGGCGCGAAAACGTTTCCAGAATGACTTCATCTTCCTATTCCTCCGTGCATGCAGACGGATTCTACTGGAGCGGCGCTGGGCTTGTCGCTTCAATACCGGAGACCGAGCTTCATGGGGAAGTCGTCCTCGTCGTCTTCCAGGCCGGGCATGTTGCAGTGTTCCCGTAGGATGCGGCGATGAAGAGCTCGGAGTGCGAAGTGGGCTGCGGCGATGGCTGCGGCGGCAAGGGCAAAGTGAAGAGGGCTTGCCTCAACCCATGGCTCGGAGACAACCGGCAGCCAGACGATGAGGGGAAGAAAAGTGAAGTATTTGAGGAGTGTCAAAGCCAGGTTGGGCTGCTCCCTGGTTGGTTCGCCCGTGAAGGCGACGGTACATACGTTGAGGAAGAGGATGTCGGTGAGGAGCAGGCAGTTGGCGGCGGCGATGAGCAGCATGCTTGCGGTTGCGGGCCAGGTGCGCAGTTCGGCCGGGGCGAAAGCGCGGAGGATGAGGAAAGCACCGGAGGTCATCACCGCGGCCCACAGAACCACCCACAGTTGGGCGGCTTGCAACTGGTGCATCGCGGCGTCAAAGCGAGGAGGCCGTCCGTGGACGATACGGAAGACCCAGCTTCCCTGGCGATTGCCGGGCGAAACGAACGCCATGCGCAGTCCGGCGATGGTCCAGAAGGCCGCGATGGCGATGGCCGCGCGGATGCCGTCGGCTGAAATCTCCATCTGGACCTGGCCGTGCGCGACAGTCAGGCGAAGGATGCTGGCGACGAGGACGGACAGGCCCACACCGCCGTAGAGGACGAGATAGATGCGGTAGCGCTGCACACGCAGCAGGGTCTGGCTGATGAAGTGGAAGACCGCTCGGCGGACCGGAGGGCGGAGCAGCGTGGCGTGGATCAGGGCGTGTGCAGGCCGCGCGGCAAAGGCGCGGGTATCATGCGTGCCCGGACCGACGACCAATTGGCGCACCCGGCGCAGATAGGCAAAGGGATATGCGGCTGCGGCGAGCGTGACGACCACGAGCAGGGCGAAGCAGCCGGTTTGGGCGAGCCGCGTGTAGATGGGCAAGGCCGACGGCCCTTCGAGCAGGCGCTGGTAGATGCCGAGAAACCAGAAGGGAGGGCAGTAGCGGAGGAGCGGACTTCCCGATTGGAGGAAGACGGGAACCGCGCCGGAGAGGACGGGGAACAGCAAAAGCAGCATTAACAGGAGGGAGATCGACAGGCCTTGCAGGACGAGCGAGAGGCGGCGGAACAACCGCTCACCGAGGATAGCCAGGAGCACGCCCTGCAGAGCCAGGATGAAGACAGCGGAGAACAGGCCGGCCGCCAGGACCGCGCAGATGTGGCCGGCGAGGAGGCGCGGCAGATTGGGCGGTTCGAAGGATGCAGGCAGCACCAGGGGTGCGAGGAGATTGGCGTCAAGCAGAAAGCCCACGATGAAGACGGCGATGGCGGCCACGCGCGCTTGGAAGAGCTTTTTGTCGGCGATGGGCAGCGTGGTGAGGACAAAGACATCGAGCAGATCGGGAAAGAACAGGTCCCACTCGAAGACGGTGACGATGCCCATGGCGACGAAGGAGTAAACGACGAAGAAGAAATGGTGGTTGACCTGGAGCCAGTAAGGCGGCGGCCCTGCGTCGAGGGGACGGCCGGGCGGCCAGGCGATGAAGGGGTGGTAGACGGGCCAGAGATACAGAGCAACCATGAAGCCGGGAATTCCGGTGGCCACGGCGATGAGAATGAGACGGGCCTTGGCGTCTCCGTCGGGCGAGGCGGTTTCGTGGTTGAAGAAGCGCTCGAGGAAGTGGCGGACGAGGAGCGAAAACTGGCTGCGCCGGGGCGGACGCACTTCGCCGAGCGCGGCCTGGGCGTTGAGCGAGAGGATCTCCGGCTCCGCCATCAAGAGGAGGCGCTGGAATTCATCGGTTTTAGACAATCTGCATCACCTCAACCATCTGCTGCGCGAGAGTTCGCGTATCCTGCTGCTGCACAAGCTGTGCAAAGACGCTCTCAAGATTGGGCAGGCTCATCAGTTTGGTCAGATCGGAGGGACGAGCGTCGGCCAAAACGCGGCCTTTGGCAATGACGATGACGCGGTTGCAGACCTGCTCTACAACTTCAAGCACGTGGGAGATGTAAAGCACGGCTTTGCCCTGCGCGGCGAGCAACTCGAGCAGGTCCTTGAAGAGCCGGCCGGAGACCACATCCAGGCCGGAGAGCGGCTCGTCGAAGATGAGCAGCTTGGGATCGTGTAGCACGGCCGCGGCGATGAGCACGCGCTGCCGCATGCCTTTCGAGTAAGTGGAGATGGGCGAGTATTGCCACGATTCAAGGCTGAGCAGCTTGAGCAGTCGCGTAGCCTTGGCTTCAATGAGCGCTTCGCCGAGGCCGCGCAGGCGGCCGACCAGTTGCAGGTATTCGAGGCCCGAGAGGTAGGTATAGAGATGGGCTTCTTCGGGAACGTACCCAAAGGCTGCGCGAAAGGCAACCATATCTTTTTCAATGTCCTGGCCTTCAAACAGGACGCGGCCGTCGTTGGGGCGCAGCATGCCGGTGATGATTTTGACCGTGGTCGATTTGCCCGCCCCGTTGGGCCCGAGAAAGCCGACGATCTCGCCGGCGGCGACCTGAAAGCTGACGTCCTCGATAGCAGGGATGCCGCGATAGCTGCGGTAGAGGTGCTGGAGCTCGAGCATGGAGGACAGCCTCCTCTACCCTATGTAGCAATCTGCACATCCTCTTGTCAAGTAGATTGCTACATAGGTAGAATGCGCCATGGCCCGCGAACCCAAACTTGCCGAAACAAAACTCTCCCATACGGCCGCGATGATCCTCCAGGCGCTCGACGCCGGATTCGTTTACGGCTTCAGCATCATGGAAATGACCGGCCTGCCCAGCGGGACCGTGTACCCTGCGATGCGGCGGCTGGAGCGCGATGAGCTGATCCGTTCGCACTGGGAGAAGCAGGCAATTGCCGACGCCGAACAGCGGCCTCCGCGCAAGTACTACAAGCTGACGGCGGCTGGCAAGGCGACGTTGCAAGCCTCGCGACGCCGCTATCCTCTGCTGGAAAGGCTGATTCCCACCGAGGAGGCGAGAACGGTATGAGGCCTTCCAGTGATTGGGCGTACCGGCTTCTGCACTTCGGGCTGCTCCGCGGCGCTTCCTTTCTGGTGCCCACCGAGCAACGCGAGGAATGGCGTCGCGAATGGCGCGGTGAATTGTGGCATGTGCGGCAGGTCTGTGCGCCGATAGGTTGCGACTCGCGGCAGGGAACGCGTGAGGTCACCGCGTTCTGCCTGGGAGCTTTCCAGGATGCGCTTTGCCTGAGGCGCGCCGACCGGCGTCCCAGGCTGCCGTTTGCAGCGATGGAGGGGACGGCTCGCCAGACCATTCTGATTCTGGCGGCAACGCTGGCTGCCAGTTACGCCATCGCGCTGCTGCTGCCGGGGGTGCGGGCAGAGCGCAGTTTGTGGGCGCGCGGTGTGAATCCGAACCTGGTGCTGATCGAAGAGGCAGCGGCAACCGACGCCGCGCGGCCTTCCATTGCACCGGAACAGTTCAGGTCCTGGCAGGGCCGAAGGCAGAAGTTCTTCGATGGTTTTGCGTTTTACCGGGTCACGCGGGAAAGCGTCGAAGCAGAATTGCCGCCGGGCGCAACGTCGGATAAGGCCACCTGGGGCGTGGCGCGTGCCAGCTCAAACCTGTTTGCATTGTTGGGTTTACCGGTTCGGTTTACGGAACCGGCTGGAGTAAATGACGAAGGGCTCCCGGCGCTGATCCTCAGCGAGGCGGTATGGAAGCGGGAGTTCGGCGCGGACCCACAGGTTGCCGGATTGGTCCTGCGACTGGGTGCTGGGACGGCCAGAGTTGCCGGGGTGGCGCCCGATGGGTCGCTTGCACTGCCGGGAAACGTGGATGCGTGGCTGCTGGAACCCAACCCCGCGGCAGAAGCGGGTGGCGCCGGATATGTGATTGCGCGCTTGACCCCCGCCGGCAAGGCTGAGATGTGGGCCCCCTCCTTCCGCATCGCATCCAACACTCCGGACGATGCCGAGGACGATCTGCTGGGCGTTTCCCTGGAACAGTGGGGGCCCGGCCCAGGCGCGCTCTATGGGTTCGCGCTCCTGCTGGCTTTGCTGGCGCTGCCGGCCATTACCACCGTATCGCTGGGTGAATCGAGCCTGAACCCGCGGAAGACTTCCTGGTCGGGAAGACTCCATCGCTGGAGCTTCCTTGTCGCCAAGATCGCGCTTTTGTTGCCGATCGTCTACTTTGTCTCGCTCGACCTCGCCTATGGCTTCACCACGCTGGGCCGGGAGAACGCGGCCTACGTCCAGCTGGTTTTTACCTTCGCAACGAGCCTGTTCGGCCTGCGCTGGGTGCTCAAGGACCAGCGCCAGCGGTGCCCGGTGTGCGTGCGGCGGGTGGCGCATCCGGCCCATGTGGGCCAGGCGTCCCGCACCTTCCTCGACTGGAACGGGACGGAGATGATGTGCATGGGCGGCCACACTCTGCTGCATGTGCCGAGCCTGCCGACCAGCTGGTTCAGCTCCCAGCGCTGGCTCTACCTGGATACGTCGTGGAACTTCCTGTTTGCCGGGTCGACGCGGCACGTTCCGTGACCATCCGCCCGGAGTTCCGACTTCCCGGTGCAACTCATTGTGGCGCCATCAGATCCGAGCCGATCCAGGCCGGCAAAAGCCGCTCGAAGTCCTCCAGCGGCACGGGCCGGCTGAACAGGAAGCCCTGGTAAGCATGGCAACCGAGGCGAATGAGAAGATCGCGCTGCTCCTCGGTCTCCACGCCCTCGGCCAGAACCGACAGGCCCAACGCCTTGCTGAGGGAGATGACTGCCTGCGCAATCGCAGCGCTGCTGGCATCGGAAAGAATGTCGCGCACAAATGATCGATCGATCTTGAGTTGATCCAGAGGCAGGCGCTTCAGGTAAGACAGCGAAGCATATCCAGTGCCGAAGTCGTCCAGGGAAAACCTCAATCCGTGCACCCTGAGTTCCGTCATTTTGGCGATGACGTCGTCGATGTTGTCGACCAGCATGCTCTCTGTGAGTTCCAGTTTGAGGTTCTCAGGATTGCACCCGGATCCGTTCAATGCCGCCAGCACCCGTTCGACGAAGTCCGGCTGGCGGAACTGGCGGGCACTGATGTTTGCGGCAATCGTCAAGGGTGCGGTTGTCTTGTTGCCCGCCCAGGCGGCGATTTGCCGGCAGGCGGCATCCAGCACCCAGTCGCCCAAGGGCAGGATCAGCCCGGTCTCCTCGGCCAACGAAATGAATTCTCCGGGGCCAAGAATGCCTCGCTGCGGGTGGTTCCACCGCACCAGGGCCTCCACCCCCACCACCACTCCGCGGTCCAGTTGAGGCTGGAAAAAGAGCAGGAACTGGCCAGCCTTGATGGCGGTGCGGAGTTCTTGCTCCAGGGCCGCACGGGCATTGGCGGCTACCTGCAGGGCCGGCGCAAAGAAGCGGACGGCGTTGCGGCCAGCCGCCTTGGCCTGATACATGGCGATATCGGCCTGTTGCAGAATCTCGTTTACGCTTTCGCGCTGGTCGCCGAAGACGGTGACGCCGATGCTGCAGGCGCTGAGACACTCGTGGCCGTCAAGCCGATAGGGCTGGCCCACGACATCGCGAATCTTGTCCGCGACGGTCTCGGCCTGCGCTGCCGCTGCGTCCGGAAGCTCGCTGAGATCGTCAAGCATGATCACAAATTCGTCGCCACCCAATCGGGCCACGGAGTCCGCGGCGCGGACGGAGGCGGTGAGCCGGTGGGCCACCTCCTGAAGCAGAAGGTCGCCGACTTGGTGACCCAGGGTGTCGTTCAGTGTCTTGAAATCGTCCAGATCGATGAACAGCAGTGCGCGGAGAAGGCCACTTCGATTGGTCGTGGCCAGCTCCCGGCTCAACCGGTCGAAGAGCCTGCGGCGGTTGGGAAGGCCAGTCAGGGGATCGAAGAAGGCCAGATTCCGGATCTCGTCATGTGCCGCCATCAGGCGCCTGAGCTCGCGCTCTCTTCTTTGCAGCTCGGCGATGCGCGATCGGGCGACGAATGCGGCGACCAGGGCGGGGATGAGGCCGCAGATGGTGAAGAACCACCACGTCCGATACCACGGAGTGAGGATTGTGAATGCAAACTCAGCCCTGTCGGTGCTCCACATCCGATCGCTATCCTGGGCCTCAACCTGAAGCGTGTAGGCGCCGGGAGCCAGTTCCGCGAAATGCAGCTCTCGTTGCGCGGTCTCCGTCCAGTTGGGGTTTGCTCCCTGCAGCCGGTAGCGAAATAGAACCCCGTTCTGCCTGGATGCGTTGAGCGCGGAGAAGCGTGTTATCAGCGAGTTGGCACGGAGGTCGAGCGATGGATTGATCTCCGAGGAGACATCTTTGCGTCCCATCAAGAGCTGGGTGAAGACCAGCCGGAGCGGCAACGCAGGAGCAGAGTGGGGACGCGGCTGGAACCGGGAGAGCCCGACGCTGGTTCCAATCCACACGGTGCCGTCCGGCTCCGCGGCAAACCCGTTGAGATTGCAATCGTTCCAGACCAGTCCATCATCCATGTCGTAGTGGCTCCAGCGGGAACCATCCCACACATCCACGCCATGCTCGGTGCCCACCCATAGCCGCCCCAAAGCGTCAAACTCGAAGAAATAGACCAGTCCATCTGTGCCGGGCCGTTGCACGCCCTTCTCAACCACGAGATCGTTCCCCCGCAGATGGACGCGGTCGATGCCACCCCCGAAGCGATAGCCCAACCACATGATTCCGTTGGCGCCTGCGCCCAGGGAGAGCACCTCCTGGTTGCTCAGGCCATCGCCGCGATTGAAGTTCCTCCAGTGGCCACCGGTGAACGCATACAGGCCGTCTGCACCCCCAGCCCAGACCGTTCCGTCCGTTCCCTCGGCAATGGCCCAGAAACGGGTGGACGGCAGCTCGCCGACACGAGCAAACCGCGCGTAAGGTGGCCTGGCAACAAACAGGCCTGCTTCGGTTGCCGCCCAGAGCCTTCGCTCGCGATCGAAGCGAACAGTGTAGGCCGCCTTGCCGAATAACCCCTGCGCCTCGCCGAACCACTTCACGGCGCCGGTCAGCACACTCAGCTGTGCCACTCCGCTGGTTTCAGTCCCGATCCACAAGTCTCCGCCCGGCCCGGCCCGAACGGCGTGAACCGGAGACTGGCCCAGACCCGGGACCTTTTCCCAACGGATGCTTGACCCCAGCCGCTGCCCTCGTATCAATCCGCCTTCGGTGCCAAGCCAGAGCGCTCCGCCGGGCTGGGGCAGAATCTCGTACACCAGGTCAGACGGGAGCCCGCTGGCAGTGGAGTAGAACTCCCACTCGCCGTAGCCGCGCAGCTGCACCAGCCCCCGGCCGGCAAGCCCAATCCAGAGTGAGTGTTGCCGGTCCTCGAAAGCAGAATAAACAACCCCCTTTACCCCCGCCGAACTGTCAACCTTCTTCCACCCATCTTGGGCTTGGATCAGCAATCCATCGGCCGACGGAAGCAGGATGCGCCCATCGGCATCGGTGGCCGGTACGCCCACCGCTCCCTGCCCAGGGATAGGTAAATCCGGCCTGCGGAAGCGAGCTTGCCCTGCCGGCAACACATATACCCCGTCGTTCCTTACCCGCACCCAGACACTGCCCTCACTGTCTTTGCGGATGGTTGTTACCTGGTGCGGGGGCAGCCCCCGTTCGCGCCCCAGCACTTCGGTCTCGCCCCGGTCGATGTGGCACAGTTCCAGCCCGCAGCCGTACCAGACCGTTTCGCCATCCATAAGAATGCCGTAGGCTTCTGGCCCCGACGCGCGAGCCGGCTGAGCCACGGTACGCATCGAGAACCAATCCTGGCCGGGTTGCGAAGAAAGCACAACCAGGCCCAATTCGGTTCCAAGATAGGTGTGGCCCTCGCCATCCGCCTGAATCCCCTGCGCCCAATTGATGGTCTTGAACGCGGCGGCAACTTTTTCAAAGCGATTGCCGTGCAGCCGGTAAAGGCCGATGACGCCGCCCACCAGCAACGTTCCGTCCGGTGCATCGCCAAACGCCACACCGGAGTTGGCCGGCATTCCCTGCCCCGGCCCGAAAGCCTCGAAGCGCTCCCCGTCATAGCGGAAGATTCCGTTTTCCGTGCTCACCCAAAGAAAGCCGACCCGGTCCTGGTAAATCGTCCGGATCGCGAGATTGTTGAGGCCATCGGCGTTGGCAAAAGTGCGGAAGCTGTATTCCTGCGCGCACATGGATGCGCTCCCAATGAGGAGCAACAGCAGTGCGCGCGCGTACTTGAAGCAGTCCACTGTCGAAGAAGATCGGCTGAATGGGGGAACTAATTCAGCTTAACTCCGTTTGCCGGGTTACCGATTGTTCTTCGTCGAGAAATTGTCGAAAGGCCGGTCCTGGGCCGCCCGAAGAGACAGCGGGGACGGCGGTCAAGCCCATGACCTTTCCGGCCGGGGTACGAATCGACTCACTCCCCGGCCAAGTTCTCGAGCAGTGCGTCGAAGTCCTCGAGTTTCGCGTACTCGATGATGACCCTGCCGCGGCCGTGGTGGTCTTCGATCTGGACCTTCAGGCCGAGGGCGCGCTGCAGACGCTCTTGGACCTCGCGGACGTTGGGGTCGATGGGCGGGGCGGCCTTAGGTTCTTTCTTTGCAGCCTTTTCGGGGTGCAGCAGTCCTTGGACGTAGGTCTCTGTTTGGCGAACATTCAGCGAAAGTCCTGCGACGTGCTGGGCAGCCTTCTCGATCTCCTCCCCGTGTTCAAGGGACAGAAGCGTGCGGGCATGACCGAAGCTCAGCTCGCCGGACTCGACGCGGGCTTGGACCGTGGCGGGTAGACGCAGCAGGCGCAGGAAGTTGGCGACGGTGGCGCGGTCCTTGCCGGTGCGCGTGGCCATCTGCTCCTGGGTCATGTGGAACTCGCGCGATAGCCGCTCGAAGGCGCGGGCCTGCTCCATCGGGTTCAGGTCGGCGCGCTGTAGGTTTTCGACGATGGTGATCTCCATCGCCTGCTCGTCGGAGACCTGGCGGAGGATAGCGGGAATAGTGGCCTTGCCAGCCAGCTGCGAGGCGCGCCAGCGGCGTTCGCCGGCGATGAGCTGGAAGCGGCCGCTCGCCAGTGGACGAACCAGGACCGGCTGCACCACGCCATTGGCGACAATGGAGGCGGCCAGCTCGGCCAACTGATCCTCGTTCACCTTGGAGCGGGTCTGGAAGGGATTGCGGTCGATCTGGTCGACAGGGATCTCGCGGGGCTTGCCGCCCTCCGATTCGACTGGCGCAGCGGCAGGCGTCTGTACGCGCGGAAGCAGGGAGTCGAGGCCTTTGCCGAGGGCGCGGCGCTTCATTTCAACTGGGGCGATGGTCATGATTCAAAATCCTCGATTCCGGCTCTGAGAGCCGGTTCTCTCATTTTCTGTCTTCCTGCAATGGGAGGACGGCTGGGAAGAATGGTTTGGACGGCAAGGCAGGCCGTCAGGAGTAGGGCCAGAATCGGACCTTGGTCCGGACCGCGGGATGCGGAGGGGCAGCCGGCTGGGCCATTGCCGCCTCCTTGCGCTCCAGGCTGCGCGGACTCTCCATGTGGTTGCGGGCCAGATACTCGCTGGCCAGCTCGAAGTAGGCCTCGGTGCCGCGGGAGCGAGCATCGTAAAGGGCGACGGGCTTGCCGTGACTGGGGGCCTCGGCCAGGCGTATGTTGCGCGGAATGACGGTCTTGAACATCCGATCGCGGAAGTACTCGCGGAGGGTGTCAGTGACCTGCTGGGCCAGGTTGGTGCGGTCGTCGTACATGGTCAGCAGCACGCCCTCGATGGTCACGTTGGGGTTCACGGCGGCGCGGACGCGCTCCAGGGTGGAGATCAGCTCGGTGATGCCCTCGAGAGCGAAGTACTCGGCCTGCATGGGGACAATCAGCGTGTCTGCTGCGCCCAAAACGTTGAGAGTGAGCAAGTCGAGAGCCGGCGGGCAATCCAGAACGATGATGTCGAAGCTGGCCTGGATGGGGGTGAGAGCGTGGCGCAGGCGGAGAGCGCGGTCGGGGGCGTTGGCCAGCTCGATGTTGGCGCCGGTGAGGTTTTTTGAGCCGGGCAACAGCCAGAGGGTTCCGATGTCGGTAGGAAGGATGACCTGCTCGGCGGGGGAGTCGCCCACGAGGACGTCGTAGATCGAGTGGCGATTGTCATCGCGGACCAGGCCGACGCCGGAAGAGGCATTGGCCTGGGGATCGCAGTCGACGAGGAGGACCTTGAGGCCTTCGAGAGCGAGGCAGGCAGCGAGGTTGATGGCGGTGGTGGTTTTTCCAACTCCGCCCTTTTGGTTGACCACGCCGAGAATCTTGCCCATGGGAGACAAGGGTAAAGGGAAGAGCGGATGGAGGGTAGGGAGATCGGCTGTGGAGAACTTGGCAAAGCTGTGGAAAGCGGCAGGGAAGCCGGGAGCGGCTCGGTGGGGAAGCGATAGAGGGGGAAGAGCTTGGGGGTGTTCCCTGAGGAAGCGCGCGATCGGGCGGGAAAATAGGCTGGCGGTGGAAAACTCCCGGGAATTGGGGTGGTTTTCGGGTCTTTTTTGAAGGCGATCCCGGATCGGGCCAACTCCCGAATCGGGACAGACCAACGGATTTGTTCCACGTGGAACATTCGCCGTTCCAGACCGGAAGCCTGAAGTGTTCCACGTGGAACATCGGCGAGTCCCAAAATCTCGCCTGCATAGGTCTGCCCCGGCCTTTCAAGCAATCGCCCACCCATCACCGCGCGGGCCGCACGCTTGACAGTACAATCCCAATCGTCGCAGAAAGGGGAGGGTGGTGGACAATTCCAATGCATTCATCGGCCGCGTCGACCAGCCAACGGCCCAGGACTTGGCAGCGGCGCTGGGCGAAGCCGCCGGGCTTTGGGAGCAACTCGTGAACTGGCTCGTAGTCGAAAAGGGCGCGGCCAAACAGGAGTGGAAGTCAAGCTCACCAAAATACGGCTGGGCTCTCCGGCTCAAGCTGAAGAAGAGAGCCATTCTTTACCTCGGGCCGTGCACTGGATGCTTCCGCGTGGCGTTCGCCCTTGGGGATAGGGCAGTCGCAGCCGCTCGGCAGAGCGATCTCCCCAAGGCGGTCGTCAAGGAGATCAATGACGGGCCGAAGTACGCGGAAGGAACCGGAGTACGGCTGCTGGTCAAGAGGCAACGCGATCTGGCGGCAATCCGCAAACTCTCAGAGATCAAGCTGGCTCATTGACCCTGAGGCGCGCCAGGGCGAGCAATCCATGGTTGCTGCCTGAAAGCGGCAGTTGCTCCCGCCATTCAAGCTGGGCATCGGACACAGCCTGCAGTTGTCCCAACTCGGTCTGGGTGGTCATGAGCACAATCCAGCCATCGGGCTTGATCAGGCCCGCCGCGGCTTGAACCGCATCTGCCATGCGGTCGACGGCGCGGAGAGTCACACAATCGAAACGGGTTAGCATGGATTCGGCGCGCCCGGAATCAACCGGTACGGACAGGTGAAGGGTGCGTACGGCCTCGCGCAGGAAAGCGGCCTTCTTGCCCCGAGACTCGGCGAGGGTGACGGAAATCTCCGGACGGCAAAGAGCGATGGGAATGCCGGGGAAGCCTGCGCCGGAACCGAAATCGAGCAGCGTGGCGATTCCAGCAGGGAGGACGCGGGCGCAGGCGATGGACTCGACAAAATGCCGGGAGAGAATGCCCTCTTCGTCACGAATCGCGGTTAGGTTGATGCGCGCATTCCAGCGCTGAAGCAGCGAACAGTAGTCCCCGAAACGCGCGGCAAGAGCGGGGTCAAGCAGATCCAGGCCGGCCACAGCCAGCTTTTCGTTCAGGCGCCCGCCGATCGCCTGGGAATTCTCACTCACCGCACAGCTCCCAGGTTAGAGCCGCCTTCTCGCCCAATGTGCCGAGAGTGATCATGCCGGGCCGACCGGCGCTTCGATCTGCCGCGGCTGCCAGGCTGCCGCGGCCTGCACAAAGACGGAAAAGATAGCGCGCGAAAAGGCGCTCTGGGTGTAGGTCCGTTCCGGGTGCCATTGCACCGCGACGGCGAAGTGGGAACGGGAATCGAGCTCGACCGCCTCGATCACACCGTCTTCGGGTGAAACTGCGCTGACCAGCAGATTGTCGCCGACCCTCTTGATGGCCTGGTGGTGACTGGAGTTGACCTGGGTCACCAAGTGCGCATCGTCCGGCAGTAGGCGTGCCAGCCTGGAGCCTGGGGAGATGTGGACCGCATGCGCCTCAACCACCGCACGGCCAGGGCTGTGGTTGAGTGGGGTCTGAAGGTCCTGCACGAGGGTGCCGTTGCACCAGACGTTCAGGGTCTGCAGGCCATGGCAGATGGCGAGGATGGGCTTGTGCAGGTTGAATGCATCCTGTAGCAGCAGCTCGTCCACGGCCGTGCGCCCCGGATCGGCCTCGCCGCATTCCGGGATGCGATCTTCGCCATATCTTTGCGGGTCAACATCATAGCCGCTGCCTGGCAGCAGAATTCCCTGCACCCCGGCAAGCAGCCTTGCGACGCGATCCTGACGCTCGTGGAGGGGAACAAGGATGGGCGTGACGCCGACGGAGTGAAGGGCAGAGAGATAAGGGGGCAGTGAGCGCTGATTGTAAGCTGGATCGCTGCTGGTTGGCTCGGGGATGGCGATGTGGATGGACATGGAAGAAACAGTGTAAGCCTAGGCGTGAGCAGAGCGATAGGCCCTTGCCGAGAACCGCGAAATCAGGCGACGGTGACTTCCTTCGCGGTGTCGGCCGGTTCTTGCTGGTCAGACAATTCCTGAATCGAGGTGCGGAGCCTTTCTGTAAGCTCGTCGGTCCGGCGAACCGTCATTCCCTTGGTGTCAATCGGCTCGCCCGCGGTGAGCGTGAGCTCGCCGGGGTAAAGGTGCCGTGTGTGGATGGGGAGCAGATCGTAGACGCCCGAGAGAGCGATGGGCACGAGCGGGACCTGGGCGCGGATGGCGAGGTAGGCTGCGCCGGAGAGGAAATTCTGCAGCTCGCCGTTGGGGGTGCGTCCGCCCTCGGGGAAGACAAACAGCGGCATTCCGGCGCGGAGCGCCTTGACGGCGGCGCCCAGGCTCGAGAGCGTGGCATGCGGGTTGCGGGTGTCGATGGGGATCTGGCCTGACCGGTCCAAGTACCATCCTATGAATGCGATAGGCCACAATTCCTTTTTCGCGAGGATGCGGAACTGGAAGGGCAGGGCGGCGAAGACTAGAGGGGTATCCATGTAGGAAGTGTGGTTGGAGGCGTAGACAGCCACCGGACACTTCCTCAGGTTCTCTGCGCCTTTCACTCGAAGCGAAGATCCGGCGAAGAAGATCGCGGACCGGGCCCAGAAGCGGGCGATACGGTGCTGTGCGCGCCCTTGCTTGTCCACCAGCGAGACCAGCAGCGAAACAGTGGCGCAGACGATGGTGGAAACGGCCATCAGCGGGATGTGCCACAGGTTGGTGCGCCAGCGGTAGAGGCGCGGCAGCGGACTGGGTGGGCGACGGCTCACAGCTGCGCCCCACTTTCCACAACTTCGGATGACGCGAGAAGAAGAGAACGCGCCTCACCGACCAGGTATACCGATCCGGAGACGACGACCAGCCCGCCGCCTCCGTGCCGCACAGCGAGCTGCAGAGCCTGACCTACAGAATCAGCCGCACTCGCCGGGGTTCCGGTGGCCTCGGCCGCGGACAGCAGGTCGTCGAGGCTGGCGGCGCGCGCTGCATGGATGGGTGCGAGGATGACCAGGTCGAACAGGGGAAAGAGAATCTGCGCCATCTCCGTGATGGGCTTGTCGCGCAGGCAGCTGAAGATGAGGACGCGGGTCTGAGACTCCGCCTCATGCAGGCCGGCGCGCAGGGCCCAGGCACCGGCGGGATTGTGCGCAACGTCGAGAATCCAGTCGACCCCGGCCTTGCGAACCCGCTCCAGGCGGCCTGGCCAGCGTGTTTCGTGAATGCCTTCAGCGATGGTGGCGGGGGTGACGGGAAGGCCGTGTTGTGTAGCCAGTTCAACCGCCGCGGCAATAGCCAGCGCGATGTTGCGATGCTGATGTGCGCCGGAGAGCGGCGAATCGACCTCGACGGCCGCGCCCAGCGCTTCAACCTGGTAGGGACCGGACGAGGCTGCGGCGACGGACGGCATGTAGGGCGCCGCGCTCACGCCGCGGACATTCAGCTCAACGGCCACTTCGCCGAGCACCTGGTTGGCTTCAGGGTGCTGCGGCAGCGTAATGAGGGTCCCGTCGCGGCGCAGGATGCCGGCCTTTTCGCGGCTGATGGCGGCGATCGTCGATCCCAGCCACTCCGTGTGGTCAAGGGAGATGTCGGTGATGACGGAGAGCAACGGATCGACAATGTTGGTGGCGTCGAGACGGCCGCCCATGCCCACTTCGAGGACGGCCATATCAACGCCGGCTTCGGCAAAACAGAGGAACGCCTGGGCAGTGAGGATCTCAAAGAAGCTGGGCAGTTGCGGCAGGCCGCCATCGAGCACCAGTTGCTGTGCGGCGTCGTGCACCTGGAAGTAGAGGCGGGCGAACTCGTCGTCGCCGATCTCCACGCGGTCAAGACGGATGCGCTCGTTGACCCGCGCCAGGTGCGGCGAGGTGTAAAGGCCGGTGCGCAGGCCGCTCGAGGTGAGGATGGAGGCCAGGGTAGCGGCCGTGGAGCCCTTGCCGTTGGTGCCCGCGATGAGCACCGAAGGGAACCGGCGATGCGGATCGCCCAGCGCGGCCAGCAGGATGCGAATTTCTTCGAGCGAGAATTTGCGGCGCGGCTGTCCTGCGCTCGCGTAGAGCTCCGGGATCATGGAGTTGAGTTGATCGACAGCCGCGGCGTAGGACATGGACAGTTCAGTATAGAAGGGCGGATTGGGGATGTGTGGGGAACGTCGCGGTGCGGAGATGCGCTGCGCGCTGAACTCAGTGCTGTAACAGCAGTTGCAGCGCCAGGCGCGCGTTCTGCAGGCAGAGGCGCGCCTCGTCCTCTGAGAGCAGGCCCTGGTGGACGGCCTTGCGGCCCACATCGTTCACCTGGTTGGCCACGCGCGGGAAATCGGCATCGATGGCGCAGAGGTGCAGGTTGTTGTTCACCTCGTGCAGCAGGTTTCCCAGTGTGGCGGCGTTGCGGTAGCGGGTGCGTATTAGGCGTGTGAGCGTTTCGGGCAGCTTCTGCTTGATGGCCTCCTCCAGCACCGAGCGGCACATCACCGCACATGCCGTAAACAATCCGTAGAAATAGCAGCGAGTGGCTTCGTCGAGATAGCGGTCGGCCTCGTCGGAGCTGGGCGCGGCCACCACGCATTCGCGCAGGTGGGTGGCCCGAAAAACGGCCGGCTCAACCAGCTCCAGCAGCTCCATGGCGATGGCCGTGCGCAGCAGGTCGTTCTGCTGGCCGTCCAGGGCGCGCTGAATCTCCTGCCAGGCGGGAGTGACGGCCCCATTGCCTGCATGCTGCAGCCGGGTCAACGAAGTCAGCCTCTGGCGGGCGTGCTGGATGAAGCCCTGGCGCATCTCCTGGGCAAGCATGCGCCAGCCGGCCACAAAAGCCGCGGGGTCCTGCTGGTAGCGGGCCCAAAGTTCGTCGTAAACGATGCCCGGAAGTACGGAGCACAGCTGCTCAAAGCGGCCGGTGCGGGCCAGCTCGGAGATCGCCTCGCAAAACTCCTTTCCCGGAGCGCCCTCTGCAGACATCTGCAGCAGCTGACTCTCCAACCGGTTTACGTCGATGGTCATCCCCTGGGTTTCCTCGTAAACCTCAAGTTTAGGAGTGCTGCAAGCGTTTTCTCTTGCTCCAGCGAGATCGACAGTCCTTGAGCGTACGGGAATGGGAAGATTGGAACGCAAACACCTCGCTTGGGAATGGCTGTTACCTCCCTGCATTTCCTCTGCCCGAGTTTTCAGCGGAAGGTGTGAAAGAATCGTCCTCTGTGCAGGACGTGGGCGCGGCAAACCTTTGCCCAGCGCGGCGATGGACGACGTTTTCACACAAGCCACGCGAGATTCACAGGCCTTTCAACGCTGCCTGTGGGAGAGGTGGGAAAAAGGGTCCATGTTTGAGGCCCGGGAGCCGGCTTTTCCAATCATCCTGAATTGCACAGCCGCGATTTGGAAATCCGGTCCTGCGGTCAAGTCACCTTGCTTCAACCTCATCGGCAGGATTTCCACTTTTCCAGCGAGAACTACGGAGACTACTGTCTTTTTATCTCTTCTTACAACCTGTTTCCTCACCCGTCGCTGCCCGCGCGAAGGGACCAGGTGAGCGGGGATTGGATCGGTTGCGATAGCCCAGTTGAACCGCGAAAACCGGCAGGCGGGCAATTGTGGGACGATTGACGCCGGGAATTCAGAAATGTGTCCTGTTTTCCACCCACATTGGGAAGCGGAAGGTGAATACAATCAAAGTTGAAGAAGAGACATGCATTTCCGTCAGGCCGTAATGTGTTGTAGAGTGAGGCCAAGCCGGGAATGTGCTTCTCGCACCGAGGGTGAACTATGCCGATCGTGGAAACGGAAGTGGAGAAGCCTGCCGTACAGGGGTCAGCGATGGAGATTACCGTAAGCCGCCAGGAATTGGTGAAGGAACTCACCGCGACGCAGAGTGTGGTGGAGCGCAAGACCACCATACCCATTCTGTCCAACTTTCTCATCGAGGCCGAGGGCGAGCGGTTGAACATCACCGCCACCGACCTCGACCAGGCCATCCGCACCAGCGCCGCGGTCAAAGTGAAGAAGCCGGGAGCATGCACCATTCCTGCGCGCAAGCTCTACGACTACATCAAGCTGCTGCCGGAAGGCGACATTTCGATCAAGCTGCTGGACAATCACTGGGTGCAGATCCGCAGCGGCCGGTCGAATACCAAGATGGTGGGCATGGCGCGGGCCAACTATCCCCAGGTCCCCGAGTTCCCCGCCGTCTCGGCCACCAGCATTTCCACGCTGGCGTTGAAGACTCTGATCGCGCGCACCATCTTCGCCATCTCCAACGAGGAGTCGCGCTACACGCTCAACGGCGCCCTACTGGTCATCAAGGCGGAATCGTTGTCAATGGTGGCGACCGATGGCCACCGGCTTTCGTATGTTGAAAAGCCCAACGAACTGCTCGAAGGCATTAGCGGCGAGAAGCGGGTTTTGATTCCGCGTAAGGCCCTGCAAGAGTTGCAGCAGTTGCTCGGCAACACGGAAGCCGAGAAGGTTGAATTTGCCGACGACGAGCACACGCTGTTCTTCCGCGTCGGTCATCGCACCCTGAGCACGCGCAAGCTGTCCGGCCAGTTCCCCAACTTCGAAGCCGTCATGCCGCGCGACAACACCAAGTTTGCGGTTGTCCGCTCCAGCGAGCTTTCTTCGGCCATCCAGCGTGTGGCGCAGTTTGCCGACGAGCGGTCGGGGGCCATCAAGCTCCGCCTCGAAGGCAACGAGCTCAAAATTAGTTCGAGTTCCACCGAGTCCGGCGAGAGCGAAGACACCATCGACACGCCCTACTCAAGCGACCCCATCATGGTCGGCTTCAACTCGGTCTACATTCTCGACTTCCTCAAGGCCCTCAACAACGAGGGCGAAGTCCGCCTCGAGTTCAAGGACTCGCAGTCGGCCGGCCAGATGCGCCCCGAGGATCCGGATGCAGAGTACAAGTATCGATACGTGCTGATGCCGATGAGAATCTGAAAAGCAGGGAACAGGGATCAGGGAACAGAAGCGCGGCCCGGCAGCGATGCCGGGCCGCGGTGTCTGTGGGCTGTTCGAACACCAGCTCTTGTATTACTTGACAATATTTCGCAATGTTTTATATTGACAAGTATGCGCACCGCCAAGACCATTTCGATTACCCTGCCCCCGGAGTTATTGGGAAAGGCACAGGAGATTGCCCGACGCGAGAACAGGACCATGAGCGAACTCTTCCGCGAAGCCCTCCGGCGCTATAAGTCTGCCGACCCTGAGTGGGAAGCTCTGCTACAGAGGGGCCTGGAGCATGGCAAGGCACTCGGGATTAAGTCTGAAGAGGATGTCGAGCGAATGTCAGACGAGTGGCGTCGCGAGCGCAGGATGCTCACGAGCCGCTGATGCGAGTCGTCGCGGATACCAACATCCTCATCTCCGGTCTACTCTTCGGGGGACTGCCCCGTGTGCTGATCGTTCATGCGGTCGAGCGACGGTTCACTCTAATCTCTTCAGAGAACCTGCTCCTGGAATGGTATTAATATACTTGACTAATGAAGAGATTTTCGATATTCTGTTCTTGCCATGACGAACGATCTCAAAACCCTTTCAGATGCAATCAGATACTTCTCTGATGAGCAGGTTTGCATTGATACCGTTGCCGCGATGCGGTTCCCCAATGGTCCCGAATGCCCTGCTTGCCTCAAGCCTGAGAATCGGCAGCATTGGCTCAAGACTCAGAAGCGCTGGCAGTGCCGTGATTGCGGCAAGCAATATTCGGTCAAGGTGAATACCATCTTTGAGGATTCCCCCCTCAAGTTGGACAAGTGGCTGACCGCGATGTGGCTTTTGGCGAACTGCAAGAATGGCATTTCGAGCTACGAGATCGGCAGGGATTTGGGCATTACTCAGAAGTCGGCATGGTTCATGCTCCAGCGCATCCGCCTTGCGATGAAAAACAAGTCGCTCATCAAGCTAGGAAATGAAGGCGGTCCCGTCGAGATGGATGAGACTTTCATCGGCGGAAAGCTTAAGAACATGCACAAGTCGAAGAAGCCTGCCAAGGCAAGCAAGGGGCGCGGCGTGACCGGCAAAGCGATTGTAGTTGGGATGCTGGAACGTCAAGGCCGCGTGAGGGCGGAAGTGGTTGCAGACCGCACCCACGCCGTTCTACGCGCCCTTGCAAACAAGCACATCGCACCCGGCGCGTCTTTGGTGACTGATGAATGGGGCGGATACTCAGGAATCAACTTTGAGCATGTCGAGATCAACCATGCAGTCGAATACGTGAATGGTCAGATTCACACCCAAGGGATTGAGAACTTTTGGGCATTGCTCAAGCGGTCACTTGGCGGAACCTACATCGCAGTAGAGCCGTTTCACCTTGACCGCTACATCGATGAACAGGCTTTTCGCTACAACAATCGCGCAACCAAGTACAACCCTCTAACCGATAAAGACCGTTTCGCGCTGGCCCTTTCGCAGATTACAGGTCGCAGATTGACCTATGCAGAATTGACCGGCAAGGTGGGGGAAAGCGCGTCTTAGGCTGGCTTGGATGGGACGGCAACGGCGCGGGAAGCGCGGCCTTTAGGCTTGCGTTTTTCGCGCTTTTCTTCTGCGATTCGCATACTTAGCTCGGACTTCGATACACTGAGAACCTTTCCCAGCAGAGTCTCGAACGCCTTGTATTCAGGGCTTTGGGGCTTACTGTTCATGGGTTGATGATACGCCCATTAAGGAATCGGCATGAAAGAATGTGCGTTCTGCTCCCACCAAGGCAAACTTTCCAACGAACATATCGTAAGCCAATGGCTCAAGGGATTATTCCCAGGTCGCATCACTTCCATAATTGGCGATGGCCGCGGACTCAAGAAGCCATTCACTTCGGAATCAATCGACTGGAAGGCCAAAGTTGTGTGCGAGGCATGTAACAACAATTGGATGAGTGACATTGAAAGTCATCATGCAAAGCCAATTCTCACCCCGCTAGTGACCGGAAAGATGGATATTCCGATAGATCAAGCCGCAGCGCATTCACTTGCTCTTTTTGTGTTTAAGACCGCCGTTATTCTTGATCATTCCAATCGATCTCGGGAGCCGTTTTTCTCGCGCCGTATTCGCCACGCCTTCAGAATCCACCGTCTTATCCCCTCGGACGTCAATATGTGGATGTGTGGCTACGCTGGGCATCGTGCCGGAGTTCACGCAATCACCCTCTACCATCAAGCAGAATCCACCACGGGATATCGTTTTGACATGTACGCGTGTACGTGCGCCTTTGGCAATTTTGTCTTTCAGATGCTTGCCGTCAAACAACTCCGCGCCTTGCAGCTTCGGACGCTTTCCAGTGCTCCAAAAAACGTCTCCATCCCATTCTGGCCGAAAATCCGTGATGGATTTGTCTGGCCACCCCGTCTGGCCCTCATGAATAGATCTGATTTCAACGCCTTCGCCGCCCGATGGGGGCAGGACATTGAGTTGATCGGAGAGTAGCTGCCCTGTCACGGCCATTTCAGTTTCTCCTTTTATTCGTAGTTAGTCAAGTATGTTATTACCCCTGGAATTAAGTGAGACGCTTGGTAATAAATTCCATTTCGATGCGACAGATACAACGCTGTTCATCGAGAAGATTCAACGAATTGCCGAAATAGCCAACCCAGACTTCCGTCTCGCTGCCGTACCCGGCGACGAGGACGACAATCGCGTTCTGGAGTGCGCCGTCGCGGGTAAGGCAGATTTCATCGTCAGCGGCGACAAGCATCTGCTGCGGCTCGGTTCCTATGAAGGCATCGCGATCCTCACGGTCCGGCAGTTTCTGCAAACTGCCGGATTCCGCGTGGATTGACATCTTGGCCGAACCACTACCAGGTGAGCGTGACGGTGATGGTCTTCCAGCCTTCGCCGGGTGGGAAGTGGAACGTCATAAGGAAAGGGACCTTGACGTCATGCACGAAGGTGTCGATGGCACTGAGAGACACGCCGGGGTTTGTCTCGTCTGCATCAATGGAGAGCCCATCGGCCACATGCGGTCTAAGGTCGACCAGCTTGTGCCGGCGAACGGCGCAATAGGCCTCACTCCCCGCGATTCCCTCCACGGTGAGATTGACCTTGTTTGCTCCCCACTCTTCGATCACTACGCGAGCTTGCACTGTTCGTGAGCCGGGCGTCGGCAGCATCCGCTCCAGATCCCCGATTTCGACAGCGGGAAGGGGAAGAATCACAGCATCTGTTCCCTGCTTGTCGACCTTGAACCCCGCAACATCTGTCCGCAGGGTCCAGTCACGCATGCCCCATTGCGACATCGTGACGCGCAGTCCGCCTGCCTCATGCTGGTACACGAGGCTTATCGTCCCTCCAGGGACCGGTAGAACGTTCACCGCAGCGTGGTCCCAATCTGCAGGGATATGCGGATTCACCGTAATCGTCTTCGTCTGCGCATCGATGGAGATGCCAAACAGCCCGCGCAGCGTGGGCGTGATGACCATGGCGGACGACCAAAGCTGGTGGCTGGTGCTGCGGCCCATGGGCACGTAGAAATCCCCGCTCAGCAGCTCTGTGTCAGCACCCAGGTCCTCCGCCCAGGTCAGGTTGGCGTTTTCCATCAGCATCTGGTAGCCCGCCAGCGGCTGCCCGCCGCGATACTCGGCCAGCGCGGCCCAGCCGGTAAACAGCGGCCACACCGACCCCTGGTGGTAGCTCATGCCGTCGTAAATCTTCTCTTCGTTGGAGACATCGCGCAGGCCCCAGTCGGTGTTCAGCGTGTGCCCGGCGAGCTGCTGCAGGCAGCCTTCGGGATGAGCGAGGATGGACTTGCCGTTCGTCCCGGCCGGGTCCCACCAGGCTATAGCCGGATACACGGTGCGGGTGCGGTCCTGCGAGCCGTCTGCGTTGTGACTGAAGGCGTAACACGACTTGTCTGCATCGTAATACTCGGCTTCGATGGTCTTGGCGATGCTGTCGGCGCGCTGCTGGGCAGAGGCGGATTTTCCCGGACTCGCGAGGAGATTTTCGATCTTGGCCATGGCCGCTGAGGCCTGCTGTTCGAGCAAGGCCAGATAGAGTTCCTGGTGGGGCATACCGCCGGGCCAGCTCTCTACCCACCCGGTGCCCTGAGAGTTGTCGTAGATGCCGTCGTGATCGGTGTCATGCGCGGGATCGGTCTCAAAGGCCCACGCCTTCTCGATCGCATCCCGATTCGCCGCCAGGAATCCCACATCCCCGCTGGAGCGAACGTAGTCCTCCGCGGCCAGCAGAAACAGCGGCGTTGAGTCGGCCGCGGCGTACATGTAGGGGAACGCCTGCCAGTCGACCGCCGCAGCCGTCTGCGAATACTCGTGCATAATCTTGCCATCGGCCCGCTGGCGGTGGATGAGGAATTCGAGTTCGGCCTTCGAGAGCGCGAAATCGCCGTAGCCGTTGATTGCGTAAATTGTGTAGAGTGAGTCGCGCCCGAAGAACCAGCCGAACCCCGGTCGCGCCGAATCGCCCGAGGCATAGTAGCCGGCCACAAGACCTGTCTCGCCTGTACCCTGCGCCTTGGCGCGCAACTGCTCAATGGAAATCGTCGCCCATTGGAACGCCTCGTTCAGGGCCTTGTCCGGCGTCTCGATCGTGGTTGCCGAAGCCAGCAGCTTCTTGTAGCGCTCGGCGTGGGACTGGTAGCTGGCGGCAATGCCGGCGTTGAGCTGCGCGAGAGTCGCGCCGAGCGCCGAGCTGGACGCGGCGGCGGGCGTGGTTCCAACCGCCATCAGCAGCGGGAACAGCCGTCCGCTATCGCGCGCAGGATCGATGTGCAGCCTGAGCTCAACCCCATGCACCTGCGGCCGCTCCTGGTAAGGGGCCTGAATGCCGGGCTGCGCGCCGGGAATGGTGACGGCGCCGGCCAGGTCGGGGTAGTCCCCTTGCAGCACGTAAAACCCGCCCCTGCCGCCGGCCGCAGGCACCCAATCCGCGCCGGGAACCCCTTCGTTGCGCTCCGGCCACATCCAGCGCAGCTCGGGTGTAAAGGTAAAGGTGAAGTCGGTGGGGTGCAGGCAATCGAATTCAAACAAGGCCAGCGGGCCGGTGCCCGGGGCAGCTTCATTCGGCGAGAACATGATCTGGCGAACGGTGAAGGCAATGTGCGCGTAGGTGATGGTAGTGCGGTCGGGGCGCACCTCCACCTCGGCGGCCTGCTGGTTCACGTCGATGGGAACCGGGTAGCCCTCGACCTGGGCCTGGATGGAGAGCTGCGAGAGCAGCTTGACGGGCAGCACCCAGCCCTCGAACGTACCGTCCTGCTGGCCCAGAACAACGCCCCGCTCCCCGGCCACGGTGAAGGGCTTCAGCGGCTCGGCGTGGGCGCGGATCACCGGCCCGCTCGTCTCAAACGGAATCGCCGGGATGGAGGTGAAGGTCTGTGCCTGGATCGCGGAAACTGCTCCGAAGAGCATGGTCACAGCCATGCGGAAAGGCATACGCCGGTTATGCATCGCAGGGTCCTTTGGGTGCGGCTCAAGGCTAACAGTGTACTGCGCTTAAGTGTGTGCACGGCAACCCAGAAAGCTCCGGCCCGGGACCGGCGGCGCCAGGAATGCGAGCCGGCCCCGTGGTGCCTGCGAAGGATTCGCACGGCGTATTAAAATACGTTTTTCCATATATCCATCCATATTTCCGGATACATTCCCGCCTGTATGCCCGCCTATATTCCCGCCTGTTCGCCATGTAAACATATGAAATAAAAAGAATTGACATTTATGGCAACCGAATTGCACCCATCGCGCGCAAGCGCGCTACCTCAGGAGGCCTTCCCTTATGCGAAACCTGACTGCAAAAACAGTTCTCTCCCTCTTCATCCTGCTGATTTCTGTTCATTTGCGGGCGCAGAACGTCGCTGGAATCACCGGAGTGGTGACTGACCCGACCGGCGCGGTGGTTCCGGACGCGAAGGTGACTCTTGAGAATACCCAGACGGGCGCAGCCTATTCGACGGTGACCAATGCGGTGGGATCCTACACCATCAACGAAGTAAAGCCGGGCCCGGGCTACAAGATTACATTCAACCATTCCGGCTTCAAACCACTGGCCATCACGGGCGTTTACATGAACGTCGACAGCACACGGGTCCAGAATGGCCGGCTGACGATTGGAACGGAACAGCAGACCGTGGAGGTTTCGGCTGCCGCGGAGAACGTGACTCTGGACACGACCGATGCCACCGTCGGGAACAGCTTCCAGGTGCAGCAAATGAATGACCTGCCGGTGCAGGACAGAAGCAACCCATCGGCGCTTTTCTTCCAGCAACCCGGAGTGACCGACTCGGGATCGGTGACCGGCGCTCGCACCGACCAGAGCAATGTGACGCTGGATGGACTGGAAGTGAATGACAATGCCACCGGCCAGTTTGGCGCAATCGTCGGCAATGCCCCGGTGGACTCCGTGCAGGAGTTCCGCGGCGTAACCGCCGGGCAGCTTTCCAGCGCGGGTCAGGGGGGCGGCGGGCAATACGAGCTGGTCACGCGCAGCGGCACGAATAGTCTCCATGGCGCGGTGGTGGAGTATCACCGGGATACGGACACAGAGGCCAACAACTGGTTCAGCAACAACTCCGGCACGCCCCGGCCCCCGCTCATCCGCAATCAGTTCGGCGCCAATGCCGGCGGACCCATCTGGAGAGACAAGGCCTTCTTCTTCTTTGACTGGAATAGCCGCCGCGACACGCTGAGCAACATTGAAGATCGAACCGTTCCAATGGGAACCAATACCTCTGGATACCGGGGCGGCGACGTTGCCTACGTCAACAGTGGCGGCGGCATCACCACTCTGGGCCCGGCGCAGGTTGCTGCGCTCGACCCGCAGAAAATCGGCTGGGATCAAGCCGAGCTGACCTTGTTCCAGAACCGCTACCCCCTCGCCAACGATCTGACCGGCGATGTGGGCGACTCGGTGAACACCGCTGGCTATCGCTTCAACGCGCCCTTCCCTTACGTCGAAAACGATTATGTACAAAGAGTCGATTTCACCATCAACGACAAGATGAAGGCATTCGGGCGCGGTACATTTACCAGGACCACGGGCACGCAAAGCGCGATTCAGTTTCCCGGCGATCCGTTTACCTATCCTTTCTACGACCAGAGCTATGCCTGGGTGGTGGGGCATACCTGGTCCATCGGCAACAACAAGCTGAACCAGGCTGAATACGGCGAGACTTACGAGAACTACCAGTTCACGGTCATTTACAACCCCCAGGGCACTACGCAATATGGATACAGCGGGGTCACCGGCCCCTACGGCGGTGGCAACAACTCGCAATATCGGACCTATCCCATTCCGATTGTCCGCGACGACTTCAGCTGGGAGAAGGGAAAGCATAGCTGGACCTTTGGCGGCACCTTCAAGTGGGAAACCCCGAATGAGTTTGCCGACGAAGACTATTACTTTTCCAACGTTGGCGTATCGGGGAACACCAATTTCACGGCTCTCTCACCCCCCTTGCGGCCTTCCGACATCGACGGCAACTACACGACCATCTGGGACAGTGCCTTTTCTACAGCGCTCGGGGCATTCGCCGATACCTCCGCTAACTTCGATTACAACAACAAGGGAGTGGCGGAGCCGCAGGGAACGGGACTGGACCTCAACTATCGCTACTATGAAACAGAGGCCTACTTCGGCGACACCTGGAAGATTACGCCGGATCTGACCATGACCTATGGCTTGCGTTATCAGAACTACACCGTTCCCTACGAGACCCACGGAAACCAGGCGATTACCAACCTGAACAACAATGGGACTACTCAACCATTTTCCTGGAATACGTATTGGGGGGATCGCGTGGCGCAGAGCGCGGCCGGTCTCTCCGGCGACAGCGCGCTTCCGTTTCTGCAGTTCCTCTACGGCGGGAAGGCCAATAACGCGCCCAGCTACTTTCAGCCGAACAACAAGGACTTTGCGCCCAACGTAGCCATTGCCTACAGCCCAAGCTTCGACAAGAAGACAGTTTTCAACGCCGGCATGAGCGTCAAGTACGACCACTCCCTGATCAATGCCCTGCAATTCCAGCAGCTCCAGACTTCGTATCTTTTTGAGGCCAGCAACACCGCCCTGTACGGAACCGGTGGCGACCCGGTCGCTTCTCTATCGACAAACAATCCTGCCACCGGTGGAACCCCGAGGTTCGGTGGGTTGACGAGTCCGCCGCCGCCGCCGGCGGCTCCCGCGATCACCGCCCCATTTATCCCATTCGACTCCGGCGGATTCCCCTACGGCCTGCCGTATGCGGAATTCAACCTGATGATGGATACCACCCTGAAGACCCCGTATTCGATCCAACTGAGCGGCGGCATGCAGCACGAGTTTCCGCAAGGCTACCTTCTGAAGATCAACTACGTTGGCCGGCTCGGCCGGCGTCTGCTTGCCACTGCAGACTCTAGTCAGGTGCTCGATTTCCCCGACAGCTCGGGCAAGTCGACGCAGACGATGGGTCAAGCCATGGCGGGCCTGGTCACGCAACTGCGCAAATTCAAATCTCTGGGCCCCCTGGGCGCAATCGAGGCTGTTTCCCCTCAGCCCTGGTACGAAAATGTCCTGACTCCCGGCGTTGGAGTCGCCAATGGCTTCAATAGCAACACTGAAATGGTGGCTTACGACGCCTATCCATACCCACAGCGCGGCGATTTTGCGGACATGACCCAGCTTCTAACGGATATCGGATTCCCGAATTCGATTCTGCCGGTGAACGTCGGCATGTCCTCCCAGTTCAGCAGCAATAGCGTGTGGACGAACAAGGGGTCTTCCAACTATCACGGCATGCTGGTCACCCTGCACAAAAACGCGGGCTATGGTCTGCAATTCGACCTCAACTACACCTGGTCGCACTCCATCGACAATGTCTCCATCATCGCCAACAGCATCGCTTCAAGCAACGGCTTTGGATTTATCTGCGACGTGCAAAGGCCGCGTGAGTGCCGCGGCAACTCCGACTTCGATGTGACCAACTATTTCAACGGCAACTTCATTTACGAGCTGCCCGTCGGCAGAAACAAGGCAGTCGCTGCCGGCGCTCCGCTTTGGCTGGACGAGGTGATTGGCGGCTGGGAGATCAGCGGTCTTCCCACCTGGCACACCGGAAACGCATACCATGCGACGTCGAATGCGTATGTCACCAGCTTCGCCAACGACGCTCCTGCAACCCTCACCGGCTCCCCCGCGACGGTCAGAACAAAGATTAACGGCGGAGCGGGTCAGCCCTTGCTTGCCTATGCCAACAGCACCGCCGCGGATGCCGCGTTTACGGGTCCAACAGGTTTTAATATCGGCGGCCGGAACATCCTCCGCGGGCCCGGGTTCTTCAACCTCGACCTGGGGCTTGGCAAGACCTTCCCCATCTGGTCGGACAAGGTCAAGATGAAGTTCCGCTGCGACGCGTTCAACGCGTTCAACCATCCCAACTTCGGCATACCTTCGGGCGCGGGGAGGGATATCACCGAGGCGGAGGGCGTCCCCTTTGGAACGATCAGCGGCACGGTCGGCGCCCCAAGCTCCGACTCGGCCGAGCGTGTCCTTCAGGGCTCTTTGCGGCTGGAGTTTTAAGAACCTGTCCAAAAACTGGGATCTGCCCACTCTCAACCCGTCACAAGCCGCACCGTGCCCCATCCATTCGCGTTTTGCGAATGGGTGGGAGACCACGAAGCCCGACGGGCATTCCTTGAACTCGGTTCTTCGCATCAAGCAAAAGCCCCGGAGCGATCCGGGGCTTTTGTCTGCCGTTCGGGCACCGTCATGCCGTTACACCTTCAAGAAATCGAGCGCCCGCGCCAGATAGGCCTTCAGGTCCCGGCGTTGCACCACGGCGTCGAGGAACCCCTTCTCCAGCAGAAATTCCGATCGCTGGAAGCCTTCGGGCAGCTTCTGCCGGATGGTCTGCTCGATCACGCGGGGCCCGGCGAAGCCGATCAACGCGCCGGGTTCGGCGATGTTCAGGTCGCCGAGCATGGCAAAGCTGGCGGTGACGCCGCCCGTAGTCGGATCGGTGAGCACGCAGATGTAGGGCACCTTGGCATCGTCCAACTGCGCCAGCGCAGTGGAAATCTTGGCCATCTGCATCAGGCTCACCACGCCCTCCATCATGCGCGCGCCGCCTGAAGCAGCAACGACGATCAACGGCTTGCGCTCCAGCCGGGCGCGATCCACGGCGCGGGCAATGGTCTCTCCCACCACGGCGCCCATCGACCCGCCGATGAAGCCGTACTCCATGGCGCTCAGAACCACCGCATGGCTGCCGAGTAACCCCACGGCGTTGAGAATGGCGTCATCGAGCCCGGTCGCTTCCCGCGCGGCGATGAGGCGCTTCTTGTACGGCTTTACATCGGTGAAATTGAGCGGATCGGTGGAGCGGAGGCCTGTATCGACCAGCTCATAACCGGGCTCAAGCAGCAGCGCGATCCGCTGCCGTGCGCCGATCTTGAAGTGATGCTGGCACTTGGGGCAAACGTTCAAATTGGCTTCGAGCTCGGCCTTCCAGATGGTCTGCCGGCAGCCCATGCACTTGGTCCACAGGCCCTCGGTGCGCACGTTTCTGCCTCCGGCGTCGGCGTCCCCGTTGCCGCCGGGGCCGGATTCGAACTCGCCGTTCTCACGCTTGAACCAGGACATGCACGCTCTCTCTCGAACTCCGCTTACCGCTCCTGATTATTCTATCCCCTCAATACTCGATACCGCGCTGGGCGAGAATGCCCTTCTCGTAGGCGTGCTTCACTTCGCGCATCTCTGTGACGGTATCGGCGAGCTCAACCAGCAGGGGGTGGGCATTGCGGCCGGTCAGGATGACATGCACCATCTCCGGCCGGTTGCGCAGAGCATCGGCCACCACGGCGGGGTCGAGCATCCCGTAGCCGATGGCGTAATTGATCTCGTCGAGGATCACCATGTCCCACTCGCCGGAGTCGATGGCCTGGTGCGCCTCGGCCCAGGCCGCTTCCACCAGGCGAACGTCTTCCGGATCGGTCTCCGCGCCGCCCACCTTCACAAACCCGCGGCCCATCTGCTTGAGGACGAAGTTCGAGCCGAAGGCCTGCACGGCATCCAGCTCCCCGTAGTGCCAGGAGCCTTTGAGGAACTGCAGCATCAGCACCCGCATGCCGTTGCCCACGGCGCGCAGGGCGGTCCCCATGGCCGCGGTGGTCTTGCCCTTGCCGGGGCCGGTATTGATCAGGATCAGTCCTCGCCGGGAGTCGGTCATGCATTAGGGTCCTGGGCCCAGGGTTCAGGGTATAGGGCTCGGCGAAACGGGTACAAGGCTTCTAACTCGCCTTCGTTGCCTTCAACCTGTCAATCATGGCGTAAAGCATTTTGCTCACCTGCTCAGAGAGCGCGTCTGCCTCATCCAGCAACTTTCCATCCCCCATCCCCAGGGTACGCGCGATTTCAAACTGGGTCTGCAATTCGAGCACTGAGCCGCGGGCAATTCCGAGGAACTGCCTGTACTCGCCCGCGCTCAGTCTTCCATATCCTTCCGCAATGTTGCTAGCTGCGGAAACAGCAGCGCGCTTCATCTGGCTGCTCAGCCCGTAGACCTCGTCCCGCGGAAAGCTCCCCGCCAGCCGGTAGACCGCCGCCGCCAACTCTATGGAACGTTGCCAAACCTGCAGCTCGCGGTAAGACTTCAGCATGACTCAACCCTCGCTTCCCTGACCCATGCCCCCTACCCCCTGAACCCTGCACCCTGGACCCTGGACCCTGTCTTCAGTGTCCCGTGTGGTACGGATGGCCCGAGAGAATCGTAAATGCCCGGTAGATCTGCTCGGCAAGAACCAGGCGGGCCAGGGTATGGGCCATGGTCATGGGACCGAGGGAGAGCAGCAGGCAGGCGCGCTGCCGAGTGGCGTCGGTCCATCCGCTGGCGGGCCCTACAGCGAAGACGAGGTGTTGGGCTCCCTCGTCGCGCCGCCCGCCCAGCCAGGCGGCAAAGGCTTCCGACGCCATGGAGCGGCCGCGGCTGTCCAGCAGCACCACCGCAACCGGGGTTCGCCCCTGCCGCCGGTCGATCCATTCGAGCATCGATTCCTGGCTCCGGAAAGCCTCCGCTTTGCACTGCGCAAAGCCTGAGCAGCGTTCGAGATAAGCCTGGATCAGGCCTTCCGTGGCGTCCTTGGAACCGGGGCGCGCGCCGACATGGGCAAGGGTGAGATGCATGCAGGATGAGGATATCCCACCACGGCGAACCGGACCTGGAGCGGGTGATGGGAAATCCCCCGAAAGTGAGAGTCATCACCCATTTTCGGGATAGTCGCAAAATATTATCCCAAATTTCATATCTTCCTATTCCCCTTGTATCCACGTCCATCAACTCAAATGCCTTTGTTTCAGTACCTTGCGAAATCTTTGATGGGCTTCGAGATTGGCACCCGACATGCATTCCCACCATGGGAATGCTGCATTCCGCCGCTGGGGCTGTTTAATTCATGCCAGCGATCTTTACTTCGCACTCATTCAAGGCCTTTAGGAGATATGGAACCTATGAAAAACTTTACGAGACTCCTCTGCTTCATGCTAGCGACGTTGGTTTTGACCTCTGTGCCGGTCTGTTTCGGACAAGGCGTCTCCGGTATGACGGGCGAGGTGACCGACCCGTCCGGCGCAGCCATGCCGAATGCCGTGGTTACGCTCAAGAACACGGGCAACGGAACGAAGTACACCGTTACCACCAACTCGGTCGGTTCTTATCGTTTCTCCGATATTCCTCCGGGCCAGGGGTATGAGGCTACCTTTACGGCCAAAGGTTTCTCCCCGGTGGAAGTCAAGGACATCTACCTTACCGTGGGCTCGATCCGCACCCAAAATGCGACTCTGGCGATCAGCGCACGTGCGGAAGCGGTTGAGGTCACGGCAACAAACTCCGAAGTCACCATCGATACCACGAGTGCGACCATCGGCAACACGTTCGACGTAGAGCAGCTCAACAGCCTTCCCGTGCAACAGAGAAACGATCCAACCGCCCTTTTCACCATGCAGCCAGGAGTTACCGACACCGGCTCCGTGACGGGCGCACGCGTAGATCAGAACGATGTCTCGCTGGACGGCCTCGACGTGAACGATTTCGCCACCGGCGGCGCCATGCAAAGCAACACAGGCGCCGGAGTCACCAGTGGATTTAGCGGAACCATCGTTGGACACGCACCCATCGATTCAGTCGAAGAATTTCACGCCACGGTGGGCGGCGACGAGGCATCCACCGGCCCCGCCGGCGGCGGCCAGTTCCAACTTGTTACCAAGAGCGGCACCAATAAATTCCACGGCAACCTCAATGAGTACCATCGCGATCCGTCCCTGGTGGCCAACAACTGGTACAACAACAACTCAAGCCCCGTTGTTCCGCGCAACCACCTCATCCAGAATCAGTTCGGCGGCAACATCGGCGGCCCCATCAAGAGGGACAAGGCGTTTTTCTTCTTCGATTACAACGACTCCCGCGTCATCAGCTCCACATTCGTTCAGCGGACCGTCCCGCTGGACACCCTGCGCGCCGGCAACGTGGGCTACATCGACAACACGGGAGCAACCTCCTACCTGAGTCCCGCCCAGATGACGGCCCTGGATCCGGCAGGGATTGGCGAAGATACCAACTGGTTTACCGGCTTCAACGCGCGCTTCCCGCACTCCAACAATGCCAATAGCGGCGATAGCGTCAACTCGGGGGGATTGGCCTTCAACGCCCCCAACAACGACTACGAGACGAATTATGTGGGCAGGGTGGATTACAACATCAACGACAAGATGAAGTTCTTTGCGCGGTTCACCATCACGCGTGAAGACGCGGTCAATGCTCCGAATGAGTTTCCCGGCGATCCGGCGACCGATCCGGTGATCGATCGCTCCTACGCTTTCGTTGTGGGCCACACCTGGTTGATCGGCAACACCAAGACCAACCGGATTACCGCTGGCCAGACCGTTCAAAAACTCGCCTTCCCCAATACCTATAATCCGGACGGATCCACATTCTTCACCTTCTCCGACGGTACTGGGCCCGCTCTCGCATCTTCCTTGTACCTCAATCCGAACGCCCAGGCTCGCCGCATCCCGGTGCCGGTCCTGGGAGACGACTTTTCCTGGACCAGGGCGCGCCATACCTGGCAGTTTGGCGGGACCTTCAAAGATATCCTGGCCCACGATACGAATGTGGCCGACTACAACGCAACCGAGCTTGGGATGGGCGGCTATGTTTTGGCCCTGTGCGGCCCCACCCCCGGCGATTGCGGAACCGGCAACCCAAGCCTCCGCCCCGCCGACATCAATACTTCGAATATTGCCACCTATGACTACGACCAGGTGTACGGCTATTCGCTTGCCCGCATCGCTGAGATTTCGTCCGATTTCAACTACAACGCCGCGGGCACGGCGCTGAAACAACTGACGGGCGACCAGCGCTTCTACCAGAACTACCACCTCCAGACATACTTGGAAGATTCGTGGAAGATGACGCCCGAACTGACCTTGACGTATGGACTGACTTATCAAATGTTCTCCGTGCCATATGAGACGCGCGGCCTGGAGAGCACCGAACCCTTGTCATTCGACGATTACTTCAAGGCCCGCGTAGCGCAGAGCAACGCCTCGCAGACAGGCCCCACGGCTGTCCCCCTGATCCCCTACATTCTTGGCGGGAAGGCCAACAACGGCCCGCCCATCTTTACTCCTCAGCACAAGCTTGTGGCCCCGCACGTAGGCTTTGCCTGGAATCCCAGTTTCGACAAGAAGACCGTGTTCAACGGTGGTGCGGGCGTTGTCTACGACCGGACCGTCGTCTTCGCAATTCAAGCCATCCAGGATTTGAATTCCTATCTCTTCCAGCTGTCCCAGCCCACCCCGTTGGGCATCGCTGGCAACCCGTACGGTTCCTTCAAGAGTGGTCCGCGGCTGGACTCCAACAACGGCATCTCCACTGTGCCGATTACCCCGCCTGCAACGCCGGTTGCGCCGTACGAACCGTTTGTCGCTGGCGGCGTTCCCTATGGTCTCCAGATTGGGTCGGCATTCAACGCTACCATCGACCCTGCCCTGAAGACGCCCTACTCCCTCACCTTCAATGGCGGCATGCAGCACTCCTTCCCCGAAGACATCGTGATGAAACTCAGTTACGTGGGCCGCCTGGGGCGCCGTCTGTTGGCGCAGACCGACGCAAATCAGGTGCTCGAATTTCCGGATCCGAAATCCGGACAGCTGCTCTCGCAGGCGTTTGCGTCGGTCACCCAGCAGCTGAGGGCCGGTGCGAACTCGGCAACCATTGTTCCGCAGCCATGGTTTGAAAATGTCATGGGTGGCGCTCCGGCCGGAAGCGGCGCCAACAGCTATACGCAATTCCTGGTGGAGAACTTTGGACCGTTTGTCTACCGCGGCGATTTCGGTGACGCCGTCCAGTTCTTCTCCGACACCGGCGCCCCTCTCAATGTCGGCTCCGCGGCGCAGTTCTCTGAGAACACGTTCTACGGCAGCAAGGGATTTTCCACCTACAACGCCATGCTGCTCACGTTGCAGAAGAACCGCTCGCACGGTTTGCAGTACGACCTGAACTACACTTGGGCGCATTCCATCGACAATGTCTCGTTTTTCGCCAACTCCTCGGGCGATACGGGCATCGGCGGCATCGGCCTGGTTTGCGACGCCATCCGCCCCCGCGAGTGCCGCGCCAACTCCGATTTCGATGTGAGGGAGTACGTTACCGCGGACGCCACATACGATCTCCCCTTCGGCAAAGGCAGATCAATGCTGGCCGGCATTTCTCCCCTGGCCAACGAATTCATCGGTGGTTGGGGAATCGCGGGCGTCACGACTTTTCACACCGGGAACGCGTGGGGAACAAACTCCAACGCATTTGTTGCCAGCTATTCCAATGACGCCCCCGGAATCCTCGTTGGCTCTCATGCAGCTGTCCTGCCGAAGTTGCAGAAGACGCCGGGAGGAAGGGTCAACATCTTCGCCAATCAGTCCGCCGCTCAGGCAGCGTATATTGGCCCCATCGGGTTCCAGATCGGAGCTCGCAACGGCTTGCGCGGACCGAAGTACTTCAATCAGGATCTGGGTCTGGCCAAGACATTCCCGATCATTGGGGATAACGTCAATTTCAAGTTCCGCGCCGACGCATTCAACGCGTTCAACCATCCCAACTTCACCACGCCCGCGGAGAATGTTTACAACGGCCTGGATCAGCAGGACATTACAAACCCAACATTCGGCCAGATCAGCTACACTGTAGCCCCTCCGGGAAACCTGAACAATGGAGCCCGCGTGCTGCAGCTCTCGTTGCGCCTGGAGTTCTAAACAGAGAGACTGATTCCCGCATCACAACAAAGGGCGCCTCTCGAGGCGCCCTTTCTTATGCTCGGACAACGCGCTGCCCGGTTCTTAATTCGTTTCCTGCAATCCGCCGAGGCCAAGCCCGGCTCAGGCTTTCTTGCCGATCGGCTTCTTCGCGGCGGGCTTGGCGGCGGCCTTCCTCGCCACAGCCTTCTTTGCCGGCGTCTTCTTGGGCGCTTTTTTCGCAGCCTTCTTCGGCCTGGCCTCGACGGCGGCTTTGGCCGCGGCCGGCGTGGCTTTACTTGAGGCCTTCTTGCGCGCGGCCAGGGTCTTTGCGGCCAGCGCGGTTTTCAACTCAGCGTCAAACTCCGCCGGGGTCAGCGGCCGCGCCGACTTGCGCAGGCGCTCGATGTCGTAAAAAGAGCGGCGCTCGGTGAGAAAGACGTGGACTACAAAGTCGACGTAGTCGAGCAGGACCCAGTCGCCCTTGCTTCGGCCCTCGACCGAGTTGGGCATGGCGCCGAATTCCTTCTTCAGGCGATGCTCGATTTCGTCGGCGATGGCGACGGCCTGCCGGTCGTTGGTGGCGGAGGTGATCAGGAAGAAGTCGGACAGGCCGGAGTCGATGGGATCGAGCTCGAGGATGCGGGTGTTTTCGCCTTTCTTGTCTTCACAGGCCTGGGCCGCGGCTTGAACGAGAATGCGGATTTGCTGGTGTGCTTCGGTTGTAGTCATTCGGTAGAAACGGTCTCCAGCCTTAATCCTAGTCTCCCGCATAGGCCGGGGCAAGCCGGGGCCAGGCGAAAAGCCTACCGATAGAGCCCGCGCGAGCGGATGGTTTCCAGCACCGCAACGGGAAGCAGCGGCGGTTGGGGGCCGGAAGATTCAGGCGAGCTCTGAATCTGCTCCCGTATCTGGGTGGCGCTGATGTCGATGTGCAGCCCCGGCAACAGGTAAAGCGGAGCGGTGTCCCCTGCGGGATTGCGGAGAAGGTAAGCGCGCAAATCGAGTGCGGCGCCGTGCGGCGCGAGGCCGGAATGGACGGCGGTGGGAGCGGGTTCCATGGTCAGGCCGACCGGCAACGCGGCCACCAGGTCGTTCAGCGGCTGGCCGGGGCGCGAGGCCACGATCAAGGGCGCAACGAAGGGAATCTCCGCCGCCCGGTGCCAGCGCCGAATCCCGAGAAACGAGTCCGCACCCATCAGGCAAAAGAGAGCTCCGCCCGGAGGCAATTCGCCGCGCAGGCCAAGGAGCGTGTCGATGGTGTAGTTGGGCGCGGCGCCGGGCTTGGGAGCATCGACGAGCGAGACCGAAAACCCCGTCTCGCCGGCGATGGCCACGCGCGTCATCGCGACGCGATCGACAAAGCCGGCGGTCGAGCCCTGGGGCTTGAGCGGCTGCGCGCCAACAGGTGCAAAGAGCACGGCATCCAGCGCCAGCGCCGCGCGGGCTGCACGGGCCACTGCCAGATGACCCTGGTGCGGAGGGTCGAAGCTGCCGCCAAAAAAGGCGATCCGGCTGCCGCTGCTTGGAGTCAGCTCCATCCATCTATCGTACCCCGCGCGCCATTGACTGTACCCAGCCCGCAAGGCCCTCTGCTAGCATCAGACTCACGATGCGTTTCTTGATTGCACTTCTCGCTCTGGCCGGCATAGTGGTCTCCGCGCTGGCATTGCAGGTTCACTACTCCAACGAGACCGCGCCCTGCGATATCAACGCCAAGTGGGACTGCGGCATTGTGAACCACAGCCCCTTTGCCGAGATTCTGCACATTCCCGTGGCGGCCCTCGGCATCGCCGGCTACCTGGCCATGGCCGGGCTGGCGCTTGCCCGTCGGCGTCGCATCGTGGCCGCGCTGGCCGTCGTTGCCCTCGGGTTCTCGCTCTACCTCACCTATATCGAAAAGTATGTGCTCGAGGTCTATTGCATCTACTGCGTGAGCTCGCTTGCAATCATTGTGGTGCTCACCACGCTGAGCGTCTGGTGGGCCATCAAGGCTCCGGGAGCGCAGCGATCTGCCTGAATCAGCTCCGCCCATTGTGATCCACGCCACGGCTCTTGCCGTCCCGGTCTTCGTCCGCCTCCCGCGCTGATAAACTTGAACTGTAACCATGCTCAAAGAGAGATACGCGCGCTGGATGTACGAGTGGGAGACGCGGCTGACCATGCGCGACGAGAACCGCGTGGTGCGCCCGCTGGAGTGGGGCTTCGAGTGGATTGAGCCGTTTCTTGAGTCGCACGGCTTCGGAACCGCCATGCCGGACACGGACGTCGTGCGCGATCCGGCCGCGGCCGAAGCGGCCATGGCGCGCATCAATCAGCTGCTCATCCGCCACGGAGACGAGTTCTTCGGCTACCAGCGGCCCACCGATTTCAGGCTGGAAGAGCGGCATCCGCAGCTCTATCCCACCAACGTCAGGCCGGAGACGCTGGCCCAGGACGCGGCCATCAAGCAGCAGGCCGCGGAGGGCAAGCTGGCGCCGGCGCAGTTTCTGCGCTTCACCTCGCCGGAGCGCTCGCCCTACCCGGAAAACGACGTGGTCAACGCGCGCTGGTATCCGGCCCCCGCGCACAAGGACCCCAGGCGCCCCAAGCAGGCCATCGTGGTCCTGCCGCAGTGGAACTCCGACGGCTTCAGCCACAACTCGTTGTGCACCATCTTCAACCGCATGGGCGTCTCAGCTCTGCGCCTGTCGATGCCCTACCACGACATTCGCCGCCCCGCGGAGCTGGAGCGCTCAGACTACTCGGTCAGCGCCAACATCGGGCGCACCCTGGCGGCCTGCCGGCAGGCGGTGGTCGACATCCGTTGCTGCCTCGATTGGCTTGAGGAGCAGGGCTACGAGCACTTCGGCGTTCTCGGCACCAGCCTGGGCTCCTGCTATGCGTTTCTGGCCAGCACCTTCGACAAGCGCATCCGCGTGAACGCCTTCAACCACGCCTCGACGGCCTTTGGCGACGTGACCTGGGCGGGGCAGAGCACGCGCCACGTGAAGCAGGCCCTCGAAGAGGCCGGCCTTACCCAGGATCGCGTGCGGGCGCTATGGTCGGCGGTCAGCCCATGCAGCTACTACGAGCGGTTTGCTGCGCCACAACCCGGCGGATCAGGCAAGAAAGTGCTGCTGGTCTACGCCAACTACGACCTGACCTTCCCCAAGGAGTACTCGCTCCAGGTTGTGGAGGCGTTCAAGCATTACCGCTTGGACTTCGAGCCCAGGGTGCTGCCCTGCGGCCACTACACCACCGGCGAAACGCCCTACAAGTTCCTCGACGGCTGGTATCTCGGCTGGTTTGTCTACCGCGCCTTCAAAGCGCTGCGGAGGGAGAAAGCAGCCGCTGAGCGGGCAGGTGTCCCGGCCATTGAGGCGGAAGAGGAAGCCGTCTCGCGCTAACGCACCGCGCTCAGGTCCAGGCCGAGCAGCTTGGACGGGTCAAGATAAGCCCCCTGCCAGCGGACGGCCCAGTGCAGGTGCGGTCCGGTCACCCGTCCTGTGTTCCCGCTCAAGCCCAGCAGCGCGCCGGCCGCAACGTGCTGCCCCTCCTTCACATCGATGCGGCTGAAGTGCATGGAAAGCGTGAACAGCCCCAGGCCGTGGTCGATGACGACGCAGTTGCCCTCATAGTAGAGCGAACGCGCGAGGACCACGACACCGCTGTTGCCCGCGCGCACCGCCGTCCCCTTCTTCGCGCGGTAATCCATGCCTTTGTGGATGCTGGCCAGCTTGCCGTTGAACATGCGGCGGGTGCCGAAGCTGTCCGTCGGCTCCGCGGCAACGGGCACGCGAAAGCTGCCTGTCCACAACGGGCTGCCTGCGCTCGCGGCGAAGACCTTGGCCTTCAGGCGGCTCTCGGCCTGGATCTGCTTCAGCGCCTTGGGACCGGGCGATACAAATTCGGGTGAGACGGTGAGCGTGCCGGTCTGGTAGTGTGCGGGGAGGATCGAGACGGCGCTCGTCAGGTCGCGGACGGCGCCGGTTGCAGGCCGCACCATGATGCGAAGAGTGGAAGGGCCGGTAGCCGCCTCGACGTCGACACCGGCGAGGGCAAACCAGGCTTGCCGCCCGCGGAAGAACTGGAGCTTGCGGCCCATCCAGTCGCCGTCGAGTGTCGCAGTGGCCGGCGCGTCCACGCGGATCAGCTCCGGCGAGCCGGCCTCGACCTCGGCGGGCGTGAGCGTGAAGCCGGAAGACTGCGCCGCTGCCTGAACGGGCGCGAGCGCTGTTGCCAGAGCCAGGCTCAGCAGGCCAAAGGCCAGCGCCGGACGGAAGAAGCGGGGAATCTGAAGCATCCTGGTCAGGATAAAAGCCCCAGCCATCCTCTTCATCGGCGCCGGGTACGCCGGCTCTTGGGCTGCACCTGCGGTGCGGCAGGCGACGCTTGCGCGCCGGGGGAAGAAAGAATCAGCCGGTTCCACGCTGAATTCCAGGGTTCCGGTGATTGACGAGGCGCGCCCAAGCCTCTTCAAGGCAGCGATTGCAGTTTTTCGCGGACATCCGGTGCGCTTTTGGAGTTTGGCGCTAACGCCAGGAACTTCTGGTAGGCGTCTTTGGCTTCGGCTTTCTTTTCGAGGTTCATGTAAGCATCGCCGAGATTCAGCCAGGCGACGGAGCGCTTGGGATCGATGGCAATGGCCTGGAGAAACCACTTGGCGGCCTGGTCGTACTGGCCCAGGCGAAAGAAGGCGAAGCCGGCGTTGTTGGCGAAAAGGGCGCTGGCAGGCTGCAAGCCGGAAGCCGCGGTGAACTTCGCGGCGGCATCCGCATATTGCTTTTCCTTGTAGAGGCGCATGCCCTCGTCGTTGGCGGCGGCGGCGGTTTCGGCAGGCGGCGTGGCCGGTGCAGTGGGGGGAACGGCGGCGTGCGGCGGCGAAGCGGGGCCGGGAGCAGCGCCAGGCGATGAGGCCGGACTGGCAGGCTGCGCGCCCTGCTTCAACTGCGCCTGGGCCGTGGCGAGCTGCTTGCGGAGCTCTTCGTTTTTCAGTTCCTCCCCGCGCATCTGGTTGCGCAGCGTCTCCAGCTCCGCGTTCATCTTGATCGACGCATCGTCGAGCTGGGCCGAGTCTCCGTTGAGGAATTCGGTCTCGTGCTTGAGGCTGAAGATGAAGTCTCCACCTTCGCTGCCGGGCAGGTTGCCGAACTCCGGCGTTTGATGCGACAGGGCAGAGACCGCGGGGGCCACGTAGGCGGCCAGTTCACTGGCGGTGATGACGCCGTCGCCGTTGAGATCGGCGCGGCCATCCAGGCCCTGAAGCAGGGTCCAGGTAAAGACGGAGTGGCCATTGGGGCCGTTGTCGGCGACCTGCTGATCGGCTCCGCCTGCGGTGAAGATCTGGCGAGCTTCGCGGCGGGAGATTTCGTTGAGGTAGTTCTGCGAAGTGGGAAGCTCCCCGCCGCCGCGGGTCAGCGCCAGGCCGCTGTAACAGGAGTCCATGACGAACAGCACGTGCTTGGCGGGAATGGCCTCCGAAATGTCCTGGAAGTTGGTCATGGAGACGGCGGTGCCTTCGAAGTCCGTCAAGTCGGCGTCAACCGGGATGATGTAGCCGAGTTCACGGCCGGAGGCGAGCTTGCGGGTGGCGCCATGACCGGCGAAAAAGACGAAGACGCGATCTTCATGCTGCACCTTGGAGGGGTCGCCGAGCTTGTCGCCGAGCAGGGAGAGGATATTCTGCCGCGTGGCCTGGCCGTTGAGCAGCGTAAAGACGTGGTCGGGCTTGAAGTTGTACTTCTGGATGAGCGCATCTTTCACGCCCTGGGCATCGTGGGCCGCATATTGCAGCTTCTGCCAGTTCACGTAGTCGTCGATGCCGATGATGGCCGCCCAGCTTTCGCGATAGGGCTGCGCGGCGGGCGGAGCCGCCGCCACATCGGGCTGATCGCCGCGTGTGTCGGAGGGGCCAAAGCTCGTGCCGTTCCAGGTGACGAAGTTGTATCCATCGGCCTTCAGGGTGTCGATGACGACCGGAAGCGCATCGAGCCCGACCTTGTGGATGTCGTGAAAGAGAATGATGCCGCGCTGCTGCTTTTCGACCTCGGTGATGACGCGCTGGGCCACGGAGTTGGGCACGGGATCGGCCCAATCCTCGGAGTCGACGTTCCAGATGACCGTCTTCATCTTGTCGGCCTGAATCTCGTTGAGGATGTTCGCATTGGCGGCGCCGTAGGGAGGGCGAAACAGAACCGGCGGCGCTTTCAGGACCTCGGTGAGTACCGTGCTGGTCAGGTCGATCTCGCGGGAGAGATCGGCCTGGTCGAGCTTGGGCAGGACGGGATGGGTGTAGGTGTGATTGCCGATGGTCGAGCCTGACTCGAGGATGCGGTGACTGACGGCGGCAGTGGGGGTGAGGGTGACTTCGTTCTTGTCGTTGGCAGTTCCGACGTTTCTGCCGATCTCAAAGAAGACGGCGTGGAGGCCGTACTTCTTGAGGATGGCGAGCACCTGGTCGGTGTAGCGGGGATGCGGGCCGTCATCGAAGGTGAGAGCGACGGTCTTGGGAGGAAGCTCGAGGCCGGAGATTTCCATCTTGCTTTTGGCCGCCGCGCCGCCGCGCGTCTCGGCGGGAGGAAGCTGCGATGCGGATTCGCGGAGGATCGCTTCGCGGTTGTATTTTGTCTTCAGGAAAGTGACGTAGTGCTCCCAGGCCTCGCGGTGCACTGCCATGCCGCGCGCCTGAAACCCGGAAAAAACCTGCGCAATCTCCTGCTGGTAGAGAGTCTGGATCTGTTCCAGCGCGGCGGTATCGTCGGCGATGCGCTTGCGCAGCGGGGCACTCGGGATCTCCTGGGGGGAGGAGGCGGCGAGACCGTCGAGAATGTCGCGAAAGGCCAGCTTGTCGGCATCGCGCAGAGCGGGGTTGGTCTCCAGGCGGGTGAGAAACGCGGCGACGAGCGGTGAGTCCGGCTTGGCTGCGTCCGCGCGAAGGTCCAGCTCCAATGCGTCGAGACGGTCATGATTTTTCTCGAAGAGAATCCAGGCCGCGGTACGGACGCGCTCGCGGTTCCCCTCGTCGAGAGCCGCGGAATCATCCATGAGCACAATGACCTTGCGGTAGTCGGCCACGGTTTCGTCCATGGCAGCAGCGAGCGCAGCGGCAGCAGGCGGCTGGGCTGCCTGGATGTGCGCCGCGGAAGAAAACGCGCCGACGGAGAGAGCGGCCAGCACGGCTGAGATCAGTAGAGAATGAGTGCGCATGCGTATACCAGGAAAAAGGAGGCTTCAGTACGAGGGTACTCCAAGTGGTGGCCGAGGCGCGGGCGGTGGCAGCGTCGGGCAAACCGAATGGAGCCGAGCAGCGCGGTGCGGCGCAGGCTGGCTGCATGGGCACGGGCCGCCGGTGCTACAGTGGTTGGGTTCCCACTTTTTCCTGCATGGGGTTGGGTTTGCTGCCGGGTCTTCGCTGGTTCCTCGTTGCTTTTCTCGCACTTCCCATGACGGCGGATGCGGCGTCCCATGTGCAGGCGGCTCCTGTGCCGCAGGAGATGCGGTCGCAGGCGTTCACCGTTACCGTCAACGGGCAGACGGTGGATGTGGCGCATGCGGCTGCCAACTACGACTGGGTTTCCTTTGACATCACGGGGCCTGTGGATGTGGCGATTACCGCTGCCGAGAAGGGCTTCTGGGACCGGGGAGTGGACATCGAGCCGTGGCGGCTCGGTCTGCGGCCGGTGCGCGTGGGGCAGACGATCCGCTTCCGGCTGGCGCAGCCGGCCAAGCTCGCGATCTCGCGCCCCAGGGACTTTCTCAACAACGCGGCGATGCTTTTCCTCTTTGCCGGATCGCCTCCGCCGCCTCCGCCACAGGCTGCCGCCAACGTGCGCATCATACCTGCTGGCGTCCATCGGGAGAGTTTGAATCCGAAGACGGGAGACACCATCTACCTGGCGCCGGGGGCGTTTGTCTTCGGCAGCCTGAACCTGTTCAACGTCGGCGCGGTGCGCGTGCTGGGGCGGGGGACGATCGTTTACGAAGGCACGCAGGACCCCAACGCCGACGAGGGCTGGATGCAGAAGCCGGACTGGCACTGCATTGGATCGATGGGCGCGCGCAACGTGCAGATCGATGGCCTGACCTGCATTGTGCGGGCGCGAACGTGGTCGATCCAGATGAAGGACTCGCTGGACTTTACCTTCGACGACCTGCGCGTGATCGGAGGCAATCCAGGCAACGCAAACCAGGACGGGATGGACTGGCTGGGCGGGGGCGACACCATTGTGCGCGACGCGTTTATCCGCAGCTCCGACGACGACCTGGCGATGGAGGGCAACTGGGACGGCTACACGGACGAAGACATGCTGCGGCCGGGCAAGGACGTGGAAAACATCCTGGTCGAGCACAGCGAGCTGTCGACCAGCATCTCGAACATTGTGCGCTCGGGCTGGCCCCGCAAGACGTTCAACTCCAAGAACTTTACGCTGCGGGACTCGGACGTGCTGCATGCGGGGATTGGGGCGTGCGGGCAGACGTTCGGGGTGCTGGGCTTCTGGGGCGCGGAGAGCGGGAAGGGCGACCACTCCAGCTATACGTTTGAGAATCTGTTTCTGGACAACTGGTACTCGCTGGTGCAAATCGAGCGAGCCGAACCGGCGCTGCACGGGTTCATCTTCCGCAACATCTGGGCGCTTGACCAGCCGCCGCTGGTGGATTCGACCCTGACCGGCCAGGTGACGGACATGGTGTTTGACAACGTGAAGTATGGGCAGACGCGGGCGGCGAGCGATGCCGATGTGCCGCTGGAGACCTTCGGCGGGGCACAGCCGGCAAAGTTCCCGGCCAGCCACGGGCCGGTTGCGCGGTTCACCTTCGACCCGCCGGTGTTCAGGCCGGGGCAGAGAGTGACCTACACGGCGGAGGAGCAAGCAGGCGCGAAGTACACATGGCTGTTCGGGGACGGGACGCAGGCGACCGGGCGCAGCGTGAGCCATAAATTTGCCGACGCGGAAGGCACCGAGCTGGATGGCAGGGCGGCGGGCGCGGGGCGGTTTCGCGTGTTACTGCATGTGGAACAGAAGCAAGGGAGGGCGGGCGCGGTCAGTCAGGACTGGGCGGCGCAGGGAGTGGTAGCCGTGGCCAAATGGCACGAGGCGGCAGGCGGGTCTGCCCCAACCGTGCCGGGCCTGACGTGGCAGATCTTTCCGGGCAGCTGGACGGAGCTGCCAGACCTGGCGAAGGAGACAGCGGTGTTCAACGGCGAGTTGCCCAACCTCCACGCGGATGCGCAGGGGTTCGCACGCTACGCGGCCGTATGGGACGGGCTGATCGACATTCCGGCGGACGGCGGGTACACCTTCCACCTGCTCGACCGGGACGGGGCGCGTCTGGTGATCGACGGTGTCGAGGTGGCGAAGACCGGGCCGCCGTTTGCGCAGGTGTGCGGTTCGCCGGGGAACGCCATGCGCTACGACCGCGGCTCGCTCGGTTTGCGGGCCGGCAAGCACACGCTGCACGTGGAGGGGCTGCACTCGGTGAGCCAGGGTGCGCCGCAAATTCTGTGGGAGGGTCCGGCGCTGCCGCTCACGGTCGTGCCGCCGGCGGCCTATAGCCATCCCAGGGTGGACGCGGTGACACAATAGGAGCAGGACCGGTCGCGGCTGCGGCGGGCAAGATCGGCCGCGGAGATGATTTCTGGCAGGGAACGAAATAATCCATTACAGGCCCTTGTCGCAGCGCGTAGAATGTGCGGTCGGCCACAGAGTGCCTGGGCGGCGCGGGACGCGGGCAGAAGTGGGGTTCCGCGGCCTGTAGACCCGAGCGGGAAAGGCAAGCCGTAAGCTTAAGACTATGACTTGGACATCGATGATCGTCGTGATTGCCATGGCGGCATCGCTGCTGCTGTTTTTCAGCGGCGGCAAGGTCTCAAAAAAGGCCGCGGCAGAGTACCTGCGCAACGGCGCGGTAGTGATCGACGTGCGCAGCGCGGGGGAGTTCACGGCGAAGCATTTGCCCAGAGCTGTCAACATTCCGCTCAGCGAGATTGAGACGGTGATCGCGCGCAAGGTGCGGGACAAGGACCAGGTGCTGCTGCTGCACTGCCAAAGCGGGTCGCGGAGCGCCGAGGCGATACGAAGGCTGAAGGCGATAGGCTACGAGCGGGCCTACAACCTGGGGTCGTATGGACGTGCGGCGCAGATCGTGGGCAGCCGCTAGGCTTTATCAAGGATGAAAACCGGTGCTGAATTTGTGCTTCGCCTGGCGACGGAGCAGGACATCCCCGCCTTGCACGCGCTGATTGAGGCGTCGGTCCGTGGGTTGCAGGCAGGCGACTATACGCAGGCGCAGATCGAGGGCGCGCTGGGAACGGTGCTCGGCCTCGATACGCAGCTGGTCCGGGACCGGACTTATTTTGTGGCGGAGGCTGCTGGGGTTGGCGATGCTCCCAACCAAAACGCAAAAGCGCGGAAGCGCCTCGCCGGGTGCGGAGGGTGGTCGAAGCGGAAGACGCTCTTTGGGGCGGATCGCGGCCCGGGGCGGGAGCCTGAGCTGCTTGACCCGCCAACCGACGCGGCCAAGGTGCGGGCCATCTTTGTGCTTCCTGCGTTTGCGCGGCGAGGACTCGGGTCGCTGATTCTTGCACAGGTCGAGGCGGCGGCGCGCTCAGCGGGGTTCCGGCGATTTGAGATGGGCTCCACGCTCACCGGGGTTCCGCTCTACCGCCTCAAGGGCTACGTCGAGGTGGAACGGATCGCGGTCCCGCTCAAGAATGGCGAGAAGCTGCCGGTGGTGAAGATGGTGAAAGACGCGGGGTGAAGCCGGTCTGGCAGGTCATCGGCCTTCATGCACCATGCGGACCACATCCTCTTCGGTCAACGCGGCTGCGGCGGCCTTCTGCGTAGCGGAGGTGCTCGCTTCGGCGCGGGCCCGCCACGTCTCCATATCGGCCACTGCCTCATTCCGCCTGCGCCTTGCGCTCAGCAGGTCCTCCATCTCGTGCGGAGAAACGATGAAGGCAGTGGGACGGCCGTGCCGGGTAATGGCGACCGGCTCGCGCTGCGCGGTGTCGAGCAACTGCCCGAAACGGTTCTGGGCCTCGACGGAGGTCATCGTGATCATGGCTGCGCCTCATAAAGTAGCTAACTTAGATATTATAGCTATTTTCTTGAAATCGCAACAGCGAATGGCTAAACGCTGGGCAGGCTGGGAGGCCTTCCGGCAAGCGAGCCGAGTGCCAGTCTCATGGAGCCTGCAGCCTCTGGAACAGCGCCTGGAGGTCCATCTGGTTCCAGCCCTCCATAATCTGCTCTCCCTTGACGATGATGAAAGATGAGCCGTTGAGCGTTCCCTTCTTCCCACTGGCGGGGAACCCGAGCTGGTCCCCAAGATGGGTCATGGTTGCCGTCCAGCGGACGGCGACGCGGTTTCCTTCGGCGATGACGTCTTCCACTTCCACGTGAATGTCAGGGAATGCACTGCAGAAAGCGCGGTGAGCTTCTTTGAAGGCTTCGGGGCCTTCCAGCACGCCATCCGGGCCCACAAACCCGTAGGCCTTCCCTTCGGGGCGAAACATCCGATCGATGGCCGCTTCGCTTTTCTGGTTCCAGACCTGCTCGAACCACTGCTTTGCCACGAGTTTGTTCGCTTCAGACATGGCGGCAAGCATACCCGTATGCAAACCCCATATCAAGCAAATTCCGCGGGAACTCGATGCGGACCCATGCGGGACGATGGGGAATAAGAGTCCATCAGTCGCCGGCGGATTCTTCGAGCTCCGAGCCCAGCCGGTGCAGCTTCATCACCCTCCATTGCAGCCGATCGAAGAAGAGATACACCACCGGCGTCGTGAACAGCGTGAGCATCTGCGAGACTATAAGGCCGCCGACGATGGTGATGCCCAGCGGTTTGCGCAGTTCGGAGCCGACGCCCATGCCGATTGCCAGCGGCAAGCCGCCGAAAAGCGCTGCCATGGTGGTCATCATGATCGGCCGGAAGCGCAATAAGCACGCCTGATAGATGGCTTCGACCGGGGGCAGCCCCTGTTCGCGCTCGGCCTGGAGCGCGAAGTCGATCATCATGATGGCGTTTTTCTTCACGATGCCGATCAACAGGATGATCCCGATCAGGGCGATGATGCTGAGGTCCGTTCCCGTCAACAACAACGCCAGAATGGCGCCCACCCCGGCCGGCGGCAGCGTCGAGAGAATGGTGAGCGGATGGATGAGGCTTTCGTAGAGGATGCCGAGGACGATATAGACCGCGACCAGGGCGGCGAGGATGAGATAGGGCTCGTTGTGGAGCGAATCCTGGAAAGCCTGCGCGGTGCCCTGGAAGGTGGCGTGGACGGTGGAGGGCATGCCCAGGTCGGCCTGAACTTTTTCAAGGGCGGTGACAGCGTCGCCGAGGGCCACGTTTTGGGCCAGATTGAACGTCAGGGTGACGGCCGGGTACTGGCCCTGGTGGTTCACCTGGAGCGAGGTGCGGCGGGGCTCGTAGTGGGCGATGGCGGAGAGCGGGATCATGGCTCCGCCGGTGGGCGCCGCCGCCGCGGTTGCGGCAGCGCCGGCCAGCAGTCCGGCAGTGGGCGAGGCGACGGCCGGGACCGTCGCCCCCGTGGCGAAGGCAGGCACGGCCGGCGTTGTGGCAGCCGCTGCCGTGGTGGTGGCGGGCATGGCAGTGGGCGCGCCGGGAACGTTCGTGGCCTTCACGTAGATGCCGTTGAGCGCGTCCGGGCCGAGCTGGTAGCGGGGGTCGACTTCCATCACCACGAAGTACTGGTTCAGGCCGGTGTACATGGTGGAGACTTCGCGCTGGCCGAAGGCGTCGTAGAGCACGTTGTCGATGGCGGCTGCGGAGACGCCCAGGCGCGAGGCCGTGTCGCGGTCGATGACCAGGGTCGCGGCCAGGCCCTGGTCCTGCTGGTCGGTGGAGACGTCGCGCAGCTCCCGCATGGCCATCATGCGTTCAAGCAGGCGCGGAGCCCAGCTGTTGAGCTCGGCCAGGTTCTCGTCGGAGAGCGTGTATTGATATTGCGCGGCGCTGAAGCGGCCGCCGATCTGGAACTCCTGCTGCACCTGGAGAAAGGTAATGGCGCCGGGCACGGTGGTGAGCCGGTCGCGGAGCCGGTTGACCACCTGGTCGGAGGTGACGCGGCCGGGGCGCTTCGCGAGCGGCTTGAGCGCGATCCAGAGATTGCCGATGTTGGTGCTGCCTCCGCCGGGCCCGCTGCCCCCCACCGAAGCGGTGACCGACTGGACCGCCGGGTCATCCATCACCATCTCAGCCAAGGCGCGCTGCTTGTCGCGCAAAGCGGGGAAGCTGATGTCCTGGGCGGCGAGCGTGCGGCCTCCCAGGCGGCCTGTGTCCTGCTGGGGGAAGAAGCCTTTGGGGACAATCTTGAAGAGATAGACGTTGAGGGCGACGGTGCATAAGACCACCCCAAGCATCAGGCCCTGGTGGCGGAGGACCCAGCGCAGAGACCGGTTGTATTCGTGATGAAGCCAAAAGAAGGCGCGCTCGCTGGCCCGGTAGATGGGGCCGTGACGGCTTTCGTCGCGCTGCTTGAGGAAGCGCGCGCAGAGCATCGGCGTGGTGGAGAGTGAAACCAGGAGCGAGGCGGCGATGGCCACCGAGAGGGTGACGGCGAACTCGCGGAACAGCTTGCCGACCAAGCCCCCCATGAGCAGGATGGGTAGGAACACGGCGACCAGAGAGGTGCTCATGGACAGGACGGTGAAGCTGATCTCGCGCGAGCCCTTCATGGCGGCGTCATAGGGGCTCATCCCCATCTCGATGTAGCGGGTGATGTTTTCAATGACCACGATGGCGTCGTCGACCACGAAGCCGGTGGAGATGGTGAGGGCCATCAGCGAGAGGTTGTCGATGGAGTAGCCGAACAGGTACATGACGCCGAAGGTACCTACCAGCGAGAGCGGCACGGCGACGGAGGGGATGATGGTTGCCCAGACCTCGCGCAGGAAGAGAAAGACGACCAGGACGACCAGGCAGACGCTGATGATGAGGGAGATTTCGACGTCGTGGACGCTGGCGCGGATGGTGGTGGTGCGATCCACGGCAACGGAGAGCTTGATGGTGGGAGGAATGGCGGCCTGGAGCCGCGGCAACTCGGCCATGACGGCATCGACGGCGGAGATAACGTTGGCGCCGGGGCTCTTGAAGACGCCCAGCGAGATGCCGTCGAAGATCTGGCCGCGGGAGCCATCGGGCGGGTTGATGCCTCCCACGCCGGCGGTGTGGATGTCGGCAACACTGTCGATCACCTGGCCCAGATCTTCCATCCGAACCGGTGCACCCGTCTGGCGGTTGTAGCCGGCGATGATGGGGGCATAGTCGCGGGCCTTGAAGATCTGGTCGTTGTCGTCGATTTGCCAGCGGTGGCTGGGATCCTGAAAGGCGCCCTTGGGGCGGTTGGCGTTGGAGTTGGCGAGGGCGGCGCGGACCGCTTCCAGGCCGATGCCGTTCGAGCCAAGCTGCATGGGATTCAACTCGACGCGCACCGAGGGGCTGGAGCTGCCAAAGATGAAAACCTGCCCCACGCCGTGCACCTGCGCAATTTTCTGGGCCAGGATGGAGTCGGCCAGGTCGTAGATTTGCGACTTGGGGACGACGCCGGAGGTGAGGGTGAGGATGAGGATGGGCGCTTCGGCGGGGTTGGCCTTGCGGTAGCCGGGATTCTGCGGCAGGTTGGCGGGGAGCTGGTTACGGGCGGCGTTGATGGAGGCCTGCACGTCGCGCGCGGCGGCGTCGATGTTGCGATCGATGTCGAACTGGAGGGCGACCGAGGTTGACCCCAGCGAACTGGACGAGGTCATCTGGTTGACGCCGGCGATGCGGCCAAACTGGCGCTCGAGGGGCGTCGCGACGGAGGAGGCCATGGTTTCAGGGCTGGCGCCGGGCAGGCTCGCGCTGACCCCGATGACGGGGAAATCCACGCTGGGCAGCGAGGCGACGGGCAGGATGGAATAAGCCACCGAGCCGGCCATCAGGAGGGCCAGCGAGAGCAGCGAGGTGGCTACCGGGCGCCGAATGAAGAGGGCGGATGGGTGCATGGTCCGTGGTTCCGGATGAACGCTGGTTGAGGGTTGAGGTTTCCCACCCAGGCCGCAAAAACAAAAACGCGGCGAGGGCGGGGTGCCCAGTTACGTGCTGACGGCGTGGGCTGTTTCCTGATCCCTGATCTCTGATCCCTGATCCCTGTTCTTCGGTTTCATGCGCTCGGCCAGCTTGTCGAAATAAAGGTAGACGACGGGAATGGTGTAAAGCGTGAGCAGTTGCGAAAGCAGCAGCCCGCCGACGATGGTGATGCCAAGGGGTCTGCGGAGTTCGGCGCCAACGCCTCCGCCGAGAGCTAAAGGCAGACCCCCGAGCAGCGCGGCCATGGTGGTCATGATGATCGGCCGGAAACGCAGCAGGCAGGCTTGGAATATGGCTTCTTCGGCCGATTTGCCCTCGGTGCGTTCGGCCTGGAGAGCGAAATCGATCATCATGATGGCGTTTTTCTGCACGATTCCGATGAGCAGGATGATGCCGATCAGCGCGATGACGGAGAAGTCGTTGTGGGTGATGATCAGGGCCAGCAGTGCGCCCACGCCGGCCGAAGGCAGCGACGAGATGATGGTGATGGGGTGGATGTAGCTTTCGTAGAGGACGCCGAGAACAATGTAGACGGTCACCAGCGCGGCAAGAATGAGAATCGGCTCGTTGGCCAGTGAGGTCTGGAAGGCGGCGGCAGTGCCCTGGAAGCTGGCGTTGATGGCCTTGGGCATCTGGATCCGCTGTTCAATTCTGTTTACTGCGTTCACGGCGTCGCCGAGAGCTTTGCCGGGGGCGAGGTTGAAGCTGATGACGGTCGAGGGGAACTGTCCCTGGTGGCCGATCGCGAGCTGGGCGCGGCTCTGCTCCCAGTGCGCCAGCATGCTCAGCGGAACCTGCGTCCCGTTGCCGGATTTGACGTAGAGATTGGCGAGCGTGCCGGGGTCGGTCTGGAAGTTCTGCCCCACTTCCATCACCACGTGGTACTGGTTGAGCTGGGTGAAGATGGTCGAAACCTGCCGCTGGCCGAAGGCGTCGTAGAGGGTGTTGTCCACGTCGGCCATCGCAATTCCCAGTCGCGCAGCGGTGTCGCGATCGATGACCAGCTTTGCGCCCAGGCCCTGGTCCTGCAAGTCGCTGGCTACGTCGGTCAAATCCTTCTCGCGGCTCAGCTCATCGACCATCTTGCGGGTGTAGACAGCGAGCTCGTCCTGGTTCGGATCTTCGAGAGAATATTGAAACTCCGTCCGGCTCACGCGGTCTTCGACGGTGAGGTCTTGCAACGGTTGCAGGAAGAGCTGAATGCCTTCGACGCCGGCCAGATGCGGCTGCATGCGGCGAATCACCTCGGTGGCGGAGATTTTGCGGTCTTCTAGAGGCTTGAGATTAATCTGGATACGGCCGGAGTTGAGCGTGGTGTTGGTTCCGTCCACGCCGATGAACGAGGATACGTTGTCGACCGCGGGGTCCTGCAGCAGGATGTCGACAAGTTTCTGCTGGCGCTGGGCCATGCTGGCGAAGCTGACGGTCTGCGGGGCTTCGCTGATGCCGAGGATGACGCCCGTGTCCTGCACCGGGAAGAAGCCCTTGGGCACAACGATGAAGAGAAGAACGGTGGCGACGAAGGTGGAGATCGTGACCAGAAGCGTGATGAATCGGTAGCGCAAAACCACCTGAATCGACCGGCCGTAGGCGGCGATGATCGAGTTGAACACATCTTCTGACCAGTGGTAGAAGCGGGTTTCGCGCGCCGTCGCTTTGTCCTGAAGGATGCGCGAGCACATCATGGGCGTAAGCGTGAGCGAGACAAATGCGGAGACCAGGATGGTGACGGCCAGGGTGATGGCGAACTCGCGGAACAGCCGGCCGACCACGTCGCTCATGAAGAGAAGCGGGATAAGCACGGCGATGAGCGAGACGGTCAGCGACATGATGGTGAAGCCGATCTGCTCGGAGCCCTTGAGCGCGGCGCGCATGGGGCTCATGCCCTCTTCGATGTAGCGCGAGATGTTCTCGATCATCACGATGGCGTCGTCCACCACAAACCCCGTAGAAATGGTGAGCGCCATCAGCGTCAGGTTGTTGAGCGAGTAGCCGAGCAGGTACATCACTCCAAAGGTGCCGACGATGGAGAGCGGGACGGCGACCGACGGAATGATCGTGGCCGCCAGGTTGCGCAGGAAAAGAAAGATCACCATCACCACCAGCGCGACGGTGAGCAGGAGCTCGTATTCCACGTCCTTCACCGAGGCGCGGATGGTGACGGTGCGGTCTGTGAGAACCTTGACCTTGACGGCGGCGGGAAGGCTCGACTGAAGCTGCGGGAGCAGCTTCTTGATGCGGTCGACGACGGCGATGATGTTGGCGCCGGGCTGGCGCTGGATGTTGACGATGACGGCGGGCTGGCGGTCCATCCAGGCGGCCTGCTGGGAGTTTTCGGCGGCGTCCACGATGGTGGCCACATCGGAGGCGCGGACGGCTGCGCCGTTGCGATAGGCAACGATGACGGGCTTGTAATCGTTGCTCGAGACGAGCTGGTCGTTGGCGTCGATGGTGAAGGACTGGCGGGGGCCGTTGAGCGTGCCCTTGGCCTGGTCGACGTTGGCGCCGGCGAGAGCGGTGCGCAGGTCTTCAAGGCTCAGGTTGTAAGCGGCGAGCTGGGCGGGGTTGGCCTGGATGCGGACGGAGGGCTTTTGCCCGCCGGCAATAGAGACGAGGCCGACGCCGGTGACCTGGGAGATTTTCTGTGCGAGGTTGGTGTCGGCGGCGTCTTCGATCTTGTCCAACGGCAGAGAGTCGGAAGTCAGTGCCAGGGTGAGGATGGGAGAGTCGGCGGGGTTGACCTTGCTGTAGATGGGGGGATTGGGCAGGTCGGTGGGCAGAAAACTGTTCGCCGCGTTGATGGCGGCCTGCACTTCCTGCTCGGCGACGTCGATATTTTCATCCAGATTGAATTCAAGCGTAATCACTGAGCCGCCGCCTGAGCTGACGCTGGTCATCTGCTTGAGCCCCGGCATCTGGCCGAACTGGCGCTCCAGGGGCGCGGTGACCGAGGAGGCCATCACCTCCGGCCCGCCGCCGGGGTAGAAGGTAAGCACCTGGATGATGGGGTAATCGACCTCCGGCAGCGCGGAGACGGGGAGCTGACGGTAACCGATGATTCCGGTGAGCATGATGGCCACCATCAGCAGCGACGTAGCTACCGGACGGAGGATGAACGGCCTGGAGGGGCTGAGGCTCACTTCGCGGATCCTGCTGGAGATGGAGGCGCCTGCGGTGCGGCAGCCGGCGCTTGCGCGCCACGGGCGGTGGCCGCGGTGGCGATGACCGCCTGCCCCGCGCGGAGGCGGTCGGCGCCGTCAATCACAATGTTCTGGCCCGGTTGCAGCCCGCTGTCGAGGATGGACACCGATCCTTCCGTCAGCGCGACTTTTACAGGCTGAACGCGGGCGGTTGCTGCGCCGCCGGCAGCGGAGGAGTCGATGACCCAGACAAACGAGCCCTGAATGCCGCTCTGGATGGCGGCGGAGGGGATGACGAGGGCGTTGGTGCGGTCTTCAAGATCGAGGTGAATGTTGACGAACTGGTTGGGGAAGAGCGACTGGTCGCGATTCTCGAAGACGGCCTTCAGCTTCTCCGTGCCGGTGCTGGTGTCGATCTGGTTGTCGCCGGTGAGCAGGGTGCCGCTGGCCAGCTTCACCTGGTCGCTGCGGTCGTAGGCGTCCACCTGCAGGCGCCTGTCGGCCGCCAGCTTGCGCATCACCTGGGGCAGCTCGTTCTCGGGCAGGGTGAAGTAGACGGCGATGGGCTGGAACTGGTTGATGATCACCAGGTTGGTGGTGTTGGCGGTGATGATGTTGCCGGGATCGACCAGGCGCAGCCCGATGCGCCCGTCGATGGGCGACTGGATCGAGCACCAGTCAAGCTGAAGCTGGGCGGTTTCGATTGCCGCCTTGTCGGCGGCGATGGCGCCCTGGTACTGGCCCTGGATTGCTTCGTCGGCATCCAGAGTCTCTTTGGAGGTGACGCCGGCTTCGAAGAGGGCTTTGTAGCGGGCGTACTCGGCCTGCGCGTTTTTCAGCAGGGCTTCATCGTGCACCAGGTTGCCTTTGGCTTGGTCGAGGGCCGCTTGGTAGGGCTTGGGGTCGATGTTCATGATGGTCTGGTTCTGGCGCACCTGCTGGCCCTCGGTAAACTTGACCGGCAGCAACTCGCCGCTGACGCGGGCCTTGATGGTGACGGTCATGTACGGCGTGACGGTTCCCAGGGCGGTTAGAAAGACAGGCATGGCCTTCTGTTCCGCGGCGGCCACCTGAACGGGGATCGGCTGGCTGGCAAGTTGTGCCGCCTGGTCGGCGCTCATCTGCGCGCTCAACTGCTGGTTCTTGTGGATGCGCCAGACGATCAGCGCGAGGCCGCCGATGAGAACCAGATAAACCAGAATGCGCACCCAGGAGCCTTTGCGGGCGGGGGGTGGCTGGATTGCAACGAGGGGTGATTCCGGGACAGTTTCTATGGACATGATTTCGATTCCCGTCGTGTTCCTGAAGGTAAAAGCCAACAGAGGAGCGGTCCTGCGACGAGGGCCAAGGATACATGACTGTAGGCGTGCTTTTCTAATACTACGGACGGAACGGTTTGGGGGGAAGTTTCGCGAGGCGGGGTGTACAAGCTGGCAAGCCCATGTGCATACAACCTCTACCCTTCTTCGCCGATTGCCGGCCGCGAACCGCATCCGCGCTCACCGGCCCATACGGTGAGATTTGCCGCCAGCAGAAAGAGAAGGGTGGCATAGAGCAGGCTCAGGTTGCGTAGTTCGCCAGGCAGGCAAAATAGGAAATACAGCGGGAAATTGATGATTGCGGCAATCTGCGCGTGGCGCTGAAGCGCCTGCGGGAGAAAGCGCCAGCCGCGAACCGCGGTCCACGCAATCAAGGCCCATAGCAGGGGATTGAAGCCCTGAATCGCGAGCAGGCCATAGGTCTTTTCCCTCAGCATGAGATTGGCCGGATGCAACAAGTAGTCGATCTGATCGCGGAGATGCCATTCGACGGTCCCGCCGGGGTTGTGCTGAAAGCGCCAGCGAAGCAAGCCGTAGACGCCCATGCAGGTCAATCCGAGAGTCGAGGTTCCGGCCAGCGCGCTGGCCCGGGAACATCGGCGGCGCAGGAGCGGATAGAGCGTTGGGATGAAGAGCAGGAAGGATTCCTTGTTCCATGCAGCCAAGGCCGCGACGGGGACGATCCAAACCCAATCGAATTTGAGCGCCAACCAGACTGCCAGGGCAAAGAATGCCAATTCCGGAAAGTCGTAGAAAAACCCGCCCCTGGTGAAGAGATACGGCATCAGCAGAATCATGGCGATGGCGGCAAGAGCGGAGGGTGCTGGAGGATATCCGGCGGCCTTGGCCGCCCCATACATGGCATAGACCGCCAGCCATGCAAAAAGGAATACAGCTGTATGAATGACCCAGTAGCGCAGGAACCAGGCACGGCTTCGTGCCAGCGGTGAGTCAATGAAGTCATCGCGGAACAGCCTTCCGTTATATAACCTGGCTGCGTAGAGGCGGTCTTTGATTGTCTCCGGGACCTGCGCGTCAATCCAGTTTGCCATCATGGGGAGAAGCTGGCGGTAGACATAGGGACGCGCGGCCGTACCGTCCAGCATGGCGTCGAAACTGGCGCCGGGCATCAACGCGGCTGTGCCTGCCTCGCGAAAATGCCACTTCTCATAGAAACCGTTGAAGGAAGCAGCTGCAGCCACAAAGAACAGCACCAGGCAGCACGCGCGGTAATACAGCGTCGAGGTGAAATGCGTCTGGCTCATATCTACGGTTAACTACTCTACTCTCTGTGCGATAGACCTGGCGCAAGTTTGGGTCTTGAACCACTCCGATGCCCTGGCTCTGGAGGGTTCGCCGCGCCTCCACCTCAGCGCAGGGGCTGGAACTCGGGGGCAATGCCAGCCGGCGGCGGTTTGCATTACGGGATGGACAAGCCTCAAGACTGCATCTTTTGCACGGGTCGCGCGTCCATTCAAGAGTGAAGATCACCCATTTTGTTCGAACTTGGGCGATTTGCTCCCTTCTTCGTCTACCATTGTAGTTTCAACTGCAAGTTGGACCGGCGCCCGGCGGCATGCCCGCGGGCTTCCGGAACCTGTTGAGCCGGTGAAGGCCGGAACCGGGGATTTCGCCAGACCCGTTGTCGTGCAGGCATGAGACGTGCCGGCCCGGCTCAGAAGTGAGAACCAGTCTTATGATGTGGATTGTCCGGCTAGCGCTGCGGCGGCCTTACACCTTTGCCGTCTTTGCGTTTTTGATTCTGCTTCTCGGCGTCTTCAGCATTCTTGAGATGCCTACGGACATCTTTCCCAATATCGATATTCCCGTCGTGACGGTGGTGTGGAACTACTCCGGGCTCTCTCCGCAGGAGATGTCGACCCGCATCACGTTCAACGTTGAGCGCGGCATGACCACGGCTGTCAGCGACATCGAGCACATCGAGTCGCAGTCGCTGAACGGCCTGGCCGTGATCAAGGTCTTTTTCCAGCCGCATGTGAACATCGGGAGCGCGGTGGCTCAGGTGACGGCCATCAACCAGGTGATGCTGCGTTCCTTGCCGCCCGGAGCGACGCCGCCGTTCATCATCCAGTACAACGCTTCCAGCGTGCCCGTGCTGCAGCTGGGCCTGACAGGGCAGGGGCTGAACGAGCAGCAGCTTTTCGATCTTGGCCAGAACACCATCCGCACGCAGCTGGCGACCATCGAGGGGGCACAGACCCCTTACCCCTATGGGGGCAAGCAGAGGCAGATTCAAGTGGACCTTGACCTGCACGCGCTGGAGGCCAAGGGGCTTTCGCCCGTAGATGTGGTGAACGCGGTGAATGCGCAGAACCTGATCGTTCCATCGGGAACGATGAAGGTGGACCGCTTCGAGTATGCGATCGAAACCAACTCCGCGCCCTCGGTGGTCAACGATCTGAACAACCTGCCCATCAAGGCGGTGAACGGGGCGGTGATTTATATCCGCGACGTGGCGCACGTGCGCGACGGCAACCCGCCGCAGACCAATATCGTGCGCGTGAACGGCGGGCGCGCCATTTTGATGAGCATCATGAAGACCGGTTCGGCCTCCACGCTGGACATCATCAAGGGCGTGCAGAATGTGCTGGTGAATATCAAGGGGCAGTTGCCGCCGCAGTTACAAATCAATGCGCTGTCGGATCAGTCGATCTTTGTGCGCGGGGCGATCAACGGCGTGGTGCGCGAGGCGCTGATTGCCGCATGCCTGACGGCCATCATGATCCTGGTCTTCCTGGGCAGTTGGCGCTCCACGGTGATTATCGCCGTCTCCATTCCGCTGTCGATTCTGTGTTCGCTGATCATGCTCTACATGCTGGGCGAAACGGTCAACATCATGACCCTCGGAGGCCTGGCGCTGGCTGTGGGCATCCTGGTGGACGACGCCACCGTAGAGATTGAGAACATCAATCGCAACCTGGAGTCGGGCAAGGAGATCGAGCAGGCGATCCTCGACGGCGCCGCGCAGATTGCCACGCCCGCGCTGGTTTCCACGCTGGCCATCTGCATTGTGTTTGTGCCCATGTTCTTTTTGAGCGGCGTGGCGCGCTACCTGTTTGTGCCCATGGCCGAGGCGGTGGTCTTCGCCATGCTGGCCAGCTACCTGTTGAGCCGCACCGTGGTGCCCACCATGGCCAAGTACCTGCTCACCGAGCACGACGACGCGCAGGACGCCCGCAAGCGCGCCAGCCGCAACCCGCTGGTGCGGTTTCAACTGGGCTTCGAGGCGGGCTTTACCGGTCTGCGGTTGTTCTATCTGCGGCTGCTCACGCTGTGCGTGGACCACGCGCGTGTATTCCTCATCCTGTTCACGTTGTTCGCGGTGGGCTCGGTCGGTTTGCTGACGCGGCCGCTGGGGCAGGATTTCTTTCCCAGCGTGGATGCCGGGCAATTCAAGATCCACGTGCGTGCGCGGACAGGAACGCGCATTGAAGAGACGGCGCTGCTCTGCGACCACATCGATGCCACCATCCGCGCGCAGATTCCCGCCAAAGAAGTGGTGACGATTGTCGACAACATCGGCCTGCCATACTCGGGCTTGAACCTGTCGTACTCGACGTCGGCGCCCATCGGGCCGGCCGATGCGGACATCCAGGTGCAGTTGAGCGAGGATCACCATCCCACCGCGGACTACGTCGAGAAGCTGCGCACTGTGCTGAATCGCGAGTATCCGGGTGTCACGTTCTACGTGCTGCCGGTGGATATTGTGACGCAGATTCTCAACTTCGGCCTGTCGGCGCCCATCGACATCCAGATTGTCGGGCCTGACCTATACGGAAACAGGGCGCTGGCGGAGAAGATGCTCAACGAGGTGCGCTACGTTCCCGGCGCGGCCGATGCGCGCATCCAGCAGCCGTTCAATTATCCCAACATGACCGTGAATGTCGACCGGACGCGGGCGCAGAGCATCGGCCTGACGCAGCAGAACGTGGCGCAGAGCGTGCTGGTGGCGCTCAGCGGGAGCTTCCAGACGACCCCGAACTTCTATCTCGACCCCAAGAGCGGGGTGACCTACAGCGTGGCCGTCCAGGCTCCGCAGTACCGGATGGACTCGCTGGCAGCGCTCAAGAGCCTGCCGGTGACGGGGGCAGGCCAGGCGGCGATGCAGTCCGCCAACGCCGGAATGATGGGCGCGGGAACGGCCGGCGCGGAGGCCACCGGAGCGCCCGGAGTGCCCATGCCGGTGGATGTGCTGGGCAATTTGTCAACCGTCGAACCGGGCGCCGAGCTGGGCACCGTGAGCCACTACAACGTGCAGCCCGTTCTGGACATCTACACCAACGTGGACGGCACGGACCTGGGAACGGTGACGCGGGCCATGGAAAGGATTATCAAGGAGCATGAGGGCGATAAGAACCATCCGGGCGATCTGCCCCGCGGCTCGCATTTCATCCTGCGCGGGCAAAGCGACACGATGCGCAAGTCGTACATCGGCCTGCTGGCGGGGCTCGCGTTTTCCATCCTGCTGGTGTACCTGCTGATTGTCGTCAATTTTCAGTCGTGGCTCGATCCGTTCCTGATCATCTCCGCGCTGCCGGCGGCGCTGGCGGGGATTGCCTGGTTCCTGTTCCTGACCCACACGCGGCTCAGCGTGCCGGCGCTGACGGGAGCCATCATGTGCATGGGCGTGGCCACATCGAACTCCATCCTGGTGGTCACCTTTGCGCGCGAGCAGTTGGAAGTCCTGGTAGGCGATGCGCGCCGGGCGGCGCTGAACGCCGGATTTGTCCGCCTGCGGCCCGTGGTCATGACAGCGCTGGCCATGATCATCGGCATGGTGCCCATGTCGCTGGGACTGGGCGACGGCGGCGAGCAGAACGCGCCCCTGGGCCGTGCGGTGATCGGCGGACTCCTGCTGGCCACGGTGGCTACGCTGTTCTTTGTCCCTGCATTCTTTTCCGTCGTCCACGGCTGGCTCGAGGGCCGGCGCAAGGCGGCGCAAGGCACGGCAAGAGCCGGCACAATCGACGAGTTTGACCAGCTTTCGGAGTAGCGATCGACATGAGCAACGAAACCAAGGCGAAGACGCATGAGGGTGGCCACGAGGATGTGGCTGCGCCGGAACAGAAGCCCATCTCCGGCGCCAAGGCGCTGGTAGCCGTCGCGCTGGTGGCGCTGGTGACCGCGGTGCTGGCGGGCTGGGGCATCCTCAGCCGCAGGGCGGCCAACTCGGTGCTGGCCCAGCGCACCACTGAGCTGGCCGCGCCGTCCGTGATCGCCGAGACCGCCAAACAGGGCGCGCCGTCAGACACCTTTGTGCTGCCCGGGAACGTGACCGCGTACACCGATTCGCCCATCTACGCCCGGACCTCGGGCTACCTCACCAAGTGGTACTTCGATATCGGCGCCCGGGTCAGGAAGGGCGCGCTGCTGGCGGAGATCGCCACTCCCGAACTGGACCAGCAACTCATCCAGGCGGAGAGCGACCTGGCGACCGCCGAGGCTACCGCCAACAACGCGCGCATTCAGGCGGAGCGCTACACGGGACTGGTGCAATCGGATGCGGTTTCCAGGCAGGACACCGACACATTTGTCAACCAGGCGGCGGCTACCGCGGCGGCCGTGAAGTCCGCGCAGGCCAACGTGCAGCGGATCAAGGAGCTGCAGTCCTTTGAGAAGGTCTACGCGCCCTTCGACGGCGTGGTGACCGCGCGCACCGTCGACACCGGCCAGCTGATCGACTCCGGCGCCGGCAAGGAACTGTTTCACCTCCAGGCCATTCAAACGCTGCGCGTGTATGCCAACCTGCCCCAGGCCTACTCCGCCAACGTGAAGCGCGGAACTAAGATCGACCTGACCTTTGCCGAGCACGTGGGGCAGACCTACCAGGGAACGCTGGTGCGAACCGCGGACGCCATCGATCCGGCCAGCCGCACGCTGCTGGTGGAGATCGACGTGGACAACCGCGCCGGCCAGCTACTGCCCGGCTCGCTGGCGCAGGTTCATTTCAAGGCTCCGGCTGAGGTACCCACCTTTGTGGTGCCCGCCGCCGCGCTCATCTTCCGCAAGGAGGGTATGCAGCTTAGTGTCGTAGTGGATGGGAACAAGGCTCATCTGGTTCCGGTGCGGATTGGCGAGGACGATGGGGCCACTGTGCAGATTGTGAATGGGCTGAATGCGGGCGACAAGGTCATCCAGGATCCCCCCGACTCGCTCATCGAGGGCGAGAAAGTGTTTGTGGAGAGCCCCGGCAACAAGGCCGACGCTGGAGGCAAGTAGCGATGCGAGCTTTGCAGGCTGCGGCAAATCGCGTTCGGGCGGTAGGCCGGGGATTTATCCCCGGCACAACGCCAATTAAGTCAGCGGGGGCTTTAGCCCCTGAGGCATGTTCTCCGCGAACTCCGTTTGCAGGAAAGTCCTCTTCCGCTGCCTGCCTGGCCGTCCTCATCCTCCTCGCCGGTTGCAAACCCGTGGGCCCAAACTACCATCGTCCCACCTATACCGCCCCGCCCGCATACAAGGAAACCGGCGCATCCGTAGTACTCGCGCCCCCGCCGAATCCGGCAGGAGGCGGCTGGCAGCCGGCGACGCCCTCCGATGGAATGCTCAAGGGCAAATGGTGGGAGATCTACCAGGACCCCCAGCTGAATCAGCTTGAGGAACGGATCGCGACGTATAACCAGGCGCTGCGACAGGCGCTCGAGACCTACCTGGCGGCGCAGGACCAGGTAAAGTCGGCGCGGGCTGCGCTTTTTCCCACACTTTCTGCCGGACCGTCTGTAACCCACGACAAGAATTCGGCGCACCGGCCGCTCACCACGCCCAGCACGGTCACCAACTACAACGATCTTGTGATTGAAGGGCAGGCGAGCTGGGAGCCGGATTTCTGGGGGAAGATCCGGCGGACGGTGGAGGCGGCCCACGAGAATGCCCAGGCCAGCGCGGCGGATATGGCCAGCGTGAACCTGAGCCTGCAGGCAGCCATGGCCACGGATTACTTTCAACTGCGCGGGCTGGATGCGGAGATCAAGCTCCTGAAGGAGACGGTGACGGACCTGGAGCGACAGCTGGACCTGACCCAACGGCGACTGGCCGGCGGGGTTGGAACCGAGGCCGACGTGGCCCAGGCACGGACGCTGCTGGAGACAACGCGCGCGCAACTGGTGGATGTGGGCGTGGCGCGGGCGCAGTATGAACACGCGGTGGGCACCATTGCCGACTACAAGCTGCCTGAATTCAGCATTCCGTATTCTCCGCTGGACCTGGCCCTGCCGAAGATCCCCCTCGGCGTGCCGTCGCAGCTGCTCGAGCGCCGGCCGGACATTGCCGCGGCAGAGCGGCGGACGGCCGCCGCCAACGCGCAGATCGGCATCGCGGTCAGCGCCTTCTACCCGACCATTACGCTGGGAGGCACCGGCGGATTCGAAAGCACGCACGGCGGGACGTGGATTCAGGGGCCGAGCGCGCTTTGGTCGCTGGGCGCGCAGGCCACGGAACTGCTCTTCGACGCCGGGCAGCGTCACGCGCTCACCGACCAGGCCAGGCACCAGTACGAGGCGCAGGTCTCAGGCTACAAGGGCGTCATTTTTCTGGCCTTCCAAGATGTGGAGGATCAGCTCTCCGGGTTGCGAATTCTGGAGCAGGAATCGGCCGCCGAGCAGAAGGCGGTGGACTCGGCGCAGCACTCATTCGAAATCTCCAGCCAGCGCTACAAAGGTGGCGTGACCAGCTATCTTGAAGTGCTGACGGCGCAGGGGACTCTGATCCAGAATCAGCGTACGGCCATCGACCTCGAGACGCGGCAATTCGTTGACAGCGTGGGCCTGGTGCGGTCGCTGGGCGGCGGATGGGATACGACCCAGTTGCCGAAGTAAGCCGCCCGCAGTTTGCAGCCCCGGTGTGTCCCTATTCCCTATTCCCTACTCCCTACTCCCTACTCCCTATTCCCTGTTCCCTATTCCCTGTTCCCTGCCTTTCTCACTCCGGCTTCATCACCACTTTGATTGCCTCGCCCGTCCGCAGCAACTCCATCGCCTGCGGGAACTCGCTCAGCTTCAGCCGGTGCGTAATCGCCGGGTCCAGGTTCAGCTTCCCCGTCGCCAGCAGCGCCTCCATCTGGAACCACGTCTCGAACATCTTGCGTCCGTTGATCCCCTGCACCAGCGCGCCCTTGAAGATGATGTCCCGCGCAAAGTCCAGCTCAAACGGCTTCGACGGAATCCCCAGCAGCGATGCCCGTCCCCCCGTCCGCAGCACGCGGAACCCCGTCCTGATCGCCGCCGGATGCCCCGACATCTCCAGCAGCACATCCACGCCCGTTCCGCCGGTCTCCTCCAGAATCCGCTCTTCCACGTTGTCCGCCGCCGGGTCCAGCGCCAGGTCCGCGCCCATCTGCGCCGCCACGCCCCGCCGGTGCGCGTTCACCTCAACGGCAAACACCTTCGCCGCCCCGCACGCCTTGGCCACGGCAATCGAAAACAGCCCGATCGCCCCGCACCCCGTCACCGCCACCGTCTGCGCCGCAATCGGCCCCGCCAGCACTGTGTGCACCGCATTTCCCAGAGGATCGAGCAGGCTCGCATACTCGTGCGGAATCTGCGGCGACAGCTTCCAGATATTCGTCTCCGGAATGATCGCGTAGCTGGCAAACGCCCCATCCGCGTCCACGCCCAGAATCCGCACGTGCTGGCAAATGTGCGCCTCGCCGATCCGGCACTGCATGCATTTGCCGCACGCCACGTGCATCTCCGCGCTTACCTTGTCGCCCTCTTTCACCGTGGTCACGCCGCGGCCCACGCCCGCCACCACCCCGGCAAACTCGTGCCCCGGAATCAGCGGCGGCTTGATCCGTCCTTGCGCCCACTGATCCCAGTTGAAAATGTGCAGATCCGTCCCGCAAACGCTCGCCGCCTGCACCCGCACCAGCACCTCGCCCACCCCCGGCGCAGGCACCGGCACCTCCCGCAACTCGATCCCCGGCGCAGCCTCCGCCTTCACCACCGCCTGCATCGTGCTCGACATCTCGGCAGAGCCTCCTCGAGAAAACAACCACCCCAGTCTACAACTACCGGCTCCAGCCCGCCCTACGCCACATCGATCACCGGAAAACACGTAAACGGGTCGTTTTTGATGGCGAAATACGGCGCGTAATGATGCTTCGGATTGCCCGCAATCTCGAAATAAAGCGGCTGCCCGAAGCTTGGCGTCAACTGCTTCACAATCTCCTCGGCCCTCGCCCCGTGCGCCTTCAGCCGCGCATCGTCGTCGCCCTCGATCGCCAGCAGAATCGGCCCATACTCCAGCGCGTACCGCTCGTGCCCCTCGATCTTGTCCAGCCCCGTGTACCGCGTCACCCGGAACCCCATCGGCAGCGTGAATGCAATCTTGTCGCCCGCGTGCCACGTCCGGTCCAGCACCACGTAGCTACCCGGCCTGCCCGTCCCCGCCGGCTCGCCGTTCACCAGCACCGCCATCTCCGCCGAAGCCCACCCCGGCGTCCGCACCCGCAGCTTCGACCGCATCGGCTGCGCCGCCGTCAACGCCAGCTCCACCTCCGGCTTTTCCGGAAAACTCGTCTGCATCGTCAGTTGCAGCTCTTGCCCGCCCTGTTTCCAGCGGATCGTCGAAGGCGCAAACATGTCCACGTACAGCCCCGCATCCTCGCCCTCTTCCACCACCGAGTAGAGATACTCCGGAATCGACCCCAGCAGCCGCGTCCCTTGTCCCTCGCAGCACGAGTTATCGCAAATCCCCACCGCCATGTCGCCCTTCAGACCCACCATCTTGGCGTGGTACATCAGCCCCCGCGTATCCACCTGGTTGGCAATCCCCACGTTGTAGATCGACTTCTCGATCTCCGTCACATACTGCTCCTTGTCCGGGTCCAGCAGGTGCAGCCGCTGATTCAAGTGCGCCCAGAAGCTGCTCCCGCACAACTCACCGGTCTCGCAAAACGTGAACTGCGGCTTCAGCCGGTACGATTTGGGCGGAAACTCCCCAAACTCCGTAATCGCAATCGATCCGCCCACGTGCTCCCAGCTGTCGTGGTAGAGCTGCCACGCCCCCATCACGCCGTCCAGGTAGCGCTTCTCGCCCGTCGCCCGGTAGAGGTCGAGATACGCCTCAAAGTCCGTGATCAGGTAGTTGTGCGGCCGGTCGTAGGGGTACTGCCACACCATCTCCTCATCCCGCCGCGCCAGCCCCTCCAACCAGAAATCCTCCTGGTAGTAGCGCTGAATCACCTGCAAATCCAGCGGCTTGCCCACCGGCGTGAAATACAGCCGCGTATTCGCCACCATCCCCTGCACGCCCTGCGGAGTGCCCCTCAGCAGCTTCGGCAAGTAAGGGCATGTATCGAACCAGTCGTAGTAGCCGCGCAGCAACTCAAATGCTTTGGCATTCCCCGCGTACCCCGCGTCGATCAGCCCGTGCGTCACCCACGCCCGCGTATACCCGGCCCGCTCGGAGTGGAAGATCGATTCCTCCGGGTACGCCATGATGTAGCCGTTCGGCTGCCGGCACTCGGCAATCCCGTCCACAATCTCGTTCATCCAGCGTCGCAGCTCCGCGTTCTCCATCCAGCGCAGCGTATTCGCCGCGCCCATCAGGAACCGCCCCGCCGTCGACCCCGCCAGGTCCACATCCCAGAAGGGATTCGGCCTGCGCAGATCCTTCCCCACCGGCTTGCCCGCCCGCTCCCGGAACGGCCGCAGCATCTCGTCCACCGAGAACGAGCTCAGCAGGTAGCCGATGTTGTTCTCCATCGTCTCTTTGAACAGTCCCGCCTCCAGCGTCACCCCGCCCAGCGGCGCCTTGGCCCGGTACGCCGCCGGCTTCCACCCGCTCGCCGCGGTCACGTTCTGCGGATTGTCCGTCACAATCCCCTCACCCTGCGGCCGCGGCCTGCGCGTCAGCTGCCCCAGCTCGCCGGGATTCCCCAGCTCCGCATCGGCCGTCGCCGCCCGACCCTCGGCCACGTCCCGGCCGC
>Ga0302319_10000552_pt1 | contig 84755 bp, 76 predicted proteins | sample Bog_T0_2_FD_203319 | JGI IMG/M metagenome (GOLD analysis project Ga0302319, IMG submission 203319) | Peat permafrost microbial communities from Stordalen Mire near Abisko, Sweden - Bog_T0_2 | ecosystem: Environmental > Terrestrial > Soil > Wetlands > Peat | place: Sweden: Abisko, Stordalen Mire...
CGTCGGCCTGCTCGAACTTGCCGGCCCGCGCCGCCGCCGCGCCCGTGAACGCGCCCTTCTCGTAGCCGAACAGCTCGCTCTCCATCAGGGTTTCCGGAATGGCCGTGCAGTTGATCTTCACAAACGGCATCGCGGCCCGGGGCGAGTGGTGGTGGATCGCCCGCGCGATCATGTCCTTGCCTACACCCGACTCGCCGCACAGCAGCACCGTCGACCGGGTCGGCGCCACGCGCGCCACCGCTGCCAGGATCTCCTGCATTTTCGGGCTGTTACCAACGATGGAGTCGAACTTGTAGCGGTGTCCGAGCTCCTCCCGGAGACGGACGTTCTCCTCCCGCAGGTCCTGGACTTCGAGCGCTTTACGGACCACCGTCACCAGGTGGTCGAGCGTGAAGGGCTTAGTCAGGAAGTCCGCGGCGCCGCGCTTCATCGCCTCCACCGCGATCTCCACCGAGCCATACGCGGTCATCACGATCACCGGCAGCCGTGCGTTCTGGCGTTGCAGCGCCGCCAGCAAGTCGAGGCCGTCGGCCAATGCCGCGCCGCTCGCCGCCGGCAGCCGGATGTCGGTGACCACCAGGTTGGCGCGGTCGGCCAGCCGCAGCGCCGTCATTACGTCGCCCGCGGTCTCGACCTCATAGCCAGCGTCCTCCAGGTGCAGCGCCATCACCCGGCGGAGCTTCTCTTCGTCTTCCACGACGAGGATGCGCGGTTTCATGCTCGCTCTTATCATCGCGCATCCTTACGATGCAGGACGACCTCAAGCGCGTTCTCGCGAATCCTCTCGGGTGACTGGCGCTTCGACTTAGAGCGCGCCCGCGCCCAGCGCGGCTTCGGGCTCGGGGAACCAGCAGTAGCCCTGCCGGACGATCGTTTTCAGGGAATTGGCCGCCGCGCCCAGTTTGCGCCGCAGCCGCTGCACATGCACATCTACCGTCCGTGTCCGGGTGCCCTCCGAGTACTGCCAGATCGTGCGCAGCAGCGTCTCCCGGCTGACGCAGCGCCCCGGGTTCTGGGTGAGCATTAACAACAGCTCCCGCTCCTTGCGGGTCAGCCGGACCTGCGCCGTCGCGGGCTCCGGGCTGGGTGGGGGAGCGGTCGTCAATTGGGCTGAGACTTGAGTTTCCATCATCGCGAATGCAGGATTGCTCATGCGGAATCGCCTCACTCAATGCGTTCGCTCCGGGAGAAAGGACCGACAGCCTCTCGCCCGTGTAAGACTAGACGGCTCGGGTGACGAAAAGTTCAGCGGAATCTGCCCTTGCCTCTGCAAAAAGGCTCCGCCCCGGTCGAAGTTTACAAAGATTGAGGCCCGGCCATCCGCCGTTCCGCCATCGGCGACAGGGGGAGTTGGACAACGAACACCGCGCCTTGGCCGGATTCGCTCTGCACTTCCAACCGCCCGCCGTGCTCGTCCACGATCTTGGCCGCAATCGGCAGCCCTAGCCCCACGCCGCTCGGCTTGGTCGTGAAGAACGGATTGAAGATCTGCTCGCGGTGTTCCGGCCGGATGCCCGAACCGCGGTCGATCACGGCGATTTCTATGGCGGCATCGAGCGCCCGCGTCTTCACCGTGACCACGCCCTCCGCCGGTGAGGCATCGGCGGCGTTCTGGATCAGGTTGAAGAATACGCGCTCGAGCAGCGTCGCATCGCCTTCCACCGCCGGCACCGACGGGTCATAGGCGCGGTGGATGGAAATCGATCGCGAGGGATCCTGGCGTTGGAAGTTCTGGATCGCCTCATCCAGCAGCGCGTGGACGTCTACTCGCGCCAGCCGCAACTGCAGTGGCCGCGCGAACTCCAGGAACCGCGTCACCAGCAGGTTGGTCCGGTCTACCTCGCTGGCAATGTAGCCGGCCAGTTCCTGGGCCACTGGACCAGCGCCTTCGAGGCGTTTCACCAGCAGTTCGGCCGAAGTGCGGATCGTGCTGAGCGGGTTTCGCAACTCATGCGCCAGCCCCGCCGATAGCTGGCCCAAAGCCGCCAACCGCTCGCTGCGCCGCACCGACGCCTCGGCCTCGCGCAAGCGCTCGTTGGCCGTCGCCAGTTCCTGCACCGCGAGTTGGGCGCGCCGCGCCTCGGCCCGGTTCGATTCCGCGAGCCCATAGGTGAGGTATGCCACCAGCGGGAAGAACAGCACCCGCAGCAGAATGTTCTGCACGTCCGCAGGCTCGTATTGAGCGTGCCAAAACGTCACCGCCAGCGGCCACATGGCCAGATAGGTGGCGCAGGCCAGCACCGTGACCAGGGAAGTGCCGGCCGCGCCATACGTGGTTGCCGCCGACAGGATCGGCAGGAACAGAATCAGAGTGTACTCGGACTCCGTGCTCTTTGTCACCGCGATCAACAAGAATCCGATCAACAGCTTCAACCCGATCACGCCCGCCGTGCCCGCGCGCGTATTCAGGGCCGGCACCCGCGGCACGGCAATCTGCAATACGGCCATGGCGGCCAGCATCTCGATTTCGCCGTTGTTCTTGAGCGGGCTGGCCCAGACCAGCGCGCCAAACAGGACCAGCCAAACGACGTCCTGCCAATGAAACCACGCCATTCGGCTTCCGGAAGAGACAGTCGGTGCCACGTCGCCATCTTAACAGCCCGCGGGGGAAACCCCGTCAGCCGCGGCCGCGCGCGATTTCCACTGCGGACCGTTGACTCTTCTCACTCCACACGCCGAACCATGCGCGCCGCGTGAAGCGGGAAGCCAGGCGATATGACACAATGAGGAAGTCTCGCGAGTCGTCTCATGAATTCCCTTGAACCGCCCCAGAATATGGAGCAATCTGTACCCCCGGCCGATGAGTCTTCGTTCGGCGATGTGCTGCGCCAGTTCGAAGCCGAGCATCATAACGTCCAAGGCCCCGAAGCCGCCCTCGAAGGCACCGTCCTTTCGGTGTCCGCGGATGGCATCGTCGTGGATGTTGGCCGCAAGATGGAGGGCGTCCTGCGGGGCGACCTGACGGCGCTGCCCCAGGGCGTAGCAGCAGGCGCCAAGGTCCGCGTTCACATCACCGGGCGCACCGATGACGGCTACTACTCACTTTCGACGATCCATGTGGAGAAGGTCAGGGATCTCTCCGGGCTGCAGTCCGCTTTTGAGAGCAAGGCGCCGATCAGCGGGACCGTCGTTGAGCAGGTCAAAGGTGGCCTGAGAGTAGAACTGGCTGAGGGTGTCACGGCGTTTCTGCCCGCCTCGCGCAGCGGCGTGCGGGAAATGAGCGACCTCGCCAAATTCGTCGGCCAGCCCATCGAGTGCCGCATCACGAAGTTGGATATCTCGAATCCGGAGCGGCCCGACGTGGTGGTGGACCGGCGCGGGATTCTCGAGGAGCAGGCGTCCGCCGCCAAACTGCAGGCCTTCGATCTGCTGCAGCCCGATTCAGTCGTGGAAGGCCGGGTGCGCAGCCTGACTGAGTTCGGCGCTTTCGTCGAGCTGTTCCCGGGTATCGATGGTCTGCTGCATGTGACCGAAATGAGTTGGCAGCGGGTGGAAAAACCCTCCGACCTGCTCACTATTGGCCAGCAGTTGCAGGTGAAGATTCTCAAGCTCAACCGCGAAAGCCGCAAGATCTCGCTGGGCTTGAAGCAGTTGACGCCAGACCCCTGGACCGCGACTCTGGCGAACTTGAAGCAGGGCGATCGCGTCCGTGGCAAGGTCGTCCGGCTGGCCGAGTTCGGCGCTTTCGTCGAGATCGCCCCGGGCGTGGATGGCCTGATCCACCTCTCCGAGATGTCCTGGACCAAGCGGGTGCGCAAACCGGACGACGTGCTGCAGGTCGATGACGTCGTCGAGGCAGTGGTCCTTGATATCAAGATGAACGAGCGGCGCATCAGCCTGGGACTGAAACAGGCGCTGGGCAATCCTTGGGACAGCGTGGAGACGCGCTTCGCGCCGGGCACGGTGGTCGAGGCTGCGGTGACCAGTTTGGCCCAATTCGGCGCCTTCGTAGACCTCGGGGACGGCGTCGAAGGGATGATTCACGTCGCCGACATCACGCGCGAAAAGCGGATTCAGCATCCCAAAGAACTACTGAAGGACGGCCAGAAGGTGAAGGCCGTCGTACTGGAAGTGGACCGCGACAAACGTCGCATCCGCCTCAGCATGAAGCAACTCGAACCCACTTCGGCCGATGTCTTCCTGAGCGAACACCCGGTCGGCGAGACCCTCATGGGTCGAGTCGTGGAGCTGCACGGGAATTCGGCTAAGGTTGAGTTGGCCGAAGGCGTTCACGCCCGCTGCCGGACGAAGGAAGAGACGGCGGCGCAGGGCTCCACGCCGGATGCCGCCAATGTGACGGACCTGGCCGCCATGCTGGCCTCCAGATGGAAGGGTGCGGCGGGCACGAGCGGCGCCGAGGAACTCCGGCCTGGGCAGCTCCGCCGCTTCAAGCTTCTGGCAGTGGATGCGGCCAATCGCCGCATCGATGTGGAACTCGCCGAGTAGGAACCTACCCTTTTGGGTTCTCAGTCGTCTATATTCGACGGGGTGAGCCCCCGGCGAGGAAGACGTGACCATCAACCCACCTCTGGCCCGGGCCGTCGTGGCCGCGGGCTCGCGAGGCAGCCTCGCGATCGGGAGCCCTATGGATGAAGAGGCGCTGATTCGCGCGGCGCAGGCCGGCGATCACGATGCATTCGAGCGGCTGGTCAGGCAATACGACCGCGGTGTTCTGCGTATTGCCATGAACGTACTTCGCTCCGAGGATGACGCTCACGACATCTATCAGGAAGCGTTTCTGAGGGTCTATCGTAACCTCGGGACGTTCCGTTTCGACTGCAGCTTCCAGACTTGGCTGTATCGCATCGTCAACAACCTGTGCGTCGATTTCCTGCGGCGCAGAAGGGTTCGGCGGACCGAGCCGGCCACGATCGAAAGCGAAGACGGAACGGTCGACCGGCTCGCCTCGGTCCCCGACTCGAGAGGGGAGTCGGATCCCCAGCGCAGCCTCCTGAGCCGGGAAGTCGGCGAACGAATCCAGACGGTGCTGGCCGGGTTGACGGCCCGCGAACGGATGGTATTTGAGTTGCGCCATTTCGAGGGCCTGCGCCTAAAGCAAATCGGGGCAACCCTGGGTACTACCGAGGAGGCCGCCAAGAACTGCCTTTTCCGGGCTACTCGAAAACTGCGTTCGGCGCTGGGAGGTCTGCTATGAACTGCGAATTTGCGAAGGATCTGCTGGTTCTGATGAACTACGGCGAGCTGAGCTTCGACGAAGAAGAAGCTCTATTGTTGCACCTCGACTCGTGCCACTCTTGTGCTGCCGAACGGAGGCGGATCGAGAAGCTCGACGCCTTGCTGGAGCTGCAGCGCCCGGCCTCGCCGGCCGGCCTACTGTCGCGTTGCCGGCGTGACCTGGCCGCCCAGTTGGCGGAAGAGACGCCCCGCCGGAGCTGGCTCCACATGGCCGGCTGGTGGCGCGGCTTGACGGCAATGACGTGGCTCAAACCTGCCGCAGCGATTGCCTTGCTCGCTGTCGGTTTCGTCGGTGGACGCGAAATCCGCAGTGGAGGGGTGTCCCCGGTGGCGTTCATGCCGCCCCACGAATCGCCGGCGGTGAGCAAGGTCCAATTGGCGGACAACGAACCAAACGGCAAGATCAGTTCCACCTACGAAGAAACGCGGCAGAAGGAAGTTCCCGGCGACGTGAATAGTGCCGGGGTGCGAGGCTTGTTGCTGGCCGCGGTGAACGACCAGGATCCGGCGCTGCGGATCGATTCCATCGATCTGCTGCGCAGCCGCTGCAACGACGAGATTGTGCGCCAGGCATTGCTCCGCGCTCTGCGGACGGACAAGTACTCGGGCGTTCGGCTGAAGGCCCTGGACGCGCTCCGGCCATACTCGCGCGACCCCGAAACGCGCAGCACCCTGGCCGAGGTTCTGTTGAACGATCCGAATCCGGCGATCCGGACGCAGGCGATCGATCTGCTGGTGCAGTCGCGTGGAGCCGATGTGGCCGGCACACTGCAAGAGGTATTGCGGCACGAAGACAATAGCTACATCCGCGAGCGCAGCATGAACGCCCTGCGTGCCATGAAAGCATCGGCGGGCACGTTTTGAAACCACGACGGATTTGTTACCTGCGGCGCGTGACCCGAGTTCAGCCGGCGCGTCCAGTGGAGTGAGGTGAAGATCATGCTGAGATTCGACAAACTGGTCCGGAACGCAATCCTCCCGGCCTGCTTCGTTTTGTTGCCCATGGCCGTCGGGGCGCAGGTTCCGGAGCCGTTCCACACGGCTCCTCCCCTCGTAATGCAGGCCAGTTGGGAAGCACACGCGTTCCTCGGCGTAGGCGTTACCGAAATCGACAGCGAGCGCGCCAAGGCGCTGAAGCTGAAAGAGGAATACGGCGTGGAAATCACGCGCGTGGACGAGGATAGTCCCGCCGAGCACGCCGGTCTCAAGGCCGGAGACGTCATCCTGGCCTACAACGGCCAGCGTGTGGAAGGGGCCGAACAGTTCATTCGATTTGTGCGTGAGACACCCTCAGGCAGGACGGTGAAACTGACAATCGTCCGCGCCGGCGTGCAACAGACCGTATCCGCGACGCTGGGTACGCGCAAGAACCAGTTTTTCGGACCGGACATGGAGGAGTTTCACGTCGAGCTTCCGGACTTCCCCGTCGTGATGCCGGACGTGCCCCGAGCCATGATGTCCTGGCGCAGCTCCATGCTGGGGGTGGAGGCCGAGAGCCTGGGCGAAACACAGCTGGCCGGCTACTTTGGCGTGAAGGACGGCGTGCTGGTCCGCTCCGTGTTCAAGGGCTCGGCGGCAGAAAAGGCCGGCCTGAAGGCTGGCGACGTGCTTCTGAAGGTGGACAAGGAAGCTGTCACAACGCCTCGGGAAGTGACGAGCGCCATTCGTAACTCCCGGAAGAGCGGGAAGAAATCGTTCCCCATCGTTCTGATGCGCGAGCACAAGGAATCGACCTTGACGGTCACGATCGAGGATGCCCACCCGCCCGCTCCGCAGCCCCTCGGTTCGCCTGTGAAACACCAGGCGCTGTAACGGGGTTGAGCATAATCTCGGGGGATTCGCTCTCGCCTGCAGAATGTTCGGGAGTGGGGTCACTCCACCGAGCCTTTCTTGGCTCTTGTGCACTCGAGGCGGTCCAGGTCGCGGACGGAATCAATGTCCGGTGCACCTTGAGCAAGAGGTCGACTTCGCTTCTGCTGATTTGAAGAACGGAGGCGATCCGTGAGGGCGAATCTCCCCGGAAGTGCAGCCGGAGCACCTGGTTGCGGCGGCTCAGGTTCATCGACTGACCAGCAAGTGGGGCCGCAGACTGGGAAGGCCGCAAATCGGCAATCTCGCCTTTGAGCTGGGAGATCTCCGCGGTCAGACTCTCTTGCTTCGCGTCCCAATCATCGAGACGGCAGTTCTGCGAATCGATTACTTGTCCCAGACGTCGCTTTGTTGCAATGAACAGGATGAATTGCAGGAATGCAATCAGCGCGAATGCTGCTACGGCAAAGAATAAAGGCCCCATCACTTCCTCCTAGAATTCCCTCGGCGATCTAGAATAGGGTTCGCAATCGTTCCTCCCGGCTGATGATTTCCAGGATTCGAACACCATAATTACCATCCACTACGACGACTTCGCCCCGCGCGATCACGCAGTTGTTGACAATGATCTCGACCGGCTCAGTCACCGACCGGTTGAGTTCAACAATCGATCCTGTCGTCAGCTTCAGTGCCTCTTTTAACCTCATCTGCGTCCTTCCAAAAGAAACACCGATTGGCAGTTCAACCTCGAGCAGCAGATCCAATGTTTTCGAGTTCTTGGCGACCGGAAGGGCAGTTACTTGCTGGTCGGGGGCGGAGGTGTTGGCGGGCGGGGCAGAGGCAGCGGCGGCCGCCGCCAAACTGGACTCGTGCTGTTCCTTTGCCAGCGCGGCCGACAATTCCGGTGAGACCCCGATTGCACAGGGAGGCAAGGCGCCGCCGAAGGCGAGTGCAACTTCCTGCCACTGGAACCCTGGCGGGTAGGTGCCGGACTCATGTCCGTTCTTTAGCTCGACTTCAGATCCGGCGCGCTCCCCCACCTTCGACGCCAACTGGGAAAGACTCTGCCTGACTACCTCAAGAAAGGCGTCCTTGGATGAGGCTTCGTCTTCGCTCGCCAGGCCCGCCGCCTGCAGGATCTTTCCGCCAACCGTTCTGCACACCAGCTCCGGTAAGCGCACGAAAATGCATGCGCCGTCGGCAATGGTGAGCGTCTCCTGCCAGCCGACGCCCTCCGGCGGCGACCCGACATCCGGGCCAGCGCTGGTCTCCGCCTGCTCGCCGGTCATGGCGAACAGCGCACTCGATAGGGCCAACGCCCACTCTTCGGCAAACCATCGTATGATCGAATCCATCGTTGCCTCCCTGCAGCATCTCCAGCGCCATCAGACCGCTGCGCCGCGGCCAGTCGGCCATTTCTTTTTGAGGAAAGCTCGCAGCCGTGCGATCGCCTGGGTCTTCAATTGTGAAACCCGTGATTCGTGCAGCTGAATGACCGAGGCGATTTCGCGCAAGGTTAGCTCTTCCTGGAAGTAAAGACCGAGAACCGTCCGTTCGATGGCTGGCATTCTGGCGATGGCCTGCGCCAGGATGCGCCTTAGCTCGGCGCGCTCCAGCAAGTTAGAAGGCCAGGACTCTTCACTGTCGGCGACGAATCGAAGCAGCTCGCGCCCATCCTCATCCGGCGGGTGGCTCTCCAGGCTGCCCAGGTTCAGTCCGCGAATTTCCGTGAGCCAGTCACGGTACTCGCTGACGGCAATGCCGAGTTCCGCCGCGATCTCCTCTTCGTTGGGCGCCCGGTGGAGGCTCTGCTCCAGGTTCGAGATAGCGAGCTCAATCAGCTTGCTGCGGCGCCGCTGTTGTCGCGGCGCCCAGTCTAAGCCGCGCAGGCTGTCCAGGATTGCTCCGCGGATTTTATACTCCGCATACGTCTTGAGTTTGACTCCGTGCGAAGGGTCGTATCTGTCGATTGCCGAAATCAGGCCGACGACGCCAGTCGAGACGAGGTCCTCCAGGCTGACCGTCTCCGGCAGCCGATCATGAATACGCCGTGCGATGAGGCGAACCTGAGGCATGTGCTCGAGGATCAGCTGTTCTCGCTCCTCCGGAGTGATTGTTGCCGCTTGTCCCTGATACGGATTCATAGGCTCTTCCTGTTCTCATCGGTTCATGCGGCCGTAGCGGCCGCAAGTGGCTCTGCGCCAATCAGGCGCAGCAGCGCGGCGCGAGTGGCGGGCTCTATGTCCTCAGGGATACTCTGGCCGCTGCAGAGGAAAGATACCGGTCTCCCGGTTTCAATGGCCAGACTGAGTACGCCACCATAACAGGCGGTTTCATCGAGGTGTGTGAAGATCAGATGCGCCGGCCTGAGTGGTTCAAATCGCCCAACTGTTCGTGCCAGGTCGGCGCAACGCATTGTCGCCGGCATGACGAGGTGCACATCGATGCCCGGGTGGGCGAGGACGGGAGCCCACTCCTGCATGAGTTCAGGTTCGCGTGGCCCCATGCCGGGGAGATCGATTAGAACCGTCTCCTTGGAACGATGTTCCTCCAGAACCCGGGAAAGACCGCTCGGCGTTTCAACTATTTCGCAGTTAACCCCCAGAATCGCCGAGTAAGTGCGCAATTGGTCGGCGGCTGCGACGCGATAAGTGTCAGCGCTGATGATCAGAGTGGGGCTGTGTTGGGCCAACCCGAATCGGACCGCCAGTTTAACTAGAGTTGAGGTCTTGCCGCTCCCGGCTGGGCCCGCGAATGCAACCACCTTCCGTGGACCGCCGGTCGTGCCCAATGCGGGGTCCACTCTGAGGCGGCTGCTGATTTCACTGATGAGTGCCTGCTGGAGTTTGGGTTCCTTGAGGGCCGCGCCACCGCTTGTCAGGCGGCGCACCGAAGAGTGCAGCAGGGATTCCACCAGGGTCGGAGAGAAGTCGGCCGTGCTCAGGTGCACTCCAAGCGGGAGCAACTCCGGCGGCAGCAAAGGAGCCATGCGCACTGCGCAACGCGCCAGCAGATCTCGCATGCTCATGATTTCACGACGGATTAGCTCCAAATCGCCCTCGTCACATGACGAACCTCGAGAGGTCACGGACGAATGCTCGATCTCCGCTTTGGTTCTCACGGATATATCCGGGAAAGCGTCGTGAGTCGGCGGCGTCTCACCTTCGACGATCACCTCATAGACCCCTAGATGCCTCTCGGCTGGATCCGTGCGGCGGGAACCGACTAGGAGCGCTTCGGTCCCCATTTTGCGAGTGGCTTGAGCGAGGGCTTCCTCGACCGTATCAGCAAAAATCGACTTTCGGATCGGCACTATTCGGACCTCCCAAAACCTTCCAAAGCGAGGACTTTAACCCCCGCCGGCACTTCACCATGTGAGAACACACTGACCCCGGGAAACTGGCTTTCGATGATATGACGGAGAAAATAGCGAGCTCCTCCGCTTGTCAGGACAGCGAAGTTGCTGCCATGACGCGTCGTGGCTGCTTTCGCTGCTTCCAAGACCACACGGAGCTGTTGCGGGGCGAGATTACAGTGGGAGACGAACTCCTGATGCTCGACAGCTTGTTCAATCGTTCGCTCTAGGTTTACATCCGCTATCAGAGCGGGCAGGTTGCCATCCTGGGAAAGAAAAGGCTTTACAACAGAACGACGGAGCGTCTGCCTGACATACTCAGTCAGTAGGATCGGGTTCCGTGTCACGGCTGCAGCTTCGCTGAGGCTCTCGAGAATAGCCACGCCGTCACGGATCGAGACTCGCTCCCGTAACAGGTTCTGAAGAACCCGCTGGACAGTTGAGAGGGGTAGTAGCTTCGGGACAAGATCCTCAACTGCTCGCGGGTTCTCCTCCGAAACGCGATCCAGGAGGCGCTTAGCATCTTGACGAGTGAACAACTCGTGCGCATGACGGCGGAATAGCTCTGAGAGGTGTGTCCCAAGGACGCTGAGTGGGTCAACGACTGTGCAACCTGCAGAACGCGCCGCATCGCCGGCCTCGCTCGGAACCCAGCGAGCTTCCATTCCGAAGGCGGGTTCTCTTGTTTCTATTCCGTCCGTAGGCGCTTTCCCGTTGGGCGCTGGAATGACGAGCACCGAGTTTGGCGGCATTTCGAATCGTGCGACTTCAGCTCCACGAACCTGCACCGCGTATTCTCTTGCCTTGAGAGATAGGTTGTCGGTAACACGAACGGATGGAAGTATGTAGCCCAACTCCGAAGCAGTCTGCTTTCTGATAACCGAGATACGGCGCAGCAGAGGTGAATTGGCACCGCCCTCCGCAAACTTCACAAGCCCGAGCCCGAGTTCCACAGCGAGCGGCTCAATTTGGAGCAAGGTCTCCAGATTCTCCTTTGGCGCGGAAAGTGCGGACGGTTCGGCAATCGCAACCAGTTTGTCCTGCGCCGTCTTGAGCCTCTTCCCAACCCAGCCCACTCCGCCAGCGAAAATGAAAAACGGAATCTTCGGCATGCCCGGCAAGAGAGCCATTACGAGCAGAACGCCAGACGCGAGAAAGAGCGGCTTCGCAGAGCTAAACACTTGCAAGTGAACATCCGAGCTCATGTCTCGATCCGAACTAGCGCGTGTAACGATGAGTCCACCTGAGATCGAGATCATCAGAGCTGGAATTACGGTTACGAGTCCGTCACCGATGGTCAGTACGGTATAGGTCTGAAGTGCCTGGCTGAGTTCCATCCCGTGTTGGAGGACGCCGATGAGAAAGCCCGCTATGATGTTAATAGATGTAATTAGGATGCTCGCCACCGCATCGCGCTGCGTAAAGCGGGTCGCGCCGTCCATTGCTCCGTAAAACTCAGCTTCCGACGCCAAGGCCTTCCGGCGTTGCTTCGCTTCAGCTTCATTCACCAAACCCGCGTTGAGATCAGCGTCTATCGACATCTGCTTGCCAGGCAGTGCGTCCAAAGTGAATCGCGCAGTTACCTCCGAAATGCGGACAGCTCCATGGTTGATAACAACGTATTGAATGGCTATCAGGACCAGAAACATTACGACGCCGATGACGAAACTGCCGCCTACGACGAATCCGCCGAATGACTCAATCACTTCACCTGCCGCGCTCGTCCCGCGCGCACCGTTCAGGAGGATCAGCCGGGAAGAGGACACATTTAGAGCGAGCCGAAACAACGTCATCAGTAGCAGGAGTGTAGGAAAAACGCCGAACTCAACTGGTCTTCTGATGTTCATTGAGACGAGGAGCACTATGGTTGACAAAGTGATATTTGCGGTAATGAGAATGTCGAGTACAAACGGCGGTAAAGGTATGACCATCGCCATTAGGATTCCCAAAACTGCGATCGGCACTACAAGCTCCCATGGCGCGAGTTTTTCCCAGCCCGAGGCCAATCGTTCCTTGGAGTCCGACTTGGCCTTCCCAGCTATGGGGGCCCTGTGGCCAGTAGCGGCAGTCCGGCTTACTGTGGCAGGACTTGAAACGACGGGTGCTGTCATGACTATAGGTCCATCTATTTTCCATCGTTATCGTTTTTTATTAAGTAATCGAAAAACATAGGCTAGGACTTCCGCGACGGCCTTATAAAGGCTCTCTGGAATTTCTCGTCCCACTTCGCAGTTTTTGTAAAGTGCCTGAGCAAGTGGTGGATTCTCAATAATCGGGACCTGATGCGCCCGCGCTAGATCGCGAATACGCAAAGCAAGAAAATTCTTGCCTTTGGCGACCACTTTCGGAGCGGCCATAGCTGTATGCTCATAAAGGAGAGCAACTGCAAAGTGCGTGGGATTGACAATCACCGCCGAAGCCTTCGGCACGTCTGCCATCATTCGACGCCGCAGTAGATCGTGCCGCAAACGTCGTATCCGCAGTTTTATTTCCGGATTGCCTTCGTTCTGTCTCCACTCATCTTTTACTTCTTGTTTCGTCATTTTCAGTTGTTCTGAGTACCGCCTCCGCTGGCGAAATAGGTCAATGCTGCCCCACGCAAGAACGATCGCGGCAGCAGATAATAATAGACGCGCGAAAACAGAACCCAACTTCAAAAAGGCATTTCCGAGTGTTTGATAGGGCAGACCCAGGAACTCTGGAGAATACTGCACAAGAACTTTCCACCCGACGTAGCAAAGCAAACTGAAGAACAGCACTGCCTGACCGCAGGAGCTCAGATTATGGCGCGGCAAGTCTTTGAGGCGAGCTAGCGGATCGAGCCTGCTAAAGTCAGGAGCCAACTTGGCAGACGCTAGTCCGAAGCCAGTAACTCCCAATTGAGCCGCCACCGAGGCTGCTATTGCGGCAAGACCAGCGAATGCCAGAGGAAAGAGCCATGATGAGGAGAGATCCACCGCAGCCTGACAGAGGCGGCTTGCTGTCAACTCCCACGCGAAAGCATCGCGAATCATGGCCCGCAATCCTCGAAGCAGGGAGCGAGTCCACTCGTTTCCAGTTCCGATCAACAGCGCAACAAGTACGCAGAACTGGACGGCGGAAGCGAATTCCTTGCTGACTGGAAACTTGCCATCCTCGCGCGCTTTCTTAAGACGTTGAGGTGTAGCGTTTTCCGTTCTCTGGCCGCGCTCTGACACTTAAACTATTTACCTCGTCAACGCATGCAGAACATCCACGCCAGTGATTGCCAGGCGCTGGCAAAGCCAACCGACGGCTGGCAAAATTGCGGCCGTCGCGGCCATTGTCCCCAGCAACTTCAAAGAAAACGAAATTGATAGGAACTGTATCTGTGGCTGCAGTCGGCCGAACAATCCAATACAGAGATCGGCCAGAAACACCAAAGCGATTACGGGCAAAGCAAGCTTAATCCCGGTTTGCAGGCAGTGGGTGGAGAAACTCAGGAGAATCTTCGCTGCCTCATTCCCCCGGATGGACACTTGATCCGGTACCTGGTTCAGTCCGGCCACCAGTGCTCGAACCAATGCGGCGTAAAGGGGAGAATTGAAAAGAAGGAGGTTTGCAGTGAGGCTCATCAGAGAGGGCAGAATGCTCGAGTCGGACTCACTGAATGGATCGATCATTGAGGCGTAAGAGAATCCGGCTGTGACGGCGATGATTTGGCCGCCGAACATCATGGATTCGACCACCAGAGTGGCGACAAGACTTATGCTGAGTCCAGTAAAAAGGTCCGCCAGGAGCCTCACCATTAAATCCTCATGCACCTTACTTGAGGGGAGAGAGTCAGGCGACGTTGCGGCCACGACAATCGCCAGAGATAGGGCGAGAAGGACCCGGGCTGCTGCAGGAAGATTTCTGAAGCCCGGCAGAGGGAGAAAGACAAGCATCGCGCCAAGCCTGACCGCGACGGAGCCCAACCGAAACAGGGCAAACGTGTCAAACATCTCAGCGGGCATACTTCGGCAGGTCTTGAAGTAAGTGAATCGTATAAGTCGTCAGCCTCAGGATGATCCAGGGAAGCATTAGGATTATCGCAGCGAAAAAGGCGAGGAGTCTCGGAACAGCCGAGAAGGACGGATCCTGAATTGAAGTGACAATTTGGAATAGGCTGATTAAGACACCTGCGACTAGACCTACTAGCAGAAGAGGAAGGCTAATCCAAAAACTGCTCCAGAGCATACTTGAGACCAAGTCAACGACTGATCGATCGTTCATATTTCAGGTGACACTCCTAAGAAGCGATCCGACTACTAAATTCCAACCATCGACCAGTACAAATAGTAGTATTTTGAATGGAGCCGAGATCATAGCCGGCGGCAATTGCACCATGCCGATAGAGAGTGTCAGGGATGCCACAATAAGGTCGATTATCAAAAAAGGCATGAATAGTACTGCCCCAATCTGGAAGGAGGCTCGGAGTTCGGAGAGTACATAAGCCGGCGCGAGAATCCGGATGCTCAGTTCATCCGGCTTTCTGGGGGGAGGCGTCTTGGTGATCTCGATGATGAGGGCCAGGTCCTTTTCGCGACAGAAACGCAGCAAATAGGTGCGGATGGGCAGTGTTCCTTCATCCCAGGCTAGTTCGGCATTCAGGCGATGCTCTTGGTATGGTATCCATCCTTGACGATATGCGTCTGCAGCCACGGGCTGCATAATGACAATGGTCAGGAACAGCGAGAGCCCTAACAGGATCTGGTTGCTGGGTACGGATTGGGTGCCGAGTGCCTGCCTGAGGAAGTGCAGGACCACCGTAAGTCGAAGAAAGGGGGTTAGAGATACTAGGATTGCTGGAAGGACCGTCAGTGCCGTCAAAAGAACGACAATCTGCATCGTTGCTGAGGATTGTCCTCCGAGAAGTGTTCCAAAGAGATCTTCCTTGCCGGCCGCGGCGGTTGGGAGGAGGAAAAGCGCCGTCAAGTTGTGCCTTTCTGCTCCGTCATGGATTCGGGATCGCCGGCAGGTCGAATCGTGGGGAGAGACAGCATCTGCATTCCTTGCGGATGCGTCCCAATTATGTAGACCTTGCCAGCGACTGAGATCAAGTAAAGAACGTGATGGGGCGTCAGCGCACGGCGCGCGATCACGCTCAGAGCGTTGGCGATCGGATTCACCGGTTTTACCCAGCCGAGAGCCGAGATCCTGCCCGTTCGAGCAACCCAGACGAGGGCTGCCAGCAGGCCGCAAAAGGCAAGTGCGGCGAGGAGTTGTTCAATAGCGTTCATTCGCTCATCTCTCGGTATTGAAGTCCGTTATTCTAACGCCCATAGTATTCTCGATAATCACGATTTCACCGAAGGCTACGACTACGCCGCCGATCAGTATGTCGATGTTCTCTCCGGCCGACCTGCGCATTGCGATGATACTGCCTGTTTCGAGTTCGAGTACTTCGCGCAGCGAAAGGATCCGGTGATCCAGTTCGACAGATATCTCCAGAGGAACATCCGCCATCAAGCTGATCTGGTCTTCTGCGGTCATTACCGTATCAAGGCGATCGTGTCCTGGCTCAACTGATCAGTAGTAGTAACGACCTTTGAGTTCGCCTCATAGGCGCGCTGATAGACGATCAAGTTCGTGAACTCCGTGGCGATATCGACATTCGAAGCTTCGATGGATCCACCGAGAATCTGTCCGCGACCGCCCGTATTGGGCACGCCGATAGCGGGCAGGGAGGAGGCTGAACTGAGCTGGTAGTTGTTGTTGCCTGCAGAGACCAGCGAGTCGGGATTCACAATGGCAGCCATGGCAAGTTGCCCGACGGTAAGCTGTTGGCCGTCGGAAAACGTTGCCACAACGCTCCCACCGTCCGAGATTCCTACTTGAGTCAGTTGGGACGAGGCCAATCCATCCTGCGAATTCGCCGAAACGGTAGAGGTTTGCGCGAACTGCGTCAATTGAGACACCCCGGACGAGTTGTAGAGATTCCAGGTGATGGCGGGTACAGTTGGGGGCGGGCCGGCGGCGGCTGCCGTGCCCGTCATATCGGCGGCGCCGTCTGCCAGGCCGGTCAGGGTGAGCGTGGGCTCTGCGGTTGCGGCTGGAGACGTCAGATTGCCTTCCGCATCAAATGTAAGGGTCCCAGTTTGAACTTCGGCATTCCCGCTCGTAAAATCCGACCCGGGTACCGACATCTGATAGGACCAATTTCCGCCACCTTGATTCCAAAAGCCGATCGTTACCTGATGTGTTCCGCCAAGGGAGTCGTACACTTGCATCGTTCTGGAGAAACTCGGCGCGGCGGTCGCGGGAGTCGTCGGAAGGATCACTGTATTCAGTGCAGCGCTCGAGTCAAGATTCATCGTCAGGGACATATTCGCCGTGGGCGTGGGTGGAATGAGCGTGCCCAGGGGCACCATGACGTCCGTCGGTGGTTGAGTTTTATCAATGGTGCCGTTGGCTGTAGCATTCCAGCCCTGCACGAGATCACCTGCCACTGTCGTGAGTTGTCCTTGCTTGTTAGCGATGAGATTGCCGCCCCGCGTGTAGAGCGTGTCATTCGTGGATGGATCCTGGACGACGAGAAACCCATCGCCCTGAATCGCCACGTCGAGCGGCCCAGTCGACGTTTGAATGGCCCCTTGAGAGAAATTGGCGAGCGTTGCCGGAGGTGCGACCCCGAATCCGACCTGCGTTTCCCCGAGCCCTGCACCAAGCGACTCTGTCACAAGGTCACTGAAGGAAACGGTGCTTGCTTTGTATCCGGTTGTGTTCAGGTTGGCGAGGTTATTTCCGACGACATCAATCGCGGTCGTATCGGCATTCAGTGCGGAGAGCGCGGTGTTGAAGGAAGTGAACATGTGAACTTATCTCCTGTTGATACTTTCGGTATTGTGGGTTGAATCAGTAGTGTGCCGCTTGCATCAGGCTGAGGAACTGGGGGAGCTGGTGCCCCGCTGCGTGCTTAGGGCGGCGCCGACGTCACTTCCAGAAGATCCTGCTGTGCCGGTAGTACTCTGTTGTGAGGTCGTTGCACCGCCAACCGCAACATCAATTTGCCCCACTGACTGATTAATGTTGATGAGTTGTTCGAGGTCCGAAAACTGGGCCAGTTGGGTCATGAAGGTGGTGCTGTCCGTCGGGTTCAGCGGATCTTGATTTTGAATCTGAGCGACGAGGAGTTGTAGGAATACCTGTTCGTTGCCCAGTGCATCAGTAGTAGAACTGGCGCTTGGCGTTGAGGAAGACGTCGGCGTTGGAGAAGTTGCAGCAGGCGGTGTGATGGGTGTAGTCATTTTCAAGCTCCAGTGGAAGATCTTGCGGGCGTAGGTTGACTGAACAGGCTCTCAATTGAGTCCATCCAGGTCTCTGTGTTGTGGGTGGGCCGGCGGCCTTGTTTTTCAGAATCCCGGCTGCCATGGTCGGCAGAGTGTTGCTGCTCTTTCCTTCCAGATGTGCCGCCATGCTCGGGGCTGGACCGATCCTGGGACGTAGATGAATCCCAATCGATCCGGTGACTGAGTGGGGCGCTGGTGGAAGGCTCACTGCGGATATTTTGCGCGGAGTCCGTGTGTTCTTGCAGGCCGTGAACATGGCTCTCCTCGAAAGACGGCGTTCCATCCACCCAGGCAGGTTTGACCAGCGAGGCAGCCGACGATTGGCCGTTGGGAGTAGAAGTTCCTACAAAAGCGTTCGATTCCGGGGTGGTGCCAGCAGCGAGATTCAGACGTGCCGGAATCTGGCTTTCGACGCTCCATCCTTCACGGGCGAGTGAGCTCTTGAGACCATCCAGCCCCTCAATCAGGGTCTGTGCCGCCTGCGGATCCGCGGACTTCATTTGAACCTCGATGTGCCCTTGCCGGTCGACAAAACGAAGCCCGATCTGGCTGTCACTCTGGAGTTGAACCTGAACTTCGATTGAGCTGATGGCTGCGCTGCTGGGGCTCGGCTGTCCGGCCAATGTCGATTCCTGCACTCCATCCGCTGATGAGTCAAGAGCCAAGGGCCTGGATGCCTCCTGGGCTTCGTCCTGCTTCGCAAACACTGTCGAGGTCATCGTCGTTTGAGCCGTTCCAGTGTTGGCGATCCCTCCAGACTGATCTACGCGGACGTGTTCACCGCCAGTGGGCTTATCAATCAATGCTGGTGTCTGCACGAATTCACGTCGATCGTACCTTTCCGGCCCCATTTCCGCGTTCCCGAGCCTGGGGTCTGCAGGGGACGTCGTTGAACTGACAAACCGAGCAAAGGATTCCTTCAGCGTCACGGAACCTGCGGAGCCGGGTTGCGGCGCAGTGGGCTCAATCCTGGAAGAAGTGGGCGCAGCAGGGAAGCTAGGGCTTTGGCTAGAGGCGATTTGGCTAGGCGCATTCTCTTTCCCGAGCCCGGACCCCGTAGGACCGGCCGTGGAGCTCCGGCGCCAATCAAGGGCGAGCACATGACCGGACACATCGGTGATGTCAGGTTGGGGAGAAATCTCAATGGCAATCGAAGAAGAGGCGGAGCCTCCACTCTGGCTCTGAACAGATGGATCCAGTGCCGCGCCTCCAACCTGCCGCGACTGTGTGGAAACTGCGGTTGGGCTGTCACTCCAGTCAGCGGGATCCTGGCGTTTCGCGGTAGCAACCGATTCGGCGAGTTGTGGAGGGAAGTCGGCCCTCGGGGAATTGTCGGCTTTTTCGGTGGTCTGGTCCCAATCCCCGTTAAACGAGTTCGCGCTGGCGCCTCGTCCAAGTGCGAGTCCCTGAGAGATAGGGCGGGGAGCTTCGCCCCCTTCCCCCTGCAAGGTTGATTGAGCTGCTACGTCTGTGGCGCCAGCTTGTGTCGATACGAGAGCGATGGTCTGCGATTCCTGCAGAACCGGGGTGGATTGTTCGCCGCCATGTGGCAATCTTCCAGTCGATCCGTCGACACGCTTGGGCGTGAGTTCTCCTATGGCAGCTCTAGATAGTTGCGCCTGCTGATTGTCGGAAAAGAAACCGGCTTGCCCGGTTGTGACTCCAACTTTCAACTCCGCCGGTACAGCAATCGCTGTTCGCGTAGGCGATGAAGCGTCTGCAGGACACTCCATGCTTTGAGCCACGCCGTCCGAACCCTCCGAACGAAGCCGTTTGGGTGGCATATCTCTCCCGGCGCCCGAATCGACGCTCACGCCAGTGATAGAAGGTTGAACATCCGGCATCGAAAATGGCCATGCTGGTTGCCTCGGCAGTGCAGAAGCGTCGGATGCGAATAGGCTCACACTCTCCTCGGCCGAATTCTTCGTGGTCTTCGCATCGATCTGCCTCGTGCTGGAAGCGCTGCGGAAACTGTGAATCAAAGCCTGCTGTCGCTCTCCACCCTCGCCGGCAGAATCGGTGGCAGAGTCCGAACATAGAGCCGCAGGGCTCTCTGGATCGTCAACCTCCTGGATAGAAGCCGGGAGCAGGTTCCTGAACGCGGCTATCATTGACGTTGGCCGCTGTGCCTGGGACGAGGCATAGAAGCAAGTTCCGCCCACGCCGAGATTCGCTCCAGTTGCAATGTAAGGCGCGTCTGACACAGTCACAGCCGGGAACCATGCAACCGACTGGCCAGAGCGGAGAATCATGCAACGCCAACGCTGTCAACAGCTCTTCTCGCGATGCGGTGGCTTCGCGTCCCGAAATGAAACCAGCGGCACACCGCCCGTGTGCCATAGCGGGATAGAAGCCCTGCGTTCGCAGGCAACTAGTTCAAATCGTTCAGGATGCGTTTTGGCCCTCCCATTGCACCCACTGCATCGGGCCTATGGATCCTCTCACCATTGCGGCGGCTGCCGGCATGCGGGCTCGTCTGGAGTCGTTGAGCTTGGTTGCCAACAACCTCTCTAATACATCGGCGCCTGGCTTCAAGGCCGACCGCGAGCGCTTCTCGCTGTATCTTTCTGAAGAAACGAAGTCTGCGCAGCAGGACGGCGCAGGCGTTGCCCAACCATTCCTCCCCGTTGTTGAGAGCAACTGGACTGACACGAGCCAGGGCGAACTGCACAACACAGGAAACATGAACGACATTGCGCTGAGCGGGAAAGGGTTCTTCCAAACCATCGGTCCTGACGGACCGCTGTTCACGCGAGACGGCAGGTTTGCGGTCACCTCGGCGGGCAAGTTGGTGACACCAGGCGGACTTGAGTTCGCCAGTCAAAGTGGGCAGCCGTTCCAGCTCGATCCCGCCCTGAGCGTGAGTGTGGATGCGGACGGAACTGTCAGGCAACAGGGCATCGAAGCCGGTCGTCTCAAAGTAGTGGATTGGGCCGACGCGACGCCGTCCGCCAAAAAGAGCGGCGGTTATTTCCAACTGGACCCCCGATCCACGAATGCGCTCCAACCCTCGACGGCGCAACTCCGGCAAGGCTACCAGGAACAATCGAACCTGGCCCCAGCTGAAGGTTCCGTCCGGTTGATCGAGGTCATGCGGCAGTTTGAGGCGCTCAACAAAGCCGCTCAGATCGGTGGAGACATGAACCGCTACGCCGTGGAGGATGTCGCCAAAGTCACTGCTTAGAAAGAGAGTCAGCACAATGATCAGAGCCTTGTTCAGCGCCGCCAGCGGCATGACTGCCCAACAGATGAATGTGGACAACATCGCCAATAACCTTGCGAACGCGAACACCGTTGGCTTCAAATCCAGGCGCGCGCAATTCCAAGACCTGCTCTATCAGACGGTGGTCCAGCCCGGAGCCGCTTCCAGCTCGCAAACCTACGTTCCGACTGGTTTGCAACTGGGCCTCGGGACCAAGCCGGTTTCCAACGAGATCATCTTCACCCAAGGAAGTTTCCAGACCACGGGCAACCCTCTGGATCTGGTCATCCAGGGCAACGGCTTCTTTCAGATCCATCTGTCCAGCGGCGAAACGGCCTACACCCGGGCCGGTCAGTTCCAGCTTGACAATAACGGGAACATCGTCGACTCGAGCGGCAACATGCTGGAGCCGCAGATTGCGATCCCATCCGGAACCCAAACGATTACCATCGCCACGGACGGGACGGTCAGCGTGACGCTGCCTAATCAGACCGCCGCGCAGGTCGTGGGCCAGATCCAGCTCGCCAATTTCCCCAACCCGGCTGGGCTCAACGGCCTGGGAAGCAACCTGTATTCGCCCACCGATGCTTCGGGGGCGGCCACAATCGGCATACCCGGCGGTCAGGAAGGAATGGGAACTCTGATGCAGGGCTACACCGAACAATCGAACGTTTCGGTGGTCGACGAAATGATTGGCCTGATCGTCAGCCAGCGTGCCTATGAGGCGAATTCGAAGGTGATCACGGCCGCGGACGAAATGTACCAGATGGTCAATAATTTGCCCAAGTGAGACGCATGCGCAGCTGCCTCTTTCGCCTATCTCTGTATGCCGTCATAGTGCCTGCTTCCCTGATGGCCGGGGCGTGCGTGGAGATCGACGGCCCGGTCGTGCGCGTAGCGGCCCTGTCCCGGTTTGCCCAAGCGCCGGATTCGCTCTCTCCCGATCTCATTTTGACGGAAACCCCGGACCCGGGAACCCGCAGATGGATCTCTCTCCCAGAACTGCGCCGCTGGGGTCTGGCGCCGAGGGACGGTTGGCCGGCCGAGGGAGTCTGCCTGCAAAGACGGCTTCAACCGCTGCCACCGGAAGCTGTGGCAGAGGCAGCTCAGGGCGCGCTGCTGGCCCGGCATAGCGGCGCCAGGCTGGTCCATGTGACTTCCTTCCAGCCGGAGGTCGCGCCGGCTGGGCGTCTGATTTTGCCGCCGTCGGGCTTCCATATGCTGTCTGCTGCCGACGATTCCTGCAGCTTCCTCTGGCGGGGCGGTCTCGAGTACGACGCACATCGGACCGTACCGGTCAGAGTTCTGGGGCGATTCCGGTTAGCTCAGGCGGTCTTCGTAGCCCGACGCGACCTGCAGGCGGGGGACTCCCTGGCGGCTTCGGATTACGAGCGGGTTGTCAAGACGGGTTGTTCTGCCCGGGCGGAGGTCGAGCCGGAACTGGCGGATGGTTCGATTCTCAAACGGCCGTTGCGCTTGGGCGACAGCATTCAACCTTCCATGCTCCAGGCGCCCCCGGCGGTGCTGCGGGGAGGGACGGTTCGGGTCGTCGCACGCGTTGGATTGGCGTCTGTGAGTATTGACGCCGAGGCCGAGCGGGACGGCCGGCGCGGCGAGTCCATCCTCGTTCGCAACCCAGAGTCGGGGAAACGAATCTGGGTCCTGCTCACTGGGAAGGGCGAGGGTTCAGCCATGCGGGAGGGACGCTGATATGAGGATTCTGCTGTGGTGGTGCGTGTTCGCGCTTCTGGGCTGTCCGGAGGCGCTTCCGGAGTCAAAGCCGCAGAAGAACTCGCCGCAGACCGCGCCTGCGTCTTCCGCTATCGACGAGATCTTGGCAGAACTCAAAGCCCACCCGGCGCGACTCTCGGCCTCGCCCGGTTCAACCTTCGATCCCGCGGGCAGATTCGCGGATGTCTCGCGCGATCTCCGGGCGTCGCACGTCAACGACCTCGTGACCGTGATCATCTCCGACCACGCCAGCGCCTCCTCAGTGGGTGCCACGACGTCGGCGCGGAAGAGCCAGGCCAACTCCTCTATATCCGCTCTCGCCGGCATCCCGAAGGCCACCAGTTTATTGGCGAACCTTCTCGGGACGTCGTCGAACACGCAGCTGAATGGCCAGGGGCAGACGAACCGCACCAGCGACCTGACAACGAATCTCACGGCCCGCGTGATCGCGACCCTGCCGAGCGGCGACCTGATTGTTGAAGGCAACAAGCTGATTCAGATCAACTCCGAAAAGCAGAAGATCACGCTGCGGGGTATCGTTCGCTGGAACGACGTCACTCCCGCCAATCAGGTCTCGTCCGATCAGTTGGCCGAACTCGAAGTGCTGGTTGACGGTCGCGGGGTTGTCAACGATGCCGTGCGCAGGCCGAACTTCCTCTATCGGCTGTTGCTGGGCCTGCTCCCCTTCTGAACCATGCGCATTCGAACCATAGCTGCAATCCTCGCCCTCCTGGTGGCCGCCGTCCAGCGGGTGCCAGCGGTGCCGGTGCGGTTGAAGGACATGGCCTCGCTGGAGGGGGTCCGGGAGAACCAGTTGCTGGGCTACGGGATTGTCGTCGGGCTCAACGGAACTGGCGATAAGCGCCAGCCGGTGTTTCCGGCTCAGACCCTGGCGAATCTCCTCGAAAAAATGGGTGTCCAGGTCGACCCAACGGCGATCCAGATTCGCAACACGGCGGCCGTGATGGTGACTGCGAATCTGCCGGCCTTCGCCCAGCCTGGCGTTAGAATCGATATCAATGTCGCGGCGATTGGCGACGCCACGAACCTGCAGGGCGGCTTGCTTCTGATGACATCACTCAAGGGTGCCAACGGAGTCGTCTACGCCGTGGCCCAGGGGTCTGTGGTGACCGAGGGTTTCGCTACTGGCCGCGGCGGGGGCAATAGCACAACCGTCAATCATCCGACTGCCGGGCGCGCGCCGGGTGGGGCGATTATCGAGCAGGCCGCACCTTCCGTAATGCCTGTGGAGAAGCTGCGCTGGCAGTTGAAACAGGCTGATTTCACGACTGCGGCGAGGCTGGCGGCGGTGGTGAACCAGCGGTTTCAAGCTTCGATCGCAAACTGTGAGAGTTCAGGCGTCGTGGTGGTTCGCCTGCCCGACGATTGGAAGACTCGCGAGGTGGAGTTCATCGCCGAGATCGAGGCGTTGACACTCGAGACGGACAGGCAGAACCGGATTGTCATCAATGAGCGAACCGGCACGATCGTACTCGGACGGGACATCGTGATCCACCCCATATCAATTCTTCACGGAAACCTGTCGGTCCAGGTCCAGACCACGTTAGAAACCTCACAGCCCAACCCACTCTCGGGCGGAGAAACGGTTGTCACTCCGAAAGTCGAAGTGACGGCGAAGGAAGAGTCCGCCCGCAACGTCACTCTCAAGAAAGGCGCCACCGTGGAAGACCTTGTCAAGGCGCTGATGGCTTTGGGTTCCACGCCCAGGGATGTGATTGCGGTTTTAGAGAACCTCCGGGTCGTCGGGGCCCTGGAAGCTGAGATTGAGGTCATCTGATGTCGCCGGTTGATCTGAACAGCTCATGCCAGATTCGCATTGAGGCGAAGGGTCCTCAGACCTCCGGTTGCACATCCAAGGATTCCCGCAGCATCCATACGGTGGCACAGGAGTTTGAATCTCTGCTGATCGGGCAAATGCTGAAATCGGCAAAGCTGGGCGAACTCAGCGAAGACAAGAATGGTACCAACGGCTCGATGATGGAATTCGCGCGGGAGAACCTGGCGCGGCTCATCAGCCAGAACGGCGGGATTGGAATGGCGCATTTCCTGGAGAACGCATTGAATCGGGCCGACACTGCCAGTCCGGTCTCGCCAGCCCCGGTCTTGCCGCCCCCAGTTCCAACGGCCCCGGCATCGCCGCCGCTGCCATGATCGGCACTATCAACGCCGTAACAACCCTACCCACCGCAACTGCGCATGCCTTAGACTCGCGCTGAGCATCTGCGCATCGTCCTTTCAGGCACGCACGGCGAATCTTGTGTCGTTGCTGCAACCAGGCGCCGGCACTTGGGCCCGCATGTCCTCCGCCCGCGCGCGGCAGAGTGTTTTCCAGGCTTGGCGGAGCGGTTCCAGAGTTTGTATCGCCTCGATCAAGGGCTGTTCAATCTGATAACTCTGAGCCTGCACCAGTCTGTTGGCGACGAATCCGTAGAGACGCCGCAGGTTGACTGCGATTTCTCCCCCCTGTTGATCGTCGAGTGAGTTCGACAGCTCTCCGATCAGACCGAATGCCTTGCTGATGCACCGCGCGCGGGCCGCCCGATCTCCGGAGATCAAATGTCTCCGGGCCTCCGTGATCGATGCAATCAGATGATCAAACACGATGGCTATGAGTTCCACCGGATCCGCGCTCAGAACCTGCTGCTCAAACTGCCCCTCGTAGGGATTTGAAAACATTCCTTACCTCTTCGCCCGAACCTGCCCGTCGGCCCCTGCCCGCGTCAGTCCACGGTTCGCGTGGGGTCCTCTGAAAGACGTAGCAGATACTCGGGTGGAATCTGCTGCACAACTTTTTTGGTCTCCCGATTGATCAACTGGACCACCGGACGACCTGTCGACTGGTCGCGGGTGAACACCAGTTCTTCCGTGCTCCCGAAGACCCCGCTTTGGTTGACTGACTTGACGGCCTGGATCAATCGCGATTGCTCGGCGCGGTCTTGTGGGGTAAGCGCATTCGTCGGCGCCTGCGTAGTCCCCTGGTACATGTTGGCCACGCTGATACTGTTGAGTTCCATGATTCCTCCCCGAGCGGCCGCACCCGCCTCAACCCTCATATCGGAGCTGATGGTGCTTGACTTGAGAAAACTTTTTTGGGCGGAGGAGGGGATGCGGGCCGGCCGGCACTGTAACGACAGGCCGGATCTGCTAAGAGAGGTTGAGCACGTCCAGCGTTGCCCCGCGCTGCTGTTGGATCTTCTTCTGCAGCAACTGCAGGGCATAGATCAACTGCTCCGGACGCGGCGGGCAGCCGGGGACGTAGACATCCACGGGAATCACCTGATTCACCGGAATCAGCGCATAATTACTGAACACTCCGGTGGAGGTGGCACAAGCGCCCATCGAAATCACCCAGCGCGGCTCCGGCATTTGCTGGTACAAATGGCGAATCACGGGTGCCATTTTGTTTGAAACCCGTCCCGCGATGATCATCAGATCGCTCTGCCGCGGACTGCCGCGGAACACCTCGGCACCGAAGCGCGCGATATCGAATCGGGATGCGCTCGTTGCCATCATCTCGATCGCACAGCAGGCCAGGCCGAACGTCATCGGCCAGAGCGAATTCTTTCGCGCCCAATTGATCGCCTGGTCCACGCTCGTCAGCACAAAACTGTCCGCGAGGCCCGTGGTCCCCTCGGCGTCAATGCGCTGGTACAATTCGGCCGGGGCTTCTCCCAGTTGGATCTGATTCTCGCGGATCGGAGCTTCCATATCCCTCTGGACTGATTATCTCACGACGGCCCGGGATTCCGGATTTCAGCGCCGCACGCACGTTGCCGCTCAAAGAAAATACCTCCGATCCCGGCGCAACGGCCCGAACAGACCGGTCCGCCGGTTAAGATCGAGGTAGTACAAGGACTCAAGTGACCGAACCACTCCCCCCGGATCTGCTGGACCGTCTGTGTGAAGAACTCGGAGTCGACCGGGAGTATTGGGACCTGTGGGGCCAACAGCACCACGCCTCAGCCGCGGCCCAGGCGGCCATCCTCACCTCGCTCGGGCTCGATGCCTCCAACGCCAATCGTCTACGGCTTTCCGCCGAGGCGCTCTCCGCCAGCCGTTGGACCCGCGGACTGCCCCCGGTTCTGGTTGTCTCGCTGGCCGAGTCCATGCCTGCCCTCCGGCTGTGCGTGCCCGACTCTCTGGTGCCCGGCGGAAGTGTCACGGTCACCCTGCGCCTGGAAAATGGCCGCCTGTACTCGCGCACCTACCCGCTTTCCAGCCTGGCTTCCATCGAAACCTGCCTCGTCGGCCAGGAGAACTATCTGGCTTTGAGTCTGCCGTTACCCGGTGTCCCCGAGTTGGGCTACCACGAAGTCCAGGCGGTGGTGGAAGGAGTTTCGGGCCTTCCGCGAACCTCCCATTGCCGGCTGATCGTGGCTCCCGCTCGAGCCTGGCTTCCGGAAGCTTTGAGCAACGACGGCAAGCTGGCCGGCCTGGCCGTCAGCCTGTTCGGGATTCGGTCCGAGCGCAACTGGGGAATCGGCGATTTCACCGACCTGCGCCGCCTCACGCGCTGGGCGGTTTCCGCGCTCGGCGTGTCGTTCATCGGCTTGAACCCGTTGCACGCCCTGCACAACCGCGAGCCCTACAATACCAGCCCTTACCTTCCGCTCTCGGCGTTTGCCCGCAACACCATCTACCTCGACGTCGAGGCCGTCGAGGACTTCGCTCTCTGCCCGGCCGCTCAACGCATCACCCAGGGCGAGGGCTTCCAGACGGAACTGGCGGCTCTGCGCACCAGCGACCAGGTGTGTTACGAAGAGGTCGCCCGCATGAAGCTCGGCATTCTGCGCCTGCTGTTCCGGCGCTTCCTGCGGGAGGAGTGGCGGCAGGGCACCGGGAGAGCGCGGAGTTTTGATAACTGGCGCCACCAGCAGGGCGAGTTGCTCGAACGCTTCGCGGTCTATTGTGCCCTGGATGAGGTGCTCCACGCGCAGGATCGCGAGCTCTGGATCTGGCCCGACTGGCCAGAGGAGTATCGTTCTCCCGACACCCCGGCGGTCCGCAGATTCGCCGAAAGCCACTGGCGTCGCGTCCTGTTCCATAAGTGGCTGCAGTGGCAGGTCGACCTGCAACTGGAGGCTGCGCAAAAAGAGGCCGGCGAGGCCGGCATGGCGATCGGGCTGTACCACGATCTGGCCCTGGCCACCGACAAGTGCGGCGCCGACTTGTGGTCCTATGGCCATTTCTACGCCGCCGGATGCCGCGTCGGTTCGCCTCCGGACGGTTTCGCGCCCGAAGGTCAGGACTGGGCCTTTCCGCCGCCCCGTTCCACGGCCCATCGCGAGGACGGCTACCGGCTGTTCATCGAATCCATCCGCCGCAACAGCCGCCACGGCGGCGCGCTGCGCATCGATCATTTCATGCGCTTTTTCCGGTTGTTCTGGATTCCGGACGGACTACCCGCCAAGGAGGGCACTTACGTCCAGGAATGCTGGCAGGATCTCCTGCGCATCCTGGCGCTGGAGAGCGTGCGCGGCCGCTTCCTGCTCGTGGGAGAGGATTTGGGCACGGCGCCGCCGGAACTGCGGGAAGCGATGGAGCAGTTCGGCATTCTCAGCTACCGCCTGTTCTACTTCGAGAAAGGCTGGGACGGCGAGCCCAAGCGCCCGCGCGATTATGCCCGCCAGGCGCTGGTCTCTTCCACCACCCACGACCTGCCGACACTGGCCGGTTTCTGGGCCGCCAAGGACATCGAAACGCGCCGCGCCGCCGGACTGCTGCCCGATCCGGCGCTGCACCGGCGGCAGCTCGAAGAGCGCCACGCCGACAAGGCGAAGCTGCTCAGCGCGCTGATCCGTGAAGGGTTCCTGAGTCCCGAATTCCCGCGCGAAGCGGCCGATTGGAATGAGTTGACGGGCGAGCTGCACAACGCCATCATCGGCTATCTGGCCTCGACTCCTTCGATGTTGCTGCTGCTGAATCAGGAGGATCTGACCAAGGAACTGGAGCAGCAGAACCTGCCCGGAACCACCTGGCAATATCCCAATTGGAAGCGCAAAATGCGCTTCTCGCTGGAAGAACTGGAAGGCTCGCCGCGCGCCGCCGACTTCGCCCGCATGTTCCGCGGTTGGATGGCCCGGACCGGCCGGCTCAACCCCGTGCCAGCCGGCCACCGCCAGCCGGCTTAAATCCACAGCGGGTCGGAGCTGAACGCCGGCGGCGGGCCGCCGGGCTCGCTCGGGTGAGAAAACTGCTCCGATGGCTGCACTTGAACTTGTAGTGGCTGCCGTCCCGGATGCCAGGACGAGAATTCCGCTTTAAACTACAATTCATTTATGGCTAAAGTCCACGTCGTTTTCTACAGCATGTACGGTCATGTTTACACCATGGCCGAAGCCGTCGCGGCGGGTGCGCGTGAGGTGGAGGGCACCGACGTGACGCTGTATCGCGTCGCCGATCTGATGTCCGACGAGGCGCTGGAGCGCAGCGGGGCGCAGGCCGCGCAGGCCCCTTTCATCCACATCCCCGTCATCGAGCCCGACCAATTGACCGAGGCCGATGCCATCATTTTTGGCACGCCCACGCGCTTCGGCAATATGTGCGCGCAGATGCGCAACTTCCTCGACCAGACCGGACGGCTGTGGGCCACCGGCGCGCTGATCAATAAGATCGGCAGCGTCTTCATCTCCACCGCCACGCAGCACGGCGGGCAGGAGACCACCATCACCAGTTTCCATTCGACGCTACTGCACCACGGCATGATCGTCGTGGGCGTGCCGTACAGCGCGCCGGGTCTGTTGAACATGAAGGAGATCACGGGCGGCAGTCCGTACGGCGCGGGCACGCTGGCCGGGGGCGACGGCTCGCGCCGCCCCAGCGAAAACGAACTCACCATCGCGCGGGCTCAAGGCCGCCGCGTGGCGGAACTCGCCCGCAAGCTCACTGCGCGCTGACGGCGCGGAAGTCCTCGCAACCCTTCGTTTAGAGTCTTCCTGCCAGGAAGCAGCACGAGGCGATTCGAGCTTACGGTTTGGGCCGGGCGATCGAGTCGAAACTGACGTTACCGATCTGGTAACGGCGCCACTCTTTGTAGTCGAAGTGCCACCACTCGGTGCTCTCCACGCTGAAACCTTCGGCCTCCATCGCCGCGCGCAGCCGGTCGCGCAACCGGCGCTGGTCCGCCGTGCCGCCCGTGTAGTTGGGGCTGGCGCGTTCCGTCATCTCGTCGTACAGGCTGGGCATGTCGGCGGGGCGCCCGGTCTTGAGGTCGTACAGAGTCAAATCCACGGCGCAGCCGCGATTGTGGCGCGAGCCGGTGGCCGGATTGGCCACGAATTGGTGCTTATCGGCGGGCGTGGCCTGCCAGAAAATCCACGTGACCGCCCACGGCCGGTAGCCGTCGTGGATCAGCAGTCCATAACCTTGTTTCTGCAATTGCCGGTGCGCCCGCTCGAGCGCCTCCGCGGCCGAGCGCTGCATGACCGCGCGCGCTTCCGTGTACAGCGGCGTACCCAGGAAGTTGTTCGCAGTCGCGTAGCGGATATCGAGCCGGATGAGCGGGTCCAGTCCCGTGAGATCAATTAGATCGAACGGCAGGAAGGCGCCTCGCTCCTGTGGCGGCTGCTCCTTGGCTGCGAGGCGTCGCAATTCGTCCACCGGCCGCACCGGTTGGATGCGGAAGACCTGTGGGGCGGGCGTCTGAGCCGTCGTCTGGGCAGGTGCCGAGCGGGCCAGCGGGCCCGGCAGCAGCAGCGCGGCGCAGGCCGCCGCCATGAGAAACGGTCGCTGAAAAGACATCCTGTTTGGATTGTAAGCCGCGGCGATAGGGCGGGGAAGCGGCGGCGCCGCAGCGCGGTTTCCCCGCGCGGCGACCGCGCTGTTGCCATGAAATCACCGCGTTCGCACCGCGTTCTTACCGCAAAAGACCGTGCAGTTCACGGTGAAACGGTGGCGTGCAGGTGAAAAGACGCTGATTCTTCCGGTGAATCGCGGCGCGGGGCGGTTGCTAACGCAGTTTCTGGAGCTGCTGAACGACGGCGTCGAGGCCCTTGCGGCGGTACAGTTCCACTAGCCGCTCCTCTTCACCGGACAGCGGCAGCACGCCCTGCAGGCGCGGATTCTGGAGTGCCTGGCGGGTGGGCAGCCACATACCGCCATCGGCGAATTCGACCGAACTGATGAAACCGGACATGGCCGTGACGCTGGCCGGCGCGCCTCCGGGTAGGGAGAAACGCAGCGCGCCGTCGCGGGCGGCGGGGCGGGTCTGGCCTGGCGCCAAATCCACGTCGGCGGGCAGGGCGCCGGCGGCGTATTCGCGGCCGTGGCTATCGCGGACCAGCCACGAGACTTCGACTGAGCGGACCGGTTTGGAACCGACATTGCGCAGCAGCAGGTGCGGGGCGCGGGCCTCGTCGCCGGCGATGCGGATCGAGCCGCTCAACAATTCGACGGGCGAGGCGGGGAGCGAGAGCGCGGCCAGCGCCACTTCGCGTTCGGGCTCGAGGGCGGTGGCGCGGCCGGCGCGCGCGGCCTGGACCTCCAGCCGCGGCTGGGACGCCATGCGGGCCATGGCGCCCAGCAACTCGGTACGCAGCGCTTCGCCGCCGCCGCGTTCGAGCGCTGCCAGCAGCGCTTTGCGATCCCGGCGGGCCTCCAGTTCCCAGGCCAGCAGGGCGCGGCGAGCATTCATGCGGTTAGGGCCGTAAAAGCCCAGGTCGTCAAACAAGATGCCGTCGAGTTGCACGTCGACCATGGCGCCCGGAGCGGTTTGCAAGGGGCGCATCAGGCGCAGGTCGAGACGCACGGGGAAGCTGTCGCCGGAGTCGATGTCGAGGCTCGGCAGAGTGAGCGAGGCGCGTCCGCCGGGGGTCGAGTCCTGCGCGGTCACGAGCAGCGAGACGCCGCGGATGCGCCGCGCGCCGCTGTTCCTGAGTTGCAGAGTCGAATGCAGTTCGAGCAGCATGGCGCCGCCGCGGGCGGTGGCGCGCGAGGCGCCCCAATCGGCGGAGACCAGCGCCAGCGGGGCGTCGGGCGGTAGATCGACGCGGTAGGAGCCGGGCTGCGTCTGCGCCGAGAGCGCCGCGACGGCGAGCAACGCCAGGCCCAGCCGGAGCGAGATGGGGAGCTTATTGCGCATACACCTGCTGCAGGGTGACCCGCCCGGTTTCGCCGTCGATCAGGCGGGCGCGCGTAGCGCCATTGAAATCAGCCTCGGTGCGCGCCGCACCCGAGGCGGGAATCAGGAGTTCGAAACCGGCCGGCGGGGCGGCGTCGGCATCCTCGCCTTCCACGGGGAGCGTGAGGACCGACTGAACGACGGGCGTAGGGGTGTGGCGCGGCGTGCCCAGCCACCAACCCGCGCCGAGCACGAACACCAATGCGCCGCAAACCGTGGCCCAGCGCCAAAACGGAACCGGGGCGGGCGGGGCCGGTTGTGGAACGCTCTCCGGCTCGCCGGCCAGAGCGCCGGCCGTCAGGCCGAGGCGGATGTTGGCGCGCATTTCGGCTTCGAAGACGCTCCAGGCGACGCCCGGGAGTGCGTCGGCGGCGGCCGACTCGTCAAGCGCCTCGGCGGGCAGAGCCGCGCGCAGCACGCGAAACTTGCGCAGCTCAGCCTGGCAATCCGAGCAAAAACGGACGTGCCAGGCGGCGTTCCAACGGCGCCAGAACGGCAGTTCTCCGCCGGCCAGCAGCGCCAGCGTCGGGGCGTCCATGTGGAGTTGGCGGGCCATGTCAGTCCATCTCCCCGGGTTCCGTCCCGGCCGAACGCCGCGGGCGCGCCGCTTTGCCGCGGCCTTCCAGGTATTGCTTGAATTTGACGCGGGCGTTGGCGATGTGGGAGCGCACCGTGGCCTTGCCGCAATTGAGCACCGCGGCGACCTCTTCGACCGGCAGATCCTCGACATCGCGCAGAACCAGGGCCAGCCGCTCGCGCTCGGTCAGACGGCTCAGGCCCTCCTCGAGGCCGCGCAGGCGCTCGGCGCGCAGGAGCTGCTGCTCGGGGTCGAGATCAGCCGGGGCGCGCAGCGGCTCGAGCAGCTCTTCGATGGACATTGCCGGCGCGCGGCCGTGGCGCCGCAGAAAGTCGATGGCGGTGTTGGAGGCAATGCGCGAAAGCCAGTGGCCGGCTTTGTTGAGGTCGCGCAGTTGATCGCGGCGCTGCAACGCCTTGATGAACGTCTCCTGGGCCAGGTCCTGGGCATCCTCGACGTTGCCGACGATGCGGTAGATCAGCAGGAAGATGCGCCGCAGGTGCAGGCGCAAAAATTCCTCTTCGGCCGCCCCCCAAACGGGAGCGCGCCCGCCGGCCTGTAACTCAAGCGGCTCATCCATGGCGTCGAATGCCACTCTTATTGTGACGCGGCCGGGCATGATCTTCTATACAACCAGACGCGTGCCCAGCCTAAAGCGTGCAACTCCGCCGACGCGGAGCTATGGTCAAATTGTACTGGTTGCGGTGCCAATTGAGCCGTGGAATTCGCGGCGGCTCCGGGTTGAAAGGACGGATTGGTTATGAAACTTGCCAACGCCATGTCGCGGATTGGCACGGAAACGGCGTTCGAGGTTCTGGTGCGGGCCCGGGCGCTGGAGGCGCGGGGCCGTAGCATAATCCACCTGGAGATCGGCGAGCCCGATTTCAAGACGCCGCGGCACATCATCGAAGCGGCCAAGCAGGCGCTGGACGAAGGCTGGACGCACTACGGGCCGACGCAGGGCCTGCCGGAGTTGCGCGAGGCCATCGCGGAGACGGTTTCGCGCACGCGCGGCATCGCCGTGAAGCCCGAGCGGGTATGCGTGGTGCCGGGCGGTAAGCCGATTATTTTCTTCCCGATGCTGGCATTGCTGGAGCCCGGCGACGAGGTCATTTACCCCAATCCGGCGTTCCCGATCTACGAATCGATGATCAACTATTGCGGCGCCACGCCGATACCGCTGCCGCTCCTGGAGGAGCGGGGCTTCAGCTTCGATCTGAACCTGTTCCGCGACTGCCTGAGCGCGCGCACGAAGATGGTGATCCTGAACTCGCCCGCCAACCCGACCGGGGGCGTGACGCGGGCCGAGGACATCGAGGCCATCGCGGATCTGCTCCGGGAGCGCGACGTGATCGTTCTGTCGGACGAGATCTACTCGCGGATGAGCTATGGCCGGGCGCCGGTTTCGATCGCCTCGCTGCCGGGGATGCTGGACAAGACGATCATTCTGGACGGTTTCTCGAAGAGCTACGCCATGACCGGCTGGCGCATCGGCTACGGCGTGCTGCCGGAGTTCCTGGTGGACGCGGTAAACAAATTGATGGTGAACTCGAACTCCTGCACGGCGGGCTTCACGCAGCGGGCCGCGCTGGCCGCGCTGCTCGGGTCGCAGGAGCCGTCGGAGGCGATGTTCGCCGAGTTCCGGCGGCGGCGGGATGTGTTCGTCGCGGCGCTGAACCAGGTGCCGGGGTTGCGCTGCGCGATGCCCGAGGGCGCGTTTTACGCCTTCCCCAACATCACGGGGACGGGCTGGAAATCGAAAGCGCTGGCCGATGCCCTGCTCGAGCGAGCCGGAGTGGCATGCCTGAGCGGCACCGCCTTTGGCGCCTACGGCGAGGGCTATGTGCGCTTCAGCTACGCCAATTCAACGGAGAATCTGATGGAGGCAGTAGGGCGCATCGAGCGCTTCCTGCGGGGATAGCAGCGGGCCGGGGCGCAGGGCAGAGCAGGACGGATGACAAAGGGTACTAATATATCTGGGGCATCCACTGGCGCTGCGCCATCATTTGACTTCGGTGCCATGCGGGACCATGCCTGATGTGAGAAAGGTCTTGGGCACTTCGCCTTGGCCGGCCAGCGTGAATTTCGGGAACCTCTTGTACCACTCTCCGGCCGGTACGTCGGGATTGGAATTCAGCCAATCCTGTAATGCATCGAAATCAGAAACCGAAATCCGACCTTCGCGAAAGCGGTCCACCAGATGTTTCATGAAGAAGGGCGGCGGCTTCTGGATTTTAGGCATTCTGATACTGTTTGTGGAACACGATCTTTTGAAGCTCTTCGGTCAGGCGACGGAGTTCGCTGTCGCTCTTGGCTGCTTTGATCTGTTCCAAACACAGATGAAGAGCTTTCCTGGAAGCGTCGAGGTCGGTTGTAGCAGGAACAGCTTCACCCGTCTCTTCTATGCGAAACCCGGTGAGTTTCCTGGCGTCCATGTCAGTGCGCTTAAGAACAGTATGGTCGCTGCCCTGTTTGGCCCTAGCCCATCTTGCTTGAACGGCTTTGCGTGCGCTGGCGCTGCGCTGTTCCGGTGTGAGCTTGGCGGCTCTGGCAGGACCACCCTTCTTGCCACCTCTGCGGCCTAGCGCTACGGCGGCTGGGTCTTTTTTCTTTACGGTCATGAGTTCGACTATACGTAAGCGGTCAGGAATTGTCAACTGCGTGCGGATTTGTCAGCACCGCTCAGTGGATTCGATAGCCTGTCGAGAACGACAGCAGGCCCAGTGCTTCGAAAAACTCATGAGAGCGGTTCGATTGTGCCAGGCAAGTCAGTGCGTAAGAAGACCCGGCGGCAGCCGTCCGCGGGGACGACTGCAGCCGGGATTGGCCGTTCCACAAGGTAGGGGACACGTAGGCTCAGGCGGCCAAAACTCGATGACAGAGGAACGCTCCTACCGGTGGCGCTGCGCGGAAGCGCGCCTCAGACGGCATGGACGTCTTGCTGCAATTCTTCAAACTCGCGCGGCGAGATGAGGTGGAAGCGGATTTCCAGTTGAGTGAACTGGCGCAGGTTGGAAATCATTTCGTCGGTAGGAACGGCGGCGCTAGCGATGTGCAAGGTGCCGTCCTCGACGCGGAAGGGCACGACGCGCCAGGAGCGGGCCGCTTCCTGCGGGATGGTGCGGCGGGTGCGTGGGCTGATCTTGTCGACGGACAGATGGGCCCGCGGCAGGCTCTGCTGGAGACAGAGCGCCTCCATGAGCTGTTCTTCCGTGACCAGGCCTTCCTCCAGCAGGAAGTCGGCGACGGGGACGGAGGCGGGACGCCGCTCGAGCGCCTGCTCATAGAATTGAACCGGGCCGAAACCGAGGAACTCGCAGATTTCGGGCAGCGTGCGCTTGTGCGCCAGCAGGCTGCCGCGGGTGGGGTAGGCGTGGCTGGTCTTGGTCCAGATGAGAGGCCGGTGACGAAGTTTCGATTCGGCGAACAGGCGCAGTGCGCGGAATGTAGCGGCGGCGTTGATGAAATTGGCCCACAACAGGCGAACGGGCGCCCAGAGGGCGAAGCGCCAACCGTAGATGCGCGCGGAGGTGGCCATGCGGACCGGAAAACGGAACGCGACCAGGCAGAAGTTGAGAGCGAGAACGTAGGCCAGCCACGGCCGCGTACGCACAATCGAAGAGATCACCCAGGGTTCGCCCAGCACGAGATGCAGCACCCAGGCGATCGCACCGGCGACCAACAGCAGGTTGCACAGCAGGCTCAGGGGGTTACCCCACAAGCCTTTGCGGTCGCGCCACAAAAACCAGACCTGCTGCCAGGAGCCGCGCCAGCCGTGGCGCTCCCAACCTTGCAGGGAATTGCCGGCGATCCAGCGGGAACGCTGGCGCACGGCCTGGCGCCAGCGGCGCGGAAAGTACTCGCGCGTGGCGACCGGCCCGCCGCGGTCGAAAAATAGCGGGAGGAAGATCTGGTCCAGGCCCAGCTTGAAGGCGCGCAAACCGAGATCGTAATCCTCGGTGAGGCAGTGCGGATCGAAGACCTCGCCGTAGCTTGCGGCGAGGTGGCGTAGCGTGTCGCGGCGCAGCGCCGTCCCGACGCCGCATCCGGGCACGAAGGCGCCGGCCAGTTGCCGCGTGGGAAGGTCCTTGGACTGGCTTTCGGCGAAGTCGTCGCAATACACGCCGTGGGTCAGATCCCAGGGCGGCGTCGGCAGCGCCAGCACCGGCAGTTGCAGGAAGTGGGCCTCGTCCAGGCGCGAGTTGAAAAGGCCGAGTTCGTCGGGATGAATCAGGTCCTCGGCGTCGTGCAGGACGATGCCGGCGAATTCCTGGCCCATGCTCTGCTCTTCTTCCTCGATGGCGCGGCAGATCCAATTCAGGCAATCGGCCTTCGATGTGGGGCCGTCGTGGGGCAGGCACACCAGGCGCAGTTTGGGGTGGCGCGCCGCCGCCTGGCCGACGGCGGCGATGGTGGCCGCGTCGTTGGGATAGACGCCGACGAAGACGCGGTACAGGGAGTAGCGCAGCGCGGCCAGGTTGTGATCGAGCATCGAGGCGATGACATCAGCCTCGCGCCAGCACGGAATGGCGACCGCGATGGGGCGCTCGGGTTGCGCCGCCCAGCCTTTGGGCGCTTTGCGGCGCGACAGCTTCTCGCGTGCCAGACGGATCAGCCACAGCAGGTCGATGACCAAGTCATCCACCGCGGAGACGAGAATGTACAGACCCAGCGGAACCAGCAGCCAGCCCGTCAGCCGGGCCACCGCCCCCGCCATGTCACCAGAGTGAACACCTGCTTGCAGCATCGGTCGACAATCAGTGCCGGCACGCAGGCATTTCTCTCCCGGTAATGCAGAGGCCGGGCGATTGGGGGGATGCGCGGGAGAAGAAATTGGAGGGCGGGGCACAGCGCCCCCGCCCCCGTGGATGAGGAAGGTATGGGCTGGGATTACTTCGCCGGCGCCGGTGCGCCGTCCAAAGTTTTCTTGGCCTTGTAGTACTTACCGACGTTGTTCAGGTTGTCTTTGGTCGGGGTTCCCTTCTCGTGGCACGTGATGCAGGCCTTCTTCTCTTTCTTGGCCATCTCCTTGTTAGCGAAGATCAGGCCATTGGCGGCGAAAAAGGCAACCAGCAGTGTTGCCGCGGGCAGGACCAGACGGATCGTTCTCTTCATGCAGCCTCCTGGGGTTGGACCGCCAATCGCGACGGCTAGCGGCAGTATATCATTACCTCAAACTCCGATTTCAATAACGAAGATCAAATATTGTCGCCAATCCGTGAGAATGCACAACCTCCGCGGCGCCCGCTGTGATGCGCGCGGTGTCGTGAGGACGCGGTTGGGGCTGTGTTGGGCCGGTTTCTTGTTCAATAAACGAAGTCCCATGGGACAGAATTCGAGTGTGCGGAGTAGTATGGTACTGACTCGACTAGTACCCTCGAGACACAGGCATGGCATGAGTGAGAACTGGGCTCGATTGACGGGAGAAGTGGTCGACGGGCGCTTCCCGCTGCTGCAGTTGGTGGGCAGCGGCGATCGCAGTGCCGTCTTCCTGACGGCCAGCGATGAGCCGGCGATTCAGAAACCCGCGATCAAGCTGCTGCAGACCGCTCCCGGAGAGGAGCAACTCCAACTGGCGCGCTGGGAAGAGGCGTCGAGGCTCAGGCACCCCAACCTGGTCCGGCTGTTCCAAATGGGCCGCTGCGAGTTGGACGGCAGTTGGCTGCTGTATCTGGTGATGGAGTGCGCCGACGAGGACCTGGCCCAGGTCTTGCCCCGCCGGCCGCTGTCGGCGGTCGAGGTACGCGAAGCCCTGGAGCCGGCTCTGGTCGCTCTGGCGTTCCTGCACGGGCGCGATTTCGTGCTCACCAATCTGCGCCCTTCCAACATCCTGGCCGTCGCCGATCAGCTCAAATTGGCCAGCGATCATCTCCGCCGGGCCGGGGAGCCGCGCCAGCGGGTCGAGGAGTTGAGGCCCTACGATGCGCCCGAACTGGCGCGCGGGGAGATCACCCCGGCCGCGGATGTGTGGTCGTTGGGGGTGACGCTGGTCGAAGCCCTGACCCAGCGCCTGCCTGTCTGGGACATGGCCAAATCAGTCGATCCGGTGCTGCCGCCGGGGCTGCCGGAGCCATTTGCCGAAATCGTACGCCATTGCCTGCAGCGCGATCCGGGGTGGCGCTGGAGCGTCGAGCAGATCCAGGCGCGCCTGGAGCGGTCGTCAACCGCACCCGAGCCCGTGTTCACGGCCGCGGCCGCCGCGCCGCTACCGGCCACCGGTTCGCGGCGCTGGTTCGCCCGCTGGGCCACGCTGGCCCTGCTGTTGCTGGTGTTGATTGTGATCGGCCTGTGGGTGTTCCATTCGCGTCCGGAATCGCAGGCCGCCGCTCCCGCCACCGCGCCAGCGCAGCAGGTTCTGCAGACAGAACCGGCGACGAAGGCGGAGCCGGCACAGGAACAGGTCCCGCCAGTTCCGGAGCCGCAGACCGCGCCGACACAGGAACAGGTCCCGCCGGCCGAAAGCGCAGTCGCGCCATCCTCCCCGGCCCGCGCTCCGGCCGCCGCTGCGCCGCAGCCTGAGCGGGAAGCTCCGGGTGCGGCCGTTCCCGGCGCGGTCGTTGAGCAGGTTCTGCCGAACGTGTTGCCCAAGGCGCGCGAGAGCATCCAGGGGTCCGTGAAGCTGGGCGTCCTGGTGCGCGTCGATCCAATGGGCAAGGCAGTGGAGGCCCATCCGGCTCCGGCCGGGCCGAGCAAGTACTTCGCCGGGGTGGCCGTCGATGCCGCCCGCCGCTGGAAGTTCCGTGCGCCTCGCGTGGGCGATCGGAGCGTGGCCAGCCAATGGCTGCTGCGCTTCCAGTTCGAACGCACGGGCACCACCGTGCAGCCGCAACAAGTTGCTCCTTAGTTACCCAGTCCGACTCCTGCCCCGCTGCCGGCGCCGCGCGCCGGGCTTTGCATCCGGCGCCAACGGGATCATAATGCAAAGCAGCGGGAGGCTACCTATGTCAGAGCAAGACTCCAGACCGCCCGAGACTGCGGAAGCGCCGGCAGAGTCACCCGCGACCCCGTCCACCGAGGAGCAGATCGCCGCGCTGGCAAAAAAATTGTGGGAAGCGCGCGGTTGTCCTGAAGGATCGCCCGAGGTCGACTGGTTCACCGCGGAAAAACTGGTCCGGATGAAGCACAAGACCTGACCGGCCTCGCGTGGACTGTCGCCGCCGAACGGGGCGAAATCGCATTTTCAGAAGCCACATGAATTCCGGCCTGCCAGGGCCGGAACCAGGACCGGAGCCAGGGTCGGGCAAAGACCCGGACCCGCCAGCGCACCGGCTGGTGGTTGTACAATCGACGATGATCGGGAAGCCGCGCCGGGAATCGTGGCGCACGAGTGTCAGGTGCGCCTGGAGACGCTGGAGGCGTGGATCACAAACGGGGCATGTGTTGGATCGGGGCGCCGACGTGCACGCCGCGCGTTCCCACGCGAGGCGCGACAGAGCCGCGGCGGCCATTTCCCAAAGGGAGCAGCTTGTGCACAAAGGGTGGATTGACGGTGAGTGAAGGCGTGCAGCGGGTCCGCGCGCCGGGCTTGAAGGAGATGAAGCAGCGCGGCGAGAAGATCGCCATGCTGACGGCCTACGATGCTCTCATGGCGCGGCTGCTGGAGCGCGCGGGCATCGACGTGCTGCTGGTCGGCGATTCGGTCGGAATGGTGCTGCTGGGCTACGAAACCACGTTGCCGGTCACGCTCGAGGCGATGATCCATCACAGCCGCGCCGTGAGCCGCGCAGCGGAGCGCGCCCTGGTGGTGGCCGATATGCCCTTCCTGACCTATCAGGTGAGCGCCGTCGAGGCGTTGCGCAACGCCGGCCGCCTGGTCCAGGAGGGCGGCGCGCAGGCCGTGAAAATCGAGGGCGGCCGGGCGGTGGTCGAGACGGCGGCGCGGTTGGTGGACGCCGGCATCCCGGTGATGGGCCACCTGGGCCTGATTCCGCAGTCGGTGCACCAACTCGGCGGCTACCGCCGGCAGGCGCGCTCGAAGGGCGACGCCGATCGTCTGCTCAAGGACGCGCGGGCGCTCGAAGGCGCAGGCGTCTTCGCGATCGTGCTGGAGTGCATTCCGGCCGAAGTGGCACGCGGCGTGACCGCGGAGTTGAGCATCCCCACCATCGGCATCGGCGCCGGCCCGCACTGCGACGGCCAGGTGCTCGTGAGCCACGACGCGTTGGGCTTGACCGCCGGCGCCGTGCCGTCGTTCGTAAAGCAATACGCGCATCTCGGGGCGCTCGTGGCGGAGGGAGTGAAAGCCTACATCCGCGAGGTCAAGGACGGCCGGTTTCCAGCACCGGCCGAGGCCGCACCCAGGTCTCGGGCCCCGAAAGAGCGGGCATGAGCGCCGAGGTCATCGGCTCGATCGCGGCGCTGCGCGAGGCGCTGGCTCGAATTCGTCGCGCCGGCGGGCGCGTCGGGCTCGTGCCGACCATGGGCGCGCTGCACGCGGGGCATGCGCGGCTGATCGAACAGGCGGTGCGGGAGACGGACTGCGCCGTGGTTAGCATCTTCGTCAACCCGATCCAGTTCAACGACCCGCGCGACTACGGCCAATACCCGCGCACACTCGTGGAGGACGCGGCGCTGTGCGGCCGGCTGGGCGCGCCGATCGTCTTCGCGCCCGCGGGCGAAGAGATGTATCCGCGGCCGCAGCAGAGCTTCGTCGAGGTGCAAGGCGTCACTGAATTCCTATGCGGCCAGTTCCGGCCGGGCCACTTTCGCGGCGTGGCGACGGTGGTGCTGAAGCTGTTCCAGATCGTTCAGCCCGACGTGGCCTACTTCGGCGAGAAGGACGCCCAGCAACTGGCGGTCATCCGGCGCATGGTGAGTGACTTGAACGTGCCGCTGCGCATCGTGGAAGTCGCGACCGTGCGCGAGCATGACGGACTGGCGCTCAGCTCGCGCAACCGGCTGCTGAGCGGCGAAGAGCGGCGGCTGGCGCCGGCGTTGTACCAGGTTCTGCGGCAGGCTCAGGACCGGATCGCGGCCGGCGCGTGCGATGCCGCCGCGGTGCGTCGGGAAGCCGTCGCGGCGCTGGACGAGCGCCGCATCCGCGTCGAGTACCTGGAGATTGTCGATCCCGAATCCATGCAGCCGTTGGAGCGCATCGACGCCCCGGTGCGCGTGGCCGCGGCCATCTGGCTGGGCGTTACCCGGCTGATCGACAATCTGCTGTGCACTCCGCCGGCGTTCGAGCCGTAAGCCGGCGTGGACCGGAACATCGGAGCACTTTGTTCTTCCAACATTCCGCTCCGCCATGTTTGGCAGCGCGTCGGCCCGCCGTCGGCAGCCTCTCCGCCACTGTTTGCTCTGGCCAAAACCGGCTCAATCTGAAGGAAGATGATTGTGTTTGAACGAGATTGGCGGATAATGGTCCCAGGCCCGGCTGATTTGCGCTATGTTACGCCAAGCCGAGCTGGTCCATGACGATAGAATGTGTGGCTCAGGCCGCCGCTATTGGGCTGCGTTCGCGGGGCGCCGCGTGGAATGCGTTGAGCCGGCGAACCCAACGGGTTGCTCAAAGTAGGAGAATGCAATAGATGAACCAAGCACTCGGGATGATCGAGACCAAAGGTCTGGTGGCGCTGTTTGAAGCCTCGGACGCCATGCTGAAGGCGGCCAACGTCACCTTCACCGGATGGGAAAAAGTCGGCAGCGGCCTGGTGACCGCGTTCGTCGAGGGAGACGTCGCGGCGGTGAAAGCGGCCACCGACGTGGGCGCGGCCGCGGCGCGCCGCGTGGGCGAACTCTCCACCGTGCAGGTGATTCCGCGTCCGCATGAGGACCTGGCGCCGTTCTACAGGAAAGCGGCCAAGAAGGAGGCCCCCGTGGATCCGGATGCGGGCACGGCCGTCGGCCTGCTCGAGACGCGCGGCTTCACCGGCCTGGTCGAGGCCAGCGACGCCATGTGCAAGGCCGCCGCGGTGCAGCTCATCCGCTGCATTCAGATCGGCGGCGGCTACGTCACGGTGGTGGTCCGCGGCGACGTGGGCAGCGTGCGCGCGGCCGTGGACGCCGGCGCCGCCGCGGCGCGGCGCGCGGGCGAGCTGGTCAGCTCGCACATCATCCCGCGGCCCCACGAAGGACTGATGGAAGGCATGCTCCGCTAACGCCGGCAAGGAGACTCGTAATGGAATTCGCAAGCATCGGAATCATCGAAACCAAGGGCCTTGCCGCGTTGGTGTGCGCTACCGACGCCATGCTCAAGGCGGCCAAGGTTGAGTTCAAAGGCTATAAAAACGTCGGCAGCGGTTATTGTTCGGCGTTCGTGTCCGGAGACGTCGCCTCGGTCAAGGCGGCGGTGGACGCGGGCGCGGCCGCGGCACGGTCGGCCGGGGAGCTGGTCAGTGTGGACGTGATCGCGCGGCCGCACGAGGAAATTCGCTCCATTCTGCCGAAGTAAAGCGCGTCCTCCGGCGCACGCGATCATGCATGGAGTAATCGTGGAGAGGTCATGACGGGGAACAGGGAAGAGTTGATCGCCGGGATCGCGCGAGAGGTCATCGCGCGCCTCCAAGGCGCGCCGGCTGCGGCCGCGCCGGCAGCGGGCGCCGCGGTGGGCGACGGCGTTTTCGCGACCGTTGACGAGGCCGTCTCGGCCGCCGCCGAGGCCCAGCCGCGCGTCGCCGAAATGACCCTCGAAGCGCGCGGCCGCATCATCGCCATCGTGCGCCGTCTGTGCGCCGACAACGCGCGCGAGTGGGCGCAGAAAGAGCTCGACGAATCGGGACTGGGCCGCCTCGACCATAAAATCGAGAAACTTAAAAATGTCCAGTACGTGCTCGGTGTCGAGGCTATGCGCAGTGAGTTGCGCAGCGACCGCAGCGGTCTGTGCATCATCGAACACGCGCCCTGGGGCGTGATCGGCATGATCCTGCCGGCCACGCATTCGGTGCCCACCATGGCCAGCAACATGATCAACGTGGTCGCCGCCGGTAACACCGCCGTCTTCAGTCCGCACCCCGCCGCTTCGAAAATCGCCTGTCACGCGCTGAAGGTTTTTAATCGCGAAATCGCACGCGATCTCGGCGTGGCCAACGTCTTCACGACGGTTAGCGCGCCCAGCATCCGCTCCGCCGAGGAGGTGTTCCGTCATCCGCGCATCGCGCTGCTGTGCGTCACCGGCGGGCCCGCGGTGGTGCGCGCCGCCGCGAAATCGGGCAAACGCGTGATCGCCGCCGGGCCCGGCAATCCGCCGGTCGTCGTCGACGAAACCGCCGATCTGGACAACGCCGCGCGCTCGATCGTGCTCGGTGCGTCGTTCGACAACAACCTGCTGTGCATCGCCGAAAAGGAAGTCTTCGTCGTGGCCCAGGTCTTCGACGCGTTCATCGCCGCCATGAAGCGCGCCGGCGCATTCGAGCTCAACCTCGCCGCCATCGAGCGCCTCACCGCCGCCGCCTTCACTTTCGACGGCGAGGGCAAGGGCTGCGCGCATGCCCATTTGAAAAAGGAACTCATCGGCAAGGACGTGGCGCTGCTCGCCGCGGCCGCCGGCGTGCAGGTTCCGCCCGCCACGCCGCTGCTGTTTGGACAGACCGCCGAGGATCACGCCTTCGTGCAGGAGGAGCAGATGATGCCCTTCGTGCCGATCGTGAGAGTGCCCGATGTCGACGCCGGCATCGCCGCCGCGCTGAAGGCCGAGCACGGCTACCGGCATACGGCGCTGATGCATTCGCGCAACATTCAGAACGTGACGAAAATGGCGCGCGCCATGAACACCACTCTGTTCGTACACAACGCCGCCTGCGTGGCCGCGCTCGGCGCGGACAATCCGAGTTATATGAGCTACAGCATCGCTACGCCCACCGGCGAAGGCGTCACCACGCCGCTGACGTTCACCCGCGAGCGCCAGATCGCGCTCGGCGGCGGCGCGCTGCGCATCATTTGAGAGGGCTTCATGAGCAGTCTCGATCTGACGAAACACAAAGTCATCGTGGCCCAGGACGTCGAGGACGCGGTTAAGGCCGGCGCCGCGGAACTGCTGGTGCGCGACGGCGCCATCTTCACTCCCTCGGCCCAGGACGCCGTCTCCGCCCACGGCCTCACGCTCGTCACCGGCGCGACCACACCGGGCACAGGCTCCACCGTCGCGAGTGCCCAGTGGGACGAGCTGTTTCATTCGCCCGCGGCCGAAGCCATCAAGGCCGAAATCGTCAACATCGGCCGCAAACTCTGGCAGCGCATGTACGTCGATGGCAACGGCGGCAATATCTCCTACCGCCTCACGCCCGACGCCGTCCTCTGCACGCCCACCCTGGTCAGCAAGTCCGACCTGCGGCCCGAAGACCTGTGCCTGGTCGATCTCGCGGGCAACCAGCTCACCGGCGGCCTCCCGCGCACCAGCGAGATCCTGATGCACCTCGAGATTTACAAAGCCGTCCCCGCGGCCAAGGCCGTCGTGCATTGCCATCCGCCCCACGCCACCGCCTACGCCATCACCGGCCGCGTCCCGCCCACCTGCATCATCCCCGAGTTCGAAGTCTTCATCGGAAAAGTCGGTCTGACGAAGTACGAAACGCCGGGTACGCAGAAGTTCGCCGAAACCGTGCTGCCCTTCGCCAAGGACCACAACACGATGCTGCTCGGCAATCACGGCATCGTCTGCTGGGCCGACACCGTGACCCATGCCGAGTGGTACGCCGAAGTCCTCGACACCTATTGCTGGACGCTGCTCATTGCGAGCCAGCTCGGCGCGCCCATCACCACCATTTCCGCCGAGAAAGCCGCCGATCTGCTGGCCATCAAGCAGCGCCTGGGCCTGCCCGATGCGCGCCTGCAATCCGGCACATGCCCGGTCTGCGACCTGCCCGAGCCCGGCTCGATCATCGCCGTGCCGCTCCAGCCTGCGTGTACCACGGGCGCGCCGCCGAACTCTGAAATGGAGTCGCTGGTGCGCGACGTGACCGCGGCGGTGCTCCAGGCTCTCGACGAAAAATCCGCGAAAAAATGAAAGCTACCGGCAGGCAGATCCGTATCCGCCAGCTCCTCGAAGCGCGGGAGTTCGTTGACCTGGAGACGCTCTGCCGCGAGCTCGAGGCCTCCGAATCCTCCGTCCGCCGCGACCTCATCGCGCTCGAAAACGAGGGCGTCCTCAAGCGCGTCTATGGCGGCGCCATGGCCATGCAGGCGCGCGGCCATGTGCTCGACTTCGACTGGCAGAGCGCGCGCATGGCCGAGGAAAAGCGGCGCATCGGCGCGCTGGCCGCGGCTTTGATCGAGGACGGCCAGACCGTGATCCTCGACGGCGGCTCTACCGTCGCCGCCGTGGCTCGCACGCTCACCAGCCGTTCGCTGCACGTGATCACCAACTCGCTGCCCATCGCCGAAATCTTCAATGAATCGCGGCAAATCGAAGTCACGCTGACCGGCGGCTACCTCTTTCCCCGCTTGCGCGTGACCCTCGGGCCGTTGTGCGAACAGATGCTCTCGGGCGTCATGGCCGACGTCCTCATCATGGGCATCGGTGGCATCACGGCCGACGGTTTCAGCAACACGAACACGCTCGTAGTCAGCCCCCAGCGCAAGATGATCGAGGTCTCGCACAAGGTCGTCATCGTCGCCGACCACACCAAGTTCGGCCGCCGCGCCGTCATGCCTCTGGCCCCGCTCGACGTGGCCGACGTCGTCGTCTCCGACACCGGCCTTTCAGCCGAGTACGGGGACATGCTCCGCGCCCACGAAGTGGAACTCCTGCTGGCCTGAGCCGTCGCTTCTTTTCAGAATCCGCGACGCGGCATCCGCAACCGCCGCGCTGCGCCGCTCGCGTTTCGTCTGAGATCGATTTCGTAGTGCGCTAGTGGCATGTCCCGGAGACTTGCGTTACCCAGCCGCGCCTAGTGTTGCTGAGCCGCGACCGTAAGGAAGCGGTTCTTACCGCGTTCCCCGCCCGCCGCTGAGCCGCGCGCGGCAGGAAGCAGTTTGGCTCATGGTAACGATTTCTCGGCGTCAGGACACTAGTTCACCTTGAAGTGCACCTGGTTGGTTGTGCTAGCATCATGGAACATTCGAAAGCAGAAGGGTGGTATTACGATGCCGAAGTTTGTCATCGAAAGGGACATTCCGGGAGCTGGGAAACTGTCGCCTCAGCAACTACAGGCGATATCGCAGAAGTCCTGTGGCGTTCTGCAATCGATGGGTCCTCGGATTCAGTGGGTTCAGAGCTATGTCACGGACGACAGAATCTACTGCGTGTATATAGCTCCGGATGAAGACACCGTTCGCCAGCACGCCCAGCAGGGCGGATTCCCGGCCAACCGGATCTCGCAGATTCGGTCGGTGATTGATCCCACTACCTCGGAGTAACCTGGCGCGACCGGCTCACGCGACTGTTTCTTACAGTCAGGCCAGCTATCCAGTTGGTGACCAGGACGAGCGGCGTGGGCTTGGTTCCTGGGAATTCGCTGAAGACAAAGCGCTGGCCGTCCGGGGTGACGTCGTCGTCTCCGACACCGGCCTCTCGGCCGAGTACCAGGAAATCCTCCGCGCCCACGAAGTCCAGATCCTGCTGGCGTGCGCCGACCCTTCACAACCTGGGGCGCAACGCTCGTCACAGCCGGAAGATCTTCGGCGACTGGATTCCCTTCAGCGCGTTGCGCGTGTCCACGATGAGCTGCGCCCGCTCCACCAGCGTCGCGTAGTCGGTCGCTTTGTGATCGGTGATGATCACCACGCAATCGGCTTTAGCCACTGTATCCGGATCCTTGTCGGAGCTATAGGTGTGTTGCTCCACCTGGATCGAGGGAATGTAGGGATCGCTATAAGTGACTGTCACGCCGCGCCGCGAGAGCAGGTGCATGATATCCAGCGCCGGAGATTCGCGCACGTCGTCTATGTCGCGTTTGTAAGCTACGCCGAGCACATGGACATGCGAGCCCTTCAGCGGCTTCCGTACTTCGTTCAGCGCGTTCTGAATCTTGTCCACCACGAAGTGCGGCATGTTGGAGTTGATATAGCCTGCCAGCTCGATGAAGCGCGCCTCCATCCCCGATTGTTTGGTCTTCCACGATAGATAGAAGGGGTCGATAGGAATGCAGTGCCCGCCCAGACCCGGTCCCGGGTAGAACGGCATAAAGCCGAACGGTTTCGTGGCCGCCGCATCGATAATCTCCCAGACGTTGATATCCATCCGGTCGCATAGGACGGCTAACTCGTTTACCAGGCCGATATTGATCATGCGGAAGGTGTTTTCAAGTAGCTTCACCATCTCCGCGACCTTCGTGGAACTCACCGCCACCACGTGTTCCAGCGCCTGCGAGTAGAACAGCGCGCCCATGCGCGTGCACTCCGGCGTGATGCCGCCGACTACCTTCGGTATGTTCTTGGTGTGGTACTGCGGGTTGCCCGGATCGACGCGCTCGGGCGAGAAGCATAGGAAGAAATCGCGGCCGACCTTCAGCTTGGATGCTTCCAGCATCGGCAGCAATAGCTCGTCGGTAGTGCCGGGATAGGTTGTCGATTCGAGAATCACCAGCAACCCCGGATGAGCGTACCGCGCCACCTCCTGCGAGGCCGCGACCACATAGCTCATGTCCGGATCCTTGGTCTTACGCAGCGGCGTAGGGACCGCGATGTTGATCGTATCGAGATCGCGCACGGCGGCGAAATCGGTAGTCGCTTTCAGCAGGCCCTGTGCCACCAGCGGAGCCAGTTCCGCCGTGGGCACGTCCTGCACGTAGCTATCGCCTTTGTTAACCCGCTCGACCTTGCTCGCAGTGACATCGATGCCCGTGACGTGAAAGCCCGCCTTGGCGAATTCGACGGCTAATGGCAAGCCGACGTAACCTAACCCGACCACGCCCACCCGCGCCGTTTTCGCGCGAATCTTCTCCGCCAGCGCCTCGGCGACGGCATTTCCGCCCGCGGCTTGCCCTGTCGTTGCGGTGTCCTGTTGCATCGTTGAATCTCCGGTTCGATCGCACACTCGGAAGGCTCAGGATATCAAGTCCTCGCCCGCCTCATCCGCCGAGTTTCCGATCCTGGTAGCTTTTCTACATGCGGTACCTCAGTCTCGTTCCGGTTCTGACCCTGATTGCGCTGGGCACGGCGCAGGCTCAAACTCCGCCCGCGCCGCCGGCGGCGAAGCGCATCCGGCTGCTCATCCAGGGCGACGACATGGGCGCGGCGCACGGCATGAACACGGCTACGATCCGGGCCTACAAGGAAGGCATTCTGCGTTCGACCAACGTGATCGTGCCGGGGCCGTGGTTTCCGGAGGCGGTCGAATTGCTCGCGCAGAATCCGGGGCTGGACGTGGGCGTGCACCTGTGTCTGACCAGCGAATGGCAAGGCTTGAAATGGCGCTCGCTGACCCAGGCGCCAGGCCTGGTGGATGCGGACGGCTACTTCTTCCCGATGGTCTTCCCGGAGAAAGGACTCCCGCGGCATACGAGTTTGAAGGAGGCCGACCCGAGGACCGAGGACGTGGAGCGCGAGCTGCGGCGCCAGATCGAAGTGGCGCGCCGGCACATCCCGCACCTCTCCTACCTGTCGTCGCACATGGGATTCCCGGCGCTGAACCCTGCCTGGCGCGACCTGTTGCAGCGCATTTCGAACGACACCGGCATTCCGCTGATGGAGAACCAGAAGGGCCTGAACTACCTGTTCTCGGTGTGGAGCTCCGGGGCGGGCGCGGCTTTCGACAACGGCGCGGCGCGCGCCGCCAAGCTGGCGGCCAAGCTCGAGCGCCTGCAGCCGGGCACCTACATCATGGTGGACCACTGCGGCACGGAGGACCCGGAGATGCGGGCACTCAGGCATTTCGGTTACGAGAACATGGCGGCCGACCGTGCCGCGGTGGTCGAGGCCTGGACCAGTCCGAAGGTGCTGGAAGTCGTGAAGCGGCGCAACATCCAACTCATCGGCCACGCCGACCTGCCGCGGCTCGCGCGGCAATAGGCGGCTATCCGCTTGTCGCGGAGACTTGCGTTACGGAGCCGCGACTGTAAGGAGCGGTCGCGCCGCGCCACTCCACAACCGCTGCGCGCAGTGGTCAAAGGGAGCGGCTATCCGTGGAACTCCTGGAGCAGAGCGGCAACGTACTCGATGTCGTCCGGCGCAAGGCCGGGATAGACCGGCAGGGCCAGCACCTCGCGGGCGGCCTGCTCGCTGACGGGGAAATCGCCCTCTTTGTAGCCCAGATCGCGGAAACAGACCTGGCGATGCAGCGGCAGCGGGTAGTAGATCTCGCTGCCGACGCCGTGCGCCCGCAGATGCTCGCGCAGCGCGTCGCGGTGCGGCGAGCGCACGACGAACTGGTTGAATACGTGCCGCGTCTGGTAGCCGGCGACGACCGGCAGTGAGACCTGCGGCGTGCCCGGGCCGAGCAACTTGGCGTAGCGGCGGGCATTGGCCTGGCGGGCCTCGGTCCATTCGTCGAGATGGCGCAGCTTGATGCGCAGCACGGCCGCCTGGAGCGTGTCCAGGCGCGAGTTGATGCCCACATCGTCGTGGTAGTAGCGCACCGCCATGCCGTGGACGCGCAATGCCGCCAGGCGCCGCGCCAGATCGGCGTCGGCGGTGGTGAGCAGGCCGCCCTCGCCCATGGCGCCGAGGTTCTTGGTGGGGAAGAAGCTGAAGCAGTCGATGTCGGAGAGCGTGGCGACGCCGCGGCCCTTGTATTCCGCGCCGATGGCCTGGGCCGCGTCGCCGAGGACGCGCCAGCCGTGGCGCCGCGCGATGGCGGTGATCGGTTCCATGTCGGCCGCGCCGCCGTAGAGATGGATCGGCATCACGGCTTGGATGCCGGGCGTGCGGCGGGCCACATCTTCGAGCCGCGCCGGATCCATGTTGTAAGTGTGCGGATCGATGTCGACGAAGACCGGCTTAGCGCCCGCGCGGACGATGGCGCCGGCGGTGGCGAAGAAGGTGAACGGCGTGGTGACGACGCGGTCGCCCGGGCCGATGCCGGCGGCCAGCAGCGCCAGAAAGAGGGAATCCGAGCCGGAGCCGCAGACGATGGCGTGCGCGGCGCCGCAGTAGACGGCCAGTTCCTGTTCCAGCAGTGCAACGTCCTCACCCAGGATGAAACGCTGGGAATCGACGACGCGCGTCAGCGCAGCCAGAATCTCATCGCGCAACGGCCCGTGAATGGGCCGCAGATCGAGGAGCGGAACGCTGCGGGTGGCGGGAAGACCGGACATCGGGGACCTCTTCATGCCGCAACATGGCGGCAAAACTCCAGCCTAGCATTGAGACTCGTCTTTGGGCTTCGAGGTGGTCTGGACAGGCCGCGCGGGCGCGGCGCAGCGGGCATTTCACCGTGCGATTCACCATGCGCGGACCGTGTTTTCACCATGAAATTACGGTGTTTTTGCGGTGATTTTGCGGTGAAATCACCGCTCGCGTCACGGTGCGAAGGGGTAAACGTGGACGGCGGGCCGGGGACGGACATGCGTGCATGGGGACTTGTGGATGCGGTCCCGGGTTCCAACGGGTTCACAAAGGTACCGGGTCTTTATGCGAGAGGAAAGAAATCAGTCGCTCAAGCTGTTGGGCGTAATCATCGCTGATATTCAGAACAGCCCGCCCTGTTGTTCTTTGGACTTCGACTTGCGTTCCGCCTGTTTGAAGGTGGCGATGTTGTGACGTGGAAACTCGAGCTTCTTCCCGTCGAGGAGATCGGCAATGGTCAAAATCTGGATTTTCGGGAACTTCTCGGAGGATGCGCCTTCCATCTTCAGCGCCGATTCATAGAACCCTGCCGATACAGCTTCCGTCTTCATCGGAGACGTAGGTTCTTCGAGCGTGATGAACGCACCGATGGCAGCTTTCTCTCTTTCGATCACACCTTTCAAGTCCCGGATGTCGCCGGCTTTGACATGCCCTGACTTGACTTGGACAATGATCTTCTTGGCTTGGCCGCTGAGATCATCTACGAAGTTGATAACGCCGTCAATGCCGCTATCCGCACCCTTCTTCTTGCGCCCTTGCGCCGGGAACGCATCGACCAAACCTGCCGCCCAAAACTGAAACTGGTAGCGGTCTTCGAGGGCGAGAGCGTGAGCGGAAGCAAGGTCTTTAGGATCGCCGATGACTTCATACGGCGCAATGTCCGATTTGAAGTGATCGAAGAGGCGATGCCGGATCAGCGTGATGGCAAGGTGCGTGATATCAATGCCGATCCATTTCCGGTGGAGCCGCTCAGCTACCGAGATCGAGGTGCCGCATCCGCAGAAAGGGTCCAACACAACGTCGCCTTCGTTCGAGCTTGCCTTGATGATGCGTTCGAGAAGGGCTTCTGGCTTCTGGGTCGGGTAACCGAGCCGTTCTTGTGCTTGGGAGTTAATGGGTGGTATTTCGGTAATGACATCTTGGAGTGGCATACCCTTGCCGAGAACTCGCCTGAACCTAGGAAAGCTCGGCTTGCCGGATCGACCTTTCGGCCAATAGATTAGGCCGTGCTTGTCTAGCAAGTCCAACTTTTCCAGCGTACCGAGAGTCGTCATCTGTTCCGATCCGATCAGACCCTCTACGGCCTTATTACTCACCTTCCAATGCACACCTTTAGCGGTCGGATCGAGACCTCTCCATGCCTGTCCTGATTCGCCATTCCTAAGTCCGGGTCCAGTCAGATTGTCATCGGCCCAACGTTCACCGCCTGCATTAACGTTTTTGTAACGGGCGGCGTAGTCGGCGGTGTGAGGAACCAAGAGAGAATTCCATTTGTAGCCTTCGCTCTTGCTGTAGAAGAGGATCGTGTCGTGAACATCGCCCCAACGTCTCGCGGCTGAATGGGCACTCGTGCGCTTCCAGACGACCTCGTTGCGAAAGTTGATAGTGTCGAACACGGCATCCATCAACAGCTTCAGGTAGTGGCTGGCAGTGGGATCGCAGTGCAGGTAAATGCTGCCAGTGGGCTTCAAAACCCGGTGCAATTCCTGGAGCCGGGGAGCCATCATGACGAGGTAGGCCATCATGTCTGACGGGCCTAGCAAAACGCGGAACGCTTGGAGGAAGTCGGAAAGCCGTCCACCCTTTTGGATCGTCTCGAAATACGTCTCCTCTGCGTCAGCGCCCCATTCCCACGTGTCCTCGAATGCCGTGATCTGAGCGTGCGAGTGTTCGCCGCTCTTCTCCTTGAACAGCACGTTGTAGTTGGCGTTCGAGTTGAACGGCGGGTCCAGGTAAACGAGGTCTACCGACTCGTTTGCAATATGCTCTCGCAGGATCGGCAGGTTGTCGCCGAAGAAAAGCTTGTTCTTCCAGTCGCTTGGCATCGGGGTCTGTTCGACCCTCCATCCTCTCAGGGTGGAATGACCGTCGCAACATTTGCACCCACTTCTGGAAGAGGACGTCTTGAGTGGCCCGGTGGCCTTGAGGCCGGGAGAACCGCATGCAGCGGTGGAATGATCGGAGGGCCTGCCGCACTGCGCTGGCCCTGTGGCGCCCGGGCGAGGCCGCTACAGCGTAGCGGCCTCGTCACAGTAACATCTTATAAATCAATTACTTAAAAAGAGCAAGCCGCTATTTGTAGCGGTTTGACGCTGGCGCTCCGCCTGAGAATCACGCGTCCCGGCCGGGCCAGACGCGCGGGGGAGAGCGGTGTTGACTGGAAGTGGAGCCGGCGCGCCCGGCTCAGGCGTAAGGGATTTTGAGGCCGTCGAGGATGCCCTTCATATAGCCGAAGGCGAGAATCTGGCCGGTGATGGCGTAGCCGGGATGGTCGTTGGATTCGCCTTCGAGGGTGGGGGCGTGGTCGGGGCGGATGGGACCGGCGAAACCGTTTTCGGAGTAGACCTGCAGCATGCGCGCCATGTCGGTGGGACCGTTGTCGTGGAAGGTTTCGACGAAGTGCTCGCGGGTGCCGCGGATGTCGCGGAAGTGAATGAAAAAGATCTTTTTCTGACGGCACCATTCGCGGGCCAGGGCTTCGAGGTCCTCGCCCATGGCCTTGAAATTGGCCTGACAGAAGGTGATGCCGTTGACGGGACTGGGGACCATCGCGAGGACGCGGCGGTAGTTTTTGGCGCTGGTGAGGATGCGGCCGATGCCGCGCAGGGGCGAGATGGGCGGATCGTCGGGGTGCAGGGCCATTTTGACGCCGGCGGTTTCAGCGACGGGGATCACCTGCTTCAAAAAGTACTCGAGATTGGCCCAGATTTTCTCTTCGGAGATCTCGCCGTACTGCGTGAGACCCTGGGCCCGGGCGGCTTCGGCGTCGAACTCGGTGGTGAGGGCGCCGCCGCGCTCGTGCACGTCGGTTTTGGTGCGGTACCAGCCCAGACCGGCCATCCAGTTGTAGCACAGGACCGGGATCTCGGCGCGGCCCAGGGCGTCGATGGCGGCCTTATAGTTTTCGATCTCCTCGTCGCGGCCGGGGAGGCCGAGCTTGATCTTCTCCGCGGGCACCGGGTGGCTCTCGACGCCGGCGATGTGGATGCCCTGTTCGAGGAAGTCGGCCTTGATGCGGCGCAGCGTGGCGAGGTATTGGTCGCGGGGCACCTTAGAGAGCTCGCCGGCGACACCGGCGATGGCGGAGTTGACGCCGATCTGCTTGAGCAGGCGCAGGCGCGAGGGCTGGCCCGGAGAGACCATGTGGGCCAGATGAATGGCGGCCTTGGCGGTGGGTGGCTGGCGATCGGGCCCGGCCAGGGCCGGGCTGGCGGCCGCCGCGGCGACGCTCGCTGCGCCCAAAACTTTCACGCCGGTTTGCAGGCAGTCGCGGCGAGTGATGCGCTCCATGGAGCAGCCTCCTGGGAAGGGAGCCGGATGGCCGGATCCGGATGAAATCGTATCAGAATTCAGACCGCGGGGCGGCCTTAAGGCGGAGCAGGCGCGCAGGTAGCCCAGGCTGGCGGTAGAGGTCCACGCGGCCGCAAATGGCGGAGCCCGTTCCACGAAAAAGCAATGGACGGGGTCGTGTTCGAACGGTCCGAACTCAGCGATTGGAGCCCGGCGCGCTCTTGCGGAGGATCACCTGATAAGCCTTGGACAACAGCTCATAGCGGCCTTCGAATGAGGCGAGCAACAAGTCGATGGCCGGCTGCGGCCGCTCGGACGGCGGCTTATCCATTTCCCATAGGTAATCGTCGAAAATGAGCACGCCGCCGGCCTTCAAGAGGAACCAGGCGCTGACGGCGTCATAGAGAACATTCACGGCCTGGTGGGAACCATCCACATAGACAATATCGAAGCTATCTCGGGGTAGCTGTGCCAGAAGATCTTCCGAACGCCCTTTCAGCTTCGTGACCTTGTTCACGACAGCGGCGATGCGGAGGTTGTGGTCGAAGCGCAGCTCACGCGACGGTGGCGCAAAAAGGTCCACGCAGACAATGCCGGCGGTGGGATGGGTGAGTATGTTTGCGAGAAACCAAAGCGTCGAGCGGCCTTCGAAGCTTCCGATTTCAAGCATCCGCACAGCGGGCCGGCCCTGGTAGACCGCCAACAATTCACCCCATTCGCCGACGTGCGGGGAGACGTAGTCTTCCGTGAAGGAATAGTCCGCGGTAGCGTCGAGTTGGCGCGCAAGTGCGGCGTCGTGGGCGCGCTCCTGGCGCCGGCGAACTGCCGCGGCGAAGCGCTGAAGCATTCTCACAACCACGATCGTCGGTTCCCTCCGCTTGCCGCTTTCTTTCTTGGACTGCGAAGAATTAGTCCCAGTCAAGTCCCGAGTAACGAGTGAATTGGATCGGCCTGAAGATAGAAGGGCAACCCTACTTATCACCCCGTTGCGCACGAATGTAGGTGGCAACTTTCTCTACCGTACCTAGCCAGACGCCATTGGCGGGGTCCTGGGCGTATTTAAGAAACTGCTCCAGGCTCGAGACCAGCGTTGTCTGAGGACCCGAGACGCCAATCTCATGGCCGGCGAAGACCAGCCAACTTCCCTGCTGCGAAGCAGCGACAACGGCCGCCTTCATCTGGTCGAAACTCATTCCATCGGATTCCACGCCGTACACCTGGGACAGGTCGCAGAACAGTGGGTCGTTGGCCGCTTCATCGCGAAAACCGCGGCCGACCAGAAAGCGCCTGGCGACGAGCGGCACATAGCTTTGCGCCGCCACGCCGCGCCCGATGAATTTCTGACCGCAGGGGTAGGCGAAGGTCACAGCCTTGACTCCGACCAGGCGCAGGATCTCGGCATTGGCGCCGTCCATCTGCTGAGAGATCATGGCCGGCGTGTAGTTTTCCAAAGCGTTGTCGCGCGACCAGGCGAAGTTGCCCGAGCAAGGGTGGGAAGTCGTGTGATTGCCGATCTCGTGGCCGTGCGCGACGGCCGTTTTCCAGGCCTCCAGACGCTTTTGCATGTTGGGCGGGTTGACGACGAAGGTTACCTTGGCGCCATAGCGGTCGAACAGCGAAAGGCCCACGTCCATCTGGCTCAAGCGGGCATCGTCGAACGAAAGACTGACGGCCACGCGTTTGCCGTCGGGCCAGTGAAATGCAGGCTTCGGGTTCTGCGCCAGCAGTTCAGAGTGCAGTGTGAGGAAACCCGCGCAGGCCGGCACGAGCACGCATAGCAGAAATCTCGCCTGGTTCATTCGCGCACCTCGATCGATTCAACCCGAGCACAGAGCCGGCCGGGATCGGCGCCGGCTGGTCGAGCCGCGTTTCCGGCAGCACCGGCGATCCGCTACACATTCGAACGCCGGCAGCCGATGCAGCCACTAGAATACACCCCGTGCGGCGCGCGCTGGATGCGTGCCGGAGGAAGCGCGGTGCAGACAGCCCGGCGATGTCTGCCGGGCCCTGGCTGGGGTCGACGCGGCCGCGATTTCCAGACCGATGCCGGGTGAACCAAGGTTAAAGCTATGATGAGTTAAACCGGGGAATTCAGGATGCAATCCTGAACGAGAGTGGACCCACCGTGGCAGGAGAGTATGAGTTCTAACCCACAAAGCATCGAGACGGCGAAGGCCTACAGCGTTGCCGGTTCTAAGATCGTCTGGCAGTGTTTTGAGGAGGAAGTCGTCGTCATCAACCTGGAGTCGGGCAACTACTACAGCCTGAACCCTACGGCTACCGCGATCTGGAATCTGGTGGCGGCCGGCGGCACGATTTCGAGTGTCGTGGACGATGTTTGCAAAGGCGCGCCGACAGAGGAGCAGTGGGAACAGGTGCTGGGGTTCTGCGGCCGGCTGATCGCGGAAGGCCTGATCCGGCCTGGCGAGGCCGGGGACGCGCCGCGAGCGGGGGCGCTTCCGGAGCCTGCCCGAGCCGCGGCGGGCGCCTGGGTCGCGCCGACGCTCACCGTCTACGCCGACATGCAGGACCTGTTTCAACTGGACCCGATCCACGACGTGGACGAGACGGGCTGGCCGTCGCGGCCGGCGGAGGAAACCTGATGGCTTGGCCGTCCGAGGCAGGGCCATCGGAGGCACTGGCCGGCGCTGCGCCCGAAGCGTTTTTCACGGCAGTCCGACGCAGCTTCGAAGCGGCCGCAGAGCGCGCGGGCGTGATCGAGAGGCGCTTTCAAATTGGAGACCGGGTCGCGCTGTTGCGATTCGCCGGAGCGGCGTTGGAAGAATTGTTGACGCCGGCCTTGGCGCACCTTCCGGCGCCGGCGGAGGCGCAGCCGGAGTTGACGATTTGCCTGTTCGACACGCGATCGACGGGCGTGGCGCCGCCGCCGCCGCCGTGGGGAGCCGATGCGTACGGGGTTCGCGGCGAGATCGCCGGATTCAACACGACGCGCCTGCGGACCGTGTACCAGCCGGGCTCCGACATACTGCTGATGCTGGACCACCAGCGCGGTGAAGCGTTCTACTGGATTTCCGACGACCGCAAGGTGCCGTACTGGGAGCGCAGCTTTCCTCTGCGGACGATTTTTCATTGGTGGTTCGAAAAACTGCCGTTGCAGCCGGTCCATGCGGCCGCGGTCGGACTCAGTAGCGGCGGCGTGCTGATTACGGGCGCCAGCGGTTCGGGAAAATCGACCGCGGCCCTGGCGTGCCTGGACTCCGATTTACAATTCGCCGGCGACGATTACGTGCTAGTGCGGCACGGTCCGGAGCCGCATGTTTACAGTCTGTACGGCACAGCCAAGGTGGAAGTGGAAAACCTGGCGCGGTTTCCCCGCCTGCGCGCGGCGGTGAGCAACGAGAGCCGTCTGGATAGTGAAAAGGCGCTGGTGTTTGTGAGCCGCTTCGCTCCCGGTAAGCTGATTGGAGGATTCCCCATTCGGGCTCTGCTGGTATCGCGAATCACGGGGTGCCAGGACACGGTGCTGCGGCGCGCCACGGCCGCCGAAGGCTTCCGGGCACTCGCGCCGACGACGCTGTCGCACCTGCCGGGCTCGGAGCGGGAGGCGTTTCGAAAGCTCAGCGCGCTGGTGCGAGAGGTTCCGGTTTACACGCTGGAAGCGGGAACGGATCTGCCGCAGATCCCCCGCAGAATTCTGGAATTCCTGGCTCATGCGGAGGTCGCATGAGAGGGCCGCTCGTGAGTGTGATCGTGCCCTGCTACAACGCCGCCAGGTTTCTGCCGGACGCCATTGCGAGTGTGCGGGCACAGCACTACGAGCCGCTCGAAATCCTGGTGGTCGACGATGGCTCGACCGATGCGACGCCCCAAACGGTGGCGGCGCTGGGAGCGGATATCCGTTATTTCCGCCAGGAAAACAGCGGTCCGGCGGCGGCCCGCAATCGCGGCCTGCGGGAAGCCCGGGGCGAGCTGATCGGCTTTGCCGATGCGGACGATCAATGGCCCGAGGGCAAGCTTGAATTGCAGGTGGGCCGGCTGGTGGAAGACGCGACTCTGGACATCGTGAGCGGACGCATTCGCTACATCGAACTGCCGGGCGCGCAGAAGCTGGATCTGCCCTTCGAGGGGCCGGACCATTCAGTGGCGCACATCCATCTGGGCGCCGGCCTGTACCGACGCCGGGTCTTCGACGCGGTGGGGCTACTGGACGAGACGCTGCGCATCAGCGAAGACTTCGATTGGTTCCTGCGGGCGCGCGAGGCGGGGTTGAAGATCGTCATCCTGCGCGAGGTGACGCTGCTCTACCGGCTGCACGAATCCAACATGACGCGCGAGCTGAAAGCGCGCGACCTGATGCTCACCAGGGTTCTGCACGACTCGCTGGCGCGGCGGCGGCAGAAAAGCGGCAAGGCCGAGGAGCTGGCAACGTGGTCCAGCCTGGATGAAAAGCGGGGCTCGGATTCCTAGCAGCCTGTAGAGGCGGAGCGGAGCCGGCTTGAATTGCGTATGTTGCACGCGAGAACAAGCTGCGCCGTTCGCGTCCAGCAACCACATTCAGTAAGATCGTCACGAAGCGAGGAGTCTCCCTATGCAATGGCGCGGAGTCATTCCGGCGATCACGACGCCTTTCCTTGAAGACCTGAGCGTGGACCATGCGCTGCTGGCGCGGCACGCGCAATGGCTGGTAGAGAACGGGTGCCGCGGCATCGTGGCGCTGGGCTCGCTGGGCGAGGGCGGCACGCTGAGTTCCGAAGAACGGCGCGACGTTCTGAGGACCTGCGTGGCGGCGCTGGCCGGGCGCGCGAAGGTGATCGCGGGCGTGGCCGCGACATCGACGCGCGAGGCCGTCGAGCAGGCTCGGGCGGCGCAAGAAATGGGCTGCGACGGACTGATGGTTCTGCCGCCGTATGTGTATTGCGGCGACTGGCGCGAAATGCGGGCGCACGTGGGCGCCGTGATGGAGGCGACGGCGCTGCCGTGCATGTTGTACAACAACCCGATCGCCTACAAAGTCGATTTCCTGCCGGAGCAGGTCGTGGAACTGCTGGGGCTGCACGCGAATCTGGAGGCGGTGAAAGAATCGAGCGCCGATGTGCGACGCATCCTGGCTTTGCGGGTGCTGGCGGGGGAACGGCTGCAGATTCTATGCGGCGTGGACGATCTGATTGTCGAGGCCGTGGCGGCCGGGGCGTGCGGGTGGATCGCGGGGCTGGTGAACGCGTTTCCGAAGGATTCGGTGGAGTTGTTCAACGCGGCGCGTGAGGGCGACATGACGCGGGCGTACGAGATCTACCGCTGGTTTCTGCCGCTGCTGCGCATGGATACGGTGCCTAAATTCGTGCAGTTGATCAAGCAGGTGCAGGAGCAGGCCGGGATGGGCAGCCGGCGAGTGCGCCCGCCGCGGCTGGCGCTGGCAGCGGCGGAAGTTGAGATTGTGCGGGCGGAGTACCACAGGGCGCTGGCGCTGCGCGCTCAAGCCGGCGCAGGAGCGAGCTGAGGCCGGCGGACCGCGGCGGGTCCGGGCCCCATTGCCGGAGCGCCACCCGCGGGCGGAGCCGGCAGAAGTTTTTTCAGCCACATGGGGAAATGAGCCGCGAAGATCCTTGCCGGAGTGGGCAATTGGGTATAGCGTATGAGCAGCTAACTGCCCGATCTAGGTATGGAGGAGGCTGACCGTGTCCGGGAAAGGAACCGCGAGCGCCAGGATCCTGCTGGTGGATGACGAGTGGGCCGTCCGGGAACTGGCCCGGCTGATTCTCGAACACGAGGGATGGGCGGTGGTGGAGGCCGGGAGCCTGGAGCAGGCAGTTGAATGCCTACGGGCGGAAAACGGCGATTTCGACCTGTTTATCCTGGATCTTCATCTGCCGGACGGGCTAGGGACGCAACTGGCGGAGCAGATCCGCCGCTCCTGCCACGACGCGAGGGTGCTGTTTGCGACGGGCGATCCGGGGTGGCTGCGGCGTCTGGAGGGTGAAGGACAAGCGGTCCTTCCGAAGCCGTTCACTCCACTTCAGATCATCCAGGCGGTGCGCCCGGTTCTGGCCGAACGGCGGCGTGGCGGAGACTTCCACACGTCGGGAAAGGTGCTACCAGGCGGCCGCGATGCTCCGCCGACCGGAGAGTAGCCTGAGTAGCCGGATCCCGGTTGAGGGCGCTTTCACAAACGATCAGTTGCCGTGGGCGGTCCGGATCATGGCCCGCAGATTCGCGGGCGGCGTGGTGGCGGGCAGGGCACAGCCGGCGTTGAGGATGAGCCGCGGCGTGTCCGCGAAGATCGCCATCAGCGTGCGGCATTTGGCCTCCACCAGATCCGGCGTCCCCAGGGCCATGACGCCGGTGGGATCGATGTTGCCGATGAGCGTGGCGCGGCCCATCAGGGCGTCGTGCGCGGATTGCGAGTCGGTTTTGAAGTCGAGTTCCACGGCGTCGGCGCCGGTGGCGACGAGATCGGCCAGGATGGGGCGGGCGTTGCCGCAGACGTGCTGCGCGTAGGGCAATCCGAGATCGTGCGAGAACGCGGCCAGGCGGGTCTCATAAGAGTGCGCGAAGCGGCGGTGCAGCCGCGGTGAAATCAGGCTGGAGCCCGCGGAACTATCGCCGTTGGAGAGCATGTCGCAGCCGGTGGCGGCCATCAGCCGCAGAAACTGAATCGTCGCCTCGTAGCAGTAATCGAGCAACCGGAAGGCCGCGCTTTCGTTTTCGGGATCCATCAGATCGAGCATCCAGCCCTCCGCGGAACGCATCAGCGATGCCAGGCTGAAGGGGGCCTGGTCGCAATTGCCGCGGATGAAGATCTCGCCGCTGAACTCGCGCTTGAGCAGCCGCACGGCTTCCAGCCAGACCTGCACGCGCTCGTGCCGGGCGACATCGGGCGGCGGCAACTGATCCAGTTCGGAAAGGCTGGCCAGGCGCGCGCCGCGGCACACGGCCGGCTCGTCTTCGGGGTATTCGACCGGGACGCCGACCGCCGCGGCCAGCGTTGCGGTATCGACGTCCACCATGATGCCGTCATAGCCGTAGCGCTCGACCGACTCGCGGAAAGCGCGGGCGATCTGGCGCGGGTCGCTGCGAAACTCGCGCATCGTGAGGCCGGCTTCGCGCGCCGCCATCATGAAATTGTGCAGCATGGCGGGCGTCGCGTCGGTGGGTTCGCCGGCGAGGGCCGCGGCAATGCGCTGGTAGCCGTTCATGGGCTTCTCCTGTCGTGCGCCATCGTATCACCAGAAGCAAGTATGATGTGCTTGCGCCGAGCTGCGCCGAGGGGGAATCCGAAGCTTGCATCTCCAACTCATCGATTGGGCCATTGTCGCGATTTATGCCGTGCTGGTCGTGACCATCGGGTTGCGGGCGGCGCGGCGGGCCGCCACCAGCGAGGGTTACTTTCTGGCCAATCGCCAACTGCGCTGGCCGTTTATCGGAGCGTCGCTGCTGGCCTCCAACATCTCCGCCGAGCATTTCGTTGGTCTGGCCGGGAGTGGCTTCGCCATCGGCATGTGCATCGGCGGTTTCGAGTGGATCGCCGTCTTCTGCCTGGTGCCGCTGATCGTGCTGTTCCTGCCGTTCTACATGCGCAACCGCATCTACACTGTGCCGGAGTTCCTGGAGAAGCGCTTCAGCGCGCGCGTACGGCTGCTGTTCAGCGCGCTGATGATCGTACTTTCGGTCCTCACCAAGATCTCGATCTCGTTGTGGGCGTCGTCGATCGTCTTTTCCGACGTGCTGGGCTGGGACCGCGTCACCGTGATCTGGGTTCTGGGCCTGTTCACGGCGCTCTACACGATGAAAGGCGGCTTGAGCGCGGTGGTCTACACGGACGCTTTGCAGACCACGGTTCTGCTGGCCGCGGCGGTGGTTCTGACCACCATCGGTCTGGGCCGCGTGGGCGGCTGGCAGGGTCTGCACGCGCGCTTGCCGGCGGAGATGTTCAGCATGGTGCGCCCGCCCACGCACGCCGACGTACCATGGCCCGGCATGTTCTTCGGTGGCTTCCTCGTCGGCAGCTTCTACTGGTCGATGGACCAGGTGCTGGTGCAGCGCGTCTTCGCCGCGCGCGACCTCAACCAGGGCCGGCTGGGAGCGGTCTTTTGCGGCTACCTCAAGGTCGCCATGCCGTTCCTGCTGGTTCTTCCCGGGTTGATCGCGCGGGCGCTGTTTCCGCACCTCAGCTCGCCCGACAAGGCTTATCCAGCGCTCCTCGGCGCGCTCATGCCGGCCGGCCTTCTCGGCCTGACCGTGGCCGGTATCGCCGCCGCGCTGATGGGCCACCTCAGCGCGACGTACAACTCGATCGCCACCCTCTTCACGCGCGACTTCTACCTCCGCTGGAAGCCCGACGCCACTCAGCAGCGCCAGGTCTTCACTGGGCGCATGGCCGTGCTGGCGGTGTTCGTGCTCGGCGCGCTGTGGGCGCCGGTGATTGGCCGCTTCGAGTCGCTGTGGATCTACCTGCAAATGGTCACGGCCTACCTGGTGATGCCCTTTGTCGGCATCTTCTTCCTGGGTGTGTTATGGAAGCGGATAACCACGCGCGGGGTCATGGCCTCGGTGCTGACCGGGTTTGTCGCCGGCCCCCTCCTGATGTTCGACAGCCGCCATCCGTTCATCCCGTTCTTGCAGACGCCAGTACTGCGGCCCTGGCTGCACGGGGCAATTATCGAGTGCCTGCTGTGCGTCTGCGCGCTGGTCGGCGTGAGCCTCCTGGACAAGCGCCGTCCCGCGGGCGATCTGGTCATGACGACCGTGGATTGGGGCCGGACGTCGTCGGCCGAGGCGCGCCCATTCCTGCTGGCCGACTACCGCTTCTGGCTCACATTGCTGGTCACACTGACCGCGTATCTCTGGTACCGGATGCGCTGACGTTCGCCGCGCGGCTCAACGCCCACCCGCAAAGAGTGATAGAACCAATCCATGCACAAGCATTGGATTGTTGTACTCCTCGCGCTCGGCGGCGCGCTGGCGCAAGCCGAAACAAAACGCGTTGTTTTTGACGCTAGCGGAACGGAACAGAAATGGGCGGTGAAGGATTTCGCCCCCGCTCTCCCGGCCGATTGGTCGGGCTACAAGTTCCTGGTGCTGGAGGTGAAAACGACGACGCCGCAGCGCTTCGAATTGCGGATCCATACCGCGGACGGCGTGCGCGGCCTGAACATGCACCTCTTTCAAGGCCCCTGGATTCGCACCGTCCTGCCGCTGGCGCGGATCGAGCGGCCCGAGCAGAGTGGCACGGATCTGGCGGCGATGAGCAACCGGCCGCGCGCGCTGTCGTTCGTCAGCTCCGCGCACGGGCAAGGCCCGCTGACGGCGGTGCAGGAGATTGGCATGCGCATGCCGGCGCCGGATGGCGAGGCCGTCGTCGAGATCCGATCCATCACTCTCGTCAAGGACGATCCCGGCGACAAGCTGCTCGAGGCGGGTTCGCTGGTGGATCAGTTTGGCCAGTGGATTCCGGCCACGTGGCCCGGCAAGGCCGCGAGTCTCGACGATCTGCAACGCGCCTGGGCCGACGAGGCCAAGGCGCTTCAGCCCGGCGGATACGACTACTGCAATTACGGCGGGTACAAGAGCACGCGCGCCAAGGCGACGGGCTTCTTCCGCGTCGAGCAGGTCGACGGTAAGTGGTGGTTCGTCGATCCCGACGGACACCTGTTCCTGTCGGTGGGCTCCGATTGCATCCGGTCGACGATTGAAACCAGCACGCGGGACCGCGCGGGCGTCTTCGCGGCCCTGCCTCCGGCCGGATTGAGCCACATGCCGCCGTGGGCCGAGGGCCGGCAGATGACGTCGTTCTACACCTGGAATCTGCTGCGCCGTTTCGGCGACGACTGGAAACCGAAATGGATCGATTTCTCGCTGCAGCGCCTGGCGGCGTGGGGTTTCAATACCGTCGCCAACTGGTCGGACCCGGTGTTGTGGGCCGCTAAGCGCACGCCTTATGCCGTGCCGCTCGACGGCTGGGGCATGGAGATGTACATGGGCATGCCCGACGTCTACTCGCCCGAATGGCCGAAAAAAGTGGACGAGGCGGCCCGCCGCCAATGCGCGCCGCGCAAGGACGATCCGTGGCTGCTGGGTTACTTCATCGCCAACGAGCCGGCCTGGCCGGGCCGCGAGCCGCTGGTGGCGGACCTGATGCTGAAAGGCTCGGACACGGCGACGAAACGCGAGCTGCAGGCGTACCTCGCGAAGGGCGATACGCCGGAACGCCGCAAGGCGTTTCTGTTGCAATGCTTCGAAAAGGAACTCGCGGTGATCAACGCGGCCGTCAAGAAGCACGACCCGAACCATCTCAACCTCGGCCTGCGCTTCGGCGGGCACGCCGACGACGATGTCGTGGCCCTGACGCGCGGCTTCGACGTGTTCAGCCTGAACATCTACGACGTCGTGCCGGATCGCGCCCGCATAGAGAAGATCTATGCGCTGACCGGCCGGCCGATCGTGATCGGCGAATTCCACATCGGCACGCCCGGCCGCGGCCTCTCCGCGGGTCTGGTGCAGGCGCGCGATCAGGCCGAGCGCGGCGTGGCCTATCGCTACTACGTCGAGAACACGCTGGCCATGCCGGCCATGATCGGCACGCATTGGTTCCAGTGGACCGACGAAGCCAACACCGGCCGCGGCGACGGTGAAAACTACAACATCGGTTTCATCGACGTGACCGACCAGCCCTACGCCGAGCTCGTGCAAGCCGCCAAGGAGACGCACAAACGGCTGTTTGCGGTGCACTCAGGCGCCGCGAGTCCGTCCAGTCAAAAGGCAGTGACGCGGTAACTCCGCGTCAGGCGAACAACTCCTGTGCGCGGGCCAAGCGCTCGCGCACATGCACGCCGTTGACGCACTTGACCGCGCACTCGGCGCAATCGCCGCAGCGCACGCTGCGCTGTTGCGCGGAAAGTTCGAGGAAGTTCTCGCGCGCCAGCGCGAACTCGCCGTACCCCTCGGCGTAGGTCAGGAAGCGCAGCACGTCGGCCACGGGCAAGCCTTGCGGGCAGGTCCCGTCGCACGAGTTGCACATGCGGCAGTAGCGCGGGCGCAGAAAATCGAGCTGCGCAGAGAGCACTTTCTCGTCCGCCGGAGTGAACGGGCTCGCCATGGCGCGCACGTCCTCGTCGAGCTGATCGAGGTCGGTGATGCTGGGGATCGTCGTGTCCACGTGCTTGTTCTTGAGCGCCCACTTCAGCGCGGCGAACATCGCGCCCTCGCGGTGCAGCAGTTCGATCACCTGCGGATCGGTCTTCACCGCGGGAATGGGGTGGTAGCCGCCCGCGAACACCTTCATCGCGACCACGCCGATGCCCGCTTTACGCGTCTGTTCCAGCAGGTCGTCGATGGTCGTGCCCATCGTGAAGTTGTAGCTCGCCAGAAGGACGTCGAAGTGGTTGGCCTTGATCACCGCCGGAATCAACTCGCGGTGGCCGACGTGGCTGCTGATGCCGGCAAAACGGATCTTGCCCTGCTGCTTGGCGATCCGTTGCGCCTCCATGAGGTCGTCCGTAATGTGCTCGGGCTTGCTCTTGGAATGCAGGTACCAGATGTCGAGATAGTCCGTCTGCAGCTCTTTGAGACTCGTATCCAGATGCGCCAGCGCGCCGTCCTTCGTCGGAGCCAGCGTCTTCGACGAAAGCACCAGCTTCTGCCGTTTGCCTTTCAGTGCCGCCCCCACCATGCGCTCGTTGTTGCCGCCCTGATAGACGCGCGCCGTGTCGAAGAAATTGATCCCCATGTCGACGGCCTGCGCAATCACCGCTGCGTCGGAGGTCACCATGCAACCGAAGCCCATGGACGTGACCTTGAGCCCGGTTTTGCCGAGCGCGCGGAACTCCAGCGCGGGCTGACCAGCGCCCGCTTTGGACGCGCTCGCGGGCGGCGCGGCGGGTTGGGCGGATTGGGTGCCGGCGGTCGCGGCGATCGCCGACGCGGGCAGGACCAGCCCGGCGGCCAGGAAATTTCGGCGGGATGAATCATTCGGCATACGAGTTTTGGCTCCAGTAATCCGATTATCGCAGACAACGCGGATTCCAAGACCGCGGCGCAGAGCGCTCGCGCGCCCGCGGACGGCCGCGCTTGCCGGGAAGTCTCAGGTGCGATAGGTTCCATAAGGGTCCCCACCATGCAGCCAGACAACACTTTTTCCATCTCCACTCATTCCGGCGCCGCGTCAACGCGTCGCGATTTCATGAAACTCTCCGCCGCCGCGCTCGCCGCCGTGCCCGCCTCGGCCTACGTCGCCGGCAGCGACGTGATCAAGGTCGGCGTCATCGGCTGCGGCAATCGCGGCCCCGACGCCGCGCTGAACGCCATGCGCGCCGGCAAGGACGTGCACATCGTCGCCATGGCCGACATGCTGCTCGACCGTATTCAGGAGAACCGCGCCTCGATGAAGTTGAAATTCCCCGACCAGGTGGAGGTCCCCGACGAGCACTGCTTCACCGGCTTCGACGCTTATAAGCACGTCATCGAGGTCTCCGACGTCGTGATCATCGCCAACGCGGCGAAATTCCATTCGTTCCACGCCCTGGCGGCAATCACGGCCGGCAAGCACGTTTTCGTCGAGAAGCCGCACGCCATCGACCCCATCGGCATCCAGCGCCTGCGCGCCGCCTGCGAGCTCGCCAAAACAAAGAACCTGTCAATTGTTTCGGGGCTGCAGAGCCGCTACCACCCCGGCTATCGGGAGGTGATGCAGCGCGTGCACGACGGCGCCATCGGCGACATCGTCGCCATCCAGGAGACGTGGCTGCGGCCGCCGTACGTGATGTACCCGCGCCGCCCGGGCATGAAGGAGGTCGAGTTCCAGGCCAGCAACCAGTACCATTTCCACTGGCTCTCGGGCGACGACGTGCCGCAGACGCTGATCCACAATCTCGACCGTTCGAGCTGGGCGCTCAACAACGCCGCGCCGCTGCGTTGCTACGCCATGGGCGGCCGTTCGACGCTGCATGGCGAGGTCTACGGCGATACCTTCGACCACAATGCCGTGGTCTACGATTTCCCCAAGGGCGTGCGCGTCTACGCCTTCTGCCGCACCATCGACAACTGCTATGAAGAGAACTCGAGCCTGATTCTGGGCAGCAAGGGGCGCTGCGATTTGCTGAGGCTGCGCATTACGGGCGAGACCAACTGGGAATCGCAGGCGGCGAAGTCTAAGGCCAGCGCGTACGACCTGGAACACGTCGCGCTGTTCAACGGCATTCGCACCGGCAAGCCGGTCAACAACGGCGATTACATGGGGCGCAGCACGCAGATCGGCATCATCGGCCAGTTCTCCTCCTACACCGGCAAGGAGGTCACGTGGGAGCAATTCGACAAGTCGGATTTCTTCTACCCGCCGCTGCCCGAGAACGTGAACATGGACATGGAACCGCCCGTCAAGCCCGGGCCGGACGGAATCTACCCGACGTTCATACCGGGCGTGACCAAGCTGCTGTAACCGCCCGGCCGGGCGCCTTCAGCAGATCCGCGGCAGTTGCTCGCCCGATGGCAGATCGAGCACGTGCGAAGAGCCGTAGCGGTTGCGGATGATGACGCCGAAGCGCGCTTCGTCCTTGACCCGGCCCGCGCGCACGGCGCCGGCGCTCACCGCGCAGGCCCGCAAAATGCTCATCGCTCGCTGCGCCTGTGTCTCTGGGAGGAAGACGCAGAACCGCCCTTCGCAGGCGATGTACAACGGATCGAAGCCCAGCAATTCGCACGCCGCGCGCACCTCGTCGCGCACCGGAATTGACGGCTCGTCGAGTTCGATGTCCAGGCCGCGCGCCGACGCCAATTCGTTCGCCGCCGCCGCCAGGCCGCCGCGCGTCAGGTCGCGCAGGCAGTGTATATCGAGGCCTGCCTTGAGCAGCGCCTCCACCGGCTCCCACAGCGGCGCGGCGTCGCTCAGTAGATCGGTCTGAACGCCCAACTGCTCGCGCGCGGCCAGGATCGCAATGCCGTGCGCGCCGAGGTCGCCGCTCAGCAGGATTGCGTCCCCGGGCGCGATGCGCGACGGCAGAATCGCCGGGCCCTGGACCACGCCGATGCCCGACGTGTTGATGTACACGCCGTCGCCCTTGCCTCGTTCGACGACCTTCGTGTCTCCAGTGACGATGGGCACGCCGGCTCGCGCCGCGGCCTCGCTCATCGCTGCCACAACGCGCTTCAGCGTTTCGATGGAAAGACCTTCTTCGAGGATGAAGCCGGCGCTCAGCGCCAGCGCGCGCGCGCCGCACATCGCCAGGTCGTTCACCGTCCCGTAGACCGCCAGCTCGCCGATCGATCCGCCGGGGAAGAACAGCGGCCGCACCACGTAGGAGTCGGTGGTGAATGCCAGACGGCCCGCGGCGGTCTCGATCGCCGCGCCGTCGTGCCGTGCCGCCAGCGCCGCATTGCCGAAGGCCGGGTAGAACACTTCTTCCAGCAGCTTCTCCGTCATGCGCATGCCGCCGCCGTGCGCCAGCACGATCTGTCCGCCGCCCTCCGAGGGGCGCGGGCAGACCAGCGCCGGCAGGCTCGATTCGTCCTGGCTCATCGGCGCGGCCTCACACTTTCCGCCCGTAGTGGTAGTACGCCGCGCAGGCGCCCTCGCTCGAAACCATCGGCGCGCCCAGCGGCTGCTCCGGCGTGCACAGCGTCGCGAAGGCCGGGCACTCGCGCGGCTTCTTCAGCCCTTGCAAAATCAACCCGCTGATGCACGCGCCATCGTCCTGCACCGGCTCCGGGCCCGCACCGAATCTCGCGACGGCATCGAATCTCCGATACGCCTCACGCAGCGCCAGCCCGCTATTTGCGATTAGACCCAGCCCGCGCCAGGGCCGGTCGGTCACTTCGAATACGCGATCCACCGCCGCGCGTGCCGCCGCATTGCCGTCCGCGCGGACCGCGCGGCTGTATTGGTTTTCGAGCCGTGCCTGGCCGGCTTCCAATTGCCGCACGGCCATCAGAATGCCCTCCATCAGATCGACCGGCTCGAAGCCCGTGACGACAATCGGCACCTTCCAACGCGCGCTCAGCCGCGCGTATTCCGCCGAGCCTTCAATCGTGCACACGTGGCCCGGCGCGAGCAGCGCCTGCACGCGGCATTCCGGCGATCCCAACAACGCGTCGATGGCCGGCGGCACCAGCACATGCGCCACCAGGATCGAGAAATTCTCGAGCTCCAACGCTTCGGCCTGCACCACGGCCAGCGCGTGGCCCGGCGCGGTGGTCTCGAAGCCTACCGCGAAAAACACCACCTGCCGCCCCGGGTTCGCTGCCGCGATCTGCACCGCGTCCAGCGCCGAATAAACGACGCGCACGTCCGCGCCCGCCGCGCGCGCATCCAGCAGCGCCGCGGGTCCTTCCGCCCGCCCGCGCGATCCCGGAACCCGCAGCATGTCGCCATAGCTCGTGAAAATCACTTCGGGCCGCGCGGCCAGCGCCACCGCGGCGTCGATCAATTCGGCCGGCGTCACGCACACCGGGCAGCCCGGGCCGTGCACCAGTTCGATGCCCGGCGGCAGCAGCGCCTCCAGCCCGTTCTTCACGATCGAATGCGTCTGCCCGCCGCAGATTTCCATCAGCGTCCAGGGCCGCGTGGCCGTTCGCCGGATTCCGGCCGAGAGCCGCGCGACGACATCCGAATCGCGATACTCGTCCACCAGTTTCACGGCGCCGGCGCCTCTTCCGCCGTCTCCGGAGATGCCTCAACCGCCTCGCCCAGCCGCCGCAATTCCTCCAGCGTCAGCAGGGCTTCTTCCTGATCGACGACCGTCAGTGCAAAGCCCGCGTGCACCAGCACGTAGTCGCCCGGTTGCGCCTCCGGCGTGAATGCAAACGAGACCTCCCGCCGCACCCCGGAGAAATCCACCCGGCCGCGGAGGAACGCAGGGTCGTCGCCCTCGACTTCAACCACCTGGCCCGGTACTGCGAGGCACATACTTCAATGTCCTTCCACGGCCGCGTCGGCCCGCGTCTGCCGCGAGCGCGCGATCTGCCGCTCCAACCATTCGATCCACGCGCCCAGCCCGTCGCCCGTGCGGCACGATACCGGGAACACCGCGGCTTCCGGACTCACCGCGCCCACGCTCTCGATCAGCTCCTCCAGCCGGACGTCGGTGTACGGCAGCAGGTCGATTTTGTTCAACACGACCGCGTGCGAGTTGTGAAACATTTTCGGGTACTTGCGTGGTTTGTCGGCGCCTTCGGCGACGCTGAACAGCGTCACCCGCCACTGCTCTCCGAGGTCATAGGCCGCCGGGCAGACCAGATTGCCGATGTTCTCGATGAACAGCAGCTCCGGCGCCTGCGCGAAGGCTGCGTCGTAGGCTTCGCGCACCATGCGCGCGTCCAGGTGGCACGTATTCGTATTGATCTGATGCGCGACGGCGCCGGTTTTCCGCACGCGCTCGGCGTCGAGATCGGTCCGCAGGTCGCCTTCGATCACGCCGCAGCGAAAGCGCAATTGTAGCGTGGGCAGCGTTTTCTCAAGCAGCGTCGTTTTGCCGGCCCCCGGCGCCGACATCAGGTTCACCGCGACCACGCCCCGCGCCGCGAACAGCGCGCGGTTTTCCAGCGCCAGTTCGTCGTTCTTCTTCAACACCGGCGTGGCGACTTCTATCCGCTGCATGATCCGGTCTCCCATTATGCGCGTTGCGACGGCTCATCAGCCGGCGCGCCCTGGTCCGCGCTATCGTGCACTTCGATCCACGCAATCTCCATTTGCTCGCCCGAGACGATGCGCATGGGCGACCCGCACTCCGGGCACCATAGAATCAATTCGCCTTCCGGCCGCGTAGTCGATCCGCACTGCGGGCACAGCGCCTCCACCGGCACGCTCTCCACGATCAGCGCCGCATCCGGCACGCCGGCTTCGACCTTCAGCGCGTCGAATGCAAAACTCAGCGCGTCCGCAACGACGCCCGACATCTCGCCCAAACGCACGCCGACCGTGGCCAGCGGCCCGCCGGCGCGCGCGGCTTCGGCTGTGGCCGTTTCGAGGATACTCCAGGCGATTCCGGTTTCGTGCACCTTAAGATCCTATTATCTCAATCCGGAGGCGCCGGACCCTGATACACGACAGGTGAGTGCAATTTCAGTACCGGACGAAGTCCAGCGCTTTTTCAGTGAGTTGCGCGTCAGGCGGCGGCGCGATGGGGCAAATCGCCCAGCTTTGGTCCGGAATTGTCCCCGAGCGGAGGCGCTCAGGCCGAACCGCCGTGTCAAAACGCGCAACGCCAAGCGGCGCGAGCATCCGCCGCCGCGGCTTCGCGCCACTGCCGGGAAAAGCGGAATGTTATTGTCGTACTAGAGACGACCCCTTCCGCAATGGCTCAATCCTACCGTGCGCGTTTCGCAGGCTCGCCGCTGATGTTCGGGATGACGCCCGCCGTGAAGTGGCTGCTCATCGTTAACACCGCGATCTTCGTCTTCTGCTATCTGCTGAGTTCGGCCGGCGAGCAACTGATCGGTCTTTTCGGCCTGACGCCCACCGCCGTGGTGCACTATTTTGCAGTCTGGCAACTGGTCACCTACCTGTTCCTGCACAGCCCGACCACGTTCACGCACATCCTGATGAACATGCTGACGCTGTGGATGTTCGGCGTGCCGCTGGAGAGTGTGTGGGGCAGCCGGCGCTTTTTGCGCTACTACTTTTTCTGCGGCGTCGGCGCGGGCGTGAGCGTCGTGGTGCTCAACTACCTGCTGCTGTTTCTGTTCCACATCGGCAATCCCGAAGCCGTCACCATCGGCGCTTCGGGCGCAATTTACGGCCTGCTGCTGGCCTTTGGAATGCTTTTCCCGGACGCCCGCATTCTGTTCTTTTTCCTGTTCCCGATTCCGGCGCGGATCTATGTCTGGATCATGGGCGCAATCGTGTTTCTGAGCACGTTTGACACCGGCAGCAGTGTCAGCAACTATGCGCACCTGGGCGGGATGGTGTGCGGCTTTGTCTTTCTGCGGCTGGGACTGGACCGCGCGCGTTGGCCTGAGTTCCATCCGCTGGAGTCCATCGAAAGCCAGTACCGCGAATGGAAAATGCAACGGGCCAAGCGCAAGTTCCAGGTTTACCTGCGCAAGCACGGCCAGCCGCCGCGGGACGATCGCTGGGTGAATTGACGAGAAAAATGTGTGGAGACGGGAGAGCCGGGCAACCTGGCGGGCGATTCCGTCGTCAGTGAAGAGAGCAACGAAAGAGTTTCGGGTCGAGATCCGCGCCGCGGATCAAAGTGGAGGCTAGCCATGATGATGACGAATCTTCCGGCCCGCTCACGGGCGAACGGCGCCCGCCGGCGGCTCATGCGTTTGATGCTCGCCACGCTCCTGCTGCCGGCCGGCTCGCTGCTGGCGCAGGAAGGCCCAACCCGCGATAGCGGCGACACGGTGGCCAAGCCTAAGAAGCCGGACGCCGCCGTTACGGACACCACGGATCAGACCAAGATCCCGTCGAAGCTTTCCACGAAGGGTGACAAGCAGGCGCCCGGACCCGGCTCGCCGACCTTCCGCGCCGATATCACCACGGTCAACGTGGATGTGGGCGTGCTCGATAACCGCGGGCGATTCATTCCCGGCATTCCCCGGGGTAATTTCCGCATCATGGAGGACGGCGTCCCGCAGAAGATCACCAACTCGGCTACCGGCGAGACCCCGATCACCATCTGCCTGGTGGTCGAGTTTTCGGCGCGCTACCAGCACTACTGGACGTCCGGCTGGATGCAGACGCTCCAGGCGGTCTATGGCTTCCTGCAATTTCTGAAACCCGAGGACCAGGTGGCGGTGGTCGCCTTTGACTTGCGAACGACCATCCTCTCCGATTTCAGCACCAACCGGCAGGACACGCAGGAAGCCCTGGCGCGGCTGCGCATCCCCGGCTTCAGCGAGTCCAACATGTTCGACGCGCTCACCGAAGTCGCCGACCGCATGAGCTCGATCGAAGGCCGCAAGGCGGTCTTCTACATCGGCAGCGGCATGGACACCTTCTCGAAGATTACTCTGGACGAGTGCCGCCGCAAGCTCCAGACCGCCGGAGTGCCGGTGTACTCGCTGGGCACGTTGGAGGTGCAGTTTATGAACGCAAGCGGGATGCGGGAACTCGACCACCTGCAGGCCCAAAACGAGTTGAAAACGTTTGCCAAGGAGACCGGCGGCCAGGCCTGGTTTCCGCGCTTTCAGGGCGAGTATCCGGGCATCTTCCAATCGCTCAACCAGGCGTTGCGCAACACCTATATGCTGAGCTACTCGCCGACCAACACGGCGCGCGACGGCAAATTCCGCAAGATCAAAGTGGACCTGGTGGCCCCCAGCGGCGAACCACTGCGCATCACCGACGAAAAAGGCAAGCCGATGAAGTACGCGGTGATCGCCAAGACGGGCTATACGGCGCCGCGCGAGGTCGAATAGCGGCGCGTCTCCGCGTCAGCCCCGCGCCCGATCGCGATATCTGAATATCGCACTCCCGCAAAACACTGCAGGCGCATGGGACCTCACGGGCGCCACGATCAGCGCCCGCTCCAGTCGCTGTCTATTAGCCCCTCCATGCTACGCGCCGGATTGCATTTGCGCCCGCGACGCAATCGCGCTCTCACGACTGCCGCCTTCGATACAACGGAGACCGGCGGATGTCAAGGAATCGATTTCAATGCGGATGAGCACGATACGAGTTCGTTGACATCCCGGTTTCAGCTCTGTTACGTTCAGTCCTGCTTCATACCATGCCAAGTCGGGCAAAGTTTAATCATCAACCCCACGCCAGGGTGCTGTTAGTCGATAGTCATCGCGCCGGGCTGCGCGCGCGCTGTATGGTTCTCTCGGAGGAGGGCCACGACCCCACCGGCGTTTCATCGCCCGAGGAAGCGCTGCAGCTTCTCGCGGCGGAAAAGTTCGGCGTCATCGTGACCGAATACAAGCTCGCCGGCATTACCGCCGCGGACTTCATCGCCCGGTTGAGGGAAGTGGCTCCGGGGACGCCGGTGATTCTGCTTTCGGGCTACGTCGATGCGCTCGGTCTCTCCGAACGCTCCACGGGCGCGGACGCGGTGCTGATGAAAAGCGCCTCCGAACCGAACCAACTGACACACACGGTCAGCCGCATGTTGCGCATGAAGCCCGCCGTCGCGCGGGCCCGGAAACCCGCGGCCAGCGATCGCGCGGCGCCGCGCAAAATCATTCGGCCGACCGGCACGGGCGACTGAGCTTCCGCACCGCTCCCACTATCGGAGAAACTTCTCCTGGCACGCGCTGCAACTTGCAGATTCTACGTTGGAGAATAGCCAGAGCTGGGCCGTTTTGCCTTTCCCTGCAGCGGCCAGGGAGTCGAAATCAGTCCAGCTCGGAAGCTACGAGACCGGCTGGCCCGAGCGTGTGGGCGGCCTGCTCCACCACTTCGCGCACGATTCTCGCAAAGTCGTTGTCCTTGGGGCTGCTTAAATTGGCAGGCCTGTTATGATCGTGCACTCAATGCCAGATGACGCCTATATTTCCCCGACCAGGAGGCTGACCCCAGAGGAGCGGAAGAACAAAGCCGATCCGATCATAGCCAAGCTCCGAGAGATGATTCACAGCGCAGCCCTGGGAGATGCTGAACTTGAATTTGCTATCAGGCGGCGCGTTTGGAACAAGATCGGTCAGGATGAACGCTCCTTGAAGGACAGAATTGCTCTTAAGAAGCTCAAGCGGAAAACCCAAGATGGAAAGTGCGCGCTTTGCGAAGAACCGCTTCCAGCCAAGGGATCTGTCCTGGATCGTTTGAAAACAATGGAACTATACACCGAGGCGAACACCCGCTTGCTGTGCCCTGTGTGTGACCGGCGGCTACAAGAAGAGCGCAGATACGCCTAGCAAGGATTTGAAACTAATCCACCACCCGCAACGAGCTTCCCAGGCCAGTGCGCGGCCCGCTGTCAGCCTGCTGCTAGCCTGAAAGACATGCAAGTCCGAGATCGCCTTGCGGGTGCGCTAGCCGCGGCTCTTCTGCTCGTGAGCCTGGTCACGCCCGCCACAGCCGCCGCAACCGGCGTCAAGCCTCCGCCGAAAACTCAGGCCGGGCGCTCCGCCACTTCCACCGCCGCGCGGGCGGCTTCCGGCGAGAGCCGCCGCGCCACCGCCCAGGCCCGCAAATGGATGGCCCGGATGAGCCTGCGCGAGCGCATCGCGCAACTCGTGATGGCGCCCGTGTACGGCGACTCGCCGAATGCGCGTTCGCGCGAATACCGCGAGTACCTGTCGCTGGTGGCGGGAGTGAAAGTCGGCGGACTGGTGGTGCTGAACCGCGTGCGCGACGGCGCCGCGCAGCGCGCCGAGCCGCATGCCGCCGCGGCGTTTCTCAACCGCATGCAGCGGCTCTCCAAGACGCCGCTGATCGTCGCCGGCGACTTCGAGCGCGGCGCTTCGATGCGCGTGCTGCACACCACCGCGTTCCCTTATGCGATGGCTTTCGGCGCGGCCGGCGATCTGGACTCCACGCGGGCGCTCGGCCGGGCCACGGCGCGCGAGGCGCGGGCGATGGGCATTCAGTGGATCTTCGCGCCCGTGGCCGACGTCAACAACAACCCCGATAACCCGATCATCAACCTGCGCTCCTTCGGCGCGGACCCGCGGGCCGTGGCGGCGCACGTGCGGGCCTTCATCGAGGGCGCGCATTCCGATCCCCACAACGCCGTGCTGGTCACCGCGAAACATTTTCCAGGCCATGGCGACACCGACATCGACTCGCATCTGGACTTGCCACGCCTGGCCGTCTCACGCGAACGCCTGGAGCAGGTGGAACTGGTCCCCTTCCAGGCGGCCATCGCGGCCGGTGTCGACGCCATCATGACGGCGCACATCGCCACGCCGGCTCTCGATTCGAAAGACGAGCCGGCGACATTATCCAAGAGCATCGTCAGCGGCCTGCTGCGCGAGGAGTTGAAATTCAACGGCCTGATCGTGACCGACGCGCTCGACATGCAAGCCGTGGCCAAGCTCCACGGGCCGGGCGACACGTGTGTGCGGGCGCTCGAGGCCGGCGCCGACCTGCTGCTGGCGCCCGCCGATCCCAAGGAGTGCGTGCGCGCCGTCGCCGCGGCCGTCACCGCGGGCGGCCTCACCCGGGAGCGCATCGACGCGAGCGTTTTGAAACTGCTGACGGCCAAGGCGCGGCTGGGGCTGCAGAAGAAGCTGGTCGATCTCGAATCGATTCCCGACTCGCTCGACGCGCCCGAGGACCAGGCACTGGCGACGAGCGTTGCCGAGAAGGCGTTGACGCTGGTGCGCAATGAGAACGTCGCCGGCGGCGCCGCCCTGTTGCCGCTGGCCCAACCCGGGCGCGCCTGCTGGTTCGTGCTGACGAACGGGCGCTATTCGACCGCGGGCCGCGACCTGGTCGAGGCCGTGAAGCAGCGCTCGCGCGGGGCCCAGGTGACGCTCGTCGATCCGCAATTCCCGGCGTCGCAGCTCGACGCGCTGGCCGCGCAAGCCGAGAGCGCCTGCGACGCGGTCGTGGTCGCCGCCTTCAGCGGTCAGGCCGCGCTGCCGGGCAACGATCCGGCCTTCGTCGAAAAACTGAGCGCGGGCGAGAGGCCGGTGGCTTTGCTCGCCATGAGCAGCCCGTACCTGCTGCGCGCGTGCCCCAACGTGAAGGCGTAACTGGCGGCGTTCGGCGTGACGCAGTCCGGCGAAGTGGCAGCGGTGCGCGCGGTGCTGGGCGAGATCGGCGTGAGCGGCCGGATGCCGGTGTCGATTCCCGGCTTTGCGCAGATCGGGGACGGGCTGCGGATCGCCCCGCGCGTTTCAGAGCCGCGACCGTAAGGGAGCGGTTGCGCGCCGCGGCCGCGATTTCCTCAGCAGCTAAGGTGCGATTCGGAATATCAGGATCGCCATTGACTTGCGCCTCAATTCTCCAAGTGCTGGATGAGCTGGAGGCGCCTGGGCACGCTCTAGCCGGCTGCTGAAAAACGCGGAAACCACGTCCCCCTGCTAGAGCTTCAGCCGCGCCGCGATTTTCTCCTGAATCCCCGTCCGATCGAAGCCCGCGGCGGCATACAGTTCATCCGGCCGGCCGGAGCGCAGGAAACGGTCGATTCCGAAGCTGCGCCGGTCGTAATCACCGCTCATCAGGAACGGATACAGGAAGCCTCTCCAGCCGTTGTGAAACGCCAGCAGGGTCGCTCGTTCCTCGTCGCTGAGGATCGCGTCGGCTTTACTCGGATCGGTGGCCCGCAGTTCCTCGAACAACTCGGGCGAGGTGACGGCTATGACCTTGATGTCCGCGTCGCGCTCGAATTCAGGCACGGCCGCGAGCACGTTCGCCAGCACCTGTCCGCCCGCCACCGCCAGAGCCAGCTTGCGTTTGCCGTTGCCGGCGTAGGGCTTGAAGACATAGGCCCCATTCACGGCTTCCCGCGCTGGGGGCACGCCGTTGCCGCGCCGGAACACCGGCACGTTGGGCCGGACCACGGAGAAGGCCACCGGCTCGCCGCGCGCCGCGGCGTGGAACAGCATCTCGATGGCCTCGTTGGCGTCCAGCGGCTTGTAGACCTTGATGCCCGGATAGGCCGTATAGAGCGACATCCAGAACAGGCCGTGGTGCGTGGGGCCGTCCTCGCCGGTTTCCGGGCCGTCATGCGCCGCCAGCAGGATGAAGAAGGCGCGCGCGGCCGGGTTGACGTCCGAGTTGATCAGCCCCATGCGCACGGCGTTGGCCATCATCACCGAGAAGACGCCGTAACTGGCAAAGGCCGTCATCGGGCGGAAGCCGCCGGGGAGCGTGTCGCCGGCCATGGCCACGCTCATCATCGCCATATTCTGCTCGGCGATGCCAAAGCGGATGCCGCGGCCGAGCGGGTTATCGGCGCTCATCAGCCCGCTGACCTGCTCGGCTTTGCCGGTCAGGATCGACTTGGCCAGGTCGCCCGAGCCGACATAGAAAAACGGCGTCTGCCGCATCACCCACTCGAACCACGCCTCAGTGGCTTTGCGCGTGGGCACGCCAGAGCCTTCTTTGAAGACCAGTTCCGGCGGCAGCACATCCGGCCGCCGGATGGTGGTGTAGTCGGCCAGCGGCCGGTCGCCGAGCGTATGTTGCATCAACTCGACGAGCGCCGGCTCGGCCGGAATGCGCGCGCGGGCGGCCTCGAGGCGCGCGTTCAGGTACTCCGTCTCGGCTGCGCCCAGCCCGGCCAGCACGGCCTGGATGTCTTCCGCCGTGTGACCTTCCTCCGGCGTGACGGGAAAGCCCAGCGCCTGCATGATCTGGACGTATTCGACGTGCGCGAGCGGCGTGCCGTGCGAGTCCGCGGTTCCTTCCAGCCGGCCGTAGTGGACGCCCTTCACGGTGTGGCACAGGATCAGCGTGGGCCGCCCGTTGCCGAAGCCTTGCACGGCTTGGGCGTAGGCCTGAACCAGTTCGCGGACGTTGTGGCCGCCGGCCTCGATCACATTCCAGCCGAAGGCGCTCCAGTGGCTCAGGTAGGGGACCGGCAGCACTTCAGTGATCGGGCCGTCAATGCCGTAATTGTTATAGTCCAGAGCCACGACGAGATTGGCCAGGCCGAGCCGCGAGGCCAGGTTGCGCGCTTCGTAGCTCATGCCCTCCTCGGTCTCGGCATCGCCGCCGATCACGAAGACCTTGGCCGGCAGCCCGCACGAGCGCTCGAGCGCCGCCAGGCCCAGGCCCATCGAGAAACCGTGTCCGGACGATCCGGTGGAGACGTCGGCCAGCGCGAGTTCCGATTCCACGTGGCCGCCGGGCCCCGGATAGCGGCGGAAACGCGCCAGATCCTCGGGGTACTCAGCCGCGGCGCGCGCGGCCTCCGTGAGCACCACGCCGCGCCGGCGCAGAGCCTCGTAGACCAGCGCTACCAGGGCGTGGAATAGCGGCGAGCAATGGCCGGCCGACCACACCAGGCGGTCGCGCCCGGGGTGTTTGGGACGGGTGGCGTCAAAGCCGAAAACGCCGGAGGCGACGAGCGCCAGCACCATTTCGGCCTTGGACGAGGAGCCGCCGGGATGGCCCGATTTGGCGCCATCCACCGCCGTGAAGGCCAGCCCGCGCACAACGCGCGCCAGCCGCGCGATTTGCTCTTCATCAATCCCGTCCAGCGCCGCCAGATCGGCTCCGCGCAGATCCAGGTGGATCGCGCCTTCCGGCGTGGGTGTCGCCCGACCGCTCGCGCCCGTCTCCGGCATTTCCAGCGCGCTCACCGCGGGACATTCCAAACCCGCCGCGGTGCCGCCCAAATCCGTCACGGCCATGTTTGCCTCCCCGTGCCAATCCGCTATGGTCCCGACCCGCTGCCGGCGGCGGCTTCATTGGCTCGCCGGCCAGGCGCTGGCTGGGGCGAGGCCGGGCGCGACTGGACCTATTTGTTAATATTCACCTCTTTTTACCCGAAGTCAAAGGGAGCGCCAGAAGTGAGCAGTGGCCTGTCGCTGCGAATGCAGTACTATGCCATCCCTTCGGCTACGGCTCGCAGCGTTTGCGGAACGGCGCGGCAACCGCTCCGTCGAAGGTCCTCCGTCGCGTCGGGGTGCGGACCGACTCCCTGACGGTCGCGGCTCCGTAACAACGCGAGAACCGCTCCGTCAAAAGTCGCGGCGGGTGGCATTCATCCGGTTTTGCGAGCCGAGGGCTCGTCGGGTCTCCTTAACAGTCGCGGGGCCGGCCTTCTCATTCCATCTCAGTCACGAACAGACGCGGCTCACGTCGTCGCTGTGGCCAGCGGTCAGGCCAGGGTTTGGAGGTCGTCTTCCGTACTCAACGCTTCCGTCTGTGCGCCGGATTGCGCGGCGTCCCCGCGGTGGGCGAACCAGGTGTATAAGGCTTGTTCCAGAAGGCCCGGCCGGATCGGCTTGGAGACGTAATCGTCCATCCCGGCGCGCAGGCAGCGCTGACGATCTCCGCTCATCGCATAGGCGGTCATGGCGACGATCGGCGTGCGGCGCGAGTCACCCTCCCGCCGGCGGATCTCGGCCGTGGCTTCGAAGCCGTCCATCTCGGGCATCTGGCAGTCCATGAAAATCACATCGTAGACGTTGCTCGCGCTCAGCCGGGCGGCTTGCACACCGTTCACGGCTACGTCGACGCAGCAGCCCAGCTTTTCGAGCAGCCGGGTGGCGAGCTTCTGATTGATCAGGTTGTCCTCGGCCAGCAGCGCCCGGCAGCCGGCGAAGGGCTTGAGCGCGCTGGCGGGCGCCGGAGCCAGGGCGGCGCGCAGTTTGACCAGGGAGCTGGCGGTGACGAGCGGCTGCGGGAGTCCCATCGAGCGCGCCCCGAGCACGCGCAGCAGCGCCGCCTGCAGCAGGCCTGACTTGATGGGCTTGATCAGATAGCCGTCACAGCCGGCGGCGCGGAATCGATCGGCCTCGCCCACTTGCGCGCTCGAAGTGGCCATCACGATGGCCGTCTCCCGGTCTTCGGCACTGGCGCGCAATCGCCGGGCCACGTTTTCTCCATCCATCTCCGGCATGTTGGAATCCAGCAGGATGGCCCGATAGGGGTCGTGGGCGCGGACGGCGGCTGCGACCATCCCGAGCGCCTCCGCCCCGCCCGAGGCCTCGTCCGGCCGTATGCCCCAGCGCAGGCACAGATCGAGGAACACGATGCGATTGATGGCGCAGTCGTCGACAATCAAGACCCGCGTGCCCTGCAGGTGGGCCGGCGGAACCGGCTCCGGCTCCGGAGCGGGATCCAGTGGCAGACTCAGCGTGACGGCGAAGGCCGAGCCTTCTCCCGGCTGGCTGGCGACCTGGATCGTGCCGTTCATCTGGTCGACCAGTTTCTTCACGATCGCCAGCCCCAATCCCGTCCCGCCGTAGCGCCGCGTGGTGGAGGAGTCGGCCTGGGTGAACCGGCTGAAAACCAGCGGCAACTTGTCGGGCGGGATGCCGATGCCGGTGTCGAAAACGGTCATCCGGATCGTGGCGTGGGCCGCGCTCTGCTGCGCGCATGACACCTCCACCCACACGCTGCCGCGCTCAGTAAACTTGATGGCGTTGCCGACCAGGTTGAGCAACACCTGGCGGATGCGGCCCGGGTCGGCGATCACCCGGTGCGGCACGTTCTGGCCAAACAGCAGCGCCAGTTCCAGATGCCTGGTATGGGCGTTGACCGCCAGCAGATCCTCGACTTCCTCCAGGCACGCCAGCAGGTCGCACGGGATCGACTCCAGTTCCAGCTTCCCGGCCTCGATCCGGGAGAAGTCCAGGACGTCGTTGAGGATCGCCAGAAGGGCTTCGGACGAGACCTGAAGCGCCTCGCCATAGCTCCTCTGCTCACTGCTCAAGCTGGTGCCGAGCAGCAATTCGTTCATGCCGATGATGCCGTTCATGGGCGTTCGAATCTCGTGGCTGATGGTGGCCAGGAACTCGCTCTTGGCTTGGCCCGCGGCTTCGGCGGAGGTCATGGCGGCGCGCAACTCCTCCTCGGCGCGCTTGCGCGCGGTGATATCGCGCGTGATGCCCCGGTATCCGGTGCATCGTCCCGCGGCGTCGAAGATCGGCACGCCGCTGGACTCCAGCACCCGCGCGGAGCCGTCCCGGTGGATCTTGGCGAGTTCCAACCCCCGGAAGGGGCGGGGGTGAGCCAAGAAGTTCTGGTACAACGTCTGCCGGACAGGCCATTCTTCGGGCGTAGTGAAGTCCAAAGGCGACTTGCCCAGCAGTTGCTCCCGCTCCAGGCCGAGTATTTCCACGATCCCCGGACTGCAATAGACGCAGCGGCCGTGCGCATCGGCCTCCCAGATCAGGTCGCTGGTATTCTCGACCAGGTCGCGGAAACGCGTCTCGCTCCGCTGCAGCGCCTCTTCGATCTGCTTGCGTTCGGTAATATCCTCCACCACGCCGTCGTAGTACTGAATTGCGCCATCCGGCCCCCGCGCCACCTTCGTGCTCTCGCAAATGCGAAGCTGCGACCCGTCCCGCCGCGTCCACCGCTCCTCGCGGCCGCGAATCTCGCCCCGTTCCTCGAGGATCCGCTTGAACTCGGCCCGGTCGTAGCCCGTCTCGCCGATGGTGCCGTCCAGGTCGCGCCTCTTCAGCTCCTCGGCCGTGTCGAAACCTAACATTCTTACGAGTGCCGGATTCGCCATCTCAATTCGGCCCTCGGGCGTCGTGCGGTAGATCCCAATCGGCGCGTTATCCACGAACTCCCGGTAGCGCGCCTCGCTTTCCTTCAGCGCCTGCTCGGCGCGCTGGCGTTCGGTGATATCGCGCGTGATGCCCCGGTATCCGGTGCAGCGTCCGGCGGCGTCGAAGATCGGCACGCCGCTTGCTTCCAGTACCCTTACGGAGCCGTCCCTGTGAAGGCTTCTGAATTCCTGCCTCTGGAAGGGGCGGGGGTGGGCCAGGAAATCATCGAGCATCGGCTTGCGGGCGGCCCAATCTTCGGGCGTGGCGACGTCCGCAAACGTCTTCCCCAGGAGCTGTTCCGGCTGCAGGCCTGTAGTTTCTAAAAGCGCCGGACTGCAGTAGACGTAGCGTCCCTGCGCGTCCCACTCCCAGATCAGGTCGCTGGTATTCTCGACCAGGTCGCGGAACCGCGTCTCGCTCTGCTGCAGCGCCTCCTCGGCGCGTTTGCGTTCGGTGATGTCCCGGGCCACGCCGATCAGGGCGATGGTGCGGCCGCTATCGTCGCGCACCGGCGAAGTGGTCAGCGCGACCGGGAACTCCCGCCCGTCCTTGGCACGGTTCAGGAGTTCGCCCTGCCAGCCTGCGGCCAAGGTCGCCGGCAGGATCTGCTCGAGTACCTCCGGATCGTTCCGGCTCGCCCGTAGAATGCCGACGTGCTGGCCTTGCAGTTCGCTCTGCTGGTAGCCATAGGTGCGGCAAAAGGCCTCATTCCCATACAGAAAGTGGTCCGCTTCGTCGGTGATGTAGACACAATCATTGACGCTGCGCAGGGCGTGCGCCAGCAACCGGAGCCGATTCTCATCCGCACAGGGAGGCGGAGTGAGCCATTTCTTCAGATTGGCCAAGAGCCGCGGGATTACCTGAGTTGCGCGCGCCATCCTCAGGTGTCTCATCGTCAGGTTTTGTCCTGAGCGAGAGCCCTTTCCTGACTATCCTGAAGCCGCTATGGAGTGTGCGCCGGTTGGCCCGAGCCGGCATCCCGTTCCAGCTCATTGCAGATCGTAGGCGTGGATCTCCTGCCCCAGCACGTACTTATCCATCCAGGACGCGATGTGGCGCAGCCGCTCGACCCGGTGCACCGGCTTGCCGGAGCGGGATAGTTCGTGCGTTTCGCCGGGGAATCGCACCATCACCACGGGCCGCTTGAGGTATTTCAACGCGCGGAACATCTGCTCGCCGCCTGCCCCTGGCGGCGTGCGCAGGTCGGCCTCACCCTCGATCAGCATCAGCGGCGTGTGGATGTTGCGAACGTAGGTGATGGGCGAGCGGTCCTTGAAATCGGCCTCCTGCTCCCACGGCGCGCCGCGAAACCACGTGGGCGTGAAAAGCGTGAAATCGGTGGTGTACCACATGTCGCGCCAGTCGGCGATGGAGCGCTGCGATACCGCTGCCTTGAAGCGGTCGGTGTGGCCGACGACCCAGTTGGTGAGCACGCCGCCGCCGCTGCCGCCGGTGACGCCCATCTTTTCGGGATCGACCCAGCCGCGTTCGATCACCGCGTCCACGCCCGCCAGCAGATCCCGATAGTCGTCGCCGGGATAGGCGTATTGGATCGAGTTGCCGAACTCCTGGCCGTAGCTCGTGCTGCCGCGCGGATTGGGGTACAGCACGACGTAGCCACGCGCGGCCAGCCACTGGAACTCGTGGTCGAAGGTATAGCCGTAAGCGGCGTGCGGGCCGCCGTGGATGTCGAGAATCAGCGGATATTTGCGGCCTTCCACGAAATCGGGCGGGCGCTGCACCCAGGACTGAATCCGCTTGCCGTCGAAGCTCTTGTACCACACCATCTCGGGCTCGGTGAGGCTGAGCTTGGAAAACAGCTCGCCGTTGATCTCGGTGATGCGTTCGCGCTTGCCGGTCTGGCCGTCGATCAGGAACAAGTCGCCAAGGATGACCGGGGTCGAGATCAGCGCCACAACGCGCGCGGCGTCGGGCGTGGCGCTGTAGCCGGCGATATTGTGGTCGCCCATGGTCAACGACTGCACTTGGCCCGTATTCGCGCCCGGCTCGACCGAGATGCGCTTCAGGTTCGCGCGACCGAGTTCCGCGGCAACGACGTACACGAAGCGGGAGTCGGCACTCCAATACGGCCTCGACGGCGCCGCGCCGCGCGGCGGGGCCTGATCGCCCATGACACTTCCCCCGATGTCGTAGTCGTAGTCCGCGGTGAGGCGCTTGGGCGTCACGCCCGGCTCCACGGCGGTGAGCCACAGATCCGGCCGACTGTAGGACCTCTCAGCTCCGCCGGGGCCGCGCGCCAGCGCGCCGATGAAAGCGAGCTGCCGGCCATCCGGGCTGAGCGCGAGGGAGTGGATGGATCCGCCGATGCCGGCCACCGCGGCGGGCTCGCCGCCGGATGCGCTGACCGCGTAAATGGTGTCCTTCTGAGGCTCGTAGTACGGCTCGGCGACGCGCTCCGAAACGAAGTAGATCTTCGCGCCGTCGCGCGCCCACACTGGGTCGTCTTCGCTGAATTCGCCTTTCGTGATCTGCTTCGCCCGCGAAGGCGCAGTCAGCGCCGCGGGGACTTCGACGGTCCAGATGTGGTCCGGCCGGCCCGGTTCATAATAGCCAATGCCGTTCATCCGGTAGACCGCTTTGGTGATTACGCGGACGTCGCTCGGCTCTTCGTCCGATCCATCCTTCTTCTTCTCGAAATCCTGCTCCTTCGTGCTCGATGTGAAGGCGATGAAGCGGCCGTCCGGCGACCACACCGGCGCGCTCGCGCCCTTCGGCATGGCCGTGAGCGGACGCGCCTCGCCGCCGTCCATCGG